>OIZT01000431.1_pt1 | contig 26529 bp, 18 predicted proteins | sample 1588611 | NCBI WGS metagenome assembly OIZT01 (sample SAMN03283278) | human gut metagenome | biome: human-associated habitat; material: feces | host: Homo sapiens | place: Peru | collected 2012
CCGCGCGTGGAAGGGGACTTGACGCTGGGCGGCCGTTTGCACGTGGGGCCGGGCGCCGGGGAGCTTGCGCTGCCGGACGGCGTGAACCTGACCGTCCCGGCGCTCACGTTTGCGGCGGACGGTGCGGCCGTCGTCTCAAACGGGGCCTTCGCGGCGGCGGACGGCCGCGCCGGAAAGCTGTTCTTCGGGACGAACCCGGCGGACGCGAAGGGGCGCGTCGACCCGCGCCTCGTGATGCGCGACTGGACGGCCTACGGCGCGCCGTTCCGCTTCGCGAAGTACGACGCGCAGACGGGCCTGCAGCCCATTCGCACGACCGACGCGCTCGTGAAGCCGTTCGCGGCGGCGGGGACGGACGACATCGCCTACGTGACGGCCGAGGCCTCCGCCGGAATCTACACCGTGGCGGCGGACCGGCAGGTGAAGGCGCTCCTCGTCGACAACCGTGCCAACCTGTCGATCGCGGAAGGCGTGACGCTGACCGTCGGCGATGGCGTCCACCCTGCCGGCGTGATCTTCAGCGAACAGGAGACGGGGGACGCCTACACGGCGTTTTCGGGCGCGGGCGCGCTCGCGTTCGGCAACGCGCCGGGCGTCATCTGGAAGAGTACCCCCACGGACGCGAAGGGGCGGGGCCTCGACGTCGAGACGCGCATCACGGGCACGAAGGGCGTGACGTTCGCCTCGCGCGCGACGGGCGCGAAGAACGTCTACGCGATTTTCCGGCTGAAAGACGGCATCGCGGGCTGGACGGGCCCCACGTACTGCTACAACGCCCGGCTGTGGGCGTCGGGCGCGTCGGGATTCCTGCCCGCCGGCGGCGAGGTGTACATCCGGGGCGGCCGCCAGCCCTACAGTGCGCAGCTTCTCGCGTCCGGGCAGACGTTCGACCAGCACTTCCATCTTTCCGGCTATGGCGCGCAGGGCTATCGGGGCGACGGCGGCGACGATGGCCTTGGCGCGCTGTACGCTGGGGAGAAGAGTACGAGCGTCTTCAATGGCGTGACGACGCTGGAAGACGAGACGCTCGTCAATGTGTGGAAAGCCGATGCGCAGGTCGTGCTGAACGGCGTCGTGGAGGGAACGGGCCTTCTGGCGCTGACGGGGAAGGGGCGCGTGGCGCTGAACGCGGCCAACACCTTCTCGGGCGGTCTGCGTATCGCGGACCACGCGGGCCGGGCGGGCGGGGCGCCGACGGTGACGGCGGCGGGCGCCGCCGCGTTGGGGACGGGCCCCGTGACGGTCGCGGCGGGCGGGCAGCTCGTCTTCGCGCCGGGGCTGGTGCAGGAGACGGTCACGAACGCGATCACGAGCACGTCCGCCCGGCCCGTCTCCTTCGAGCGCAGCACGCTCGACCTCGCGGGCCCCTTTGCGAGCGCGAAGACGCAGGTGGACGCCTTCACGGCGACGAACGCCTGCTCGTCCATCGGCGTCGGCGCGTGCGTGGACTTCGGCGAAGTCAGCTGGGTCAATTCCGCCGCGAAGGGCGAACTGCGCGCGACGACCGCCGCGTCCACGTTCAAGGCCGGCGGCGCGGCCGACTTCACGCTGAACGTCGCCCTGCGCGACGGCGCGGGGCGCCTGGGCTTCACGAAGACGGGCACGAACACGGTCACGCTCGTGGGCGCAAAGGCGTACACGGGGCCGACGGTGGTCGAGGGCGGCACGCTGCGCCTGGAGGGCGACATCCTCGCCTCGCCGTCGATCGCCTACTGGCTGGACGCCTCGCGGCCCGAGACGGTCGACGTGGACGCGGCGGGGCGCGTGACGGCCTGGCGCTCCGTCGTGGGCGGCTACACGTTCGCCGCCGGAACCTACAGCGGGCCGAAGGGGGCGGAGGTCTACCCCACGCCCACCTACAAGCGCGAGAACGAGAAGAAAATCAACGGGCTCGACGTCGTCACCTTCAACAACCTGGGGGAGAACGACCATGAGGCGCTGGCCGGGACGACGGACGCGACCCAGCGCAGCGTCTTCATCGCCGTGCGCATGAACGGCTGCCCGTTCAAGTTCGGCGGCCTCTTCGGGAGGCTGAACGCCGACAACGGCCTGCGCGTCGACGGGCCGTCGGACACGGGCGGCAACTGGGCCCACACGGTCTCGCCGTACAAGTACAACACGGACGGCATCCTCTACAAGAACGGCGTGCAGGGGAAGGACTATACCGCCTTCACGTATGGCGAGGTGCAGGTGCTCACGCAGTTCCACGCCTACGACATGGAGCCGCGTTCCTACGCGACGTTCCGCCCCTCCCTCGGCGTCTACTCTGGCTATGCGGGCGGCGACGGTTCCTACTACCGGGCCGTGGCGGCCGACGTCTGCGAGGTCATCGCCTTCGACCGCGTGCTGACGGCGGCCGAGCGCCAGCGGGTCGAGAACTACCTCGCGGAGAAGTGGCGGGGCGCGCCGTGCCACGACGCGCCCGAGGCCGTGCCGCCCACGCTCGCGGCGGGGACGGACCTGACGCTGCGCGCCGGCGCGACGCTCGACCTGCACGGCGGCGACCTGACGGTCGCCTCGCTGGCGGGCGAAGGCGCGATCACGAACTCCGGCGCGCGGGCGGCGACGCTGCGCGTGACGGGCGAGACGGCGTTCAGCGGCACGGTCGGCGGTGCGGTGACGCTCGCCGCAGGTGGCGCGGCGCAGCTGAAGGTCGCCGTGCAGGACGGGGCGGACGTGCGGCTGGAGGGCGGCACGGCCCAGATCGCCGCCTATGCGGAGACGGTTCCGACGGACCATCTCGCCTACTGGCTCGACGCCGGGCGGCCCGAGACGGTCCGCACGAACGCGGCGGGCGAAGTGACGAACTGGCTCTCGCGCGCGGCGTCCTCGGTGGCGGGGTTTGAGTACACGTCCACAACGAAACTCGATTCCTATGCCTCCGCCGCGCCCCGCGCCTGGGAGCCGGCGGGGCTCAACGGCAAGCCGGCCGTCCACTTCGCCGATCCGACGCAGATCATGAAGTCCACGGCGAAGGTGCGCACGCGCACGTTCTTCCTCGTCGCGAAGCTGGACGGCGCGCAGAAGAACATGGGCGCGCCCTGGGGCATCTGGGGCCAGGACGTGGAGTACCGCTTCGCCTGGGACACGACGGACGGGGCCATCACGTCGCTCTCCCTCATCACGCCCGCCGTGCCCGGCGACACGCTCCACATCAACGGCGCGGACATCCCGCTTGTGGCGATGACCACCACGCACCGGCTGGGGAGCGACGTCTTCCTGCTCTCCTTCCGCCTCGGCGACGCCCATCGCGACCTGGAGAGCGATCGGTACTTCAACTTCCACGGCCTCAACCGCAATTTCCAGGACCGCGGCGCGAAGCAGCGGGTGGGCGAGGTGATCTGCTACGAGCGGGCGCTGACGGACGAGGAATACGCGGCGGTGGAGGGGTATCTCACGCGCAAGTGGATCGCCTCGGGGACGGGCCCCCTCCCGGCGACGCCCGCCGTCTTCGCGGACGGCGCGGGGCTGTCCCTCTCCGGCGGCGGCGGCACGGTCGCGGGCGACGTGCGGCTGAACGGGCCGCTCGTCGTGGACGCCCGGAACCGCACGGCGCTTGCGCCGCTTGTGGTGACGGGGAACCTCGTCATCGGCGATGCGGCGACCGTCCTGGTGCGCAACTACCTCAACCTGGCGGGGTCCGCGCGCCATCCGGCCCTCGTCGTGCAGGGCGCGGTGACGGGCGACTTCGCGGACGTCCAGGGCCTCGCGGGCGCCTGGCGCTTCGTCCGCGCGGGCAACACGTGGTCGGTCCTGCACGCCCTTGGCACATGGCTGATCTTCCGCTAACCCCCCACTAGAAAACACCCTCCAGCCCCGATTCCCGTAATGGGTTAGTGGGCTACGCGGCGTTGCCGCTCGCCCACCAACCGATGTGAGTGGTGCGTCGCCCCGCTTGTTGGGGCAGGGCATTCCGCATTTCAGAAAAGGAAATCAAAAAAATCATTTTCGCCCTTGCGCTCTTGTATACGATATGTTATGATAGACGGCATGGAAACAAAGACACGCAAGGCCGAGGCGCAGGATGCGCCCTTCGCGGAGGTCGTCGCGGGGCTGATGCCCGTGGCGAGGGGTTCGCTCGCGCTCGTGCGCAAGACGTGCGGAAAGCCCGGGTGCAGGGCCTGCAAGTCGGGGAAACGGCATCCGGCGTGGCTGTTCGTCTACCGCGTGGGCGGGAAGCAGCGAAGCCGCCACGTGCCCGCGGCCCTTGCGCCGTTGATGCGGCAGGCGGTGGAGAACGGGAGGAGGCTGGAGCAGGCGGTGTGCGCGGAGGGGCTGCGCTACCTGGACGCGCTCGTCGGAGACGCGCGGTAGCGGCATGCCCCCGGAGAAGTGCCAGAACTGGAACCGGTGCAGCAAGTACACCGAGCTGACGCTCAAGATAGACCGCCAGGCGGAGGCGCTCGCGGCGAAGGACCGGAGGACCAGGGCTCTGGAGGAGGAGAACGCCCGCCTCAAGGACGCGCAGTGCGGCGGGGCCGCGGCCCCCGCGACGGCCAAGCCGTTCGGCAGCTCCACGCCGTCGTCGAAGATGCCCGTGAAGCCCAACTCGTCGGAGGAGGACAGGAGCCGCGTCGGCGGGCAGCCCAAGGGGCATGCGGGGCACGGGAGGAAGGCCGTGCCGGACGAAGACGCCGACGAGGCGGTCGACCTGGCGAAGCCGACGTCGTGCCCCGTCCACGGGACCGCGCTCGCGAGCTGGACGACGCGCACGAGGACGGTCGTGCACATGGCCCCGGCGAGGCGCATCGTCAGGAACTACACGATCTACAGGGCGTGGTGCCCCCTCTGCGGGAAGTACCACGAGTCCGGGGTGCCGGGCGTCATGCCCTACTTCGCGTTCACCAACGACCTCATCTCGCAGGTCCTCGTGGACCATTTCCAGGCCGGCATCCCGCTCGGGGCCCTCGCAAGGCGCGCCGGGGTGAAGAAGGCCGCGCTCAAGAAGATGGCCCACAGGGTCGCGGAGCTGCTTGAGGGCGGCGGCGGCGTGCCCAGGCTCGTCGAGGAGTTCCGCGCCGCGCCGGACAAGCACGCGGACGAGACCCCGTGGCCGTGCGACGGGAAGAACGGCTACGCCTGGGGTTTCTTCACCCCGGACGTCTCCGTGTACAGGCTCCGCGGCACGAGGGCGTCCACGGTCCCGGCGGAGATCTTCGGGGGCGGTGTCCATGTGGGCGTTCTCGGAGTGGACCGCTACAGCGCCTACAACTGCTCGTGGAAGGGACGCATGCAGTATTGTCTCGAGCATTTCAAGCGCAACGCCCGCGACCTGCTGGAGGCCGGGCCGGAGAACGCGGAATGCCAGAGGCACATACCGCGCTTCCTCGAACTGCTGGCCTCGGCCATGACGCTCCGCAACAGGAAGCGCGGCAGGGAGTACGACGACGAGTCGGCCGCCATCCGCGACAAGCTCCTCGCCATCGCGAAGAGCCCGGTCATGGACGGCAGGCTCAGGGGGTGCTTCGACCTCATGGTCCAGAAGCGCGACCGCTTCTTCCAGTGGGTCCGCCATCCTGAGATCGAGGCGGAGAACAACCTCGCGGAGAGACGCCTGAGGCCGCTCGTCATCGCCAGGAAGGTGTGCTTCGGCTCGCAGTCGGAGAGGGGCCTGAAGACACGCGAGACGCTGATGACCATCATCGACACGCTCTCGCTGAGGTGCGACGACCCGGTCTCGAAGCTGTCGCAGGCCCTCGACGCCATAGGGTGCGACAAGAAGGCGGACGTCGCGGAACTGCTGTGGGGCCCGAAGCCAACTGCCACAGTCGCCACTACCGCCTAGCCCCAAACGAACGGGGCGGCGCACCACTCACATCGGTTGGTGGGCGAGCGGCAACGCCGCGCAGCCCACTAACCCATTACCCGATTCCCGCGCCGGGAGGTTGCGTTCCGCCGCCGATTGCGGTACAATAGCCGTCTATCGATTTCAACTGAAAGGACAGGCGAAATGGCTCTCGTCAACATGAAGGACATGCTCTCCGAGGCGCGGAAGGAGAAGCGCGCCGTGGGGGCGTTCAACACCGCGAACTACGAACTCTCCCGGGCGATTCTCCAGGCCGCCGAGGCCGAGAACCAGCCGGTCATCATCCAGCTCTACATGCGCCTCTTCGACAGCGAGAAGGCCTACGACCTCTGCGGCATGCTCCAGCGGCTCGCGACGCGCGCGAAGGTGCCCGTGGCGCTGCACCTCGACCACGGCGCCACGATCAAGCAGGCGAAGGACGCCCTTGCCTGGGGCTACACCTCCGTGATGTACGACGGCAGCCGCGACCCGTTCGCGAAGAACGTGCAGGATACGGCGTTCGTCGCGCAGTACGCGCACGCGGTGGGCGCGACGTGCGAGGGCGAGATCGGCCACGTCGCGCAGGGCGACGAGACGGCCCTGACGGACGTGAAGGAGGCGGTCGACTTCGCGCGGGCGACGGGCGTCGACGCCCTCGCCGTCTCGATCGGCACGGCGCACGGCTACTACAAGGCCGAGCCGAAGCTCGACATCGCGCGTTGCCAGGCGATCGCGGATGCGCTGCCGGACGTGCCGCTCGTGCTGCACGGCGGCTCCGGCACGCCCCTCGCGGACGTCCGCCGCGCCGTGGAGGCCGGCATCGCGAAGATCAACATCGCGACGGAGTTCATGGACACCTACCTCAAGGCGACGCGCGCCGAGCTGAACCGCCTCGACGGAACGTTCATTCCCGTGGACAAGTTCTACGACCCCATCGTGGATGCCTGCGCCGCGCACGTCCAGAAGCTGATCCGCTTCTTCAGCGGCAAATGAGGACGGCGGACGCAATGAATTGCGTCCCTCCCGCCGAAGAGACCGTGAAAGACGACTTAACTACTTAACCACTTAAAGCGAAGCGACTTAAAGAAAAGGAAACGACGAAATGAGACCTGTTGTCTTGATCATCCGCGACGGCTGGGGCGTGAACGCGCGTCCCGACGGGAACTCGGTGGTGGCGGCGAAGACGCCCGTCATCGACCAGATCCGGGCGCGCTATCCGCACTGCCTCCTGAACTGCTGCGGCGAGGCCGTGGGCCTCCCCGACGGCTACCAGGGCTCCTCCGAAGTCGGCCACCTCAACATGGGCGCCGGGCGCATCGTCGTGCAGGAGCTGAAGCGCATCGACGACGGACTCTCCTCGGGCGAGCTCTTCAAGAGCCCGAAGTGGCAGAACCTCATCGCGAACTGGAAGAAGAACAACTCGCAGTTCCATTTCCTCGGCCTTCTGCAGGACGAGGGCGTCCACGCCCACCAGGAACACCTCTTCAAGCTCATGAGGCGCGCGCGCGCCGAGTTCCCGGAGGGCCGCATCGTCGTCCATCCGTTCCTCGACGGCCGCGACACGCCGCCGCGCTCGACGCTCGAATACATCGCCCGCCTGAAGCAGGAACTCGCCGCCGTCGGCAACGCCGTGATCGGCACCGCGATGGGCCGCTACTACGGCATGGACCGCGTGAAGAACTGGACGCTCACGAGCGAAGCCTACAACTGCATCGTCAGCTGCGAGGGCAGGCGGACGCCGACCATCGAGGCGTGCGTCAAGGACGAGTACGCCACGGGCAAGACGCCCGACGGCACGCCGATGACCGACGAGTACATCCCCTGCTACGTCGTGGGCGACTACGCGGGCGTGAAGGACGGCGACGTCGTGATGCACACGAACTACCGCCAGGACCGCGCGATCCAGCTCACCCAGGCGTTCGTGTGCGACGACTACCCTGGCGTGCGCCGTGCGCGCCCGAAGGTCACCTTCCTCGGCTTCACGCGCTACTGGGACGAGTTCGAGGACTATCTGCTCGGCGCGATGGGCGCGGGCGGCGGCATGGCGAACCTCCTCGGCGAGGTCGTCTCGAAGGCCGGCATCCGCCAGCTGCGCCTCGCCGAGACGCAGAAGTTCCGCCATGTCACGAGCTTCTTCAACGGCAAGTCGACGACGCCCTCCGAGGGCGAAGACCAGGTGGAGGTGAAGAGCCGCTTCGATCCCGCCACGTTCGCCTCCCATCCGGAGATGGACGCCTACAACGTGACGGACGAACTGCTGAAGCGCCTGGAGAACAACCCCTACGGCCTCATCGTCGTCAACTACGCGAACTGCGACATGGTGGGCCACACGGGCGACGAGGCCGCCGCCACGAAGGCCGTCGAGGTGACGGACGCATGCATCGGCAGGATCCTGCCGCGCCTCCTGGAGCTGGACGCGCACGTGCTCATCTACGCGGACCACGGCAACGCCGAGCAGATGATCGACTACAAGAGCGGCCTCACGAAGACGAGCCATACGCTCAACCTCGTGGACTGCTTCTACGTGGCGAAGGATGCCCCGGGTGTGCAGCTCACGCCGCTCGCGAAGCTCTCCGCGATCGCCCCGACGGCCCTCCAGCTGCTCGGCCTCCCGGTGCCGCCGGAGATGACGACCCCTTCGCTCCTCGCGGGCAAGGAGCCGTGGAGCAGGACGGCGCTTAATGTCTAGGTTCTAGGTTTTAGGTTCTAGGTGTTGGCGTTTTGGCGTTTTAGCTGAGAAGGTTGAAGATTGTTGTGCGGGGATTGGAAAATGGACAGGGGAGGCCTGGATCGTGCGTTCCGTGCGACCGCCCCCCGTCTCCATCCCCGTGGTCATCCCTGAAGAGGATGCCGGGCGTCTTCGGCCTTCTGGCCTTCGGCCTTTGGGCGTTCTCGTGCGCGGCCGCGCCGCTGGTGTTGAAAGACGACTACCGTTCGCCGCGCAACAAGGAGCGTCCGCTCCGCAAGGCGACACGGCTTATCGTGCTCCACACGACCGAGGCGCATGCGAAGAGCGCGCTCAACAAGCTCAGCGAGCGCGGCGAGGCGCACTATTGCGTGACCGAGACGGGCGAAGCCTACCGCATCATCGACCGGGACCGCCAGGCGTTCCACGCGGGGCGCTCGATGTGGAACGGGAAGGACGAGTGCGACGAGTACTCCATCGGCATCGAGGTGGTGGGGCACCACGACCGGTCGATGCCCCTCCGCCAGCTGGAGGCGCTGAAGGAACTCGTCGCCCGCCTCAAGCGCACGTACGGCATCGCGGACGCGCAGGTGGTCTGCCATTCGCACGTCGCCTACGGCGCGCCGAACACCTGGCACCCGAAGAAGCACCGCGGACGCAAGCGCTGCGGGATGCTCTTCGCGATGCCGAGCGTGCGTGCGAAGCTGGGTCTGCGCGCGCGCCCGGCCTACGATCCCGACGTGCGCGCGAAACGCCTCGTGCAGGCCGACGCCTACCTGAACAGCATCCTCTACGGCAGCGTGGACACGATGGCCGCCGTCTACGGAAAGGGGCGGATACAGGTCGCCGCCGCCCCGTCCGCCGCGCCGAAAAAAAAGCCTGCCGCCGCAAAGACCGGTCCGAAAAAGCCCAAGCCCGCCGCCCCGCCCGCGAAGCCCGCCGCCGTTGCGACGAAGCCCGCCGCCGTTGCGGCGAAACCCGCCGAGGCGGCCAAGCCCGAGGAGGGCGGGACCGACTGGCTGCGCACGATGGGGCTCAAGGGCGGGTACTTCAAGAAGAAGGCGAAACTCGTTGTCGTGTCCCCGCCGCCGGATGCCGCAGGGGAGAAGCCTCCCGAATCGCAGGTGCTCCCCCTGCCCGCGAACCTGTACATCCGGAAGATGGGCGACGACGTCAAGGACCTCGCCGCGCTCGCGAAGCTGCCGGGCTACACGCGGGGCGGTCCCGTGAGCGCGACGTGTTCGCCGTTCAAGATCGCGGGGACGGCGTGGAACGCCGCGACGACCTACTACTACAGCCCCAGAGGGGGCATCACGACCGGCGACAAGGTGGACGAGAAGGCCATCGAGGCCGGCACCTTCATCTTCTACAAAAAGAAATGAGAACGGACATGACGTTCACACCGCGGAACATGATTGTGATCACCGGAGCGGGTGCCTATCCCCGCCTGGTGGTGGAGGGGGCCCATGCAGCGGGCGTCGCGCGGGTGGACGTGCTGGCGGTGCGGGGCTCGACGGAGCGCGCGACGTGCCGGGCGGCGGACCATGTCCACACGATCGGCATCGGCGAAATCGCCTCGGGCCTCCGGTGGGTGGCGGCGCAGGGGTACGAGGGTGCCGTGTTCGCGGGGCAGATCAGTCCGCTCTCGCTTTTCCGCAGCCGCTTCGACGCCGAGACGAAGGCGTGGCTTGCGTCGCTCCCCTGCAAGACCGCGCACACGATCTACGGCAAGCTCGCGTTCGAATTCGAGCGGGCGGGGGTGCCCGTCTTCCCGGCCTCCTCGTTCATGGAGCGCCACCTGCCGGGGGAAGGGACGCTGACCGTGCGCGCCTTCACGGACCGCGAGCGGCGCGACGCCGAACACGGCGCCGTCGTCATGCGCGACATGGGACGGCACGACGTGGGGCAGACCGTCCTCGTGAAGGACGGCATGGTGCTGGCGGTGGAGGCGTTCGAGGGGACGAACGCGGCGATCAAGCGCGGCGGCAAGCTCGGCGGGAAGGGGGCCGTACTCGTGAAGGGCGCGCGCGAGGGGCACGACATGCGCTTCGACATCCCCGTGGTCGGATTGAAGACGCTCAAGGTGATGAAGGCGGCCGGCGTCTCCGCGCTCGCCTTCCAGGCGGGGCGGCTTCTCCTCCTCGACCGGGAGGCGGTGGTCGCCTACGCGAACCGCCACGGCATCGCGCTCGCGGGGTTCGCGACGGATCTGCCGCCGGCGCCGACGCGGCCCTCGCGCGCGCCGGAGGGAGGCGTGCCGTGTCCGTGACGTTGACGATCGTCGGCCTTCTGCTGCTTGTGGCGTCCTTCATCGGCTGCGTGCTGCCGGTCCTGCCGGGTCCGCTGCTCGCGTATGGGGGGCTGCTGCTCCTGTTCGCGACGGACCATCCGCCGTCCGTCGTGACGGTGTGCGTGGCGACGGTGCTTGTGGCGGTCTCCTGCATTCTCGACTACGTGGTGCCGGCGCTGAGCGCGAAGCGGTTCAAGTGTACCCGCGCGGGCGTGGTGGGGAGTCTCGTCGGGTCGGTCGCGGGCGTCTGCGCGGGCCTGCTGGTGAGTCCGCTCCTGACGGTCGTCGGGGGTGCGCTCGTCTGTCTCGTCTTCCTCGTGCTGGGGCCGTTCCTCGGCACGCTGATCGGCGAGTTGTCCGCGAAGCGGACGCTGCGGGACTCCCTGGCGGGCAGCGTGGGCACGCTTGTGGGCTTCGTCGTCGCGACGGGCCTGAAGCTCTTCGTCTGCCTGGCCGTGGCGGGGCTCTTCCTCTGGTCGTGGCTGGGGGCGTAGGATCGTGTGGAAAGTGGAAAGGAGAATCGGAATGGAGAAGTCGGACAAGGCGGTTGAACTCTTCAAGGGCGGGCTCTGCTGTTCGCAGGCCGTGTTCTGCGCGTTTGCGGAGGACTTCGGGATGGACGCCGAGACGGCGCGGAAGGTGAGCGCGGGGCTCGGCGGCGGCGTGGGGCGCATGCGCGAGGTGTGCGGCACCGTGACGGGCGCCACGCTCGTCCTGGGGCTCAAGTACGGTCCCGACAAGGCCGCCGTCTACCCGCACGTGCAGGATCTCTGCGCGCGGTTCAAGGCGGAATGCGGGTCGCTCGTCTGCCGCGACCTGCTGGCGGGGACGGACGCGACGCAGGGTGGTACGCCCGAGGCGCGCACGGCGGCGTACTACAAGAAACGCCCCTGCGCCGAGCTCGTGCGCCTCGCTGCCCGGCTCGTCGAACAGTGCTGACGCAGATGCTTCGCGTCCGCGATCTGCGTTTTAGCAGAAGGGTGCCCCAATGAAAAATGAACGCACGTGCAAGGGGGCGCTCTGCCTGGTCGCCTCCGCGTTCGGCTTCGCCGTGATGGGGATGTGCGTACGGATGACGGACGACCACGGGGAGGCGATCTCGGCGTTCCAGAAGAGCTTCTTCCGCAACGCGGTGGCGTTCGCGATTGCGCTCGCGCTTTTCCTGAGGGCGGGGCGCCGGGTTTCGTTCGGGGAGGGCCCGGCGGCGCGCCGCTGGACGGTCCTCGCGTTGCGCGCCGTGTTCGGCACGGCGGGTATCTTCGGCAACTTCTACGCGCTCGGGAAGATCGACCTCGGCGACGCGATGATGCTCAACAAGCTCGCCCCGTTTTTCACGGTGCTCTTCAGCTGGCTCTTCATCAAGGAGCGGCTTACCCTGCGTCAGGCGCTCTGCCTGGTGGGGGCGTTCGTGGGGGCGGCGCTCGTGGTGAAGCCGGGCCTCGGCGTGATGCCGCTCGTGCCGGTCCTGAGCGGGCTTGCGGGCGGGGTCTGCGCGGGCTCCGCCTACGCCTGCGTGCGCGAACTCGGTCTGCTGAAGATGGATGGACGGTTCATCGTCCTCTTCTTCTCCGCCTTCTCCTGCTGCGCCTCGGTGCCCTTCCTCGTCTTCGACTACCATCCGATGACGGCGGCGCAGGTCTGGATCCTCGTCGGCGCGGGCGCGGGCGCGGCGGTCGGGCAGTTCGGCGTCACGGCCGCCTACCGCTACGCCCAGCCGCGCCGCATCGCGGTGTTCGACTACACGAACATCCTCTTCGCGGCGCTGCTGGGGTATCTCGCATTCGGACAGGTTCCCGACGTGTTCAGCTGGATCGGCTTCGCGCTCATCGCCGCGATGGCGTTCCTGATGAACGGCGGGGACCATCCCCGTTCAGCGTAGCAGCAGCACGAGGGGGCCTCCCTCCCGCCCCCCGTCGTTTTTCGGTGTCTTTTCTGATTTTTCCCCCTTGCGCGGACACGGCGCGTTTGGTAAACTACTCACCGTTTTCACGCCTGCTCGGGTGGTGAAATTGGCAGACACGCATGCTTGAGGTGCATGTGGAGAGATCCTTGCGGGTTCGAGTCCCGCCCCGAGCACCACTTATTGTGGGATACTCAAGCGGTCAACGAGGGCAGACTGTAAATCTGCTGGCTCACGCCTTCGGTGGTTCGAATCCACCTCCCACAACCATTCCGATGATGAAGCCGCCGCTGGGCGGCTTCAAGTGTTTATTGCTTCGGCAATTAAATAGAGTGACTCTGTTCCCTATAGTGACTCTGTTTCCTATGAATGATAAACTCCGATCCGTATGGCTCTCGCGCGGCCTCACGAATCGGAGTTATTTTCACATTGGGTCAAATCAACTATATTTATTGCCGCATCTATAAGTTGGCCTACGGCCTTTAAGTCGCCGTTTCGCCGGCTGCTTCCTTTGTGCGGTCGTTCCGAAGTGAAGTCGCGCGACCCTCGCCAGTCTTCACCTCGTACAATTCGACACGGTGAATATTCCTTCGGCAATCAAGTGTTGTGCGCCGTAAAGACCGCAAAGATCAAAAATCTTTGCGGTCTTTGCGTTCTTTTTTTTATAAGACGAGTAATTCGATTTTGTTTCTGCTTCTTCGTGAGTTATGGCATAAATACGATGTAGAGACTTTATTACGCAGTGAAATCTCATTCGCGAATGTGAATTGTGGGATTTCGCTTCGGAATGGCAGGTGGGATGGCGTGCGCGGTATCTGCGCCGCCCTCGGCGCGTGGCGTCCGAACGGGCCCCCACGGGAGGGACGCGCTCCTGCGCGTCCGGGGGACTTGTGCACGCGGGCTGGGCTTCGCCTCCAATCGGTTAACATGGAGTGCGCGGAGGTTCCCGGCACGAGGGAAGCGGAAATCGCCAAAGCGATTTAGCCTATTGACTTTTGTTCTCATAGGAGACACGGAGAGTTTTTTTTGTGTGTGGGGGTGACTACATGTGTCCCCCGCATCCTTCATCATTTCACCCGTACCGGGGAGGGGCACGCTCCCGCGCGACCGATTTCACTGATCTCCGAACTTCCACCCACACACCCATCGGATTTTGATATAATCCGCATTGCCTTTCGATTCTCCGAGGGGTCCATAGGTCGGGAACTGATGCGGCTACATGCCGTGTTCCACCCCGCGACCGCATAATCAATGTAGCATCGCCGCTACACGCTGTTTCGTAGAAATACTACCACTATTTCACTTTGGGAACAGCATGTAAGTGGAGATGCGCCCGTCTGGGCGCATTTTCTCTTCATGTATTCCCATAGGCCTGTGGTAGGGCTTCTACGAAGTACATGAACAGGAAATGCGCTCTTTTCATGTACGGGGACGGGCCTCGTGGTGTTGGTTGCGCATCGCGAAGAATTTAATACATGAAATGAAGAATCTGAACCTAATCTCCCTGTTCGCGGGCGCGGGTGGAATGGATATAGGGTTTGAGAAGGCGGGTTTCCGCGTAGCAGTCGCCAATGAGTTTGATTCCGGTATCTGCCCGACCTATCGGCGCAACCACGGGCATACGCGGCTCATCGAGGGCGACATCCGGAAGATTTCCGGGGAAATGATACCTGAGGAGGCGGTCGGCCTCATTGGCGGGCCTCCATGCCAGAGCTGGAGCGAAGCAGGGGCTCTTGGCGGTATCGAAGATCCGCGCGGGCAACTGTTCTTCGACTATATCCGGATTCTGAAGTTGAAGCGTCCGCTCTTTTTCGTCGCCGAAAACGTGTCCGGGATGTTGGCTGGGCGCAATGCCGAGGCTGTTAAGAACATCCTGTTGCTTTTTGGCGAAGCGGGATACGACGTCCAGTACAGGTTGATGAACGCGAACGATTACCATGTGCCACAGGTTCGTGAGCGTGTATTCTATGTCGGGTTTCGAAAGGATTTGGGCATTGACGACTTCGAGTATCCAAAACCACTGGACGAAAGACGCCTTACGCTGCGTGATGCGATTTGGGACCTACGTACCGCCGCCGTTCCTGCACTTCCGCGGAACAAACATCGTAAAGACCTTGAAGTCCTGAACCACGAGTATTTCGTCGGGAATTACTCGACCATCTTCATGAGCCGAAACCGCGTCAAGGGCTGGGATGAACCGGCGTTCACGGTACAGGCGTCCGGACGTCAGTGCCAACTTCATCCACAGGCTCCGAAGATGGAGTTTGTTGACAAAAACCTGCGCCGTTTCGTTCCGGGCCAGGAACATCTCTACCGACGGCTCACCATTCGCGAATGTGCCCGGCTTCAGGGTTTCCCGGATGATTTCGAGTTTCTATACGAAGACGTCAACATGGGATATAAGATGATTGGAAACGCTGTTCCCGTGAATTTCGCCTATGCGGTCGGGAGGCAAGTCGTGGAATGCCTGAAGCGGCATCGTGCGGTTTGAGAACGGGAGAGGGGGACTTTACTGTATGGGAACAGTGATAGATGCCATTGAGAATCTTGTGCGGAATCCGGTGACCCTGCTCGCCCGGGAGTATCAATCGCACAATCGTGCAAACGGGATGGGCATGGCGTTAGAGGAGTATGTCAAGGATCTGTTCGCGGGAACGTTCGGTCTTTCGGACATCGAGCGGCTGGATGCTTTTGAACGGACGTTCTCATATCTGGGTAACAATTCCAACCCGCCGGATGCGATGCTGCGTGGTGGCGATGCCATTGAAGTCAAGAAAATCGAAGCACTTGACGCCTCATTGGCCTTGAACAGCAGTTACCCGAAACATACGCTCCGGGCGGATAGCCAAATGATTTCGGAAGCATGTCGGGATGCGGAGAACTGGAGAGAAAAGGACATCCTGTATGTAGTCGGAAACGTCTTTGGCGGGCAACTGCGACATCTCGCGATGGTCTATGGACTTGACTACTGTGCGTCCGAGTCCTGTTACCAGAGACTGAAGGAGACGATAAAGAACGGAGTCAATTCCATTGAGGGCGTGGAGTTTACCGAAACACGCGAACTGGGGCGCGTGAAAAGGGTCGATCCTCTTGGTATCACTTACATGCGCGTTCGTGGAATGTGGGGCATCGAAAATCCGTGGTCAGTCTTCGACTATGTCTATCGCCGCGACATGCGGAAGCGGCTGAACTTCATGTGCCTTGTCAATTGGCGAAAATGGCAGTCATTCCCCGGAACGGAGCGGCTGGAGGACTTGGTAAAGACGGATCCGCGTCTCAATGTTTCAACCGTGCGCATCAAGGATCCCGACAACCCGGCTCGACTCAACGATGCAAGGCTCGTGACATTCTCCGTGTAATCGAAAAGGGTCGCTCTTTGGTATACTATGGCCATGGAACGACATGTATACGAAGTGATGATTCGCCGAACCGAGACCTGTCGTGTCAGGGTGATGGCCGCATCGGAATCGGCGGCCGTCGAAGCGGCATTGCGTGAGGAATCCTCTGGGCGGGTTTCGAACCATGCCTATTCCGACGAGTGTGTCGAGGCTGAGAAGGTTGACTGACAGACCATGCGGTACGGATCGTTTTCAGATGAAACACAAGATTGAGATAACGGAGACCCTTCAGCGGGTGATTGAAGTCGAGGCTTCGACGATGGAAGACGCGGAGCGTGCTGCCCTAGGACTCCACCGAAGCGGCGAGGTTGTTCTGTCGGCAGATGATTTCGTGTCCGTTGAAGTGAAGTGTGTACAGGAACGGTAGGTTTTTTTCTGAGAGGTTCGGTCGCAGCAAGTTGCGACCCTCCCGCGTTCGGACGTCCCGCGCGGAGAGTCGCCCCACAGTGTCCCGCGCCGAGGGCGGCGCGGGTACTTCGCGCGCCGACACGCCGCGTACCGCCCCGGCAGAACGGTTCCGAAGCGAAATCGCGCGGTCCTTCCTTTGTGCAGGCACAAAGCTTAAAGCGACTTAACGACTTAACTACTTAAAGCCGCGCAGCGGCGACTTAAAGGCCGTAGGCCGACTTAACCACCTTAAAGCCGCACAGCGGCGATTTCATCTTTATGGTATACTGGGGCGCATGAAGAAACTCGTCATCATTTTGTGTGCCGCCGGGACGCTGGGCGCCCTGGGCGGGGAACTGGTGGTTGAACCGGGCGGACTTTCGCCGCAGGGGGCGCTGGAGAGGATCCGCGCCGCGAAGGCGAAGGGAAGCGGCGAGGCGTGGACCGTGCGCGTGAAGGGCGGGCACTACGCGCTGGAGAAGACGCTTGTCTTCACGCCGGCGGATTCCGGAACGCCCGAGGCGCCGGTCGCGTGGATCGGCGAGGGCGAGGCCGTGTTCGCGGGCGGGGCGCGGATTGGCGGTTGGGTGGACCGTGGGGGCGGCGTGTGGGCCGCGCCCCTGCCCGCCGCGCCGGACGGAAAGCCCGCCTACTTCGAACAGCTGTGGGTGAATGGGCGCCGGGCGGAACGGGCGCGCCTCCCGAACAAGGGCTATTTCAACGTGACGAAGCCCGCCATCGTGCCGGACGCGGCGGTGAAGGGGCGGTTCGTCGAGACGGTTGCGCTCACGAACGCCGAGGTGGACGTGCTCGCGCAGCTGCCGCCGGACGAGTGGCCCTTCGCGCAGATGTGCGTTGTCCACAAGTGGAGCTTCGCGCGGCGCATCTTGCGTGGGTTCGATCCGGCGACGCGCACGGTGACGACGGAATCGCCGCGTGGGTGGCACGGGTGGCAGAACTGGAACGCGAAGGAAACGCTCGTCCACTTCGAGAACGTGCGCAGCGCGTTCGACGCGCCGGGCGAATGGTTCTACGACGCGAAGGCGGGCGAGGTGCTGTACCGCCCGCTACCCGGCGAGGACCTGGCGCGGGCGGCGGTCGTCGCGCCGAGCGCGAAGCTGAGCCAGCTCGTCGCGTTCCGCGGCGACCCCGACGCGGGCGCCTACGTCCACGACATCGTCTTCCGCAACGTGTCGTTCGCCTACAGCGATGCGTCGGGCGGCGGGAGAGGCCCGACGGAAAGCTGGCAGCACCAGGCGGCGAGCGGCAGCGACGCGGCGGTGACGCTGGAGGGCGTGCGGCGCATCGCGTTCGAAGGCTGCCGCGTGCGGCACACGGGAAACTACGCGCTGCGGTTCAACGACGGCTGCACTTCGAACCGCGTCGTCAACTGCACGCTGGAGGACCTGGGCGCGGGCGGCGTGTGGATGGGCGCGGGCACGGGGCACGTCGCGAAGGGCGAGACGCTGTCGCGGCGGATCATCCGGCGGCTCGCGCCGCGCGCGACGGCGTTCAACCTGATCGACAACTGCACGATCCGCCAGGGCGGCCGCTTCAACCCCGAGGGCACGGGCGTCGCCCTCACGCACGTCTCGGACTCTAAGGTCCTCCACTGCGAGATCCACGACTTCTTCTACACGGGCGTCTCCGTGGGCTGGACCTGGGGGTTCCGGGGCAGCGTGGCGCAGCGCAACGAGATCGCATTCAACCGCATCTACGACCTCGGCAAGGGCATCATGAGCGATATGGGCGGCGTCTATACGCTCGGCACGAGCTTTGGCACCACGGTCCACGACAACGTCGTCCACGACGTCCATTCCTATTCCTACGGCGGCTGGGCGCTCTACACGGACGAGGGGAGCGAGGGGATCGTGATGGAGCGCAACCTCTGCTGGAACACGACGGACGGCGGCTTCCACCAGCACTACGGCGCGGGCTGCATCATCCGCAACAACATCTTCGCGTGGAACCGGATGCTCGGCGCGGTGCGCATGGCGCGGCAGGTCGTGCAGGATATCCCCTGCACGCTCCACTTCGTGAACAACATCGTCCTCGTGCGCGAGGGCCCGCTCGTCGGGCGCGGTCCGCGCGGCGTCGGCGGCGTGTGGGCGAACAACCTCTGGTGGGACGCCTCGGGCAAGCCCGAGCTGGACGGCCTCGACTGGGCGCAGTGGGCGGCGTGCGGCAAGGAGACGGGCGGGAAGTACGCCGATCCGCAGTTCGAGGACGCGGCGGCGTACGACTTCCGCCTGAAGCCCGCTTCGCCCGCGTTCGCGCTCGGATTCAAGACCTGGGACTTCGGCGCGGCCGGATTGAGGAAGTAGGCGGAACATGAAGACGACGTTGACGCTGGGCGGCCTTGCCGTGGCCGCGCTGCTCGCGGGGGGCTGCGCGACCGAACACTACGTGACGGACGCGCGCCACCCCGAAATCGCCCTCAAGGAGGACGGCGGCGTGACCTATCGCGGGAAGTACGTGGATCCTGAGGACCTTCCGGGACTCCTGAAGGCGTCCGGCTTCGACCGGCACGACACGATCAACATCTACTGCCCCGAGGTGATGCCGAACCTGCGCCTCCAGCGCCGGGTGATGGGGATCCTCCTGCGCGAGGGCTTCACGCGCCCCATTCTGGTGGGCGAGCGGAAGGCGTATTCCGAACTCGGGCGCACGGCCGAGGAGCGCCGCCGCGCGCGCGTTAAATCGGCCAGTGGCCTTTAAATCGCCGCTTCGCGGCTTTAAGTGGTTAAGTCGGCCTTCGGCCTTTAAGTCGCCGCTTCGCGGCTTTAAATTGTGCTTCGCGCGGACCTCCAGAATGAGGTCTGACCTAATTTTGGAGGTCTTGTGTTCAAACTGTCCGGAAGGCATTTAAAGCCGCGCAGCGGCGACTTAATTCATCCGCATCCGTCTTGACATCCGTCTGCGGATTCGGTAATATTTGACCGTTTCACGGTGGTTCAGCGAATCACCGAACGTGTTTTTTTGCTTTTTGACAAGAGAGGAGCTGAAGGTTATGGCCATGAACAACAACGAGTTGCTGGCGATTGTGAGCTTCATCGAGCGCGAGCGCGGCGTGGACCGCGAAATCGTGCTGGTGGCGATCGAGCAGGCACTCCAGCAGGCGGCGCGCCGCAACCCAGGCGTGACGAACGACCTGCGCGTCGCGATTGACCGCAAGACCCTTTCGCTCCATGTCTACGACACGATGGTGGTCTCCAACGAGGAGACGGGCACGGGCTTCATCTCGCTCGCCCGTGCGCAGCGCCTCCAGCCGGGCATCGCCGAGGGCGAGACGATCGAGATCGAGATGCCGGCCTCGAAGCTCGGGCGCATCGCGGCGCAGACCTCGCGTCAGATGATCATGCAGAAGATCCGCGAGGCGGAGCGCTCGAACACCTTCCGCGAGTTCAAGGGCCGCATCGGCGAGATCGTGAGCGGCACGGTGACGGCGGTGAACCGGCGCGACCTCTACGTGATGGTGGGCAAGACGGAGATGCTGCTGCCGGGCAAGGAGCGCATCCCCACGGAGGAGTACGGCGTGGGCGACCTCGTGCGCGCGATTGTCCACAGCGTGAAGCCTGAGTCGACGGGGCCGGCCGTGACGCTCAGCCGTGCCTCCAGCGAATTCGTGCGCACGCTCTTCCGCCTGGAGGTTTCCGAGATCGCGGACGGCGTGGTGGAGATCATGGGCGTGGCGCGCGATCCGGGCTACCGCTCGAAGGTCGCCGTGCGCACGCGCGACGAGAAGGTCGATCCCGTGGGGGCCTGCGTGGGACTGCGCGGCGCGCGCGTGCGGAACATCGTGCGCGAGCTCAACGGCGAGAAGATCGACATCGTGCGCTGGAGCGACGACATCAAGAACTACGTCACCCAGGCGCTCGCGCCCGCGAAGCTCGAATCGATCGAGCTGGACCCGGACGGCGGCAACACGGTCCATGTGACGGTTGCGCCCGACCAGTATTCGCTTGCGATCGGCAAGCGCGGGCAGAACGTGCGCCTCACTTCGAAGCTCACCGGCTGGCACGTGGACGTGACGAAGGCGATGGCGCTCGCGAGCTTCGAGGACCAGAAGGCCGAGGCCATCAAGAATCTCGCCGAGACGTTCAGCGTCTCGACCGCCGTCGCGACGCAGCTTGCGGACGCGGGCTTCCTGACGGTGGAGGGCATCGTCGAGTGCGACGAGGAGGGCTTCATCGCCGCGACGGGCCTTGACGAGGTGACCGCCAAGGGCCTGTACGCGGCCGCGCAGGCGGTCGCCGAACTGACGGCGCAGACAGAGCAGCAGGAGGCGTGAGGGATTTGCCATGAGAGTCTACGAATTCGCGAAGAAGGTCGGCGCGACATGCGCCGCGGTCATGAAGATGGCCGAGGAGAAGGGCGTCGAGGTCTACTCGCCGCTGTCGCAGCTCGAACCCGAGGACGTGGAGACGCTGAACAAGCAGCTGCTCGCCGTCGGTCCCGCAGCCGTGAAGGAAGAGGCCGCCGCCGCCGGCGAGCGGGCGCGGGCGAAGGCCGCGCGTGCCGCCGCCGCGCGCGCCGTCCACGACAAGGCGCAGGCCGAGGCGCTGGAGGCCGCGCGCCAGCGCGCGATCGCCGCCCACGAGGGCCGCGCCCTCTCCCTGCCCGTGCCGCCGCCGGCCGTGACGGCGGCGCCGAAGCCGGTGGCGGCGCCCAAGGCCGAGGAACGCAAGGTCGAGATCGGCGTCTCCCTGCCCGAGCTTCCCAAGGTGTCCATCCAGATGGGAGAGTCGGAGGACGAGGGCGCGTCGGAGGCTTCGGACTTCGAGGATGACGAGGTGGACGCGCGCGACTATCTGCACGGCAAGGACCTTGAACGGCGCGACGCGAAGAGCGCGTCCGCCAAGAAGGACCAGGCCGCCAAGAAGGAGACGGCGAAGAAGGAACAGGCGTCCGCCCGGAAGGAGGCGGCGGCGAAGAAGCCCGCCGCGCCCGCGCCGGCCCCTGTGAAGAAGCCCGTGGTGGCGCCGCCGCCGAAGCCGGTGCCGCCGCCCGCGCCGCGTGTGGGCGGGCTGCGTGCCGGGTTCTCGTCCGTCTCGATGCGCGTGTCGCGCCCGCAGGTGCAGATCGTGCCGGGCAGGCCCGTCATCTCCACCGGCACCGCCGCACCCGCGCCCGTCGTGCCGCCGAAGCCCACGATCTCCCTTTCCGTCTCCACGCGCGAGATCTCGATTCGCGGCGCGGTCGTCGTGAAGGAGCTCGCGCTCAAGCTCGGCATCCGCCCGAACCGCCTGATCGCGGACCTCATGGGCCTCAAGGTGCTCGCGTCGATCAACCAGCGCGTGGAACCCGACGTCGCGACGAAGGTCGCGCAGAAGTACGGCTACAAGGTTAACATCGAGCACGCCCGCGACGCGGCGAACAAGAAGCCCGTCCTCAAGGCGATCGACGCGGACGACGAGATTCCCGAGGACAAGCCCGAGGACATGCAGATGCGTCCTCCGGTCGTCACGTTCCTCGGCCACGTCGACCACGGCAAGACGACGCTCATGGACTACATCCGCCACGCGCACGTCGCGGCGGGCGAGGCCGGCGGCATCACCCAGCAGATCTCCGCCTACCAGGTGGACGTGCAGGGCCGTAAGATCACCTTCCTCGACACGCCCGGCCACGCCGCGTTCAACGCGATGCGCCAGCGCGGCGCGCAGCTCACCGACATCGCCGTCATCATCATCGCCGCCGACGACGGCATCATGCCCCAGACCGAGGAGGCGATCAAGTTCGCCCGCCAGGCCGGCGTGCAGATCATGGTCGCCATCACGAAGTGCGACAAGCCCATCGCGAACGTCCAGCGTGTGAAGCAGCAGCTCCAGAAGATCGGCCTCACCCCCGAGGAGTGGGGCGGCGACATCGTGTGCTGCGAGGTCTCCGGCACGACGGGCCAGGGCGTGGACAACCTGCTGGAGATGATGCTCCTGCAGGCGGACGTGCTCGAACTCACCGCGAACCCGAAGCGCCGCGCGAACGGCTACGTCATCGAGGCCGAGCTGGAACAGGGCTTCGGTCCCTCCGCGACGCTGCTCGTCACGGGCGGCACGCTCAAGGTGGGCGACGCCGTCCTCATCGGCGAGCATTTCGGCAAGGTCCGCTCCCTCATCGACGACCGCGGCCGCCGCATCAAGGAGGCGACGCCCTCCACGCCCGTCAAGTGTACGGGCCTTTCGGGCGTGCCCGAGGCCGGTGCCGAGTTCCGCGTGATGCTGGACGAGAAGCGCGCCCGCACGCTCGCCGAGGAGGCCGCGCGCGCCCGCAAGGAGCAGGAGCTTTCGCAGACGAAGGCCGTCTCGCTCGACGCCCTCATGAGCCAGATGAGCGCGGGCGACAAGCGCGAGCTGAGCGTCGTCGTGAAGAGCGACACGCAGGGTTCCCTGGAGGCGATCGTGGAGGCCCTGCGCGGCATCAAGAGCGAGAAGGTGTCGCTCAAGATCATCGGCACGGGCACGGGCAACGTCTCGCTCACCGACGTGAAGAGCGCGGCGGCCGGCAAGGCCGTGATCGTGGGTTTCGACATCGGCTGCGATTCGGGCGTGCAGCAGCAGGCCCGCCACGACGGCGTGCGCATCAACTCGTTCCGCATCATCTACGAGCTGATCGATCACGTGAAGAAGACGATGCTCGACCTCCTGCCGCCCGAATTCACCGAGAAGGTGAAGGGCCACGCCGAGATCAAGGCCATCTACGACATCGGCAAGCTCGGCAAGATCGCCGGTTCGCAGATGCTGGACGGCACGCTCGTCGCCTCGGCGCGCTACCGCATCCTGCGCGGCACGACGAAGGTCTGGGAGGGCAAGGTCCAGACGCTCCGCCACTTCAAGGACGAGGTGAAGGAAGTGACCGGCCAGCAGGAGTGCGGCATCTGCTTCGCCGGCTTCGAGGACTTCGCCGTGGGCGACACCGTGGAGTGCTACGTGCTGGAAGAGCTGCCGCGCTCGCTGTAGGGAGACCCGTCCCATGTCCGTTGATCGTCTCGAAAGAGTCAACTCCCTCCTGAAGCGCGTCATCGGCGAAGCCGTGTTCCGCGTCCTCCAGGGGGACGACGTGAACCCCGGCGTCGTCACCGTCACGGAGGTGAAGTGCGCGAAGAACCTGCGCAACGCGACCGTGAAGGTGAGCGTGTTCGGCGAGCCCGTGGAGCAGAACCGCGTGCTCGGCCACCTCATTCGCCGCACGCACGAGTTCGAGCGCATCGTCAATTCCGAGGTGCGCCTCAAGTTCACGCCGCAGCTGCGCTTCGTGATCGACCACTCCCTTGAGAAGGGCGACCACGTGCTCGCGCTCCTCGACAACCTGCCACCCCCGGCGGAGGGCTGATGGCGCGCCTCGACTCCCTCGCGATGCTGGCGGCGCTCGACGGGCTCCTGCTCGTCGACAAGCCGTCGAACATCTCCACGCACGACGTGGTGAAGGCGGTCAAGTCGCGCTTCAACCTCGTCAAGGTCGGCCATGGCGGCACGCTGGAGCCGAACGCGACGGGCCTTGTCGTGCTGCTCGTGGGCGACGGAACGAAGTTCTCGAACGACCTCATGGGGCGGGACCGCGCCTACACGGCGACGTTCCGGCTCGGTCGCGTGACCGACACGCAGGACCGCGAGGGGCGCACGCTCGAAGAGCGTCCCTTCGACGCCGTGACGCGCGAACGCCTGGACGCCGTCCTGCCCGAGTTCCGGGGCGACATCTTCCAGACGCCGCCTCCCTTCAGCGTCATCAAGCGCCCCGACACGCCGACCTACGGCATCGTGCCGACCGATCCCGCCGAGCGGACGACGCGCCTCGTCCACGTGTACCGCCTCGCCGTGACGGCCTTCGCGCCGCCGCTCGTGACGGTTGAGCTCGTCTGCACGAAGGGCGTCTCGGCGCGCGCGCTCGCCCACGATCTCGGCCAGTCCCTCGGCTGCGGGGCCTCCCTCGAGTCCCTGCGCCGCACGCGGGTCGCGAAATTCGACGTGGCCGACGCGATCGGCCTCCTGGACCTCCTCAAGCAGGACGCCGTCGGCTTCAGGGACCGTGTCATCCCCATGGCGGGGGCGCTTGCGTGAGGGCGCTCGCCGTCGGGTTCTTCGACGGGGTTCATCTTGGCCACCGCCGGCTTCTCGCGCGGGCCGACGCCGCGCTCACCTTCCGTAACCATCCCGCCACCGTCTTCGCGCCGGACCGCGCGCCCGCCCTCCTCATGACGCCGCCCACGCGCCTCGCGGCCATCCGCGCGGCGCTGGGCGGCGCGGACACGGTTGAGGCGTCTGTGCGCGCGCTCGACTTCACGGCGGAACTGGCCGCGCAGCCGCCGTCCGAATTTGCCGCCTGGCTGCGCATGGCCTACCCCGCGCTGGACACGATTCTGTGCGGCGCGAACTGGACGTTCGGCGCGGGGGGCGCGGGCGATGCCGCGTTCCTGCGCGCGCGCGGCTTCCGGGTCGAGGTCGTGCCCTTCGCCATTTGCGGGGAAACGCCGGTCTCCTCCACGCGCATCCGCGCCGCCGTGGCGTCCGGCGACCTGGACCTCGCCGCCGCGATGCTGGGACGTCCCTGGACGCTGGAGGGCGAGGTTTTCGCCGGGAAGGGCGTGGGGCATACGCTCGGCTTCCCCACGCTCAATGTCCGCCCTGCGACGGGGCTTGTGCGTCCGCCGCGCGGCGTCTACGCCGTCGAGACGGCGTGGGGACGCGGCGCCGCGAACTACGGTCTCGCCCCCACGATGGGCGCACGGGCCTGGGCGGAGCCCGTTCTGGAAGTGCATCTGCTGGAAGTCCCCGCCGCCGGCCTGCCGCCGCTTCGGGGACGGACGGTTGCGGTGGACATGCAGCGGTTCCTCCGCCCCGAACGGCACTTCGCCTCCGTCGCCGAGCTCCAGGCCCAGATCGCCCGTGACCTCGCCGCCGCGCGGGCCTGAGGGCTCGCCGACCGTAATCCGTCCGCCTTGACAACTCCGTCGGCGGGAGGGGTGGATTGTGGTATACTATTCCCCGCTATGAATATCGTCATTCTTCTGGGCGCCCCGGGTTCGGGGAAGGGTACGGTCGCGGGCAAGCTGGCGGCCGAGAACGCGAATCTCAAGCACGTGTCGAGCGGCGACCTGCTGCGCGGCGCCGTGGCGAAGGGGACGGAGGCCGGCCGACAGGCCAAGGCGTTCATGGAGGCGGGCAAGCTCGTGCCCGACGCCCTCATCGCCACGATGATCAAGGATGTCGTCGCGGAGACGACGGGCGACGTGACGATGCTGCTGGACGGCTTCCCGCGCAACCTTGCGCAGGCCGAGATCCTCGCCGAGATGGGCGCGCCCGTCAAGGGCGCCGTCCTCATCGACGTGCCGGACGATATCATCCAGGACCGCATCGCGGGCCGCCGTACGTGCCCCAAGTGCAAGGCCGGCTACCATGTGAGGAATCTCCCGCCCAAGGTCGAAGGCGTCTGCGACGTCTGCGGCGAGAAGCTCGTCATCCGCAAGGACGACAATCCCGAAACGGTGAAGGACCGCCTTGTCGTGTACCACCAGCAGACCGAACCGCTGATCGCCTACTACCGGGAGAAGGGCCTGCTGAAGACCGTCAACGGCCTGACGGGCGTCGACCGCGTCGCCGAAGACTTCCTGAAGACCCTGTAAGGTCGGCGCCGGATGAAAGTCGACATCAAGACCAAGGCCGAAATCGACCGCATGCGCGTCGCGTGCCGCATGAGCGCGGAGGTGCGCGACCTCGCCGCCGCCGCCGCCGTGCCGGGCGCGACGACGGCGGACATCGACCGCGTCGTGCGCGACTACTGCCAGAAGAACAAAGTCGCCGCGAGTTTCCTCGGCTACGCCGGCTTCCCCGGCGCAATCTGCGTGAGCGTCAACGACGAGGTCATCCACGGCATTCCGGGCAGCCGGATGATCATTCCGGGCGACCTCGTGAAGTGCGACGTGGGCGTGTGTACGCTCGGCTTCAACGGCGATACGAGCCGCACGGTGATGGTGGGCGTGACGGATCCCGAGGTCATCCGTCTCGTGGATCTGGAGCAGCAGACGCACGAGCAGTGCGCCGCGCAGATGGATATTTCGCGGACAACAGTGACCGAAATCTACGAATCTGTGCG
>OIZT01000432.1_pt1 | contig 26516 bp, 19 predicted proteins | sample 1588611 | NCBI WGS metagenome assembly OIZT01 (sample SAMN03283278) | human gut metagenome | biome: human-associated habitat; material: feces | host: Homo sapiens | place: Peru | collected 2012
AACAGAGACAAGGAATATTCCTTGAGAAGCATTTACTACGAATACGCTGATAATTCAGCTAAAGAAGGCTTAGAAACTCTATCATGGGAGCCATTTATGACTTCATTGATAAGAAGCAAATGCCTATATTCTTAGATGCCATTAAAGGTTCTTTAGATGCTCAAGCAACTAAAGGATCTTTAAGTAATTCTCAACGTCTCGTTGAAGTATTAAAACTAAAAATCCCATCTTTAACAGACATAGCTATTCAAGATGGCTCTGAGGTTGCTTGTAACTGTAAAGTGTTTAAAGGCAAAATTACTAATGAAGCAAAAATTCATAGACTACTAAGTCTAAACTCTTTTACCGAGCTACATTCAACCACAACATCTGGAGTATCATCTGAGCGAGCTGAGATTGATTTATCTAAGCTTGCTAACAAACTATTCCTCGCAGATGCAGGTTATCCTACGATGACCTTATTCAAAGAGCTTCATGATAATCAGAGTCTATTTATCATCAAACTTAAATTAGGCTCTGCTCTTAAAGCTCTATCTTACAAACAGTACAATGCTGATAGCACTGTAACTGATGTTAAGAGTCTAGTTAATAAATACGGAGCTCCATTAAAACTAAAAGATGAAGCGTTCAAAGATGGTCTCACTAGAGACTTTATCGTAGACTCAGATGAATTCCCATCACTACGTGTTGTTGCTGTTTTCAACAAAGATGAAAAGAAGTACGTGTACTTTGCAACTAACATTGAGCAACATCTTTTAGATGCTTTTCAAATTGCAGCACTCTACAGAGCTCGCTGGCAAGTTGAAATCTCATTTAGGATCCTTAAAGGATTCTGTTCTCTTAAAAAGTGTAATACCCACAAAGAAGGTATCGTACGCTCTTTAATTACCTTGAGTCAGATCGTTTATCTACTCAAAATGATTATTGGTCAGCAATTGCAACAAGCATTTGCTGTTGAAATATCACCAAAGAAACTAGTTCAAAGAATTAAATGCCATTTTATGGACATAATTCAATTTGTGCGGACTTTAGATTCTGATGGATTGCTCTCTTACTTAACTAGTCGAGAAAAACTCTTTAGAACCTATGGTAAATCAGCACCTAGCTTAATCAACCGCATAAGAGGTAAAAGTCTCAGTCTGATAATTGATGAAATTAGGAGACCTTCTTATGACTTTTCTTAACCAACCATGCATGAAAGGCAGACATGGTAAGGATGAGCAAAAGGTAACGGTTGCGGTTAAGGTTAGAGCTGAAGTTGAGCTTGATGATACCGCCATAGAACAGAAGATAAAAGAGGATACCTATTACGTCATCTGCACCAATGATGTTGAAAGAAACTGGACTATGGCAGAGCTCATAGGTGTATATAAGAAGCAGTCTGTAGTAGAGCGTAACTGGAGATGCCTCAAGGATAAGAAACTGCTTATCAACGCAATCTATCTGGAGCTGCCATCAAGAATAAATGCACTGATGTGGATTATGACCACTGCTCTTTTGATATATACCGCAACAGAATACCTGATGCGAAAGAAGGTGCAGGAGCAGAAGCTCACTATACCATCTCTGGATCATAAGGTTCAGCTTGAAAAGCCAAGCCTTATGAGACTGTATCAGTATATAGGCAACAGTGGAATCGTCCTTCAGTGCAACCGAAGTACAGGAAAAGTATCTGTACTTGGACTTCCGACTGAAGTAAAACTGGTCCTGATAGCTATGGGAGATGAATGGTGCCGGTATTACCTTAAGTCGTATTACCAGGACAAAGCGTTTTAACTTGTTGATTAACTTAATAATGATGTTTTATTCGAAAATTTTACCGATCAATGCGAGATCTAAAGCTGATGGATTACAGTTACAGTTTGAGTTGGTGTTATAAGTAAGATCTAAAGCTGATGTGTTTTCATAAGCATAAGCATCTGCTTCTGCTTCGTATGAAGTTGAGTTTACAGCTGTGTTACTTTTAATATCTGTGTATTGCACCTTAAGATGGTTAGATTCAATTTGTGAGGCAAAGAGCTTTTGCTTAGTTTGAATATGGTGCAAAGGTAGTCTAATGCTTTTAGCTAGATCTTTAAGCTTTAGTTTATATGCATGTGATTTACCTGAATTTAGGATCTTACTATCAACAGATAGTAGAAAGTAAAAGTAGAGTAGTACAACACAGATAATGATGTTAATTAGTCTACCTAAGGTTATTCTCTCATCTAAAAAAAGATGTGAGAATAAATCATAAAAAACAGGTAACACTACTAAAGCTGTTACATAAAAGAAACGTATTAAACATGCCTTTATTTCTTTTGAGTAAGAGGAGAAACTCTTTGAATTTAGTATAAAAGCCATTAACAATCCTTAAACTTCTGAAGTAAGTAAACTTTTGGTTTGATAAAGATAATTGATAAAATTTAGGTGGCGAAGTTTAGAGAAATGATTTGTCTTTAGATAGGGGCTAATTTCAGAAAGTGCTACTTAAGGGGAAATTATTGATATAATGAGCCAAATTTTGATATCGATTCTTTTTAAGAAATAAGTTTACATTAAGTTAGAGGATTAAATGACAGCTAAATACATTAGAAATGATATTAATACTTTAAAGGCAATAGCCATTGTTGCTGTAGTATTATTTCATTTTTTTGAGCTTGTTTTAGTTCAATATGGTAACAATATTCATGATTATTTAACCTCCGTGGGAGGCAATTGCATTATAAATCAACTAGTTAAGTTGCTTTTGTTTAGAGGCGGTTATCTTGGTGTTGATATCTTTTTAGTAGTCTCAGGCTTCTTAATTTGCACCTCAATTTTAAATTCACTAGCTTTACCAAATCATCAATTCTCCTTACTCCATTTTTATAAAAGACGCTTTTACAGGTTATCGTTACCATTAATTCCTTTAATTATATTCTGTTCAGTTTTAGGTTATTTTGTTTTAGCCCCAAATATTTTTCACGAATTACTTCGCGAAACTGCTAGAGCATTAACATTCTTATCAAATCAGTACGTTGCAAAACAAGGTGGTTATTTTGCCTTAAACTCTCTAGATAAGATTTTACTGCATACCTGGTACTTAAGCTTAATCGGTCAGTTTTACATTGTCTTCCCATTAGTGGTACTACTCATCAATAAACTGCTAGGTCAAAGATATCTTAAAGCAACTATTTTTGCACTTACTGTATTCACTTTTGTTTATGCTGAGCAAAAATTTGTCTTATCAAAGGCTGACAACCTATATTACCTTTCAGCTATGAGAGCTTGGGAATTACTCTTTGGCGCTTCTTTAGCTTTTCTTAAGATTGATGTTAACAACAAGAAACTCTGTTTTTATCTAGGAATTGTAGCTCTAGTTGCTATCATCATCTTCAAAAAGAACCAAAGCTACGTTCCATTCTCAATTCTATATATAGCACTAGCTACAGCCCTTGTAATTATAGCTAACTACCAAGATTCAAGATTAAACAACAGAGTAGTTCAATTTGTTGGTAAGAGTTCTTACTCTCTATACTTATGGCACTGGCCAATCATGGTGTTCTGCTCAAGACTTATGATCTTTGAGGCAACATGGTTTGTGGTAACTCTAATTCTTGCAACATGGCTATTATCATATCGTTTTGAAAAGCTTGATAAAAAGTACTTTTGGGTAGCTGCTAGTATTTACTGTTTACTAGGTGCTACAACCTTTGGTGTACTTGCTTTAAACAAGAAAGGTATTATTGATCTTGATAACTATAGTACATCAGTAAGAGATCTAAGCCAACCTTGGGATAGTTTACAAGGTGATGCAAAAATTATCGATAATATTGTTGATAAGACCAAGCCTTTAAACACTTTAATTATCGGAGACAGTAATGCTTGTCATTACTTAGAGTATTTTAATCAAGTCTTAAATTATAAATACGTTGAATTGCACTCATCATTACAGTATGGCAATAATGTAGGTGCAACAGTTCAATACTATAAGCATAACTTTGATAAATTACATACTAATGTGGTTAAAGCAGTTTCTCAAATGCCTGATGGTAGCAGTGTAATATTAGCTAACAGATGGCAGATGTATGAAGAAGAATTTAAAAACCTTAAAGATGCAATCGTAAACGTCGTGCCTCAATATAAAGATGACGTAATGGGTGGCATTATCGGTGATATTGAGAAACTATCTTCAGATTACCCAAACATAAAATTCTATGTAATTTCTCAACCAGTTCGTCCTACAAATGTTGAGCTTCAACCCTTTGTAAATATGTACTATTTAGGCGGTAATTATAAGTACTTAAAGAAAGTGAGAGAGCTACTAGGCTTTTCTGTAAAAGAAGACTTCAAACCTGAAAATCTGTTTTGGGTAGATAAGATCAATGCAAGACTAAAAACTTTAGCTGATAAACGAGACAATGTATATTTCATCGACAGAAACATTCCAGTATGTAACACCAAGGACGATTGTTACATAGCTAATGATGGTAAACCTTTATACAGTGATATTGATCATTTATCAATTTACGGAGGCGAGACTGTAGGAAAATATATTCTTAATCAAATTAAATAATAACTACGACGACCAAGTCTAGACAGGGCCTACGCATGAAATTTTAACAATAATTTGTAGTAACCAATGCTCATAGCAGCTAGGTGTTCTTTAAAAAATCAATCGCAAAAGCGTATACAATTTAGATCTATTAATTCATTTCCACTTTAGCTACAATCACTGTAGTTGATAGTTTAGGAAAGAGTTTAATGGCATTAAGAAACGCAGTAGAAGTAATGATGAGTAAGCTCGTCGTTACTGATACAAGACAAAAGGTAAAGGTGAAATATCCTTTATTGCCGACTCTTTTTGGCATTATCATCGCTTGGGTATGTGGCAACAATAGTTGTGTTGCAGTTGCTGATTATTGGGAAGATAACAGAGACTTTCTAAAAGAATGCATTCTAGGCTTTCCAGATCATAACATCTCCCATGATACCGTTAATAGATTACTAAGTGTAATTAAGATGTCTGAACTCCAAGATTTTTTAATGGAGTTTTGTAGACGATATTTAGAAAGTATTAGCTACGAAGGCATTCGCTGTTTAAATCTAGATGGTCAAACTAATAGAGCTTTAGAGTATGAACCTAAACTTGATGTTAATGGTAATAAGGTTATGGACTCTAGAACCTACGACAGGCTCTACTACGTAACCTTATATGATTCAACTAGCGGTCTAGCATTAGCTCAAGATGAAGTCCAAGACAAAGAAAACGAAAACAAATGCTGTATCAGATTGATAGAGCTGTTTGATTTGTCTGGTTGTATCGTAACTTGTGATGCCTTGAATACTCAACGCACAGTTGCTGAAGCTATTATCAAAGCAAATGCTGATTACTGTCTAGCACTTAAACTTCATACTTGTAACCAATAGGTCACAGACATCATCTGTAGGCGTTTGACGTGATGTCATTGGTTTAAAGCTGTTGATACACCTTGATTTATGACTTTTAACTAAACTTACAAACAAACATACAAAGATTACTCTTTACGAGGCTTAAATGAGTACTGAAGAAAACAAGAAACAAGGTCTAACAGATGAGGCTGCAACAGTTGATCTTTTTAACATCAATAAACATTTAGACGGTTTATCAAGATTCATTAAAGCCTGTAACACTCCAATGACAATCTCCATACAAGGTTCATGGGGCTCAGGTAAGACCACTATCATGAAGATGGTAGAGCATGAAATTGAAAAAGATGTCATTCCTGTATTCTTTAATACCTGGCAGTTCTCTCAGTTTGATCTTGGTAACTCTTTAGCCTTTTCAATGATTAAGGTGCTTTTAAATAAGCTTCACGATAATGACGAGAATTTTATTAAGCGCTTTACCTTATTATGCGGTAATGCCTTAACTACAGCTTTAAAGGCTGTATCAATTTACAACTGCAATATAGATATCAATAAGTGTAAAGAAAATACTCCTGACTACAATTACGCAGAGCAGATTGAAAATCTTCATAAACACTTTCAAGAGGTAGTAGACCGTGCTTGTGAAAGAGAACATAAAGATAGGGTAGTGGTTTTTGTTGATGATTTGGATAGATTGGTTCCATCTAAAGCAGTTGAGTTACTTGAAGTATTAAAGTTGTTCTTAGACTGTAAGCAGTGTGTCTTTGTGCTGGCAATTGACTATGAGGTAGTAATCAGAGGTGCTATTGAAAAGTACGGCTTTGCTTCATATACGTCAGATAAAATTGACGATAAAGAACGAAATAGAGAGTATGAAAAGGGTAAGTCTTTCTTTGACAAGATCATTCAGGTGCCATTTAAAGTACCAGTAGCTGTCTACGATATTAAAAACTACTTAAAGGACGGTTTTAACAAGATTAACCTTAAGATTGATGATAACGATTTACAAGATTACATCGAGCTCTGTGCAAGCTCTATAGGTTCTAATCCAAGATCGTTAAAAAGACTGTTAAATGCCTTTTTACTGCTTACCTTCATAGGTGAAGGTTCGATCGATCTCAATAACAAGGGTAAGGCTAAACTGCTTTTTGCTGCACTGTGTTTACAGCAATATAATGAGAAGATCTACAACCTCATTGTGTCTCATTGTAAATGCGATCTGAATGATGAGGCTCAAGTTGATGGCTGTGTGCATGAATTATATGAGCTTCTTTGTGATCTAAGCAATGAGGAATTTAGCTATAATGACATCAATGATGGTTACGGGACTGATCTTTTAGCAAGTGATCTTGTGACCTATCAAAAGTCATTTGGATCTTGCTTCTTGAATACTGCCAAGATTGTTATTTCTAAGAATGAAGTTAACAATGGCAGCGACAATAACAGCAAGCCTGTTATCAGTGAAGATAATAAGAAATCCTTAAAGCAGTTCATTGAGACCTTAGCCCTATCAAGTACTACTGCTTCTGATTCTCAAGGTAGTGACTATAGCAGCCAATATGCAGGCAAATATACAGTTGCTCAGATGAAATTTATTCCAATGTGGAACGAGTTTATTAAGGTTGCCTACAAGAATAGTGATTTTGCTAAAGCATTTAAGAGAATTAAAGCTCAACCTTGCAGTTGGGTAGAATTCGGTGCTGGAATGAGCAAAATTGGTAAAATTTACTTCAATTTATCTCCTTCTAAGCAATCTGTAAGAGTTTCTTTTTCAAAGAAGGTAGATTGTAAGGAATGGAAGGATATTCTTGAAGATCAAGACATCATTGTTAAGAAGTTAGGTGGTAATGCTTTATTTGAATGTATAGGAAAAGGTGCTACTGAGATTAACCAGATTACTAGATTCTTTAATAAAGTTGACTTCAACAACATAGCTGGTGTTGAAAGCGTATTTGCAGAAGTTGCTAAATACATTGTGAATTTGAGAAATGTTGTGATGGGATATTTAAAGTAGGTTACACAAGCTCATGCGTTTGAGTTAGCTCGTTGCTGAACAGAAAACACAACAATTTATTTTTTGTGTGTAGTCTGTGAGAGTCATGAAGAGACGCTATAGATTTGACGTGAAATTAAGAAGTAGTTCTCTTTTTAAGAGATCATTATAAGAGTTACAAACTATGAGAACTAAAACAGCAAGATTAAGTTGTTTATCCGTAAAGCCTATGGTTTTAGGAACATCCAAAATATGCTCGATATGATCTTACTTTGATGTTCAAATATATTTATTCCACTTCCTAACCGAGGTGGTAAAGGGGGAAAAGTTGCTTAGATTAAAGCTCTAACCGTGTTCTACTTTCAATTATTTACCCATAAATATGCACGAAGAGTCTTATTTTATCAAAATGCGATAAACTCAGATTTGGTGATTTGTAAATCTCTTTTATATCAATTAAATTGACATATAAACTAATTATCATATCAATAAATTATTATATGTCAATTTAATTGATATATAGTCCACTAAAATGACATGTAAAAATTTTTTTTATCTTTTATTAGTAGAAAGCCTTTAATTATTCTATAATAGTTAAAAGACTCAATAAACTGAGTATGGCTACAACATCATTGTGATCTCGATCTATGTGTGTTGTCGCCATATATAAATAACTTTGAGTTTAGTTATAAAGAGAGTTCAATATGTGTGATACAAAAGTAAAAGAGAAACTATTATCATCGGATTATGATCCACTTTTAAAGTCAAACTATCATCCTTCAGAAAATAATGAGCTATGGGTATCACTTAGAGGCCAGTACGGAGTTAATCCGTTAAAATCTGATGTATCAAAAAAACTATATGAAAATATTAAACTTCTTAGTAAGTTAAAGGAGGGGATATGATTTACGGTTATATAAAAGAATCTAACATAGTTGAGTGGATAATTATCGGTTATTTTGTTTTATCAACAATTTATAATTATTTAGGGTATTTTTTAATTTCATTTATTAAAAATACACTATTATCAATAGTGTTTTCTTTTGCAACTTTATCGGTAATTATTACTTATATATCTATACCGCAAAAACTGAAAGTATCAGAAGTTTTATGGAGTTGGGGATCACTGTTCTGTATTTTTTTGTCATTATTTTTCGTCCTTCAGCTTTATTTAGAGTGTAGACGCCCAAGCCTTATATTTAAGTACGTTCATTCTTCAGTAAAAAATAATAACATTGATAACTGCATTTGGAGTTCAGTCCTCACAGGAAACTTATTAAAGATCATTACAAATAATAATGAACAGCACATAGTTTTTCCAAAGTATTCATCTTCATATGATTGTAAGCAAACTGAAAAAAAGTATATGATGGCCTTTCCCTTAAAAAAAGGGAAAGTTATAAACAATAGAGTTGAATATTATGAAGATAATACTAAACAAATTTTATATAAGATGTATGAAATAGAACAGAAAAATCATATATATAATTACCTCTTTGAACAAGAGAATCTTGATCAAGAGACACACCATCATTGTTGTAAGTTATATAAAGATTATCCTAAGGTTCCATTCTATCAAGTACTCAGTGAATACGAGGAACGCATAGATTTTAAAGATATTGTTTCAATTTCGATAATTAATTTACCAAACTTGGATTCTAAATCAGGCATAAATGATTAGGGGAATAAAATCCTATCCTAAGTTTTTGCTTTTAATTTAAGCGTTTTTAATACGCATTAAAGAATGTTATCATCATAATAATGTTATTTTTTTGCTACTGTATTAAAAAACACGTGATGTAATCTTCATTCGTTTGTTTCTTTCTGAATTGTCATGATTAGATTCGTTTCTGAAAGGCATAATTCTTTCAAAAAGATAAGTTTATTGTTATTTGGTTTACCTTTGTATTCAATAGAAAGTACTTTTTTCTGTCGAAAAATAACTATCTTTAATAAGTTTATTATTAAAGCAAAGCATTATTCTGATTATCCTTTTTACGATAATGAATTCACTTCTTTTCATAACTTTTCAGATTTTCTAACGAAAACGGCTAATGCTTCTTTAAAGCCAGTTCTTCTTTGGATCGATCACGGATTAGGTGGAGGTACTCAAAGTTATAGTCTCAACAAGTTTAAAGAATATAAAAATAGTTACCTTATCGTAAGATTGCAGTACTTTCATCAATATGACAGTTTCGTTCTTTCCTGTCCAAATGGTGAATGTTATACTGGCTTTACCTTATCATTTGACGAGTTAACTGCTTTATTGGACAAAATCTTTTTTACAAAAATCGTAATAAATAGCCTTGTAGCATATAGAAATGTTAGAGATGTATTAAGATATGTTCATCAATTGCGCATTAAGAATAGCTCTTTGAAGATAATCTATAATGTTCATGATTTCTTCTTTATCTGTCCAAATTGTAATTTAGTTGATTCTTCCGATAAGTTCTGTGGTTTTACAGCAAAACATGATTGTTTATCCTGCATTAGCTTTTATAAACGCAAGCAACCTGGTTATGAGAATCAACTATTCTATGGAGAGTATGATAATCCTTCACAATGGAGAACAATGTGGCAAAAGATCCTACTTGAAGTTGCCGATGAAGTTGTATGTTTCTCTAAATCGTCATGTGAATTGGTAAGTCGCTTTTATCCAAATATATCAGCAAAGCTAAGGTTGATACCTCATTTAGTAAGATCTTTAAGAGCTGTTAACATTGAACCTCACAATTGCGTAAATTTAGCTGTATTAGGCAATGTTGATTCTATTCCTAAGGGAAAGGCTGTAGTTGAGCAATTGTCTATTTCAATTGATAAATTGAATAAAGAATCTGCCAATCAAGAGAATGATTCAGATCAAGCTTCATCAATTTGTATTTATGAGAAGAACGGTTCTTCATCGCTAGAATATGTTCGTTATAAAAAAGTGAATTTACTCTGTATTGGTGACTATATGAATGCACCTCAAAACATGGTTGTGACAGGAACATATAAAAGAGAAAATCTTCCAGATCTTCTTGAGAAGAATCAAATTGATTTAATTTTAATCCCATCAATTTGTGCAGAAACTTTCTCTTATACTACAAGCGAAGCAATATCAATGAATGTTCCTGTTGCTTGCTTTAATCTTGGAGGTCAGGCAGATCAAGTTTCCGTTTATCCAAAAGGTCTCATATTAGAATTATCAGATAGTGCAGATATTGTATTAGATAAGATCTTAGATTTTCTAAGTAAGTTAAGCTGATTATTGGTATAATTCATTAAATTTCAGAGTTAGTTAAGATCTTACAGAATACCTAAACATTTAAATGAAGAAATTCCTTGTCATAGCTCATGTCTATTACCACGATTTGTGGTACTTATTAGATAGATGTATCCAAAATCTGCCTAAAGATTCATTTGATCTTATTGTTACTACAACAAGTAACATTGATGAGCTCTCATCTAAAGTAAAAGAACACTCTCCTAATGCTAATGTTGAGCTATGTGAAAATAGAGGTTATGACATTTGGCCTTTTATTAAAGCATTAAAGACAGTAAATCTTGATGAATACGAGTTTTTAATTAAGATTCATACTAAAAGAGATATGGGCAAGATTGTTGCCATTATTGATAATAAATATTTCTTTAGAGGTCAGTACTGGAGAAATATGCTGCTATCATTCATATCTTCAAAAGAGAATTTTCATAAATGTCTAGAAGCATTTAAAGATCCTGCAGTAGGTATGATTAACAATCATAGACTCTTTGATAGAACAAGAGAAACTACAGATAATCCACATTTAGTTTATTGCCTTAACGAGGCAAGAAAGCTCTTGTCTGAAGTCGGGATCTCTGCAAATCCTTATGATGAAGTAAAATACGTCGCAGGTACCATGTTTATTTGTAGAGCTACTATTTTTAAGCCTCTTCAAGAAATGAATTTTGATGTAAATCAATTTGCGGTTGTAAACAGAAAAAATGAGAATGATTTAGCTCACGTCATGGAAAGAGTCTTTGGATGGTTAGTAACTTCACAAGGATATTCAATTGCAGATCCTTACAGTAGATTCAACGAGTCATTTAGATTTTTCTTCCATTCTTCATACTGTAGATTTCTTATGTTTAAATTAAGACATCGCTGGTTCTCTAAGTTTGTAAGGTTCTTTTCTAGGATTGAAGATAAATCAGATAACCGTTACTTAGTCCTGTTTAAATGTTTGAAAATAAGATTACCAAAGCCAAATAATAAGTAATCAAGAAAATGATGCTATTGTAATCTAGATTGTTTGGTCTATGAACTTAGGCTTTAGCTTAAGTAAAAAGAATTCTTGATATTGGAGATTTATGCTTTCAATTATTATTCCTACAATGCAAAAAGATCTTGAAGTTCTAAATAAATTGTTGTTAGAACTTGATGGTGATGATTCTGTAGGGGAAATTCTAGTTATTGATAATTCATGCAAAGGTTTTAAGACTGATTTAAAAAAGGTCAAAGTTTTTGCTCAAAAGGAAAATCTTTTTGTAAATCCTGCCTGGAATTTAGGTATTAAGTTATCTTCAAAAGAAATTCCTTTCTTTGGCATTTTAAATGACGATATTATTTTTCCTAAGAATCTTTTTATAGCTGTTGATAAATTCTTATCTACATCAGATGAAACTGTAGGTCTTGCCGGTATCGACTGTGCAACTAATACCCCTAAGAGTGAATTTGATTCTTATCCAGAAGATACAGATATTAAGTTTGAAAAGTCAGATAAGTTGGCTGGCTTTTGGGGCTCAGCTTACTTTGGTAAAAAAGAGAACTATTTTGAAATACCAAATGAAATAAAGGTATTCTATGGTGATCATTTCCTTTTTAGAAGAAATCAGCAGGCAGGAAGACAAAACTATTTAATCACTAACCTTAAGGTTAAACATTTAGAGTCTTTGACCTCCCACAGTTCAACGTTTATTAAAAAGCTGTTTAAGTCAGATAGAAAATACTGCATTAAGTATGATGGAGTTGAGCATCAGCATCTGACATTCTTACAAAGACTTTTCTCTTTAACTTATTACCATGAGCATTATGTGCTATGTCTTTTAGGTTTAAAGATGAAGTTTAAATGTAAGCAATAAACTATGTGGACTTGAAACTTATTACTCATGAAAGGGTAGTACCGCTAAGTCTCAGTTCTATTGTTTTTATACAGTTATATGGTTCATCTGTGAGTTTTCAAATTCGATTAAGCATGATGTACAGTTACTGATATTTTAGTTGAACTAATACTGATATTTTAGTTGAACTAAAATTGAACATATCTCCTATTGAAGAGAATTTACCTAAAAGCGTTGAATTGTAATTGATACACAGTAAATAGCATGAAGTACCATTTTTTACCTTTTAAAAATAAAGTTAATAAAATAGTTTATCTTGTGATGATTTTTATATTGTCACTTTTGGTTGTTATTAACTTTAATTCAATTTATGCAACCCACTGTGTTGAAGTTAATATTGAGTTAGCATCTAGTGATGAGGTACAGTTAGTTGTAAAAGGTTCTTCAATTGCAAATACAACAGATAGCAACTTTTCATCTATAAAAGTTTCAACAATTAACCTTATCAAATTAAATAAGGGAAAGAACCATCTTCAATTTGAACTTCCTGTCCCTGCTTTAACCAAATTAAGATATTTCAAATTCGAGTTTGAATCTCCAGAAGATGGAGTTAAAACTGGTTCTAACAAAATAAATCACTCATCTACAGATAACAGTAGTACATCTGCAAATCTTCAGGTTGTTTCTTTGTCCTTAAAGGGGATGAAAGACACTGTAATATCTAATGTACCTGTTTATATCAAGGTAAACAATAACCAGTTAAAAGGCAGTTCTTTAGATAAGAAGAGTATCAATTCAGATTTTATCTCTTTACATCTAGATGATTCTTTTTCAATAACTAATAAAGATAAGCTTGAAATTAAGCCAGTGCATTTTTATAGAATTAATTATCTGGCTTTAATTGCCTTCAGTATCTTTATCTATTTATTATTCTATCTTTTCTTAAGAGTTTTTATTTCTGAAAAGCAAAGGAATAACATTAAGACTCCAGATCTTTTGATGATTTTAATCCTTATATTTGTACTTCTGGTGCCTTTAGTCGGTCTTAATTATTCAAAAGATCTTGATAGAACTGAAAATCGAATCTTGGCAAAGTTACCTTCAATTTTAACTTCTGATAATAAGTTAAATCTAAATTTTGGTACTGAGCTTGATACTTACTTTAATGATAGATTTGGACAGCGCCATTTATTCATCAGAATTAAAGATTTTATCTACTCTTTCAATAAAGTAGGAGTTGCGCCTTCAGCTGAAGGTAAAATTTACGGTGTAAATGATGACTGGTACTTTGTTGATGGTTTGCTAAAGTTAAAAGCAGATGAAAAGCTATTAAGAAAAGAAAAGCAGAATTTGATTGAAGTTTCTAAGCATTATAACTGTCCTGTATATGTGCTTATTTATCCTTTCAAGTCCTACATTTACAATGAGGCAATAACTTCAATTTATAAAAATCCTGAACTTGTTATCTTAAATGAGTCAGACAAAATCGCTCAATATTTTAATGATAGTGGTTTTGATGATTTAAAAGCTATTGATTTGGCACCAATATTTCTTAAGAGCAAACAAGAGTATCCTAATAGATTGCTTTATTACAAAGATGATCATCATCAAACTGAATGGGCTGCTTATTTAGCAGCAAAATCTTTCGCTTCATCTGTAACAGGTAAGCCTTTAAATACTATAACCGATCCTATCTTTGAAAAAAGACAAGGTTTTATGGATATTTACTCAATTGAGCCTATGTTCATGAGAGGTGTCTCTTATCAAAGATTAGCTATTCGCTCAAAAGGTGAAATTAGTAAATTAAAGGATTTTTACTATTACTTATCTACAACATTGCAATATACAAAGCAAATTGAGCATAAGCAAAAACGTTTTAGAGTATATGAATACGATAATAAATCACCTTTGATTGAAAAGACTGTGCTAACTGTAGGTAATTCATATGTGGCTAACACAGGAAGAATGATAGCTTATTTTGCCAAAGATACTTGGCAATATAATTTCTATGCTGGTAACAGTATAGAAACATCTTTGTATGATGTAGATAAAGATCTTAATGGTAAAAAAGTCGATTATGTTGTAGTGGCTTATTTTACTAACGCAGTGATGAGCGAAATTGTAAAGAAATAAGTACTTTGTAAATAAAAGTATTCGATGCTTAACAAATAAAACAGGAAAAGATTAAATGTTGTTTTCATCTATGACATTTATATATGTCTTCATGCCGATTCTTTGTGTAATTTACTTTGTTTTACCAAAGAAGTTTAATAATACTGTTTTATTGATTTCCTCACTTACCTTTTATGCCTGGGGAGAACCAAGATTTTTATTGGTAATGTTATTTACCATCCTTATTAACTATGTCGTTGGTATCCTGATTGAAAACTCTAGCAATCGCTCATCCATTCAAAACAAATTTGTATTAACAGTCGGAATATTATTAAATCTATCTATACTTTGTTATTTTAAGTATTTCAACTTTATTGTTGAAAATATTGGATACGTTTTTAAGGTTAATTTTGATTTGGTAAAAGTAGTTCTTCCTTTAGGTATTTCTTTTTATACATTCCAATCACTATCTTATTTAGTTGATATCTACAGAGGAGAAGCTAAGGCTCAAAAGAATATATTCAAGTTAGCGCTCTTTATTACATTATTCCCTCAGTTAATTGCAGGACCTATTGTTAAGTATCAGGAAATTTGTGATCAGCTTGATAATAGAAAAGTTTATTTTGATGATCTTATCTATGGTGTTAAAAGATTCATTATTGGTCTTTCTAAGAAGATGCTGATTGCAAATACCTGTGGAGAAATTGCAGATAAGATCTTTATTCAGAATCCCGAGAATTTCTCAACTTCTGTTGCTTGGCTAGGTGCGATTTCATATACCTTGCAGATTTATTTTGACTTTTCAGGATATTCCGATATGGCCATTGGCTTAGGTCATATTTTCGGCTTCAAGTTTAAAGAGAATTTCAATTATCCTTATATTTCAAAAACGATTACTGAATTTTGGCGTCGTTGGCACATCTCTTTATCAACATGGTTTAAACAGTATTTATATATTCCTTTAGGCGGTAATAGAATCAGTCTTAAAAGAACTTATGTGAACTTGTTTATTGTTTTCCTTGCTACAGGTGTATGGCATGGAGCTAGTTGGAATTTTGTGGTTTGGGGATTGTGGAATGCTTTCTTTATTATCATTGAAAGATACTTTTGTCTTAATAAAGAGAGTAAAAGATCAGTGTATAAGAATGTAATTTTACATATTTACTGCATTCTAGCTTTTATCTTCGGATGGGTATTATTTAGAGCTGATGATCTCACATATGCAGTACTATATATGCAAAATATGTTAGGTTTGCTTGATGTTAAGAATGAACTTTACACACTTTTGTATTACGTTGATACAATCCCTTTAGTAGCAATTATTGCAGGCATTATATTGTCAACACCAGTCTGTTCAAGAATGATTGAAAGAACAGCTTCAGGTAAGGCAATTTTACTTTACGGCTATGATTTTATCTTATTAGTGCTGGTCTTTGTGTGCACTGCTTTTATTGCGTCTTCAACATACAATCCTTTTATCTACTTTAGGTTTTAACAAATAAGCTTAGAAACAGGTATAATTAAACGGAGTTATTTGTTCATTGAGTTGATTGGTCAGATCTTGATTTTGAATTAGACCGTTGTGATGATTATTAGAATAATTAGAGAGAATAGATGGTTTTTGCAAGTTTACCTTTTATCTTTTTTATATTTCCTCTTTTTTTAGTAATTGACTTCTTATCTCAAAAAAAGAATTTGATTAGAAACTGTTCTCTTATCTGTGTCAGCCTTTTCTTTTACTCATTCGACGGTGATAACAGTTCCTTTACTTTACTTATTTGCTATGGACTTCTAAACTACCTGTTTGGATATCTCCTAGAAGTATCTAAATCTAAAAGTGAAGTTTGTAAAAGAGTATTACTCATCATCTTTGTTTCTATAAACGTACTAGCTTTAGTTTTTTACAAATACGCTTATTGGCTAATATCTCTTCTACAAGATTGTGGCGCTATTGAAAACATTAATTTTAAGCACAGAGCACTTCCTTTAGGTATCAGTTTCTTTACATTCCACGCTGTAAGCTATCTTATTGATATAAGTCGAAGTGAGTTGAATGGTAAAAGTAAGTGTATAAACTTTTTGACTTACTTTTTTATGTTTCCTCATCTAATTGCAGGTCCTATTGTTAGATTTAAGCAAGTAACTGATGATTTAGATAATAGAACCTATGATTCAAACTTATTTAACTATGGTCTATACAGATTTATTTTAGGTGTAAATAAAAAAATCCTGATTGCAAATTCTGTAGCTCCTATGGCTGATCTTGCTTTTGCATATAACATTACCGATATTTCAATGTTAGATGCTTGGGTAGGAGCTATTGCCTATATGTTGCAGATCTATTTCGATTTCTCTGCATACTCAGATATGGCAATTGGACTTGCTGCTATGGCTGGGTTTAGATTCTCTGAAAACTTCATGAGTCCATATAAAAGTAGATCCATTAAAGAGTTTTGGAGAAGATGGCATATCTCGTTATCCTCATGGTTAAGGGATTATGTATATATACCATTAGGTGGATCTAAAGTAAGAACAAGCCGTATTTACTTTAATTTAATTACAGTTTTCTTCTTATGCGGTTTATGGCATGGAGCAAATTTTACCTTTGTAGTATGGGGGCTTTATAACGGTCTCTTCTTAATCTTAGAAAGATTGTTTTTAGGAAAAGTTCTAGAGAGAATTCCTTCTATATTGACTCATTTATATGCTGTATTTGTAGTCTTAATAGGTTGGGTAATCTTTAGGTCAGATAATCTTACACAGGCTGTAGATTACTTGTCTGTAATGTTTGGATTTAACAATTTTGGTAATGTAAGCATCTGCTCATACAAAGTACTTAACTATATTGCATTTGTAGCAGGTATAATAATTTCATTTATTACTATTAAGAAATTTGATTCCTCAAATTCAAAAGAAGCATCTATAAGCACTCTTACATATAGTTTTAACTCGGTGCTGTTTATTCTGTCAATTCTTGTAATGTATTTTGGTGCTCAAAATCCATTCATTTATTTTAATTTCTAGGTTTGAAACAAGATGAAGATAATTAGAATTTTTCTACTTTTATTAGTCTTTTTTATCCCTGTCGCAGGAATGATTACAACACCTAGTGATTTGGTTTTAAAAGGTGAGAATCGAAACATCACTGCTTTTCCTGAGTTTGGAAAAACTCACTTCTTTTCAAATTTACAAAAATATGTAACTGACAGAATTTTTTACAAAGTTAAATTCGAAGAAGAGTTTTTCCCTGTATTTAATAATTACTTTTCTTTTTTTAAGTTTGATAAGAGTGAAATTTCAATTGCAGGTCTTGAAGGATGGTTATTCTTCTTGGATGCTTCGCTTACTAATGTATATAAACAGCACACATTTCCTGTTGATGAAAAGCCCTATGAAAAGTATGTAAATGAAAAGGAAATTCCTTTTTTAAGACAGTTAACTCAATTATCTAATGCACCTCTGTATGTGATTGTAGGTCCAGATAAACACGGAATCTATCCAGAATATATGGATCCTAATTTTGGAAAACCAGGTCAATACAGATTGTTTTCTAAATTTAAAGCTGTATTTGAAGATAATGGTTTTACGCTTGTTGATCCTTATGATGCTTTAAGAAATGCTAAATCTTCTCTTAAAGGAAAAGCTCTTTATTATACTGATGACACTCATTGGAATTTAGCAGGTGCAAAGGTTGCATTTGATTACTTTATGCCCTATTTAGTTGATAATTATGAGCCTTATGATTATCAACTTTCATTTTCAAAACATGAAAAAGGAGATCTTGTCAGAAACATCGCACAGCCTAAAACAGGTTATTTAGATGAGGTGAAAGTTACTCGCGATAACTTGCCTGTAGTCGAAGTTTACGATTTCAATACTGATAAGCTTTTATCTAATGCCAATTTAAACTTTGAAGAACCATATTTTGGTACTTTAATCGTTAATAAGAATGCTAAAGATAAAAGAACTGTTTTGCTTTTATCTGATTCTTATGGATATGCTTTAAAGAGCTACCTGTCAGATTACTTTTATAAGGTAATTCATGTTCCTGGTTTTAGCAAATATACTCATCCCTTAAAACCTGTATTTGATAAAGCAAAGCCTGATATTGTTCTGTTAGTTAATGTAGAAAGAAATTTTACCTTGTAGCAAGTTATTATAAAATTGAAGAATAATTGAAGAAATTGAGTTAAGAAATATCGTTTTGTTGAGTAAGACTAACATACGAAATTGTAAATTTGGAAAAGTGTATATGCCTAAAATTCTACGTCATGATGTTGATTTACTAAAAGCTGTTGCTATTATGGCTGTAGTTTTGTATCACTTCTTTGACCTTACTAATGCAAGTATGTTGACATCAGTATCTTTATTTAGCGGTGGATATGTCGGTGTTGATATATTTTTAGTGATTTCAGGCTATTTGATAACATCTGGCATTTGTTACAAGTTAACTAAATCTGATTTTTTATTTAAAAATTTCTATATTAGACGTTTTCAAAGAATCGTGCCTCCGTTAGCTGTAATGATGATTGTGGTTGCTGCTATAGGATATTTCTTAGTTTTTCCTGAAATCTATAAAGAACTCGGACTTGAAATCAAAAAGTGTTTGACTCTTTTAGGAAATTACAGATTTTCTAAAGATGGCGGATATTTTTCACTAGATTCATCTGGAAAACTATTGCTTCATACTTGGTACCTTTGTATTACTTTCCAGTTCTATATTGTATGGCCATTGGTTATTGTCTTGTTTAACAAGCTGTTTGGCTCAAATAATCTTAGGCACAATGTATTGGTTCTTTTTATTCTGTCTTTGATTTATCCTTTTTTTTGCTCAAAGAATGGTTATTTATTAACTGAATTTAGATTATGGGAATTGCTAGCAGGAGCAACTTTATGCCTGTTTTCATCAAATTTATCTAGAGTTGTAAGTAAGATTACCAGTGCATCTTTGTTGCAGCTTTTCTCCTTTTTAGTTGTCATAGTTTCAGTATTTTTAGTTCCTCTTTATAGCGTGAATTCTTGGACTCCATACGTTTCACTTTTAACTGTTATTGCTACATTATTAGTTTTGGCACTAAATACAAATAACTCAATCTTAAAGTTATCTTACTTTGAATACATTGGTAAGTCTTCTTATTCAATTTATCTTTGGCACTGGCCTTTAATTATCTTTGCTTTAAGACTTGATTTGTCTATTTCCTTATCTAATCTTCTTGTATTGCTTTTAGTGCTTACATTTGTTTCTTTTGTAAGCTATAGATATGTTGAGAAGGTAAGGTTTAACTTTAAATTTGCTTTACTCTTATTCGTACTAGCATATCTTTCAGGTTTAGGAATCACTAAAACAGATGGTAGTAATTACTTGAAAAAGTACATGGTAAAAGAACTTTCGATGATGGTAAATGAAAGTTTAGAACTGCCAAAAGAGTATCAACCATCTATTTTTATGCAAGAAAATAATGTTCATGTGATGCATTATGGCTTACAGACAGAAACTCCTCACATCTTTTTTATAGGTGACAGCCATAATGAGCATTACAACTATTATTTAGAAAATATCAATAAAGTTCCTGTTTATTCTATGGTGTCTGAAGCTACAATCGGTTATGGAAAACACTTTGCTAATAACAAGGTAAAATCAATTATTGGTTTGAAAGAAAGACAAACATTTTATGATTTGTATAAAAAAATGTTGAACAAGCTCAAGCCTGGAGATAAGGTGGTTTTAGCAAATAGATGGGACCTTTACTATACAGAATATTTATTAGATAACAATCTTAGAAATAAGGATTATAACTTTCCAAAGTATGTGAAAATCTTGGTTGAGGATATTACAGAACAAATAGCACTACATCCTGAATTAGAATTTTACGTCGTAGGTGAAGGTATTTTAGTAAGTAATCAGGTTGTAGCTTGTCTGAAAATTGATTTAAAAGACAGTTTCTTAAAGAACTTGCTCAACACAGATAAGTGTAAATCAACAAAGAATTATTTTGATGATAAGGTAAATTCTTTGAATGATACCTTCAAAGAATTAACAAAGAAGTATAAAAACCTGCATTTTATTGAAAGAAACAAACCTCTTGAGTTAAGTAATGGTTTCTACAGAACTTATTCAGATAAAGGAATTCCTCTGTTCTTTGATGAAGCTCATTTCTCTTCTGAAGGTGGTGTTTTAGTTGGTAAATATTTAATGGATGAGATTGAAAAAGAGTAGCTATGTTTGTTCTATTAAAAAATACAGAATCTTTGTATTCAAACAAATATTTTCAAAAAACAGTTAAAACTCTATTACTTGTTTTAACTGTAATCTCCTTTGCTTTTTTAATCTCATACTTTTGGAAGTCAGAGTTATCTGGTGATGATCTTGCTTATTTTAAGACAGTTAATGTTACCTGGTCTTGGATTATAAATACACGTTATTTAGCATGGTCTAGCAGAGTCTTTATTGACTTTCTAATTCCATTCTTTGTCGACCACTCATTATTGCTAAAAATAACATGTATAGCATTTCTGTTTGTATCCCCATTTATTCTATTAAAGCTGTTAAAAGGAAATTCTCTAATACACTTGCTATTTTGTTTTGCTGTTATTTCCTTGCTACCTTACTATGAAATGAAAACAGCTGGTTTTGCTGCTACTGTTTTGAATTACTACTTTCCAATTGTTCTTGCATTGTTTTTATGTGCAGCAATCTACAGTAATTGTAAACTTAATTTGTTATTGTCTTTTGTAATTCTTATTATTGGAATTTTTGCCTGTAACCATGAACAATGTGTTGTTGTTATCTTCACATTCTCTGTACTTGCTCTTATTAAATCAAGACCGAATCTCAATTCTATAGCTTTAGAGACACTGGTAATTTCAATATTAAGTCTTGTTTTCATACTTATGTCTCCAGGAAACTCTGTAAGAATGTCTTTGGAAATGCACAATTGGATGCCAGAGTTTGCTGAATTTTCAGTTTTTGAAAAAATGTATATGGGCGTAACCACGACTTTTTTCAATCTTTGTTATCATAATAATCTACCATTTGTGTTTTGTCTGGTAGTTCTAGTTCTTTGTCTTACTAATAAGTTAAGATGGGCAATTACATCATTGATTGTTTTAAGTCTCTGTCAAGAAATCTTAAGAAAGGTATTTAAGTCAACTGATTTATTAGAAAATGCAACCTGGCTTAATAGCTTTCCATCATTTACAGTAATCATATTTTTTGCTTATGTAATAGCCTTACTAGTGATTGCTTTAAAGTTAAATCTCTCTATTCAAAATCGAGTTGTAATTATAGTGATGATCCTTTTAGCATTTGCTTTAAGGGGAGTTATTGGTCTGTCTCCAACTGTGTTTGCTTCAGGAGTTAGAACTTCTATATTCTCTCAAAGTCTATTTATCATATGTGCAGGCTATGCTTTAATGCAAAGCAATGTAAATCGTAGCAAAATATCTATTTTGTTATCGTATTTTGTTTATGTAAATTTACATAAGTTCATTTTAAACTATATAAGTTTTTAAAAAGTAATTTGAATCATGTAGTGACGAGAACAGGCACACTCAATTATAAAACAATTATCAGAGTAAATTTAATTGAATACTGATCTTTTTCTAAATAAGAACACAGATGTCTTTCTAGGTAACGTAGTTAGACTAATGGCAATTTTGTCTGTAGTAATTGCTTTATCCTTTTTCATTTTTGTCCCTTTGAGTAACGATGACGTAACTTATTTTAAAGAACAGTCATTTTCATTAAATTGGCTGATAAATGAAAGATATATGACTTGGTCTAGCAGAGTCTTATTAGAAAGCGTTTTGCCATTTTTATGCAAGCATGATTATGTCTTTAGATTGGTGTCAGTTGCCTTTGTTTTATTAAATGTCTACTCATTAAAACTGATTTTTAAAGACTTGTCTTTATATTTTGTATTGCTGTTCTTATCTCTTTTCCCTTTTTACAATTTTGAATCAGCAGGTTTAGTTGCAACAACTGTAAATTACTACTATCCTGCTGTGTTAGGGATCTTTATTGTTGGAGTTTTGTTAGAAGATGAAAGAGCTTCATTGTTCATTGAAATAGCATTAGTTATCTGCAGCATTATTGCCTCAAATCATGAGCAAATGTCTTTGATATTGGTTATTTTTTCATCTTTATTAGTAATTAAAAATAAGCATAAGTCTTTAGCTTTTGTAGTTCTATTTCTATCAATTCTCGGACTTTTAAACTGTGCCTTGTGTCCTGGCAATCACTTAAGATTGGTTGCAGAAACAGCTAAATGGATGCCTGAGTTTTCTGACTATAGCTTTTTTAATAAGGTATACTTGGGGATATCTTCAACTTTATACTTTTTAAACTTTTCTGAACCTTTCTTTCTTGTCCTTTTAACAGCAATTCTGTTTTTTTTATACAAAAAGAAATTGTGGATGGTAATGGCAATTCTCGTCATTATTTATTTGATTTTAAGATTGCCAGTCAGAATGAATATGAAAGCTGCTGGGGTGTTGTTAGATGGAACGTTTATCTATGATTTCCCTTTAGGGTCTTTGCTACTTTTACTGTCTTTTGATTTTTTAATTTTATTTCTTATTGTAAAAGCCGGATTTAACTACAAAGTCAAGACAGTCCTTATTTGCTTATTTGTTTTAGCTAATATGTTAAGGGCAAGTGTTGGATTTTCTCCAACAGTGTTTGCATCTTTAAGTAGACCTTCTATCTTCAGTGAAATCATCATTGTTGTATCATGTATGATAATTTTTGAAAATAGAAGATCTGTTTGTAATAAACAAAATTTGAATAAGCTCATTTCACTGCTGTGTTGTTTTTCGCTTTATTCGAATATCAGAACCTTGTTAACAATATGAACTAACAAGATCAGACCTACAGCATCAAGCAAAATCGTTACTATTTCTTTTCGTTGATAGTCTTCATAATGTACTCACCTATAACTTCGCCACCGTGTGAAGATAGGTGATTTTGGTCAAAGAATAATGGCACATTGTTATCAACCGTTCTGTAAAAGCCATTGCCAAGCTCTATTGCTTTGTTTCTATCGATAATTGTTACGTTTCTATTATTCTTTTCTAAATCATATAGAGCATGATCTATAGTAATTCTGGTTTTAGCTTGATAGTCTTTACTTACTTTACATTCGTTACTGTCTAGAACTTTATTTAAAATGGAGTCATTTAGGTTAATTTTAAGGCAATTTAGGATCTTGTCATTGAGAGTGATGCCTTGACTTAATACGTAAAACTTTAGATTAGGATGATTTCTGACAACTTGCTGAAGATCAGAAATCATAGCTGCAATAAACTTTTTAAAGTTAGCATCATTTGACTCTAGATTATGTTCTTTGTTGTAGAACATGGCATATCCATCCCAGCGATTAGACAACACTACTGTGTCACCATCTTTAAGTCTTGATAACACTTGAGTAAATAATGAATTGAAAGTTTTTCTTTCTTTAGGCCCCATGATTATCTGGGCTTTTAAATTTGCAAATTCATCACCATAAGCAAGTACACCTCTCATATAGAGAACATAGATTGGAGTCTTGTTGATATTTTTTAAGAAATAAACAAAGTGCTCCAGGTGAGAATCGCCAGCAAAAAATATATGAGGAGTCTCTTTCTGATCTCCCATTTGTTCAACAGAGGTTCCATTTAATGAAAGAAAGTTGTGAGGTGTATATCTTTCATCAAGCTTAGGTCCATCCTTAACCATTATCTTAATTTCATTGTTCATGAATTTGGAAAGATAATTAGCTCCATCATTATGGCTCATTAACCATGCAGATGTTAACACCAAAACATATAATGGAATAAACATGTAGTGATTAACCAAAATATTGTTGGTAATTTTAGATGTCTCTATAAATTTATATGACAAATATGAAAACAATGTCACTGCCACAGCGATTGTTAATATAAGAGCAACATCGTTAGTGTATTTACACTTTAAAATAAAAATGATTAAGGGCCAATGCCACAAATATAAAGAGTAAGAGGATTTGCCCAATATTGCAAAAGGAGTTACCAATTTAGTGTTTATGTCTACGTTACATAAAATTATAAGCATTGTACCAATAACAGTTGCAAAAGATGTTGATACCAACCACTGACCATTTGTAAGACTTGTGGAAAAAATAGATACAATTATTAAGATAAGACCTAATGTAAACAGAGAATTATGGATAATCTTTCCATTTTTTAATTTTAGAGAATTTGTTAGTCTTTCGTTGTTACTGTAAAAACTTAAACTGGCTCCAAAAAACAGTTCCCAAATTCTAGTTTGAGTTAATAGGTAGCTACTATTTTTATTTTGAAGCACTATTGCAAGTATAAATAAAGCTAGAGAAAGCAAGGTTACAGCAATTTTGCTTTTACTATTTCCAAAAAACTTGTTAAAAAAAGAGTAGATAACAGGATAAAGAATGTAAAATTGTATAAGAATACTGATGTACCAAATATGCAACAATATCTTATCTGATGAGCTTAATGAAAAATAACCGCCATTATGAGCAAAATATAAATTAACTTTGAATAAGAGTGAATTGATAATTTCTTTTGATAGTTCTTTATATACTTCTGGAAAAACAAGAAAATATCCCAATGCTAAAGAAAATATGCAAACTATCAAGAAAGGAGGCAGAATTCTGGCTACTCTCTTTTTGTAGAATCCAATTAGAGAAAATGTTCCTTGATCGAATTGTGAATTTAGACCTTTAGCAACTAAAAATCCTGAAATAACAAAAAAAACGTCAACTCCTAAAAATCCACCATCAAAAATGTGAATATTCGTTACGTAGTCAGCATTCAACAATGAAAAAAAATGGTAAAGAACTACACTAATAATTGCAATTCCTTTGAGTAAATCCAAATCTACTCTGTACTTTTTTTGTTGCATTTTTTTAAGGATCCAATTTATATTCATTGATTTTGAGTTTAATTGTTGTGAGCAATAGTTCTTTGGTTTACTTCTCTATTTGCTCCATAATGTATTTAGCAATGAATGCTCCTCCTAATTGGGTGTAATGTGCAGGATCATGAAAAAGACTTACATTGCCACTACAAAGCAATAACCCATCTTTTGTTACAAGAGGAACATTTCTATCGATAAATTTGGCATTCGGTGTAGATTCACAGAACTCTGAAAGCTTGTTATTTATCAGCTCTATTTTTCTATCTTTGTAATTTTGTAATATTTTTGCATTTTTGCTGTTTATAAGGTATTTAACTTTAGAATCACTAATCTCAATATTAGTTAAAATAATTGAAGGAAAATTAGGAGCGTATGATGTACCAACAATATAGAAGCTTAGCTTTGGATGTAGTTGAATTTGTTCTTTTAATTCTGTTATAACTTCGTTTACATATTTTTCTAATGAATTGTCATCTTTTGGTAGTTTATTATTAGTACAGTATATTTCATAAAAGATCTCCCAACGATTGCAAAAAACAACTTTGTCGCAATCCTTCAACATATTGAGAGTTGATTTGTACAAATCATAGTAAATAGATTTTAAACCGGTAAAGTACTTTCCATAAGCCATAATTGCAGCACGAGCTAGAGTGTACACGGCGGTCTTATTTTCGTTTCTTAAGTACCATATATAATGACCTAAATTAGAATCTCCAACAAAGAAGATCTTAGGTGTTTCTGTTTGCAGTCCATAATGCCATACTGCTTGGTTACCTTTTTGAAAGGCAATTGATGGTGTATATTGCTTTTCTAAAACCAAATCTTGAGGAACAGGGGCAATGTATTTTGAAAGATAGTTCTTGCCATCTACGTGATGGAAATAAAAGTAAGAAATTGCACATAACAAAAATATAGCAATTGTTACCTTATAATCCACCTTTCTCTTCTCAGTAAAGATGTAAGATAAAGCTGTAAAGATAAGAATAACAAGGATAACTATAGAGCAGCTTAATACTGTATCTGTGTAACCACATCTTAGAGCAAAGACAA
>OIZT01000435.1_pt1 | contig 26332 bp, 19 predicted proteins | sample 1588611 | NCBI WGS metagenome assembly OIZT01 (sample SAMN03283278) | human gut metagenome | biome: human-associated habitat; material: feces | host: Homo sapiens | place: Peru | collected 2012
TTGGTCGACTCATTCAAGTCGACACTCGACGAGACGCGCGAAGCCGACCTGCTGCTGCACGTGGTAGACATCTCGCACCCCGACTTCGAGGAGCAGATACGCGTCGTGGAGAACACGCTGAAGGAGTTGGGATGCGCCGACAAACCGTCGATGATTGTGTTCAACAAGATTGACAACTACACGTGGACCGAGAAGGAGGAGGACGACCTCACGCCGATGACCAAGGAGAACATCACGCTCGACGAGCTGAAGCGCACATGGATGGCGCGTCTGGGCGAGAACTGCATGTTCATCTCGGCGAAGGAGAAGCTGAACATCGACGAGTTCCGCGAGACGATATACCGCAAGGTGCGCGAACTGCACGTGCAGAAGTATCCGTACAACGACTTCCTGTATATGGATGTGGAATGATGTTGTGGTGGTGAGGTGTTGAGATGGTGAGATATGATGGTGAGGTGATGAAAAGATGTTGTGATGTTGAGGTGGTGACATATGCATATCTCAACACAACAACACCTCAACATCACAACATCTTTACAACATCTCAACACCACAACACCACAACATCACACCTCAACATCATATCTCAACACCTCAACATCTCACCACCACAACATCTTTACAACACCTCAACACCTCAACATAACAACATAACACACATGATTTATCGCAATTTAACCGAAAACGAAATCTCGACTCTACAGGTCAACAGCTGCTGGGCGGAAGACTGGCAGCGCATAGAGGAGAGCGAAGATTTCGAGCCACGCTTCTTCCACCGCGTGATGTTCTACGGCGACATTCGCCTCGGGGCGTTCACAGACAATGTGGAGGTGAGTCGCGGCTTCATGAAACATTCTGGCGTGAACAACGCCACCCTGCGCAACGTAACCATAGGCAACAACTGTCTTATCGAGAACATCTCGGGCTACATCAACAACTACACCATCGGCGACGACTGCATCATATCTAACGTATGCACGATGGAGACTACCGACGGTGCCACCTACGGCGAGGGCAACCTCATATCGGTGCTCAACGAGGTGGGCGAAGGCAACCTCATCCTCTTCCACGGACTGACCAGTCAGGTGGCGGCGCTCATGGTGAAGCACTTCCACAACCGACCGCTCAAGGACACCATACGCCGCTTGATACGCGAGGAGATAGAGCGCACGGCGCCCGACATGGCTGCTATAGGCAACCGCGTGAAGATAGTGAACACGAAGGAGATTACGAACACCGTGATATACGACGACTGCGAGATAGCGGGCGCCGCACGTCTCAGCGACTGCACGCTCATGAGCAACAGCAATGCGTCGGTGTATATCGGCACGGGCGTCATCTGCGAGAACTCCATCATCGGCGACGGATCGTCGATAATAAACAGCGTGAAGATGCAGGACTGCTTTGTGGGCGAGGCGTGCAAGTTGAGCAACGGATTCACCGCAGCGGGCAGCGTGTTCTTCGCCAACTCGTACATGGCGAACGGAGAGGCATGCGCAGCGTTCTGCGGTCCGTTCACGGCGTCGCACCACAAGAGTTCGCTGCTCATCGGCGGACAGTTCTCGTTCTACAACGCAGGCTCAGCCACCAACTTCTCCAACCATGCCTACAAAATGGGACCTATGCATTGGGGAGTTTTGGAGCGTGGTTCAAAGACAGCCAGCGGAGCCTATCTGCTGATGCCTGCCACTATCGGAACCTTCTCAGTATGCTTCGGCAAACTGATGCACCATCCTAACACTCGCAACTTGCCATTCTCATATCTCATAGCAGGTGGCGACACCATGTTCTTGGTGCCTGGTCGCAATATCACTACCGTGGGTCTATATCGCGATATCCGCAAATGGCCTAAGCGCGATGTGCGCCCAATAGGTTCGCAGAAGAGCATCGTCAACTTCGATTGGCTATCGCCATTCTCGGTAGGCGAAATCCTTAATGGTAAGAAGATTCTCGAGAATCTTCGCTCTGCTTCGGGCGATAATGTCTCTACATATAATTATCACGAATATGTCATCAACGCCTCGTCGTTGCGCAAGGGTATCAAATACTATGACATAGCTTTGAGAATTTATATGGGTGCCGTGCTAAAACGTGTGCTAAAGAAAGATCCTCTGCTCACTCCTCCAACTTCGGATGTAGGCGTAGGCGATTGGCACGACCTCTCGGGACTTCTGCTCCCAGCATCAGAGGAAGAGCGTATAATCAACGATATCAAGGAGGGCACCCTTGGCGATATCCAAGCCATTAACGACCGCCTTGTGGAAATAAACAATAATTATCGCGAATATCAATGGGCGTGGACCTATCGCATGATTCTCGATTATTATAATCTCACAGAGCTCACCCTCGCTGATGCCGAGCGCATACATGCCGACTATATCACAGCTCGTCGTGCGTGGATAGCCGAAATCAGAAAGGATGCAGAGAAGGAGTTTGCTATGGGCGATGTAGAAGAAGAAGTGTTCCGCAACTTCATCGACAACCTCGACCATGAAATCGACTACGAAGAGTAAACAATAGATTTTAACTAATATATTATATATATACAACTATGGCTAAAACACCAGAATTTAAGTACGCCCCAATGTTTCAGATGGGCAAGGACGATACAGAATATCGTCTGCTTTCTAAAGAAGGAGTCAGCACAGCCGACTTCGAAGGTCATGAAATCCTGAAAGTCAGCAAAGAGGCTTTGACCTTGCTTGCTCAGCAGGCTTTCCACGATTGCGAGTTTATGCTCCGTCGTGCTCACAACGAGCAGGTTGCAGCTATCCTCACCGACCCTGAGGTAAGCGAAAACGACAAGTATGTAGCTCTCCAGTTCCTCCGCAATGCCGAGACAGCTGCAAAGGGAGTATTGCCATTCTGCCAGGATACTGGTACCGCTATCATCCATGGCGAGAAGGGTCAGCAGGTGTGGACAGGCTTCGAAGACGAAGAGGCTCTCTCGCTTGGTGTATACAATACCTATACACAAGACAACCTCCGCTACTCGCAGAATGCTCCTCTCAACATGTACGACGAGGTGAACACTCGTTGCAACCTTCCTGCACAGATTGACATCGAGGCTGTAGAGGGTGCTGAATATCGTTTCATCATGGTTGCCAAGGGTGGTGGTTCTGCCAACAAGACCTACTTCTATCCTATGACAAAGGCTACCATCCAGAACGAGGGCACTTTGTTGCCATTCCTCGTAGAAAAAATGAAGAGCCTTGGTACAGCTGCTTGCCCTCCATATCATATTGCTTTCGTTATTGGTGGTACTTCTGCCGAGAAGAACCTCCTCACAGTAAAGCTCGCCAGCATCAAGTACTACGACAATCTGCCTACAACAGGCGACGAGACTGGTCGTGCTTTCCGTGATATCGACCTTGAGAACAAGCTCTTGGAAGAGGCTCACAAGATTGGTCTTGGTGCACAGTTTGGTGGTAAGGCTTTTGCTCACGACATCCGTGTAGTTCGTCTCCCACGTCATGGTGCTTCTTGTCCTATCGGTATGGGTGTTTCTTGCTCAGCCGACCGCAATATCAAGGGTAAGATTAACAAGGACGGTATCTGGCTCGAGAAGATGGATTCTAATCCTACAGAACTTATCCCAGAAGAGTATCGTCGTCCAGGCGAAGGCACTACAGGTGTTGAAATCGACCTCGACAAGGGTATCGAGGCTGTTTGCGCAGAACTCTCTAAATATCCTGTTAGCACACGCGTAAACCTCAAGGGTACTATCATCGTGGCTCGCGACATCGCTCACGCTAAGCTTAAGGCTCGCCTTGATGCTGGTGAGGAAATGCCTGAATACTTCAAGAATCATCCTATCCTCTATGCAGGACCTGCTAAGACTCCAGAGGGATATCCTTGTGGCTCTATGGGACCAACCACAGCCAACCGTATGGACCCTTATGTAGACGAATTCCAGGATCATGGAGCATCGCTCGTTATGATTGCTAAGGGCAACCGTGGCGACGTTGTTACCGAGGCTTGCAAGAAGCATGGTGGTTTCTATCTCGGAACTATTGGTGGTGTAGCTGCCGTTCTCTCACAGAGTTCTATCAAGAGCATCGAGTGTGTAGAATATCCTGAGCTTGGCATGGAGGCTATCTGGAAGATCACAGTTGAAGACTTCCCTGCTTTCATCCTCGTTGACGACAAGGGCAACGACTTCTTCAAGCAGCTCAAGCCTTGGATGCCTTGCAAGAAGTAAAAAAAAGCCTCACCCCCAACCCCTCTCCAAGAGAGAGTGGAGTAATTAGACTATGCTGAGTAAATACTCTCTTGCATGTACGGAAGTTATAGTAGTTAAAGAAGTTATCACTCCCTTCGGTCGTTAGAAGTTATAGCCAATAGCCTTTTTGGTTGTATATTTAGCTATAAAGCATATGGCTTTAACTTCTCTAACTTCTTTAAATTCTTTAACTTCCACATTTGCGAAAGTTGAGTATATAATATTAGGATATAATATATATATTGGCGATTTATGTCTTCTATATAAGGCATAAATCGCTTTTTTGTGCTATATTTGCCATCGAATATATAATATTTACGATTATGAAACATCTAAAGACATTATTTCTACCAGCTATAGCTGCAGTTGCTCCCTTTATGATATCATCGTGCGACCCAAAAACTGCAAAGGGCACGTTGCTTGATAATATTCCAAATATCCTAACCAATGTTGTTGGCGATTCCATATTGCAAACATGGGTAAAGGACAGCATATCTGTGACTTCTGACTTTGGTCATGTGGGCATAGCTATGCAGCATCCAGTAGATACTTTTTCCGTAACTTCGCAGGCTATAACAGAATATATGAGCGAGATGCTTGGCGGAAAATACGATGGCTCTTATACTTCGCCTAAGGCTGTTATGAAATACTATCATGCCGACCTTATGTCGCAGCTCAAAACTGATTATGAGGAAGTAAAACAGGCAAGAGGCGACGACGAAGTGAAGATGGAGTGGAATGTCACCTTTTCTAAGGTTGCCGACAACTCCAAGTTCTTCACCTACAAATATACCATGTACAACTATCTTGGTGGTGCTCATGGCACGAGTGCCCTCTTGGGTGTAACCTTCCGCAAGAGCGATATGCGTCGCATGGGGTGGGAGATAGTTCGCAATTATGCTAACGACTCTTTTCAAGAGCTTATGCGCAAGGGCTTGCGTGAGTATTTCGAGGTGAAGTCTGACGATGAACTAAAGAATATGTTCCTCAATCCCGACCATATCTATTCTTTGCCTTTGCCAGAATGTCCACCTTTGTTTACCGACCATGGCATCATGTTTGTGTATAATCCTTACGAGATAGGTCCTTATGCTGCAGGCATGCCTACCTTCACCATTCCTTACGCAGATATTCAACCATATCTCACCACGACAGCTCAAAAGCTCATCGAAAAGCAATAAATCTCCCTGCTTTTTCCTATAATAAAGTCTATATAATACATATTTTTAGCGATTTATGTCTTCCATACAAGGCATAAATCGCTATTTTTATGCCTTCTGTACAAGGCATATATTACTACTTTTATGCCTTCTATAGGCGGCATAATCATATTTCTATCAAAGTTACGCTGTGCTCGGGAATAAAAAACAAAAACTTCGTCTTTTGTTTTGTTATTCCGCTCACTTGCAGTAACTTTGCACACGGTTTCCAAAATGGAAGCTAAAGGGGTGCTGTATCAGTTGATACGGCTGAGATTATACCCACAGAACCTGATACGGGTAATGCCGACGCAGGGATAGGTAAAACCTCTTTTTTATAGTTTTAATTTTTAAGGTATACATGAAAAGAAATGTATTCTTTTTCGCTGCACTTACTTGTGCAGCAAATCTTTATGCAGTAGAGCCTGTAGATACAGCTAAGGCTGTGATGCTGCAGGATGTTCAGGTAACATCAACTCGTGCTGGCAAGCACACACCAATGGCTTTCTCTAATTTCGACCAAAGCCAAATCAAGAGTGTTAACTTCGGACAGGATATTCCTTATATCCTTTCCCTGACTCCTTCAATCACCACAACTTCTGATGCTGGTAATGGCATCGGCTATACCACTTTGCGTGTGCGTGGTACCGACCCTTCGCGCATCAATATCACATCAAATGGTGTGCCACAGAGTGATGCTGAAAGCTCACAGCTCTTCTGGGTAAACATGGCAGACTTTGCCTCAAACCTTCAGAGCATGCAGATTCAGCGTGGTGTTGGTACTTCTACCAACGGTACTGGCGCTTTTGGCGCTACCATCAATATGCTTACCGAGAATATCGGCACAAAGCCTTACGTAGGTCTCGACCTCAGCGCAGGCTCTTACTATTCTCACAAGCAGACCGTACGCTTCAGCTCCGGTTTGCTCAACGAGCATTGGGGCATTCAGGGTCGCTTGTCTAACATCGGTTCTAAGGGCTATCTCGACCGTGCTTTCACTAAGCTCAACTCTTATTTCTTGCAGGCTGGATATTTCGGCGATAATACCGTAGTAAAGTTCATTACATGGAACAACCAAGAGCAGACCTACCATGCTTGGAACTATACTTCAAAGTATGAGCAGTCTATGTATGGTCGCACATACAACTCTTGTGGATATATGGGCAAAGATGATAATGGCAACATGATATTCTTCGACAATCAGACCGACAACTATCATCAGCAAAACTATCAGCTCGTATGGAACCAGCGCTTGAATAGCGCCCTCAACTTCAACGTCACAGGCCATTACACTCGTGGCGATGGATACTACGAGCAGTATAAGCGAAACAAGCCGCTCATCAACTGGGGACTCTCTACAAACCCTGACGAGAAAGGCAACGTGATTGAGCAGAAGAAGATGGGCAACGACTTCTATGGCGCTATCGCTTCGTTGAACTATTCTGCCGATAAGCTCTCAGCTACCTTTGGTGGTGGATGGAACAAATATGATGGCGACCACTTCGGAAAGGTTGTGGGCAAGCCTAACTATGAGTACTATCGCAACAACGCAAAGAAGACCGACTATAATGTATATGGTAAGGCTTCGTACGAATTCTTGGAGGGTATGAGTGCATTCGTTGACTTGCAGTATCGCCATGTCAACTATACCATGCAGGATCCTACCGATAGCTACGGCTCAAATGCCGATGGCAAGTATATCATCGACGACGACTTCAATTTCTTCAACCCTAAGTTCGGTATCAACTACGACTTCTTGCCTGGTCAGCGCCTCTACATCTCTTACGCTATAGCTCATCGCGAGCCTACACGTAACGACTACGAAGACAACCTCGGCACTAAGATGAAGTCTGAGCGTTTGAACGACTTGGAGGTTGGCTACAAATATCAGAGCAAGACCTTCAGCGCTGGTGCCAACTTCTACTATATGGACTACAAAGACCAGTTTGTGCTCACAGGCGAGCTCAACAACATCGGTGAAGCCATTGCCAAGAATGTTGGTAGCAGCTATCGTATGGGCGTAGAGCTCGAGGCTGCATGGATGCCTGTAGACTGGTTCCGTTGGGATGCTAATGCCACATTATCGAAGAATCGTGCTAAGGATTGGACCATCACCGACAACGATGGCGACCTCTGCAATCTTGGCGACACACCATTGAGCTTCTCGCCAGATTTCATCTTCAACAACATCTTCACATTCTCTTACCAGGGATTCAAGGCTATGGTGCAGAGCCAGTACATCAGCGACCAGTATCTCACCAACACAGGTTTCAAGACCATGGAGTGCAAGGATGCTAATGGCAACACCACATACGAAACCCTCTTGCTCAAGAAGCATTTCAACACCAATATCGACCTTAGCTACAATTTCTCCTTGCCTTCAGTAGGCATCAAGAGCATGAATGTAGGCGTAAGCTTCTACAACATCTTCAGCGCTAAGTATGATAATAATGGTTGGGCTGCTCCACAGTTCGTGAAGTCGGGCAATAGCGTCAAGGCTGTCAACGAGTGGGGCGTACGTGATGCTGATGCAGCAGGCTTTGCTGTTTCTGCACCATTCAACTTCATGGCTCACATGTCAATCGATTTCTAATCATATTTTATGGAATATCTCGCAGCCCATTGGCTCGACATCTTTACAACGATACTCGGCTTGATTTATATCTTGCTCGAGTATCGTGCTTCTATAGCACTATGGTTGGTTGGCATCATTATGCCTGCCATGGATGTATGGCTCTATTGGAGCCACGGACTATATGGCGATGCCGGTATGGCAGTCTACTATACCGTTGCTGCCATCTATGGTTGGGTGGTATGGAAATTCGGCAAAAAGCATGGTCAGCAGCAGGCTGGCGACATGCCTATCACCTTCATGCCTCGTAGGTTGTACTTGCCTACCTTCATATTCTTCTTCCTGGCATGGGGTGCCACATATTATGTCCTCATCACCTTCACCGACTCCACAGTTCCGCTCCTCGATGCCTTTACCAATGCTCTTAGCTTCGTAGGCCTTTGGGCTTTGGCTCGCAAATATATCGAGCAATGGTTCTTCTGGATTATTGTCGACATCATCTGCTGTTATCTCTATGTTGTCAAAGGCATACCTTTCAAGGCTGCCCTCTACGGTCTTTATGTCATTATTGCCGTAGCAGGATATTGGAAGTGGAAGAAGATGATGGTAAAATAATAATTCTCGATTTTTTTCGTTTATTCATAGAGGTGGTATCTTTTTGCCACCTTCTAATGAATAAACGAAATGAATAATACATTATTTATATATAAAGCTCTACGCCAGTTTGCCCACCATCTGCCAATGCTCATTATTGCCTTGGCTTTATTCTCATCGTGTGGTGCCGACCGCAACTTCAAGAAGGGAGAAAAATATCTTGCTCTTGGCGAATATTTCGATGCTGCCACAGAGTTTAAGCAAGCCTACACCAAAACTCCTGCCAAGGAGCGCGAACGCAGAGGACAAATAGCTCTGAAAATGGCTGCAAGCTACGACAAGAGTTTGCAAACTGCCAAGGCTGTGGCTGCATATCGCAATGCCGTGCGCTATAAGCAGGCTTCATCTTCCGATTATCTTGCTCTTGGTCGCCTGCTCCTGAAAACAGGCAGCTACAAAGAGGCTGCACAAATCTTCGAGATGGTGCTCGACTCCATGCCCGACAATGCCCTTGCCCAAAATGGTCTTGAGGCAGCACGCAAGGCTCCTGGCTTCAAGGATGCCGGCAGCCGCTATACAGTAAAGCGCATGGATATCTTCAACTCTCGTCGTGCCGACTATTCGCCTATGCTTCTTGGCGACGAGAGCGAACTGCTATATTTCTCTTCCACTCGCAACGATGCTCAGGGCGACGAACTTAGCGGCATTACAGGCGCTAAGCCTGGCGACATATTCTTTAGCGAAAAAGACGATAAGGGAAAATGGAGCAAGCCCGAAGTTGTGCAGGGTGGGGTAAATACCGACTACGACGAGGGCGCTTGTGCCTTCTCGCCCGATGGCAGAACCATGTATCTCACTCAATGTTCCACCGACCCTTCCTATCCTCGCTATGCCAAGATTATGACCTCTAACCGTAGCGATGCTTCTTGGGGCAAGGCTACCGAACTAAAACTTTCTAACGACACTCTGTCCAGCTTCGCTCATCCTGCCATCTCGCCTGATGGCGAATGGCTCTATTTCACCTCCGATATGCCGGGTGGCAAGGGTGGCTTAGACATTTGGCGCGTGCGCATCACTTCGGCAGGCTTAGGAGGTGTAGAAAATCTTGGCGAACCCGTCAATACTCCTGGCGACGAGGCATTCCCTACGTTCCGTCCTAATGGCGACTTCTATTTCTCAAGCAACGGTCATCCGGGCTTGGGAGGTTACGATATCTTCATTGCTCGCGTGGGCAAAGACCATCGCTATCATCTTGAACACCCGGGCTATCCGCTCAACTCTCAAGCCGACGACTTCGGCATGACCTTCGAGGGACCATACAATCGTGGCTACTTCTGCTCCAATCGCAACGACGGCAGAGGCTGCGACCACATCTATTCTTTCGACAATCCTGAGATTGTGAATACCATAAAGGGCTACGTCTACGAAATAGACGGCTACGAGCTTCCTGCTGCCCAAGTATACATCGTTGGCGACGATGGCACCAACGAAAAACTATCCGTGCGCAGCGATGGCTCCTTCACCAAGGTTGTTACCCCAGGCGTAAGCTATCTCATGCTTGCCACCTGCCAAGGCTATCTCAACCATCGTGAAGAGCTAAAAGTGGCTGCTACCGACGAGAGCCACGAGGATGTGCTGCAGTTCCCTCTGGCTTCCATCTCCACCCCTGTGCTCATCGACAATATATTCTATGAGTTCGACCGTGCCGACCTCACCAAGGCTTCTGAGCTCGAGCTCGACAAGCTCGTGGCTTTGCTCAACGAAAATCCGCATGTCACCATCGAGCTTAGCTCGCATTGCGACTATAAAGGTTCGGCAGAATACAACAAGCGCCTGTCGCAACGTCGTGCCGAGAGCGTAGTCAACTATCTCATCGCCCACGGCATAGCTGCCGACCGCCTTACTCCTATGGGCTATGGCAAAGAGCGACCAAAGAAGATTAAGAAAAAGGTGGCTGAGAAATATCCTTGGCTAAAGGTCGACGACGAGCTAACGCCCGACTTCATCAAGGCTCTCAAGAATCCTGAGAAAGAGGAAATCTGCAACTCTCTCAACCGTCGTACCGAGTTCACCGTGCTCCGCACCACCTACGGACTATTCGACGAGAATGGCAACCTAAAGGCGCAGCCTAAGCCTGCCAAAAAGCCAGAATCATCATCCGACGATGTCGACTTCGAATTCTATGAATGATGCTTTCTATTCTGGAGCATAATCATGGGCTTAGAGTACTAACCAAGTGCGAGTACTCGCAGCGGCAGTTTCGATTAGTCGCATTCCGCTTTTCGATTAGTCGCATTATGCCTTTCGAATAGTCGCCTTTCGCATACTCGCATAATAAAGACAACTAAAAAACCACATATTCTACGCTTTTGCCTTGGTTTGGCATCGTAGAATATGTGGTTTTACTTATATTGCACTTCCTTTTTGGAATGTCTCTTTCGTGCTTAACTTATTGGTTATTAACCTTTTAGAGAGACGTCGACATGTGTCTGTTCCAGTTGTTCCAGTTGTTCCAATTAATTTTTTTGGTGTTCCATTTTTCTAACTTCTTGTATATAACTACTTAATAATCAATTAATTATATAGTATATATAGGGGCAGTTCGCATGTTAATACCCTAATTGGAACAATTGGAACAACTGGAACAACTGGAACACAGAGTTTTGATACTACTTCTTCTTCAAGGCTTTGTTTGGCAATATAATTTCGTTGAGTATCCTTCTTCCCCTTTACTTACTCACCACGTATTTCTTTCCGTTTTGGATATAAATTCCGTTGGTGGGGTCTTGGGTTTTGATGCCCTGGAGGTTTACCCATGCGGTGTCGGGAGATTGCTTTTTGGGGCGCTTGATGGATGTGGGATTAGAAGGATCTTCGTTGGATACCATGATGCTATATACATAGATGGCGCCACCATTGGAATGGAATACGATGTCGGTTTCGTCCTTGATTTCGTCGCTCACTTGCCAACAGTTGGTGACTAAGTCGGCTGACTTGGTGCCACCCTTGATTAGCATAAGGTTGGTATCGCTGGAGCTATCAGCATCGGGTGTGATGCCTCGTTCGCCTTTGGCAGACTTGGTGACGATGGTGATATATTGCAGAGGCTTAACCTTAGGAATGGTCATTTTCAGGTTGTCGGCATAGAGGCAGATGTGGTTGCCTGGTTTGATATAGAGGCGGTTGCCACTTGGCGACTTGAAATATAAGCCTTTGGTTTCTTCGATGGTGGTGTTGTTGGCTACAGGCTCCCAGAAGGTGGATAAAGCGCTGGTGTATCTATAGCCTGTGCTGCCTTTGTCTTCCCATTTGCTGTCGGCTTTGAGGTTGGCTTCGGTGGCTTGGCTTTTTAGTACTTTGAAGTTCCATATGCGTTCAGCCTCCACTTTGCCTACATCCTCTGTGCCTGTAGGCTTAGTGGGCTTTGTGGCTTCAACCTCGTTGCCATCTACGAGGCCGAGCGCTACGAGCTTGTTGTACATCATCTTGCCGAGATATTCGGTAGACGCTTTGTCGAAGTGGAGCTGGTCGGAGCGCAAGGTTACGCCCTCCATATCTATGACGTAGACATTCTCAAGGTCGTTAGCCACCTGCAGCTGCGCCTCTTTTACCTTGGCGCTATATTGCTTGCTGTCGCTGGTGATGGTGCCGAAGATGAAAGGCAGAGTCTTGTCTTTTTCGTCGCCCGTTTTCCGGTATATGGCGTTGCGCATATACTGAATCATAGTTTTGAAGTTGGTATAGTAGGCACCTGCAGCATTACGGTCGCTCTCGCCCTGATGCCACATAATGGCTTTTACGTCGTAGCCCTGCTGTAGTTTAGAGAGAGTGCCATCTACAAGGTCTGAGAAACCCTCGGTGAGTGACTTGGTGAGCGATTTGCCCGTGGTGATGTCGCCACGATATGCGTTGTTTTCGGCTATCCATGTGGGGTCGGCATACCATACAGGTAATTTTTCGGCTGTTACGCCTGTTGCTATGGCTGTGCCGCCATAGGTGCATTTTATGGCGTAGAAGTCTTGTTGCAGGGCTTGCTCTATGAAATAGTTGGTAACATCGCAGAATGCCCAACGCTCTTTCTCGTTGTCGAAGTTGCGAGTGGTGAAGGTGCCGGAGCTTTGGCTCGTTACGTTGGCATAATGCAGATACTTGTAGCCCGGTTTGAGATAGTCTACTATTTCGCTGTTGTAAACTCTGCCGTCGGCATTAGACTGTCCGGCTGTGATGAAAACGCTTGCAGGCTTCTGCTGCGCATTTGCGTTGAGAGCCACGATAGGCAACGCCAAGGCTCCAGAAAGGAGAATTTGTTTAAGCATATTTTTGAATAATATTAGGTTTTCTGCATGCAAAGGTATAAAATGAAAATCGTACAATACTGCAAGATGCTACGCAAACTTGCAATATTGTACGATCGTGGAATAATAATACTTTTACCTTTTTTACCCTTTTACCTTTTTACCTTTTTACCCTTTTACTCTTTTACCTTTCCACAGGGAATACATAGAATTCGCGGTCGACGTCGTAGTCGAGCATCCATTGGTCGACTACGATATGAGGGTCGAGCGCCTGGATGGTGATGGTATGTTTGCCCATTGGAAGATATGTGAAGATGGAGCGGAGCGCCTGACCACGTAGCACATTCTGCTTCCAACGCTCAGAGCGGAATGGCTCTTTGAGGTTGAAGACTACAGGAGCCTGGTCGTCGATGGTGACCTGATAGCGGATGTCGCCCTTATCGTTTGCCTGAGTAGGGATGGTGGCGATGCGAACGACGCAGCTGTCGCTACGGAATGTAGAGAATTCGTAGGTCAGCTTTTCTCCCTTTGGTAGCGATACGGCATTCATGCTATGGCCAAGCATGTCGATAGGTTTTGCCTGGGCAGAAGCCGACGACCATTGGCAGGCGTTGCGAGCTATGGTGTTGTCGGTTTTTAGCTTAGCAGGTATGAGCGAAGCGTCGGAATGCTCCTTGATATTGTCGGCTGTGAGTGTGCCAGGCAACACTGGTTCGCCAAATACAGGCAGATTGCGAGGATTGCAGTCCATAGAGCCACGCCATTTGCCGTTAGCCATGGTATTGTTGTAATAATCTGTGAGCGAGAGAATCTCTTGGTATGCCTTATAGCTGCGCACGGCTGCATCGAGAGCCTCGTCGTCGTGGTTGAAAGAATCTGAGCGACCAAGATGGCGAGCCTCCTGAGCCTGCAGAGTCTTAGTAGCCATGGCTGCAGCACCATAAACAGGATATTTGATGGCTGCAAAGTAAGCATCCTTGAGCTCAGGGCGAATGAGAGGTTCTGCAGCATCCACGATGGCCTTTATATCCTCATAATCGTTGATATAGCGTTCAAGCTCGTTGCCAAACTGGTCGGCAGCAAATTGGGTATTCTGCATAGGTGATAGTCCGCGAGGATATTTTTTCTTGTCGAGTTCCACCTGGCTCCATCCCATAAACTCAGGTCGGCGAATGCCGCAAAGATGATAGAACTGGCGCATGGCAGGATAGAGCTTGGCAGCAACGATGTCGCCAAACTGCTGAGCTATCCACGCCTTGAGGTGGTTGCCAATGGTGTTTTCGTTTACGCAATTGATATTCCACGCCATGTCGAGGAATAGGCTGAGGTCGTAGGCAGCAACCTTAGGGTCGTGGACATTAGCTATCCACAGTTGGCGAGCGTTGTGGTCGTAGGCTGTGCGCATTTCGTTGTATATCAAGCCAGGCTGAGTGGTGGTGAGCCACAGATGGTCGTGAGGTCTGCCCCAATAGCTCAGATGATAGTAAACGCCTGCGCCACCACTACGTTTTTGCTGTTCGTCGTCGGAAAGGCGAGTGAGATAGCCATAGTTGTCGTCGCACCACATAAGGGTTACATCGTCAGGCACCTTTAGTCCATCCTCATAAATCTCCAACACCTCTTTATATGGTACAAACACCTGTGGAATGTTTTTCATCGACTTGCCGAAAGTTTTGTGGAGCATCTTTCGTTGTTCGTCTATCACAGCCTGCAAGCCATGCAGTTTCTCCTCCTTGGTCTTGACACCCTGCATAGAGCCGTCGTGGATGCCACGCATGCCGAGAGTGTAGAGAGCATTCATGCCTGCAGTTTCGTGAAGGCGCTCAGCCCAATAGTTTACCACATTATGCTTATTGGTGATGAAATTGAATGGTCCACGCTTCTTCTCGTCCCATTCGCCAACATTATTGCGCAACATAGGTTCGCAATGCGATGTGCCCACGAAGATGTCGCAAGAGTCGGCAACCTCTCTGTTGCCCTTTACCTTGAAGAAAGCCGTGGTGCCCTCGTGCATGGCAGGCCAAATGGTGTTGGCTCTGAGACGCAACAAGAGTTCGAAGACATACTTATAGAAACGAGGTCCCATCTCTCCCTTCTTGGCATGCTTGCCCTCAATCTTCTGTGCCCATACTCGCGACGACCAGTCCTCATCGTTGATGAAGATGCCACGATAAGCGACTGAAGGATATTGGCGTGTGAAATAATTGTCGGGTAGCGCAAGATATTGTTTCTTTTCAGGCACCACGTCGCCCCAGTAAATCCATGGCGAAACGCCCGCCAAGCGCGAGAGCTCGAGAATGCCGTAGGCTGTGCCACGACCATTGCTACCAACAACGACAATCTTGCCCTGGTTGATGCTTATGGTAAAAGCATCCTGACGAGTTATGATGTCGGTATATGAAATCTTTCGCTTGTCGAGTTCCTTCATCTCTTTGTTGGTGAGCATGTCGAGCTGAAATATCTCTACAGGCGCTTTACCTACAGAGTGAGCATGATGGCCTGTGACAGCCTTCATGTCGGACGAAAACATGCCAAGTGCAATCTTTACCACAGGCGACGGCTTGTTGCATACGCGATATTCCACATTGCCACGACCACTATACCACACAACATCCTTGGCAGATATTGGCGTGAAGAAAGAGGTAAGAAAAATCGATAATAGCGCGATGAATAGTTTTTTCATTGTTATTGGTTTTGGGTTCTGACGATAATCAGATTTTGGGTTCTTAAGATGATTCTGCTTGCAAAGTTAATGTTTTTAGATGTTATAGCAAACGAGATAATTATGAAAAGTGGTAAAAATCTACGCTTTGATGGCAAATTGATGGCGGTAAGACTATAAAAGTCAGAAAAAAGGAGTATCTTTGCAAAAGAATACAATAATATATATACATATTAGAATAATGACACTATATCCAAAACTCATAACTGACGCTTTGGCAACAGTTATGTATCCCGGTACAAAGAAGAATCTCATAGAGAGCGATATGCTTGCCGATCAGCCTCAGATAGACGGCATGAAGGTGAAGGTGATATTGACATTCCCTCGCGATACAGACCCATTCTTGAAGTCGACAGTAAAGGCTGCCGAGGCTGCCATACACTATCATGTGGGCAAAGAAGTGGAAGTGGAAATCGTTACGGAGTTTAAGTCGCAGCCACGCCCTGAGGTAGGAAAACTATTGCCTGAGGTGAAGAATATCATCGCTGTAAGCTCTGGCAAGGGTGGAGTAGGCAAGAGTACCGTTTCTGCCAACCTTGCCGTGGCTTTGGCAAAGTTGGGGTATAAGGTAGGACTGCTTGATACCGATATTTTCGGACCGTCGATGCCAAAGATGTTTGGTGTGGAAGAAGAGCGCCCTTACGCAGTAGAGAAAGACGGCAGACAGCTCATAGAGCCTATTGAGAAATATGGAGTAAAGCTGTTGTCTATAGGCTTCTTCGTAAACCCTGATACCGCAACCTTGTGGCGTGGAGGTATGGCAACAAGCGCATTGAAGCAGCTCATCGCAGATGCCGACTGGGGCGACCTCGACTATTTCATCCTCGACACTCCTCCAGGCACATCAGATATCCACCTCACACTTTTGCAGACCCTCTCTATTACAGGCGCTGTAATCGTGAGCACCCCTCAGAAGGTGGCTTTGGCAGACGCTCGCAAGGGTATCGACATGTATATGAACGAGAAGGTGAATGTGCCAATCTTGGGCTTGGTAGAGAATATGGCATGGTTTACACCAGCCGAATTGCCTGAGAACAAATACTACATCTTTGGCAAAGAAGGATGCAAGGAACTGGCTAAGGAAATGAATTTGCCATTGTTGGCACAATTGCCTATGGTGCAGAGCGTTTGCAATAATGGCGACCAGGGTCAGCCATCGGCAGTAGACACAGACACCATCATGGGACAGGCTTTCCTCTCGTTGGCACAAAGTGTGGTTACTATGGTGAATCGCCGCAACAAAGAACTGCCTAAGACAAAGATTGTGGATGTGAAGAAATAAAACTACTACGGAAGCCTCACCCCCAGCCCCTCTCCAAAAGAGAGGGGAGTAAAAACTCTTAAAAAGGTTGAGTTTTCCAATAAAGACAATAAACTTTCCCCCTCTGTCTTGGGGAGTGGTCGGGGAATAATTATATTAAACAAACTATTAATGCCAATAATCCTTCAATCCCTTCTCATATATATCCCCTCTCTTTTGGAGATGGGTCGGGGGTGAGGCAATCTATTATTACCTATGAAAAGATTTGGATTTAAGATGTATCTCAAGCCAGGCTGTGAGAAAGAGTATGCAAAACGTCATGCCGCTATTTGGCCAGAGTTGAAACAGATGATCAAGGATGCTGGTGTAAGCAACTACAGCATTTTCTGGGACAAGGAAACAAACCTATTGTTTGCCTACCAGGAATGCTCGAAAGATACCAACAGCCAAGATACTGAAAATGTAGACCCTATCACACAGAAATGGTGGGATATGATGGCAGATATCATGGAGGTAAATCCTGATAATTCTCCTGTCACCATTCCTATCGAAGAGGTATTCCACCTTGACTAAACATTATGCAGAATAATTGGACACCAGACGAGAGCCAGCAACGAGTATTAGCTGCTGGCTCTGGTTTTCATCTTGTGTTGGCTCCTCCAGGATGTGGCAAGACGCAGATGCTTGCAGAGAGAGTAGCCAAGGCAAGACGCGATGGTATTGACTATAAGGATATGCTATGCCTTACGTTTACCAACCGTGCTGCTCGTGGCATGTACGAGCGTTTGCAGTCGCGATTGGGCAACGACGAGGGCATGGCATCTTTGTTTGTAGGCAACGTGCATCGCTTTTGCTCAAAATTTCTATATGAGCAAGGACTCTTGGCGGCAGAATGTGCCGTGATAGATGAAAATGATGCCGTGAGCATCCTTGCCAGATATCTTGGCGAAGACGAGCAGATGGTGGCTACTAATGGTAATCGCAAGCGCGACTACACCACTATTATCAACCTTTCGCATTTCATGCATCAGATGGCTATGAAGCATCCTCGCCATATTCGTATGCATGCCGACTGCCTGAACTCGGAAGACATCACGGCTTTGCGAAATATGCTCTCGATGATGGGCAAGGAGTTTAGTGCCGACCAGATGATGGAGGTCTACAATAATGCTCTCACTTACGAGGATGCTATGGCGGTTTCCAATCTCAACCTTGCCGATGCCCATATCATCAGCAATATGCTGAAGAAAATGAAGTTTGCCCATGCCTATGAGGCTTATAAGGAGCAAAACAACCTCGTTGACTTCGAAGACCTATTGCTAAAGGCTTATGATGCGCTGTCGCAATCTGACGAATATCATAAGTATAGCTGGATGCAAGTAGACGAGGTGCAAGACCTCAACTTCCTTCAGCTTTCTATCCTCGACCTTCTTCTTGCCCCCGAGGCTACGGTTGTTTATCTTGGCGATGAGCAACAAGCCATATTCTCGTTTATGGGAGCCAAGATGGAGATAATGAAAGAACTGAAAGAGCGATGCTGCGGCAATATCTATCATCTCGACGTAAACCATCGTTCGCCATCCTATCTCCTCGATGTCTACAACAAGTATGCTATGCAGGTTATGGACATCGATGGCGCTTTGTTGCCTAAGGCTGCCAATATCACAAAGGCTGAGGGCAATGAGCTTACGCTAATGGAATGTGCTACCGTGGATGAGGAGTATAAGGCTGTGGCGCTCAAAGTGAGAGATTTCTATAATGAACATCCCGACGAGACTACGGCTGTGATAGTAAACTCCAATCGCGATGCCGACTCCATAGGCTATGCCTTGGATGACATCGCCATGCCACACTTCAAGGTGTCGGGAACAGATATCTTTACTACCGATGGCGTAAAACTGCTCTTTGCCCACTATTCGGTAATAGCCAACGAATTCAACTTCATAGCTTGGGCACGACTGCTCAAGGGAATGGGTATTATGCAGACTAATGCTTCGGCAAGAGCCTTGGTGCGACAACTTCGCGTAAGAGGCATGGTGCCTACCGACCTTCTTGAAGCTGATGGCAAAACCTATGTGCAGCAGTTTGCTAAGGCTTTGGCTGAGAAAGAAATCGTGGTTTTCGATACCGAGACCACAGGACTGGATGTTTATAATGACGACATATTGCAGATTGCAGCATGCAAAATGCGAGAAGGCAGGGTTGTGGAAGGTTCTGAGCTCTCGCTATATATCGCTACAGACAAGCCTATACCAGAGATGCTTGGCGATATAGTAAACCCAATTGTCGAAGAGCGAAAGAATCATGAACTGCTATCGCCTGCCGAGGCTTTGCAACGATTCCTCGACTATGTGGGCGACGACATATTGCTCGGCCATAATGCCACTTACGACTACGATATCATGGACTTCAACCTTAAGCGCTATCTGCCATCCGTAGACTGGCGCAAGGAGCATCCCGTATGTTTCGACTCTCTGAAGTTGGCGCGATTGCTATTCCCTGGTTTCGTGAAGTATAGGCTGAAGAACCTTATCGAATATCTGCATCTTGAAGGTGAAAACTCCCATCTTGCCGATGCCGACGTCTTTGCCACTTGCAGTCTTGTGGCTCGTTGCTACGACAAAGCGCAAGAAATGATACCTGAGCAGGTGCGCTATCTGCAACAGGGCGATGTGCCTCATAAGGCAGAGTTGCTACGCCAACGCTATGCAGAACTATGGCATTCCACTCTCTCGATGGCTCATCAGCGAAGCAATGATGACGAGACTCCGACATTAGTTGCAGACATGCAGCGAGTGTGGGAATATCTGAAGCAAGAGCGCAGAGTTGTCGATAGCAAGAAGTTGCAATATGTGCTCAACTATATTCAGCTTGACTTGTTGCCAGCCAACGAGAATCTCACTCTAAAGCAGGCGCTCGACCGCTATGTGGTAGAAATGAATACCCTTCGCGAGGCCGATATCTGTGGCGGAACATCAATGAAAGAGCGTGTCTTCGTTAGTACCATCCACAAAGCTAAAGGTTTGGAGTTTGACAACGTGATAGTATTCGATGTCATCGATGGCCGTTATCCTAACTACTACAACCATGGCGTAAAACACTACGACGACGAAGATGCTCGCAAACTATATGTTGCCATGACCAGAGCTCGCAAGCGCCTTTGCATCTCGGTATCTACGATGAAAAAACGATTTGATGGCACCTTCGTGAATATTCCTCATAGCAAATTCCTCCTGCCAATAGAATTGAGCTTGAAGAAGGAGTGAGAATCCTTAGGAAACCTATTTTGTACTATCGTTCTTTATAACACAAAAAATGTGAATTTATTTTGTGTTATCTTCGATTTGCTTTATCTTTGTAATTGTTAAAACTTAGAAATTATGGTATCAGCCAAGATAGAATATATTATAATGCTTATAAAACTATTTGCACGTCATTTCGGTTTAAGCTTTCAGCAAGCATACCGCTACGTGAGTATTCATCAGGGCATTGAATATGCAGAACAACATTATAATGTGCTGCACACCTTGTCGTTTGAAGACCAGGTGGAAGGACTTGCTACTTATTGCCATAAGAAAGGAGGAGCGCTAATATGATACTGTATCATGGATCAAACCAAAAGGTTGATAATATAGATCTTGGCAAATCTCGACCTTCTAAAGATTTTGGATTAGCCTTTTATCTTTCAGAGGATATTGAGCAAGCTAAAGAGATGGCGCAGTTTAAAGTTGATACTTTTGGCGGAGAACTCTTTATTAATAAATTTGAATTTGATATTGATAAAGCTACTCGTAACGATTTAAAGTGTCTTATCTTTAATGCGTATACCGAAGAATGGGCTCGCTTTGTTTTATCTAATAGGGCTACATCTGCTCGCGTCCATGATTATGATATTGTGTATGGTCCTATAGCTAATGATAGAATAGGACGTCAGATTTTCAATTTCCAATCAGGATATATTGATTTTGAAACATTCTTAAAGCGTATACAATATTCTAAAGGTATAACTTATCAATGGGCATTCTGTACAGAAAAAGCCATTAAAAACCTGCAAAGCTTATGAAAGTAACAGAACTCGATTTTCAGTTTATGCTTGAATGTCAGGAGCGTGATATTGCAACAATTCTTGTAGAGGAATGTGGCATGTCTATACATCAAGCTTTGGATGTGCTCTATGGTTCCGAGACATATAAATTGCTTCAGAATCCAAAGACGGGTCTTTATTTCCAATCACCAAGATATGTATATTCATATTTGCAAGAGGAAATAGCAAATGGAAAGATAGCATAGTTCCATTTTAGTATTTTTCTATAGAAAACAAAAAGTCCCTGTTTCGTGAGGAAACAGGGACTTCCTTATTTAGTATTAGGCTATATTATAAGCCTTTGTTCGATACTTAGTTCTTGAATGTAAGACCATTGCTGGTAGCATCAATAACGATAGGCTTGTCGATAACGACAGAACCTGAAAGCAACTGCTTAGAGAGGTCGTTGAGCACATAGCGCTGGATGGCTCTCTTCACAGGACGTGCACCAAACTCAGGGTCGTAGCCAACGTTGGCAAGATAGTCGAGGGCTGCTGATGTCCAGCTAAGCTTGAAGCCTTGCTCTTCCACCATCTTCTTCACGCTGTTCATCTGGAGTTCTACCACATCTCTGATTTCTTGCTTGTTCAAAGGCAAGAACATGATAGTCTCGTCGATACGGTTCAAGAACTCTGGGCGTATGGTCTGCTTAAGCATGTCGAAGAGCTTGTGGCGCATATCCTCCAACTTGCTTGCGCTAAGAGTGCCGCCCGCCTTCTCGGTTTCTTCGCGTATGAGCTGTGAACCAAGGTTTGAAGTCATGATGATGATAGTATTCTTGAAGTTTACGGTACGACCCTTGTTGTCGGTAAGTCTACCATCGTCGAGAACCTGCAACAAGATGTTGAAAACATCAGGATGAGCCTTCTCGATTTCATCAAACAATACTACGCTATATGGTTTTCTGCGAACAGCCTCAGTAAGCTGACCACCCTCATCATATCCTACATATCCAGGAGGCGCTCCGATAAGACGTGACACGCTGAACTTCTCTTGATATTCACTCATATCAATACGAGTCATCATGCTCTCATCGTTAAACAGATATTCTGCCAAAGCCTTGGCAAGTTCTGTTTTACCTACACCAGTGGTACCAAGGAATATGAATGATGCTATTGGGCGCTTAGGGTCTTGGAGACCTGCTCTTGAACGTCTTACCGCATCAGAAACAGCGCTAATGGCTTCCTCCTGACCAATTACACGCTTGTGGAGCTCCTCTTCGAGGTGAAGAAGTTTCTCACGCTCGCTCTGCATCATACGAGTTACTGGTATTCCTGTCCAGCGACTTACCACCTCTGCTATATCGTCGGCAGTAACCTCTTCGCGAACCATAGCCTCTGCACCCTGTGCCGACTTCAGTTGTTGCTGTATGCTGTCGATATCGTTTTGCAGTTCCTTCAGCTTACCATATCTTATTTCTGCCACACGCTCGTAGTTGCCCTCACGCTCTGCACGCTCAGCCTCAAACTTCAATGTTTCCATGGTCTGCTTGTCTTGCTGAATCTTGTTCACCAAGGCACGTTCGCCTTCCCACTTAGCACGAAAGTCTTTCTCTTGATCTTTAAGCTCAGCAATCTCCTTGTCGAGCATAGCAATCTTGGCTTCATCGTTCTCACGCTTAATAGCCTCGCGCTCTATCTCGAGTTGCTTCAAGTGACGAGTAATCTCATCAAGCTCCTCAGGCACAGAGTCGCGCTCCATACGCAATTTTGCTGCAGCCTCGTCCATAAGGTCGATAGCCTTGTCAGGCAAGAAGCGGTCGCTGATGTATCTCTCTGAGAGCTGAACGGCAGCTATGCAGGCATCATCCTGAATACGAACCTTGTGGTGGTTCTCATAGCGCTCTTTCAGTCCACGAAGGATGCTGATAGCATCGGCCTCGTCAGGTTCCTCAATCATCACGGTCTGGAATCTACGCTCAAGAGCTTTATCCTTCTCGAAATACTTCTGATATTCGTTGAGCGTTGTGGCACCAATAGCCCTCAACTCTCCACGAGCCAAAGCAGGCTTCAAGATGTTGGCAGCATCCATGGCACCTTCGCCACCTCCTGCACCAACGAGAGTGTGAATCTCATCGATGAAGAGTATGATATTGCCTTCGGCACTTGTCACCTCTTTGATAACGGCCTTCAATCGTTCCTCAAACTCGCCCTTATATTTTGCACCAGCTACCAATGCACCCATATCGAGCGAATATAGCTGCTTATCTTTAAGGTTCTCTGGCACATCGCCTCTAACGATTCGCTCAGCCAAACCTTCCACGATGGCAGTCTTACCAGTACCTGGCTCACCTATTAATATAGGGTTGTTCTTAGTACGACGGCTCAATATCTGAAGCACACGACGAATTTCTTCGTCACGACCTATTACAGGGTCGAGCTTGCCCTTGCGAGCATCGTCAACGAGGTTCTTCGCATATTTCGACAATGCCTGATAGTTCTCGTCGCCCGATTGCGACTTCACGTTCTGCCCTTGACGCAATTCTGTAATAGCCTTCGTCATCTCCTTCTCTGCACATCCTGCATCGTGGAGAATGCGACTTGCCGTAGAACTAACGTCGAGCAAAGCCAACAAAATAGGCTCTATAGACACGAACTCATCGCCCATCTTTGTGGCATATTCCTGAGCGCGAGTCAACACCTTGTTGGCGTCATTACTCAAGTATACGTTGCCACCTTGTACGCGTGGCAAGTGCTGAATCTCAGATGCCACGAGAGTGTCTATCTGCTGAGCGTTGACTCCGAGCTTCTGGAATACGAAGTTCGTAACGTCCTTACCCTTTTCGATGACACCTTTCAGCAAGTGTACAGGCTCAATGCTTTGCTGACCGTTTTGCTGGGCGATGTTCACGGCAGCTTGCACAGCCTCTTGCGCCTTGATTGTGAATTTGTCTAATGTCATATTATGTCTCCTTTCTAAAATTTATTCGTTTCTGCCTACTACTATTCAAACCTCGTGCCCATAATGAAAATCCCGACATTTTGACCGAATTACATGTCAAAATGTCGGGAAATCATCATTTCTGCCTTCTTTACGCTTCCTGCTTTCAATATCAGCTGTCGCACTTCCTCATAATCCTTATATTCAGAATTGCGCTCCATGAATATTCTGCAAGCACGGTCTATGAGCTTATGGTTTATAAGTTTGGCGTTCACCATCTTGTTGCCTTCCACTCTGCCTTGCCTAATTTGTAGCGTGGTGCTTATCATGTCGAGGATCAGCTTTTGCGATGTGCCAGCCTTCATGCGAGTGCTGCCAGTAACAAACTCCGGTCCTGTTATTACCTCTACCTCATAGTCTGCCCATTCGGCAATAGGAGAGTGGGGATTGTTCACTATGCAGCCCGTAGGTATTCCTGCTTTCCTGCAATGTTTCAATATCGACAACACAAATGGCGTGGTGCCGCTTGCCGAGAATCCCACCACGATATCATCCTTAGTGATGTGCTTATCGCAAAGTTGTTGCCATCCATTCTCCAAGTCGTCTTCTCTCGACTCCTTAGTCTGCGTCAAGCATCCTATACCGCCAGGGAATATCGCCTGTATCTGCGAACCATCTATGCCATAGGTGTTTTGCACCTCTATGGTGTCGAGAGTAGCCAATCGTCCACCTGTTCCGCAACCAGCATAAAACAGTCGTCCGCCATTCTTCACTTGTCGTTCTATGGCTTCTATCAATATATTTATCTTTGGCAAAGCCTCCTCTACTGCCAACGCCACCTTCTTATTCTCGTTGTTGATGTTGGCAGTGAGTTCTGCCACACCCATCTTCTCCAGATGGTCGTATAGCGAGCTTTGCTCAGTTATTCTCTTTTCTTTGTTGTCTGCCATGGTGCGTGTTTCTGTTGTTTTGCTAAAGATTATAGCATAGCCTTGACTTCTTCAATGCTCTTGTTAATGGATTGTGCTATAATATCTATACTTACACCATTCTTAAGCATTGCTTGTGCCATCGCTTTTATTTGCGCATTTTGTTCCGTAATTCTATCTTGCTGCTCCGTAATTCTATCTTGCTGCTCGGTAATTCTATCTTGCTGTTCCGTAATTCTATCTTGCTGCTCTGTAATTCTATCTTGCTGCTCCGTAATTTTACCTTGCTGCTTCGTAATCTTATCCTGTTGCTCAGAAATTATTTTCTTTTGCTTCATCACTTGTGTGTCACGAGCTTCAATAACAGCAAAGAACTCATCTTCATCATTCATTTCTTGTCTTACTTCAGCGCTCATTGTAGCCAAACTCAAACGATGAATAATTTGCATCATTTCAGGGTCGTCCTTATATAGATTTTCTTCCAAATTGATAATCTGTTGGCTCTCTTCTGTTCTTTGAGATTGGTCGAATACGCTAAGCACTTTGTCGAGTCTATTGTTTATCTTGCCATGGAGCAATGGTATCTGTACAATGATGCTGTCGTGTATTAAGCTGCTGATAAATGGATCATTTTCTCCATTCTCCACCTCTTTGCCATCATAGTCTAAAGCCTTATGACCAACGTATACCACAGGCTTGTCTATATCGCCAACGCGATGTCCCAACAGATATACAGCAACCATAGGCAATGCATATCCCTGATTTTCTCCTTGTTTTTGGATATTTTCCTCAGCGTTGTATTGTGCTGCGAGGTAACGACGAAAACGTAAAGTCTCGGTATCCAACCATGTCTTTTGCAATTCTATTAATATCAATTGTGTAGAACCGTCATTCTCTCTTACTCGTGCTGCGAAATCTATTCTAAACATGGATAGTTTATCGCGAGTGATATTAGGATGTTCGTGCTTGCGCATTTCTACGCTAAGCACTTCCTTTTTTAGTAAAGCAGAAAGCACGGTCTTTGCTATGCGTTCGTCGTCCATCAAAAACTTGAACACAGAGTCATAAATAGGATTTGCAACACTAATTTTCATATTTCGTTCCTCCTTATTTTATCGTTCGATACTAAGATTATTATATGATCTTTTGCAAAGATAGTGCCAACGAGCGCAATGTGAGGTTCCTCACAAATTGCCGAGTGCCGCCTATCTTCTGCAAAGATAGTGCCAATGAGTGCAATGTGAGGTTTCTCATAAATTGCTGAGTGCCGCCTATCTTCTGCAAAGATAGTGATTATTTCTACAATTTACTATCATAGAATGATTTTTTAACAGTACTCTCATTCCTTACGTGTATCACAAGCAGATAATGGTGAAAACTTCTTGTTATAAATTTAGACTCTATTTTATTATAGGTGTATGTGAAAAACAAAGAGTTTTGTTTTGAGATTTCACTCTTTATTACTATCTTTGCCATTGGATTTGGTATAAACCATTTCTAAGACATCGTTGGTAATCAAAAAAGCATTCGCTATTATTTCGCGTTCAGCCAAAAGCCTCGGAAACTTATTGGAA
>OIZT01000438.1_pt1 | contig 26292 bp, 32 predicted proteins | sample 1588611 | NCBI WGS metagenome assembly OIZT01 (sample SAMN03283278) | human gut metagenome | biome: human-associated habitat; material: feces | host: Homo sapiens | place: Peru | collected 2012
GTATCTCTTTCATATCCATATTGTAAGTTATAATTTACAATTTTACAAGTAAAAAAAGGGCCTAGAAAAAACATAGGCCCTTGTTGAAGTTACAAATCTTTTACATCGGCTATTTCGGCGGAGGTAACTTCACCTTTTAGAAATATTGCATCTATACTAAGTTCAACAGGTTTACGGCTCCACTCAGCGGCTTGTATGGCCTGCAACTTGGGTTCAGAAAACAAATCGCGCTCTAAAACCGTATTAAACATTTGTCCCGGAACGGCAACAGATTCTATTTTAATCTTAATTAATGGGTCATTTGCCATATCCACCTTAATAATTTTATAGCTCCCGTCTAAGTGTACTTTTTGGGACTGGTTGCGGGTTTGCCTAGTTGCTTGTTTGATTTGGTCTTGGGAAAGTTGCTGTCCATATATTTTTACACCGCTGGGCAATTCAGCAGACGCTTTTAACAAAGAAGCCTTGGCCTGGTCGGCTTCGTTAGCCAAAATTTCATAATTGGGGATTTTTGCCGCCAATAAACGTGCTGTTTCTGTTTCGGCATTTTTATCTATATAATGCTTCCAAATTGGTGCGCCAAACAAAATAACCATAGCACCCAAAATTAATATCATTTTTTGGTTTCCGCTCATATCTTTTGCCATTTCTTTAATAATATCCAAAATCTTGGCCGTTATATCGGCAGAACCACTTTGGACCTTAAATTTCAACTCCAAAGCAGTACGTTCTTCCGTAGTTAAACATCGCGCATCCATTGTCCCAGTCTTAATAAAAGCATAAATCTTATATAAGGACTGCTGAACATCCACTAACCCTGCCATAACATTCGCAGGCACCGTAGAATCCAAAGAAGCGTCTGGGATATAATAACTAAAATCTTCCCAATTTTCAACATCTAATTTTACAACGGGTTTATTAGTCCAATCCTTAATAGCGGCAATCGCGCTTTCATAACCGTTCACTTTTATTTCTGCATAGTCCATTATTTTCCCTCGGCTTATTTCTTACACATTTTTTCATAATCGGGGCCGCTAAGTTCGGCACCGCATACTTTGAACTGATGCCCATTTAATTCAAACTTTTTATAGTCAAAACTTATAGACGGCTCATTACATTTCTTTTTCCAAAAACTCATATAGCACCCAGCCAATTTTCTTTGTCTTGGCGGCTCCATGAGCCGATAATCAGCCCGACGATAACTAACTCATCGGGTATAAACGGCTTATATTTCGGGTTAGTGGAACAAAGTTGGATGTGGCCGTCCGATAATTTATTGATAACCTTCATACACACGCCGTGCTCGGTTTTTACAACCATAGCGCGGCCTTGTATGGGCTCCGTCGTTTTACGAATAACACAGTAGTCGCCCAAATGCAACTTGGGCTCCAAACTGTCGCCATTACATTTTACAACAAAATCTGCGCCAGGAAATACCCAACGAGGTATATCCCAAAATGTTTCCACGTCCGCGTCGGAAAATTCCGGCAGTCCGGCGGGAACATCTGCCAAAATAGGCAAAGAAATCGTATTCTTATCCGTCAACGGAACAGCACGCATAGAGCGGGAAAATTCCAAATCTTCTTCCATAAAGAAACTATAAGGTTTCCCTGTTGCATCCGCAATTTTTTTTAGACTAGCCGTCGTGGGATTTCTCTTACCAGTTACCCAAACATTCACAACCGGATTAGTAGTTCCTATCTTATCGGCTAGTTTTTGTTGAGTCAACCCTGCTTCTTTTATCGCTTGACGAATCTTTTCTCCTAATTTATTATCTTCTTTCATCGTCGTAAAACCTCTATTTTAAGAAACAAAACTTGACAAATCCTATTTAATTGTTTAGAATTTGTTTAGAAACAGTTAAAAACACGGCGCAGGTTGGCAACCCGCGAACGAAGCCCACCAAAAGGGCGGCTGATTAACAGATAAAAAACAGTTTTTGAAAGGGGCAAAATCCTTTCAAAGTTAATCAGCAAGGCTAGTATCGGGGCAGCCACCCCATAAAAGATACTAGCCCTTTTATTTTACCAAATTGAAATTGATAATCAATAAGCGAATTTAATAATTTCGGAGGAATAAACAAATGATAGATGTAGGCGCAATTAAGAAAGGAACGCATTTCTTTCACCCGGGAATTGGGGAACTGGTGTTTGACAAAGAAGCCACCGCAGAACTTCTTGGTTGCACTCCCGCCAACCTGTTGAAAATTCGCGGGAAAGACGGCTTAAACCCTTTACAGGCGCGCGTCAACCGCAAAACAGTTTACGCACAGACGGACATTGAAGAATATCTGTCCTGCCGCTGATTTGGCCCGCAAGGGCTCCCGCCGGCCTCCTGTGAAGGCTACCCTACAACGGCGGGAAAAATTTACCCCGAATTGAAACACAAACGGGGTATGGAAATGCCGAAGCTTGCTCTCTGATAGGTTGTAGTGTTGCGATACTGAGGGGGTCGCAACTGGGCAGGCAAAGGCAGGCGGAAATGATTACCCCGCTCGGGTGCGCCCGTTATAGCGCACGATTTGAGAGGTTTAGCAATGGATTACGAAACAGGACTGGCCGTGTGCCAAGCAATTTTGGATTTGCTGTACATCGCGCTTATTTGCGCCGCACCGCTCTTTTGGCGCGATTTTAAAGAGTTCATCCGAGGGTAGTTATGCAAGAAAGAACTTACACCAAAGAAGAAATAGAAGCGGCCCGCGCAAGTGCGCGGCACACTGCGGACGGGTTTATCGGGGTATGGCGCGCAGCAGAAGGCCCCAAGGCGGTACGGCTTGCCGAGCAGGTAAAAGACGTTTACGAAACCGATTTGCGGCGTTTACTGCGTGGCGCACCAACCTTGCAAGAGCATATACACGCACACTTAAACCCCGATCACGGCGATTTACCGGTATGCGGCAAAAAGCCGGAGTGCCGGAACGCGGCAAACTGCAAGACTTGCACCGCGTACGAAGATTTTAAGGACAAAATGCGGGATAACTTCCGCGAATAATCAAAAAAGGAGACCATACCAATGACAAACGGCATTATTTCCCTAACTGTGGAAAACATCAAAAAAATCAAGGCCGTAACCATCCGCCCAAGCGGCAATGTGGTGGAAATTACCGGCCGCAACGGGCAAGGCAAAAGCACCGTGTTGGACGCTATTTGGTGGGCGTTAAAAGGCAAGGACAATATCCAAACCGCGCCCATCCGCAACGGCGAGAAAACGGGCAAAATCACGCTGGAAGTGGAGCAGTACATCGTAGAGCGCACGTTCAAACGCAACGAACACGGCGACGATTACACCACCAACATCAAAGTGATTACCAAAGCCCGCGCCCGTATGGCCAGCCCGCAGGCGGTGTTGGACGGTTTTACGGGGATGTTGGGGTTTGACCCGCTGTCCTTTATGCGCCAAACGCCCAAACAGCAATACGACACCCTGCGCGGGCTTTGTAAATTGGACGTGGACGTGGAAGAACTGGACAGACAATACAAGGACTTGTTCGCCCGCCGAACGGACGTAAACCGCGACGTAAAGACGTGCGAAGCGCGGCTCGCCAATATGGTAATCCCCGCCAGCGCGCCGACCGAGCGCGTGGACGTGGCCGCTTTGGTAGACAAAGTGGAAGAAATCAATGCGGCAAACTCCGCTATCGCCCAGCGGCAACGTATGCGCCAAACCTTGCTCGCTGATAACGTCCGCCGCGGCGAAGAAACCAAAAAACTGTACGCGCGGCTTGCCGAGATTGAAAAAGAAAACAAATCCGCCGCCGAACAAATCGGAACGATTACGGATTATCTGCGCGACAACAAACCACAGGATGCTTCTTTTTACAGCGAAAAAATCAAACAGGCCGAACAAATCAACAGCATTATGGATCTGCGCGACAACCGCGCTTTGGAAGAAAAAGCCCTCCGCGCCGCACAGAGCAAGGCGGACGATTTGACGTCCCAAATGCAAGCCCTGCAAGAGCAAAAACGTGCGGCTATTGAATCGGCCCATCTGCCCGTTTCCGGCTTGGAATTTGGCGACGGGGAACTGCTTTTAAACGGAGTGCCGCTCGAACAGTTATCGGCCGCGGAGCAGTTAAAGCTGTCTATGGATATCGCTATGGCGGAAAACCCCAAATTGCGTGTGATTTTGCTTAAAGACGCGTCGCTTTTAGACCCGCAAAGCACCGACTATGTACGCCGCCGCGCCGTGCAGGAAGGGTACCAAGTATGGGAAGAACGCGTATCGGCCGAAGGTTCCGTCGGATTCGTCATTGAAGACGGGGAACTTAAACAGGAAACCGAGGTGGAAAAATGAAAATCACCAAAGTAAAAATCAAATCCTGCGACACGGAAATCGCCTACCTGGAATCGGAAGCGAAAGACTCCAAAGAGGTGGTTTTTAAAAGTTGGGATTTGCAAGCCAAAGAGTTCCTAGACGCTTTGCAAATTTTGAAGCCTTACGTTATCTCGGCCTTGGAATTGCCGGAGGATTATGGTGAAACGCTGAACGTGCGCGGCCTTACCATCAAGTACGAGGAGGAAGGTATCGGAGTAGTCATATCGGCCATTAAGGGCTTATCAACGCTATCTGCGCCGCTGTGCCTTAATACACCGTATATTCCTCCGCTGCGAAACGAAAATGTTACCACGCCGATGTGCGAGGATTTGGAATACGACGTGGAAAAAATCACGGAGATGGCGCGCAAATTCATGCAAGGGCAGTACCGCGCGCAAGGCCAACTTTTTGACGAGGACAAAAAATGAACACATTAACCGATAAAGAATATTTCGCCTATCCGGCGATTTCCAAGTCGCAACTCCACGCGTGGACGCGCGACAACCCGATGGCTTTTTGGCGCGGATGCCTTTTGAACCCGAAACACACGCCAGTTGAAGAAAACGACGCCATCTCAAACGGCAAACTGCGGCACACGCTTTTATTGGAGCCGCACAAGGCAGAAAGCGAGTTTCTCGTTATTGAGGGCGGTCGCGGATTTTCCACCCGCAATACAGCAGCGTTTCAAAAAGTAATTGCCGATAACCCAAATGTTACGGTTGTAACGCAGGAAGAGTACGACCTTGCCAAACTGCAAATTGAAACGCTCAAAAGCTACAATCCCGTGCAAAACCTGCTCGCCGGCGCGAGCGTGGAACAGGCGTACTTTTGGACGGACAAAGCCACCCATTTACCCCTCAAAGCCAAACTGGACTTAATTAAACGAATTAAAGAGGGTGTACTTATCGTGGAATACAAAACCACAACAAAAGGTTTTGACCAAATAGAACGCGGCTTGGATGTGATGGGTTGGCAATGGGATGCCGGTATGCAATGCAAAGCCGTAAAAGCCAAGTACGGCGAAATGCCATTTCAAATGCTGTTCATCGTCCAAAGCCAAGCAGAGGGCGAAGAAAACCGCATTCGCCTGTTCGTAGTAGACCAAACAGATTTAGACACCTGCGTGTACTATGTGGACAGCGTTCTTGCGGAAATCAAAGAGCGGTACGGCCAATGGGGCCTCGGCAATCCGGAAGCGTGGAAAACGAAACTCGCCCACCACACCTTCCAAGGCTATCAAGGAACGGCGTTCTCGTTTGCCTTTGATAAAGAAATGGCGGAAATGGGGAATTAATTATGGAAGATAATAAACAAATTGTCGTAAAAGATGCAAACGTTCTTGTCAGCGGTGCGCGGGAAATAGGCGAATACCTGCGGACAATCAGCCAATCGGCTACCTTTATCACTAACCCGGTGCAAAATTTGAATGACCGCATTTTAAGTTTCGTATACCAGTGCAAAAAGATGAAGCCGGAAGAATTGGCCCGCTGTACGCGCGGCTCTATTGCGGAAGCGTTTAAAACCTCGCTTGATGTAGGTTTACCCGTCAATGCCTACCAGTTGGCGTACCTGACTAAATACGGAAATGAATTAGCGTATCACGTCGGCTACAAGGGCTACTTATACAAAATCCGCCAGTTACGCAAAGGCGCGTACGTTGAAGTCCACCTATTATGGGACGGCGACGATTTCAGCTACCAAAGCCAGAGCGGCCGCACAGAATACACCTACAAGCCGGCAAAGCCCGTACGGTCGGATTTTGACGCGGTAACAGGCGGTTTTGTGTATATGGCGTGGACGCAAAACGGACGGGAATATTCCTGCATCCACACAATGAGCCGCGAAGAAATTGATAAAGCAAAAAAAGCATCCAAAGCCCAATACGGGCCGTGGGTTATGTGGACGGGCGAAATGATGAAGAAGGTACTTTTGCGCCGCGCCTGCAAACTTGAATTTATTGGCGAGCCGGAAATGGAGCGGATCATTGAAATTGACAATAAAGAATACGACCGCCCCGCGCGCCAAGTGCAACAACCCGATACCGTAAATTACGCGGATGTTCAGCCGTTAGATGAACAGGACGGAGTCGTTTCCGCAGAAATCATAGACGCGCCCGCTGGTAACGGGGAAGCGGGCGAGTAAGCCCAAGGGCGGCGGCGTTTACGGGAGAGCGCCGTCGCCCCTAAAAGGAGAAATATGTTTAACAAATACGGATGTTATGCAATGGGCGTAAAACTGAAACCGCACCGAGAAGATTTGGAACACGGTCTGCAACAAGAAATCTGTACGTTTTTGGATTATCAGTCCGCACACCTGCCAATGCTCTATTTTGCAGTACCAAACGCGCTTAAATTTTTAAGCACTCTCAAAGATAGCCGCCGTATCAGTGCGGCCTACGCCAAAATGCGCGCCGAAGGTTTTAAAGACGGCGTCAGCGATTTGGTGGTAGTTATAAAACGCGATAACCGGCTGAAACTGGGGTTTTTTGAGCAGAAACGGCCTGCCACCTACAAAACCAGCGAAAAGACTGGGAAACGCGTTATAAATACCCCCGCGGGCAAACCGACAGAAAGCCAAGAAGCGTTTTTGGCGGATGTTCGCAAGTTGGGCGCGTACGGCGCGGTATCCCGCACGTTGGAAGAGTTTCAGCAGCACTGGCAGGAATTTTTAGAAAGTTGAGGCAACTATGGGAAAGAGGTTTACAGACACCGACAAATGGACTAAACAATGGTTCGGCGATTTAAGCATACGGGAGAAGGTGTTGTGGCTCTATTGCTGCGACGCGTGCGATGCGGCGGGAATAGCGGATTTCTCCACTAAATTTTTTAGCGTGGCGGTAGGGTTCCCAGTAAAAAAAGAAACGCTGGACAAAGCCTTTGGAGACCGCATTCATTGGTTGGAATCAAGCAAGTTCTTTATTCCGTCGTTCATTGAATTTCAGTACGGACAACTTACAGAAGCCTGCAAGCCGCATAAACCAATTATCAAAGAATTGGAAAAACTGGGGCTTTTGGTTATAGAAAACGGAAAGGGTACCGTAAGGGTATTGAAAGGGTATTCAAAGGGTATAAATACCCTTGAAGAAAAAGAAAAGGAAAAAGAACAAGAAAAAGAAACAAAAGGGGTTGCAGGGGAAAAGGAACCCTTTGCCGATTTTTGGGCCGTGTACCCCAAACAGAGAATCGGCAACAAAGACAAAGCCCGCGCGGCGTTTGCGCAAGCCGTCAAACGTTCCGGCAAAACTCCGCAGGAAATTACGGCCAAAGCGGCAGAATACGCCGCCAGCGAAGAAGTGGCGCGCGGATTTGCCAAGGGCGCGCAGGCGTGGCTGAATGACGACCGCTTCCTGCGCAATTATGCACCGGCCAAGACTTCCGGCGCCGCGTTGGCGGCGGCAAGAGAGGCCGGCACGGCCAAAATTGACGAGATTTTCGGAGGTTCCAAATGAGCGAACAGTGCATTTTTTGCGGAAAGCCCTACCAACAAGTCCGCTACGAAGTATGCGGACAGGTTCGCAGTATGCTTCAACCTTCCTGCAAATGCGAGGAGCAGGAGGCTGAAAAACAACGCCAAGCCGAGGAACGCGCGCGCAAACTGGCCCGCGTGGCCGCGCTTAATCTGCCGCCGATTTTCGCCCCGTGGTGGCTCAAAAATTTGGAATGCGAACACGCAGCCGAGGCGCGCATTTATGTGGAGGGTTTCCGTCCGCGCCACAGCAAAGGGCTATTTCTATCCGGAACAAACGGAAACGGCAAAAGCACATTGGCGGCCGTTATTTGTAAAGAATTGGCATACCGCGGACGCAGAGTGCTGTTTACCACGATGACCGAAATGTTAGACCGTATGGAACAAGGTATCGGCGGAAACCGCGCGGCGCAGGCACGGCGCACGCTTTGCGAGTTACTAGCGTATGATTTCATTGTCTTTGACGATTACGGGCGAGAAAACTATACGCCGATGCGCCTGCAAAATGTTTTTCAAATCGTGGATAAACTGTACACACATCAGGTGGTTTTTGCAATTACCACCAACCCCGAATGTATCGCGCGCATCGCCAACATTCCCGAAATGGCAGCCATAAACGACCGTATCGGCCAAGTTTTAACACGTTGGGATTTTGCACGGACATCGTTCCGGCGCCAAAATTAAAGTTTTGAGGTTATGACTGTTTTCCGCCGCATCCTGCGGCCCGCTTTGCAGCACAGCAGAAGCGCAAAGCAAGAAACAAGAAGAGGAAAATAGTCAATGAAAAAAGAAGTTATCGGCAAACAAACGCTGTACTGTGGTAATTCTTTGGAAATAATGGACTTACTAACAGATAAATCGTATGGGTTAGTGCTTACGGATCCGCCGTATATGATAAACACCAAAAGCGACGGCACAGGGAAAATAGACCCTTGGGGCGACTATATGAACGCCGCCGTATTCTATGCCGAGTGGATTGGCAAGGCGCGAAAAAAACTCAAAGACGACGGGGCACTAATGTCGTTCTTGAACTGGCGGAGTGTCGCCACGTTTACCAAGGCGTCGTGCCTTTTGGGTTGGCCGATGGAAAGTTTGGTGGTTTGGAACAAAAAATATTTGGGAACAAATATGCGCGGGTTCCGACCTGCCTACGAAATGGTGGCGTTGTTCACGCAAGCGGGCTTTAAAATCCCAAACAGGTGCTTGGGCGACATTGTGGAATGCCCGCGGCTCACACGCAAGCCAAACCACCCCGCAGAAAAACCCGTCGCGCTGTTGGAGTTTTTGCTGACGGCCGCGGCACAAAACGACGTATTGGACGTGTTTATGGGTTCCGGCACTACGCTTGTAGCGTGCGAAAAACTGGGCTTGCGCGGTACTGGAATCGAAATAAACGAAAAATACTTTGACACCGCTTGCAAAAGAGTGGAAGAAGCAAACAAACAACTGCGTCTATAAAGCGCAGTTGCAACCAAACGCCGGCACGGCGGCATCAAACGGGTTTATTCCGTTCCGTGCATTTTTTAAACACCATACAGGAGAAATTATGAAAAACCAAGAAAAAACATCTCAAAGTTTCGCCGAATTGCAACGCGGCGAAATATCGTTGGACGAAATCACGGTGCAGTTTAACTTTCGCAAAGAGTTCAACAAGGAACGCCTGGAAGAATTAGCAAATAATATCGCCAAAGTGGGCGTACTGCAACCTATAATTTTGCGCGAAGAAAACGGACAAAAAATACTCGTTGCCGGTGAACGTCGTTTCCGCGCCGCCCAAATGGCAGGCCTCAAAACCATCCCTTACCGCCTGCTTAATCTGACCGAAGAAGAAGCGTTAGAAGTTACCGCCTTGGAAAATTTGCACCGCGCGGATTTAAACCCCATTGAAGAAGCCAAAGCGTTTAAAACATTGTTAGACAGCGGCAATTACCAAGTGGAAGATGTGGCCGACCGCGTGAATAAAAGCAAAGCGTATGTATATCGTTCCATCCGGCTTTTAGAGTTGCCGCAAGAGGCGCAAGATGCATTAATTGCAGGGCAAATAACAAGCGGCCACGCGCGGCATTTGCTCCGTTTAACTGCTGACGAATGCAAAGAAATGTTGGGAGAAATCTTGGAAGAAGGTTTAAGCGTGAAAGAAGTAACCGAACAAATGGAGTGGCATTTCGGCAAATCGCTTAAAGAAGCCGTTTTCCCTACCAGTACGGCTTATGCAGATTGTCCATCCTGCCGGAATTGTCTCCACAACAGCAGCAATCAGCAAGACCTGTTTGAAGAAGAAATCGAAAAAGGCCGTTGCACCAACGCGCAGTGTTTCAATAAAAAGCACAACGCTTTTTTGGAAGAACAAATGGTCAAGGCCAAAAAAGAAGCAAAACTTAACGGGTTTGTATTTCAAGAAGACAAATACGGATACGGATCTGAAAGTTACTTTAACAGCCATCCGGTACTTAATCCAGATGAAATAAATAAATTGGAAAAAGAAATATCCGCCCATCCGGCATATTTCGGTATCGGAGTGGATAAGAAAGATGCCTCTATCCGTATATTTGCCATTGAAAAAGAATCTACCTCGTGGCTTGCTGATTTACGAGGAACAGATGACGAAGAAGAACCTGCGGAAGAAGAAAACGGAAAAGAGCAATTTATCCGCGAAAAGACGGAGCAACTTGTGTGGAAATCATTGCCGCTTTTCAAATATCAACCGACAAATCAAGAACTTGAAGACGCATTGCCGTTTAGGTACGCGGACGATAAACAACAAGAGTTTATTTGCAAGTTATTCGGTATGAAAGACTTGTCGTTAGAATCGTTTAAAAAACTGTCTGGCGAACAAATCCTTACCATACTTGCAGCCGACAGAAACCTTTCCAGTTGGAACTTTGAAGAAAACATTTGTGAATTGGCCGGCGTAGATTATCAAGCATTAGAAGCAGACTGCCGCCAAAAAGCCGAAGAAGCTTGGCAAAAAGAAGAAAAATAACTAACAAGCACAAGGGGGCGCGCGATTGCGCCCCCATACAGAAAATTTAGAGGTAAAACTATGACCCAAGAAAGATACATCAAAATTAAACAAACCCAAGCGGGGCAGGAACACCGTTATGGCGACAGCCATTATCGCTTTGAAATTGAAAGCGACTTATGCGAGGAACTCGTTGAAAGATTCTGCACCGAGGTTTTGCGTCCCTGCCACACGACAGAAGATAAATGGCAGGAGAATCGCAAAAAAGCAGCCTCCGATATGGGATTGTATTTCGGTGGATTTTACACTTTCCGGAACAAAGGAAACGGTCTTTTTGAATACTACGTTTTTGAACCCTACTGCGATTAGGAGATATTATGAGCGACAGATTCAGATTTAGAACCCCGATTTATAGGGTTGATGGGAAGTTTAAGAGATTTGAAATTTGGCATTGTGAAGATGGCTTTTTTGAGGTCGCCAGGACTTTACTTGTTGATGATAATGCTACATTCGGGAGATCTGAACAATGCACAGGCCTCAAGGATAAAAACGGGCGGCTTATTTACGAGGGCGATATTATCCAGCACGATACGGTGGCGGGGCCTATGCGGTGGCCGGTCCTGTTTAAAAATGGGTGTTTCGTTTTGCCCTATGAATCAGGCGATGCTTGGCTCGGAAAGGTTATTGATAATTGCCCATACGAAAGCGGCGTTTTAGTTGTGGGCAACATCCACGAAAATCCCGCACTGTTGGAGGATACATATGACAAATGAATTAAAACCGTGCCCGTTTTGCGGGAGTAAAAATTTGTACTATCAAAAACCCTGTCATTTTGGTTCGCCCGGCGTAGTTTTATCATCCGTTTGTTGTTGCAACTGCTCGGCGGAGGTAACTGGGAAAGGAAATGAAGCGGTAAACCTGTGGAACCGCCGCGCAGGGGAGGAGCAATGAAGCCCATAATTGACGTCTGTTGCGGTTCGCGGATGTTTTGGTTTGACCGAAAAAATCCGAAAGTTGTTTTTATGGACAACCGAACGGTAGAACAAACCCTTTGCGACGGACGAAAACTTGAAATAAAGCCGGATGTGGTAGGCGATTTCCGCCACATCCCCTACCAGGATAACACCTTTTATTTGGTTGTTTTTGACCCGCCGCACCTTATCCGTGTCGGTAAGAAAAGTTGGCTTGCCGCCAAATATGGTAAGTTGGGCCCGGACTGGCGGGATGATTTAAAAGCCGGATTTGACGAGTGTTTACGCGTTTTAAAACCGTATGGAACGTTGGTCTTTAAGTGGAACGAAACGCAAGTAAAACTATCCGAAATCTTGCATATTTTCGGAGTGCGGCCGCTTTTTGGCCACCAACGGGGAAAGACTCACTTTTTAGTTTTTATGAAACAGGAGAGTAAGAATGCCTAAAACCTTGCACCTTACATTGACATATCACTGGTGGGACGAAATATCCGTCGGACGCAAAACAGCTGAATACCGCCGATTTACAGAGGGCTGGCGCAAGCGGTTAAACGGCCTACAACGCGGTGATTTTGTTGTGTTCCACCGCGGATACACAGGCCGCACACTTACGCGGCGCATTAAGGATATTCGCGTAATTACCGGCTGGGATTTACCCAATGAAGTTTATGATTATTTCGGAAAACCAAATGAGGAAAAATTCTTTGAAATTCGATTCAGCCAAGAATAATTAAATCAGAAAAACAAAGTTATTGAATCGGCCCCTATTTATGGGGTAGGGGCCTTTTTGCAAATTTTGAGGTTTTTATGTCAGACAAAATTCACTTATATGAAATTCGGCAAGGTGTTTTTCGGTGCCAAAAGCAGATTAACAGTATTCGTTTTGTGAAAGATTTTTACGGAACCGAAAAACAATGCGAAACACAAGCACGTGCGTGGTGGGAAGATATCAAATCCCGCTATCGAGATAACTGGGATGGAACAAAAACATGGGACTTTTTCAAAACAAAATGGGAGGAATGGGCCCGCTTGGAAACAAAATCCAAAGTTCCTATGGCAGAACGTACGATTACAGAATACAAGTGGGCATTTAAACAGGCTGAACGCCTTATTTCCCCGCTCCGTTATCTTGCCGATATTACACTTCAAAAACTACGTCTTGCCCGTGGAATATTGGAAGATGAAGCGCGTGCAAAGGATGCGGACAATTATGGCCCCAATAAGTTCGTTGGTTGTATGCGCGCCAGCCTGATGTGGGCTATGGAGCGTGGGTATATGAAAGATATTATATTAGATAACTTCCGAGCACTCCCAGTAGCAGAGGTAAAAGTAAAAACCCAAAGTATCCGAGAAATAGAACTACTCTTAAAATACGGTAGTACCAAAGAACGTGTGGTTGTTCTATTGGGCTTTGACTGCGGTTGCCGGCCCGAAGAAATCGCCAATATGCTTATTAACAACTTAGATTTGGAAAACGGTTTTGCCGATATTACACCACACGAAGAAGACAGCAAGCACGGCATTACGCGGTGGCATCCAAAGGTTTGGAAACGCCGTCAAATCCGACTTACGCCACGCCTTATTGCAGAAATTAAAAAACTGGGCAGCGAGGGCCCCTACTTGATTTCAAACCAATATGGCGAACCATATACGCAACTGGGATTCCCGCAGTTTTATGGCAAATTTGTAAAAAAAGTAAATGCCTGTATTCGGGAAAAAGAAAAAGAACCTATTAAAATTATGGGCAGTTGCAAAACCTTGCGCAAAAATTACAGCACTAGCCGGCAAGGCCAAGGGGCCTCCATAGAGGAAACAGGCAAGAGTATGGGCCACGCGGACAGCAAAGTTACGCGCAAAAACTATACGGACACATTAACCCCCGAAATGCGCGCACAGGAGCGGGAACGATTAAAGAAACTTGATAAATTTATTGTTCCCTTAAAGTATTAAAACACAAGCCCTAGCAAAAAACGCTGGGGCTTTATTATGCTACCGCGAACACTACCGAAATAGACGAGGGATAAAGCGGCCTCCCTCTCCGTGGAAATCTAAAACCCCGCGTAAGCGGGGTTTTTTATTACCTTACCAAAAGAAAATGCAAGCGGTCCTTCCCGAGCATACCCGGGCCATCGCTTGCACATAGATAGTATAGACGATAAAAAAACCGTTGTCAAGGCCAATAAAAACGCCCCTACTAACATTCCGTGGGGGCCCGGGCAAAATTTCCGTCAGGAAATTTATGCAGGGCAAATCCAAATATTACTTCCCCAATCATCTTTTGTTTGCCGCGCTTGCCAACATTTTAGGCATGGAAAATCCGTGTACTATTCCCCCCCATTTTACGCGCAAGCGGGGTTTTTGGTTTCTGCGGAAATATAAAGTTGGTTAGTAATAAAAAAAAGGAACCCCGCCTCCGCGCATTTAAGCACTTTGAGGCAGGGTTCCAGTACAAATAGAATAACTAATAAAGAGGATGTTGTCAAGGCCCAAGAAAGCGGAGCAACACCAACTGGCGGCCAACGCAAGAAAATAAATATACCGCTGGTATCTCTGGCGTTATGAATAACCCCAGCCAACAGCGGTACATAAGTAGTATAGGAGAAAGGCACGCCGTTGTCAACCTGATTTACAAAAACCCCCGGCTTAAACCGGGGGTTTTTTATTACCTTGCTAAATACTTTTTATTTCCAGCGTAAGCGGTAGGTTTCCGCCCAGAGCTGTGCTTCTTTTAAGGTGTTATCCACCATTTCTTGGTAAATAACAGGGGCTTCGCGCGGGTAAAGCCGGTGTAATTCTTGCATATTGTTAAAATAATCAAGAATAATCGCCCGTACGCCGCCTTCGTCATACAACGCCAGTTGGCGATTAATGTTGTGGAACATGACCTGATATTCCGGGTTGCCGTGGAACGGATGGATAATACCGGGGGCATCATTCTGCATTTCGCCCAAGCTGACGGGGTAAGGCTTGTGGTTGTTTTGGGACTTAATTTTTTTGCGCGTATAGATTTCTTTTAAGGTACTTTTGTTTACAATGTGGTGTACGCCGCGGTAGGTGGAAACGTCACGAATGTTGCGCCATTTTTTTTCGTAGCCTTTTGCCACGGCGCCGCGCTCTTGAGATAGGCGCACCAGCTCTTTCAAATAGCGGTAGCTACCCCATAACGTGCTGGGGTTGCGCAAAATAGGCGTCTTGAATTCCGTAGAGATAACCACCTGCGGAATGGTAGTGGCGGGCCAGTATTTGTTTCTGAAAGTAGTATTGCGGAAATATACGTTGGTATAGTTCGGGGAATAGGTCTGTACTACTTTTTTGGCCAAGTTGGCAGAACTGGCGGGTGCTGTTATGTGGCGCGTAATGCGGGTGTTGCCGACATTGGCAACTTTACCTACGCGGTTGCCGGCAGAACGCAAAACCCTGTACGCATTTTGGGAAAAGACAGCGGTGTTGCTTAATAATAACGTGATGAGCAGAACTAGCAGTTTTTTCATACACACGCTCCTTTGCTTCTTTCCCTCATTGTAATAAATTTTTAGAATTTAGCAAGAAAAATTTTAGGTTATTTTATAAAAATCCCCCAAAAAACGCTTTTTTTCCGTCGGAAAATTTATTTTTTCCGTCGGGCGTTTGTAATTATGCCGTTTTTACCGTCGGAGCGAACACAAAAATAAGAACAAAAACAAATGCCGGAAATTTTTTATATTATAACCCTTTTGGTATATGTTTTTGAACCTAATTTGGGCCAGCCCTGCGGTTAAAACGCGCAAGCGGACACAAAAAAGCGCCCCCATGCGCCTGGCAAAAGCCGGTGTTCATGGGCGGCGTGCTTATAGTATAGCAGGCTGATTGCGGTAAATCAAGCCCTATATAAAAAGGGCCCCGCCACCGCGCATTTAAGCACTTACGGGCGGGGCCGTGGGCAACGGGGCCCAAATGCAAAAGGCGTTATTCCAAATACTTTTTAAGCATTTGTTGCAAGGCTTGTTTGAGCGGCGCTGGGCTGATAACTTGAATGTTCGGAAGCCACCGCTGTATTTGCGGAAGCACCTGCATAAAATTAGCCGTCCGGCACGAAAGCACCAGCGAGCCGTCTTTTTCCTCTTGTTCAATTTTTTGATACGGGAAAAACTCCACTTCCTTAAAATAACCCGCCACCGCGCCGGAAACTTTTAGTTTAATTTTTATTTTTTGTTCCGTATCAAACCAAATATTGGGCGCTTGGGCCAGTTTTTCATCTATACCAAAGGGCGGGAATGTTTCGCTGTGGGTACGCACCTGTATAATGCGCCCGAGAGAGAACTTCATAAAAGTATTTACATTGTTGATAGCAATTAAATACCAGAACCCGTCAAACAGGGCCATTTTTAAGGGGCGCAGGCCGCGGCTCCACGCGCGTTTGGTTTGAGAGGTATAATGCACATCTATATATTGATGTTTCAAAATAGCCTGTTCCAGTTTATCCAGCACATTGGGCGAAATGGTATGCCACATGCGCGGCATTTTTATAAAATAGACCGATTGCGCCTCGGGGCGGACGGCTTGCTCGCTCAAGCGTTTGAAACTGGCCTGCCATTGAGGGCCCAATGATTGCGCCAACTGGCCGGTAAGGGCTAGTAGGGCCTTATCGCGCGAGGACAGCGGCATTTTGCGCAAGGAAAACCCCTCCGCAAAGGTGTATCTGCCGGCGGCAAATTCCGATAGCGGAAATCCGGCGCGTTCCATTTCCAGCAAATCGCGTTGCAAGGTACGCACGGAAAACCCAAGGCTTTTGGCCTCTTGCGTGAGCGTAATGCGCCCTCTATCCAACTTATTGAGCAAATATAAAATGCGTGTAAACTTATGTAAGGTAGCGGATTTAATCATAGCATTATTTACCGTTTGCTGGCGGAGTGCTGGCGTTTTTCAAATTAGAGTCCTCAAATATCTTTTCCATAGCGTCTATTTGCGCGCCACAAGACTTTTTTATGCCAATAGTGTTTTGGGCTACTTTCAACAAAGTATTTTCGGTCAGTTTTCTTTCGTTATCAATAAAGCATTCTTCCAGTGCGTCGTTTACAACCGCTTCTATATCCGCCCCATTAAAGCCATCGGTAGCATTTATAAGGGATTTAGATATTGTAATATCTGTTTGGTTTCTTTTTTTAAGATGCGTTTTGAAAATTTCTTTTCTTTCCGTTTTATTAGGAAGATTCACACAAAATATTTCATCAAAACGGCCTTTGCGTTTTAATTCAGGTGGCAAATTATTGGCACTGTTAGCCGTGGCAACTACATAAACGCTGGTTTTCTTTTCCTGTAGCCAAGAAAGAAAATACCCAAACATACGGGTTAAAATATCGTTATGCCCGCCAATGCCCGAAAACATTTTTTCAATTTCATCAATCCATAACACGCAAGGGGCGGCCGCTTCCGCAATGCGGATGGCCTTGCGGATGTTTTCTTCGCTCTGGCCCACATATTTGCCCATTAGGCTGCCCATATCCATTTTTAACAAAGGAACCTGAAACAGCGTAGCCGTTGCCTTGGCACATAAAGATTTACCGCAACCGGGCATACCTACAATAAAAACCCCTTTGGGCACTGCCACATGGTGGGTTTGGGCTTCTTCCAAATCTTTAATAACTTTATTCTTGCGCCGGAGATAATCCTTTAAGACATTCAACCCGCCGATATTGTCTATTGATTCTTCGGTATCTACCAATTCCAATATGCCCGATTTTTTTACCATTTGTTTTTTATGTTCCAAAATCCGTTTGTTATCTTCGCCGCCTAAGGTTCCGTTGCGGCTCATGGCAATATCCAACATACGGTCAATTTCAAAAAGCGTCAGCCCACGCAAATTAGGCATTAAGCGCGCGGCGTCTTCTTTTTTGAAATCCAGATACCCGTTTACTTCAATATGTTCGTTAATAATTTGCTTTATTTCTGCTTCGGTAGGGAAATCCACACTCAAAAAAGAAACATATTTTTCAATTTCCGGTGGAATTTTTAATACAGAAGAAACAATAATAATAGTTAAATCAAAATCTCTATCGTAAAGTTTCCGCTGGGCAACTAATTGTAAAGCGGTTTTAACGGCGGGGTCATACACGCTGGTGGTTTCATCTAAATAATCTTGTATATCCCGCAAAACTAAAAAGCGTGGCGTGTGATAGTTTGTATTGGGGGATACCATTTGGGTCAACAGGGCCGTTAGGGGTTTGTTGTCCCCCATGCCATACGGCTCTTTTTGGCGGAAATCAATTAATTTATTGGCAGGGTTCCATTCTAAAATTTTAGTGGTATTCCCTAAAACCGTTTTAATTAATTCATCCGTGCGCACAAAATCATAATCTTGTATATAGATGATAGGGGTATTTACATCTAACATCTGTTTGAAATTTTTGATGGTTTTGGGGTTCATGATTGTTTTTCCAAATAGTCAATGGTAAATATAATATAGTTTTTGATAAAAAGCGCAAAGTTTTCTGGGGAGTCATTATATCCTAATCTTATTTCTCCATTTGCTGTTTTGTATTCAAAATAATCTACTCTAATGTGTTTCCATTCTTGAAGTACATATTGGGATATGGGAAAGTTTTTTGATGCCTCAAAGTACTTGCGGCTTCCACGTTTTCCCAAGGTTGTATAAAGCAATACCATTAATCCATAAAAACACTGGGCATAATCTGCGATGTTGTCTATTCCAGCTGCTTCAATATCATTGAAAACATGTACTATTGCATCCGTTTTGTTTTTCTTATATTTTTCTATAGAATAACCCACTTTCATTATAAAATCTACAAGCTTGACAGCTTTCTCACTCTTGAAAGTGTTTTTATCCGACAATGTACCTAAATGTATCAAAAAGTCTTTAACGGATAAAGAGTCCTGAATAGCCTCTATTTGTGCTCTTATATATTGTAGTTCAGGGGCCACGGAGTCTAGTTTTTTGAACTCGTCCGAGTTAAGGTAATCTTGCGCCTCCGGATATTCTAGGCCTTCGGCTAGGTTTTTAAGCAAGCTTTTACCGTTCCGGTAAGTATGTGGGTTTTGGCACAAGTATTTAGCATACAAAAAAGCTACATTGTTTCCCAGTGGTTTCTCTTTGAACGCATCCAAATCGTTTCCTGTAAAATACCCCTTACCTTCCGGCGGGGCGGTGGGGGGCAGTTCTGTACAAACGTTGAATAAATGGTTTTCCAAACCGTAGATAGCAATTTCGGCATCTTCTTTGTAAAACGCATTACATATTACATCAGACATGTTTTTATTTTTGCAGTATTTTTGCAGATACTGATAGTTGCTTTCCCCCTCGCCTTGGGGAAAGAAAATCCGCACCAGTTCCAAGTCGGAAGAGTCCGCTGGGGCTTGTTCAAGCTGTTGGGCCATTTGCAGGGCGGAGGCATTTTTGGTTTGCCGTTGGAGCCACGCTACCAGTTGTTTCTTTAACTTTCTGACCTCTTGCACATTAAAATGCTCCAGCAAATCGTCCAGCGTAAAACAATCGGTTCCGCCAAATTCTATATGAAATTTAACAGGTTTAGCTTTTGCAATTATGTTCATAATATTAATTATTTAAAAAATTGAATACATGCTTTTTGGCCGTCATGGCGGAGTTTTTAAGATAATCCAACCCTTGTTTGGCAAAAGAGCCTAAATAGGCCAGCCCTTGGCGTACTAACGGTTTGACGCGCTGGGTTATAGCGGGGGCAAAAGTCCGCACGTACTTGGTGACTACCGTTGCTTTCGGATAAGTACTATCCACCGCATCCATAAGTTTATTTATAAGGATGGGTAAGTAGTTTTCGGCGGCGACGTCGGCTACTTGTTGCAGCTTTTGGATGGTGGCATCTATAAAGGTTTTTAAGCGTGCGGTGGTAGTGTCTAATAATACTTCAAAAACTTCGTCTTCATCTTCAAACTGGCCGCGCTGGTACTGGTAGGCCACTTTGGCTTGGTTTAGGGCCACATCCACCACCCCATACAATTTATTGTCGCTATAGTCCTTCATTTCTTCCGGCAGTGCATTGTTTTGTTTTGCCAGTAGCGTGGAGGCCATGGCTATTTTTTTCATGTTGGCGTCTTCTTGGCTGGCAAGCGGGGCATCAAAATACGTTTGGACCACTTCAAAATCTTTCGTCGGGGCGGATTCATCCGTCAGCGCCGCTGCGGCCTCATTCATCACCGTTAAGTTGTGTTGTTTGTTGGCGGTATTTAACGTATTAATAAAATTTTGGATAATTTCTTTCAAATTGGTGTTTTCTGACATGGGGTTGCTCCTTGCATTAATTAGCGGTATTTTGAATTTTGTTAAAAAGACCCTTGATAAGTTTAGTAATTATATTGTCGTCCCCCAAAAAGCTAAGAGCTTTTGTGATGGCATTATACAACCATTGGTTGCGGGAGGTTCCCTCGGCCTTTGCTTGGCGCAACAACTGAAAATTTTTGTTGTTTTCTTCAATAACCGCAAAAGAATTTTTTACTTTTTCAATAGTTTCTTCCGTTGCGCCTTTTTCGCGCAGTTTTGCCAAAATCAGTTCGTCTATATTGCTATCTTTATTTTTTTCATATTCTTCGGTTAATTCCAAAAGATATGTCTGCATCAGATTATTTTCCATATCATTCTCCTTACTTATTTATCCGTACTCCATAATATAATAACATATAATTAATTTTTTGTGGGGCAGTCTAATCCGCGCGTACCGCAAGTTATACGCAACCTAGGCCGCAATTTGCACTTTTTTAGCCGCCGCCTAGCACACCCTAGCCAGCGCGCCCCGCTAAAACAGGCCGCACATCAGGCCACAAACCTCCCCCAGGCCGCATGCCCCATAAACCGCGGTTTATTTTTGCTTTTTATTCCCCACATACACCGGCAAATGGTAGGTATCAACCAAGCGGTCGGTTTCTTCTATCACGGCGTCGTATATTGTTTGCAGGGCATCAAAAACCGCGCCAATATCCTCTTGCCACAGTTTAAGGGTTTCTTCCGTCAACGCAGTACAATCCGGCGTGGTTAAACGCAAGCAAACCGGGGTGAAATCCTTAGCGGCGCGGGCTTGCAGGCGCTCTTTTATTTGGCTTATTTTTTGGGGAAAATCCGGCTGTTTGAGCAAGCCAAAAGCCTGTTCCAAATAGGCCACACTCTTTTGGAGGGCGTTTTCCAATATAGTTTCCAGCCGTTCTTTGGTTAAGGTGCATACGCAATCCGAAAGGCTTTTTGGGGTATCCAACACCTCATCCAACTCGCCGTAAAATTGGCGGTAAAGCTCCGCTATAAAATCTTTATCAATAACCAGCGGTTCCGGCGGCAACGCGTTTTGTATCTTGCGCATATACTCTTTGCTAGTTGCGTCTATGGTTTCCTCTTTGCTTTGCAGTACCCTGTTTGTATCTTCCAAAAGGTGGCTCAAATGCCCCGAAAAATACCCCGCCATGGCGCGCAAATAATATGCGTCATCATTTTTAGGATAGGCCCGCACACTGCTTTGTGCATCCCGATAGGCGGCTTCGTAGGCTTCCTGTTCCAAACGAATCAGCCCGCGCATCAAATAGCATAGCCCAAGTTCGCTAGGCATAAGCAAATAACCATAACGTAAGGCTTGTGTGAATGGGATAGTTTCCGGTTTGTTTTGGACTAAGGCCACCGAACCTTGCAGAAAATAAAGAAAAGCCTTGTGGCGGGCATCTAACTGGTTTTTATGCTCAAAGACTTGTTTTACATAGCGTTTGAGAAGTGAAGTTTTTTGGGTGATAAAATAATAAGTAGCTTTTTGTAAGTCCAAAAAAGCGGCCGTTGCCCCCAGCTTTTTCATTTCTTTTAACAGGGCTTTGGCCTGCTCAAATTGTTCTAATTCTAAGTGGATGTCAAAAGCCTGTTCTAAAGCCTCTAACGACGGTTGCCGCTTATATTCAGCCAAGGCCAAGGTTAGGGCCTCTTTGTTTTTATCGTTATTGCTAAACCAGCGGGCTTGCTGTAAAAGCGGCGTGAAGCCTTGCAACCACGACGGCGTTGGTTGCGGAATGGTACAATGCGGCAAGCGGGAAGTTTCTTCTTCGTTCATGGGATTCTCCTTAGTAGCGCGCACAAATGGCCCCCGTTTGGCAAAATTGCGCGGGGCGGGCTTATGCCAAAAACACTACTTATAATTACAGTATAATCTGCCGCTACGACAAATGTTGTGTCGGGTAATTTTTAATCAGCGGAAAGCGGGGTAAGGTTCTTCCGTTGGCTAATTTATAGTTTACAGGTGGTGCGGGGTAATTTTTAATTAGAGGGAAAGAGAGCCCAAGTTTCGGCGGGGGCAAGCCTTTCGGCCTATGGCCTCAAACTCACACAACGCTGCGGGCTTCAAATCCCTACGCAACACCAAGCAGTTGGTGTTGCTCCCAAAAAAGTTATTTCTAAATCTAAAACGCGGAGATTTTTTCAAACAAAAAACCGCTTATTCTAGGCGTGAGCGGAGGGAGGAATACTGCCTTACACGCGCGGCAGCGCGGAGGTATCCGACCGACCGAACAACAACGAATAAGCGGGTTTTAGGAAGAAAAATACGGAGAGGGAGGGATTCGAACCCTCGATACGGGAATTAACCCGTATAACGGTTTAGCAAACCGCCGCTTTCGGCCTCTCAGCCACCTCTCCAAAATTTGCGCTAACAGTAAAATACCGTCAACAGTTATATTATAACAAAATTTTTAAGGTTTGTGTTATAACATTACGCCTCATGTTAAAAGCTCTTTTTTAAGCCTTCCGGCAAGGCGGAAAATGTCTGCCCCGTCAGCGCCGTCCATTTTTTGCCACTGCAAATCCAATGCCCGGGGATGACGGCTTCCGTCACTTTATCATAGTTGAGGGCCGGTTCCGCGCCGCTTATGCGGGCCGCGGTTTCATATATAAACGCGGCAACGCGCATCAGCCATTGGGGGGCGCTGGGCATAAATGGTTTTTTTACTCCCATGGCCGCCGCCATTTGGGTAATAAAAGAATCCCAGGAATAAGTATGCTCGTCACACACAAAATAGGTTTCGCCGCCGGTGTCCGGCCGTTCGTACGCCGTCACTAACGCGCGCACTAAATCGTCCACATGCACAAAGCTGAAAAAGCCGTTGCCGGACGTGTTCACCATCAGCCCGCGCTTTACCCACGCGGCTATTTTGGATACGCCGGAATCGTTTTTGCCGTACACAATCGGCGGGCGAATAATCGTCCATTTAATACCGGGTTTTAAGGTTTTGACGGCCTTTTCCCCCCCTAATTTGGTAATGCCGTAATCGGACACCGGCTTTGGCTCGTCGGTTTCCGTCCGGGGATGGTTTTTATCTGCCGCGTAGCCGCTGGCCGCCAAGCTGGAAACGTGAACAAACGTTTTTAGACCCGGCGTTTGGTTGGCCGCCGCCACCACGTTTTGCGCGGCCACCACATTGGCGCGCTCAAAATCCGCCCGGGAACAGCCGAAAATGGCCGCCGCCAAATTAAATACGCCCTCACAGCCTTCCATGGCTTTTTGCAAGCTGGGCACATTATTATAATCCACCCGCACCACACGCACGGCCGGGTTAGCCGGTTGCTCTTTAGGCTCCCGGCGCGAGGTAATGCGCACTTGGAAACCCGCCTGCAAAAGCGCATCCGTCAATTTGCGGCCGATAAAGCCGTTGCCACCTGTAATTAAAACGGTCGGTTTCATTAATCCACCTTAATATCCAGGGTATCTTCCATCTTTTTTACGGCTTTTTTGGTGTGTTTCTGGATTTTTTCTTTGGTTTCTTTTACGCCTTCTTTATTTTCTTCCACTTCCTGATTGACGAAATTTTCGGCGCGGTCAGCCCGGCGGCGTACAAAGTCAAAATTAAATGTAAAACGGTTTAAGCCGCGTTTAATGTCCTCTTTGGTGGGGACTTCGCCATATTTTATTTTGTTAATAGGAGTCACGTTGTCTTTCTGCGGGAAATACCACAACAAAGAGCACATAATCATAACCACCAAAACAAAGGTAATCAGCTTATTGAGCGACGGGAAGTTATACAACCCCAACATATTGCTGATGATAGACAATACCAAAATAACCCCGGTCCACATAGCCAACGTCACGCCCACAAAATACAGGCCCGCCGCATCATAATTGGGGTATAAAACCATTACCACAAAATAGCACATCAATAAAAACATAAAACGCTGCCAACCATTCATAATTATTTCTCCTGTTTGAATTCTACCGCCACAGTCAGTTCGTCCTTTTCGTAATACATAGGCAAGGGCGAAAAAGGCCCGGCGTTAATAACGGCAGAGGAAGCCGCAAAATCATAAGTATCATCCCCGGACGAACGCTGTACGGTCACATTTTTTACCTTGCCGTCCCGGGCAATAGAAAAAGCTACAAGCGCGGATAACACATTCCCCGCCGGACGGCGTTTTTCCCACTCAATCCATAAAGAGTTTCTAACCTGCGTGATGTACCACGGATAAGGGAAATTGGCAAAATCGGTTTGAATATTCCCACCTTGAAATTCGCCCTCTTTGCTGGCTTGCAAAGAGTCATCTTTTCCGCCCTCGCCCTCCTCTAAAATGCTGGGGGCGGCCAACGGCGCGGGGGCAGGTTGCTTTTTGACCGCCTGCTTTTTGGCGGAAATTTCACTCTTGGACGCATACGCCTTTTTAACAGGCTTGGCGGCCGGCTGTTGGCTGGCGGTATCCGTCACGGCCGGGGCTTTTACCTCGGGCGCTTTGGGCTTTTGGGCGGGCGCGGGCGCTTTGGCTTCCTGCCCGGTGGTAGCCACCACCTTGCCACTGCCGATAAAATCTATCGTATAGGTAGCAGAGGGCTTTTTCCCGGCCGGAAGCATCACCAGGAAAATAAGCAAAAACAGTAAGGCGTGTACTCCGCCCGAATACGCAAGATAACGGTTCATTAGTTTTTAGATAAAACCCCAATACCCAGTTTGGCCGCGCCTAATTTTTTGGCGGTGTCAAACACGTCCACCACGGTTTGTATGGGCACTTCTTTATCCGCCTGGACTAAAATGGTTTTTTTATTGGCCTTGCCCATACGCAACACCAGTTCCCGCTCCAACGCGGCGGGCGATATTTTTTTATCGGCCAGTAAAATCGCCCCGCTTTTAAGCACTTCTATACGGATGACGTCGTCCTCGGCCGTGGTATTAATGGCCTTGGCTTTGGGCAAATCCACGCTTAACTGCATTTGCACCAAAAGCGGGCTCATAACCATAAAAATAATCAGCAAAATCAGCGTAATATCAATAAACGGCACCATATTGATTTCCGCCATGACGGTTCTTTGTTTATGCGCCATTATTCTTGCACCCGGTTATAGATAATTTCGTCGGCAATGTTTTCCAATTCTTTAGAGAAAAAATTGGTTTTGCTCAAAAAATAGTTGTAGGCAATAACAGCCGGAATAGCCACAAACAACCCCGCCGCCGTGTTAATAAGCGCCTCGGCAATACCGGCCGCCACCACGGAGGCACCTGCCGCCGCGGCCGCGCTGGAGGCTAAATCCTTAAATGCGTGCATAACGCCGATAACCGTGCCGAACAACCCGATAAACGGCGTAATACTGCCCAGCGTACCCAATACCGTCAAGCGGCTTTGCAGGCGGGTAATTTCCCAATCAATGACCGAGTTGGCAATTTCTTTTTGTTCTTCTTTCGTGCGGCCCCCCTCTTGCAGTAAACGCAAAATAAGGTTAGAGGCCGGGGTGTCTTTGGTAATTTCCTTGCGGCAGGCGTCTTCCACCTTGGGGAAGTTGGACGAGCGCAACGGGTGGCGGCAATAGGCAATCAGCTTGCGCGATACTCCCACCGCTTTACGCAGGCGCACCCAGCGTTCAAAAATAACGGAAAGGGAATACACCGATAACAACAATAACAAAATAAGCACCGGCCCGCCGGCGGAAAACAACTCACGCAAATTAGTCATACTGGACATTTCCATTTCTATAAGCTCCTTTTTCTTTTAGCCGCGCACGGCAAATATTATAAAAATCTGTATCAAAATGTTGGCCATAAGCCCGGCAGCCACGTCATCAAAAACCACCCCAAAGGCATTTTCCATACGGTCAAATGTTTTTACCAACCACGGTTTTAAGGTGTCAAAAGTTCTAAACAATACAAACGCCGCCAACAAATACGGCCACTGCCGGGGCAAGAACATCATGGCGGTAAAATAACCGGCCACTTCGTCTATCACAATTTTGGGGTTATCGTGCCCGGTGTATCCCTTAAATTGTACTTTTTTACAAATATACACCGCAAATGCCCAAAAAGCCAGTAAAAAAATCAAATACAGCATACCGTCTTGGGGCAAAATATACATAAACGGCACCGCCAACAGCGTGCCCAAAAAACCTGCCCCCGTGTTTTTTTTGAACTTAAACACCAACGGCGGCAGATAGCTGATAAAAAACCCCGTAGCCAAACAACGTATTATTTTTTGCACGCGTTTATTCCCCACGATTTTTCCAACAATTCCCAATTATTTTTTAAGTAGGAAACCGCACTTATCCAGGTAATCACGGCGGCAATAGCCGTCATGGCGTACGGGAGCTGCTGCAACGTATAAAAAGTAATGGTAAAAAACCG
>OIZT01000439.1_pt1 | contig 26151 bp, 19 predicted proteins | sample 1588611 | NCBI WGS metagenome assembly OIZT01 (sample SAMN03283278) | human gut metagenome | biome: human-associated habitat; material: feces | host: Homo sapiens | place: Peru | collected 2012
TAGTTATATTATATAAAAACATAGTTTTTTCTTCATTAGCATTATCACTTATTACTTTTGCTTTATGAACTTCATCAATCATTTTTGCGTCTGGATTTTCAATGGTAAAGTACATTACAAATGCTATAAATATAAATGCTGGATTTATAATATAGTTCAAAGCAGGATTTGCAATTAATACAATTAAAATTATAGTACCTAAAACTATTAATAAATAAAGTGGAATATATTTTTTGTTTTTAAGATTTTTGTAATTAGAAAATACACAAAATATTTGTACTAAAAATCCAACTCCAAACATTGCATATGTGAACATTACTGATAAGCCAGAAGCAATAGCACTACCATCAGAATTAATAACTACACTAATTGGTAAAAGTACAATTAGAAGTGCACTAAGCAAAGATGTTATATTAAATATAATTTTTAGTTTTTTCAACTTAATTTTATCTTCTTTTGAAACATAAACAATATAAAATGTTAATATATATATCCAAAAAGTTAAACTTAACAAATAGCCCTTATTGAACAATGATATAATAAGTTCATTAAATTTTATTGAAGAACTAACTATATATCCTAATAAAAGTCCAGTAATTGATATCATCATATTTGCAATCAAAAACTTTTTATACAACTCATCTTCAACTTGTTTCATTCTTTCTTTTGACAGAAATATTATACTTGTAGCAAATATTACCAAAAAAGCGTATATATTAATTAATAAAAATCCTTGAGTATTTTGCATAGTATCACACTCCTATTATTTTCTTTTTACCTTTATGTTCTTTTTATTTTTATAAATATCTATGTGGTCAACAGTTAAATTAGTTTCACTAACATCAACATTAATTTCATTACCATCAAGTCCTTCATTTTTTAAACTATTAAAGTCAACCTTACCATTTTTAGTAATAGGCATAGCTTCTCTTATTTTAAACTTTGAAGGTATTTGCCTAGAACTCATTGTAGGATTTGCAATTATTTGATTATATACAATATCTCTAACAACTTCAACTTTTTCTTCTTCGCTTATGTTATTATCATTTAAAACAATATGACATATTGGCATAATTCCTCTTTGTCTATCATCATAATATTCAGTTAATTTTGCATATTTTACATTTTTATTTTGTTCAATTATACTTTCTATTTCAAATGGTTTAATTTTATAGCCATCAAATCTAGTAAACGATCTATCTTTTCTTGCCTCATGATAGAATACACCATTTCTATCCATTTCGACTAAATCTCTTGTTCTAATATAACTTTTTCCATCCATTTCATATCTTGGTACAATGATATCTCCATGTAGTGTACCATTAGTAACAGCATCTGATGATACGATAAGTTCTCCTTTTAATCTTTCTTGTCCTTCTTCAAATTTTAATGGTACTAACTTATCATCAATACTTGGGTCAACGATTGAATAAATTGTATTAGGTAAAGGTATTCCAATTGATCCTAATTTATTGTATTCATCTTGTGCATAAGAACCACATCCTAAAAATTCACTCATGCCATGCCCTTTTTCAACTTCAGCATTACTTCCTTGATTTTTTAACCATTTATTTACTTTTTCCTCATCTTGTGGAGTCATAGAGTCACCACCATAAATTATTGTGTGAATAAATGATAGATCAAGTCCTTTTAGCATATCATAACTTGGTAAAGCTGCTAACCAAGCTGGTGTACCCATTATAATGTTAGGTTGATATTTTTTTATTAAATAACCAAATTCATTAATTTCAAATTCAGGAACATCAATATTATTAGCTAAACTAACAATATTTAATAGATAATTATCAAATGCTCCAAAAGGTGCAAAATATGGTAAAACATGTAAAGCATTGTCACCTTTATTGAATGCTACATTTCCTTTTATTAATTGTTCTAATGTCGAAATACCATTTTTATTAGTAGCAGTAATTGGTTTTGGTCTAGAACCACTAGTTCCTGATGTATGTCCAATGTAGTTTACAGAATTTACATCATCATTTTGTACAAAATTTGAATATTTAGAATTTCTTACTAAATCACTATACTTATATACATTTAATACTGAATTTTTAATTGCATCATCTAGTAATTTATTATCTTTGTTCATTTCAGTGATTTTATTAAACAATACACTGCTTACCTTTGATAATTCTGCACCAGACTTAGAATTTCTAAGATTTTTTAAAATTGTATAGTTTCTAACATCTTTTAAATAATCAATTTTACTTGATATACTCATTGAATCAGATGCAGATATTACTATAATATTTTCAATTCCTAACTCTTTTAATTCTTTTTCTATTGGTTTAAGCATCCAAAGATAACATTTATCTAATGCTACAATATATTTTGCTTGTTCATATTTAATAATTTCTAAAACTTTATTAGCATTAGCCATAATGTCCATACTATCAGGTCTTGGATCAATAAAATCTGCAATTGCACCAATTTGAGCACAGCCAAGCCATATTTGTCCTGATTCTGGTATATTAGGTAATAAATTCATAACAATATCGCCTTTTTTTACTCCAATATCACTTAGTACTTTTGAGGCAACATCAACTTTATCAAATAGTTCATCATAAGTGAATTTATCTTTATAATAAGAATGTGCTAATAACGATTCATTTCCTTTTACTTTCATTTTTAAATAATTAGTTAAATTCATTTTTGGATCTTTATTATCAACTATACTTTTGTCATAATACTTCATCCATGGTTTATCTATATGTGGATAACCTGTTTCATTTTTCATAATACTTCTCCCCTATCTATAAATATTTTATCATCTTTGCTGTTTTTTTTCAATTGTTTTTATTTTATTTTTTTGCTCAGTTTTATATTCTTCTTCAGCCATATTTTTTAATAATTCATAATTAATTTTTTCAGCTGAATCTGTTCGTGGTAACTTATCCAAGAAACTAACACTTTCAGGTATTTCATAGTCTTTTAAGGTTATACTTTCTTGTGTTGTTATATCATAAAATGTTTCATAACATTTACTTATTATATAATCTTCTACTTCTTTAGTAGGCATAACTCCCTCTTTAAGAACAACATATGCTTTACATTTGTATAAACTTTCTTCATTAGGTTTAGGGACTATTGCACAACTATCAACAACATCAATATTTGAAACTACTAATTGTACAAGTTCACAATATACCTTGTTCAAAGTATTTATAATAAAGAATCTTGATGCTCTACCTATTAAAGTAAAATATCTATCTTTATCTAAATATCCTATGTTACCAGTCTTATAATATTTTTTACCATTGTGTTCAAACATTATTGAATCAGTCATTTCAGGCTCTTTATAATAACCTTTGAATACATGTTTACCAGAAGTACATAATACACCAGTTTCTCCATATTTAACTTCTTCCATTGTATCTGGATTTACAATTAAATAATCTGGTCCTACAACTATTTGTCCAACAGTTTTAGGACGATAAGGAATATTCATAGCATTTGTACTACATCCTAATGTTTCTCCTGTTCCTGATGAATTACTTATTGTAGCATTTGCACCATGTTCTTTAAAGAATTCAATTGCTGCATGTGACTGATTTACAGATAAATAGTCACCACCAGATAAATAAATTTTAAGTCCTGGAATTTTTTGATCTTTTGGTAAATTTCTTTTTGTAAGTTCTAAGTGAGCAGGACTACCAAATACTAAGTTAGGATTTTTGCTATAATAATAAGCAATATTCGAAGGACTTAAATTTGGAGTAAGAATTACTTCTCTGCCACTTAAAAAAGTTTGTAATACTGATGCACCAAATCCATATGGATACATAAATGGTACAACATTCATCCATCTTGAATCTTCTGATGTTACTTTTGGAACATGAGTTGAATTTTTTAAATAAATACATGATGCTATTAAATTTTCGTTTGTAAATAATAAACTTTTTGACTTTCCAGTTGAGCCACTTGTATATAAAATAAGTGCATCCTGTTTTCCACCAAAATTTTTCATAGGTATACTTTTTTGATATTCAGCAATTCTTTCTAACTCATGAAAATCAACACTATCATTATTGCCAATAGCATATCCATTATCTTGGTTCAAATCTCTACTATTTCTTAATTTTTCTTTCATTGTTATTATACTTCTAACTTTTGTGTCTCTTTTTATTTCATCATTATAAATACTCATAGTATCAGTATTTATAAATATTGGTGTTTCATATAAGTTTAAATAATTTTTAGTTTCTTCAATAGAAGCCAAAGGATTTAAATATGTAACAACTGCACCTAACATATTACAAGCCTTAAATACTGGTATTGCTTGATAATAATTTGGTATAGAGACTGCAACAATATCATTAGGTTTAATTCCTAACTCTAACAAAGATTTTGCTATAATTAAACTATCTTTTTCAAATTCTTTAGCATCTACTCTTAAATCTAAACAATCAACTATATTATGGTTTCCTTGTAACATAAACATTAAATCTAATATTTGTGAAAATGTCATTGAAGGAATAATTGGATGTCTCTCAAAAAATTTAGTTCCTTTCAAATGAGTTTTATCTATACTTGGATAACCTGTTTCTTTTTTCATAATTATTTTCCTCCTAATTCAATAAATATTTTACCATTTTTAATACTTTTTTCAATTATTATTTTTTTATTAATTTCTTTGCTTTTTCAACATCTTGTTGTTGATATGGTTTTGGATCCAATTTACCATTACTAGTTCTTGCAAGTGGTTCGTAATAAAATTCATAGTATCTAGCTAAATTATTTTCTCCTAGTGTAGATAATATTAATCTATTAATTTTCTCTTTTAATAATTCAATATTTGTATTTTCATCATATAAACTTATATGATATTTTGGGACATATTGTAATTCGTTATCTTGAACTTTTGTAACTATACTTTCTCTAATTTCAGGAATACTACTAAGTAAATTTTCTATTCTTTGTGGATAAATATTTTCAATTCCACACACAAAACTTCTTTTTGCGCGATCTATATATTCAATCTCACCATTAGGTAATACTTTTGCAATATCACCAGTAAGTAACCACCTCTCATTGTTCTTATATATAAATGACTTAGCAGTTTCTTCAGGATTATTATAATATCCCTGCATCATACCTGGACCATTTACACAAAGTAATCCTTCTTGATTAATTCCTAATTCTTCCATTGTGATTGGATCAATTATCATTTGATTATTAAATGGTATTAATGCTCCAACTGTACCATTTGAATTTTTTCTTCCCATTTTAACCGAAACAGGAGCCCACATCTCTGTCATTCCTAACCCATTCCATAAATTATCTTTTGCTCCTAATTCTTCAAATAACATTGAGCAAACTAATTCAGTAAACATTTTTAATTGTTCACCACCTGATACTCCCATTTTTAACCAAGACATGTCTAATTTACTTGTATCATTTTTTCTAACTAATTCTCTTAATGTTTCTAAATATTTTTTATAATCTATATTTCTATTTAAACTAAAATCTATTTTTTCATTATCACCAGTTATTTCTGAGAAAACACTATTAATAAAATTTTCCCATTGTATTGGTCCTGCAAAGACACCTGCAGGTTTTATTCTATATAACTCTTCCTTAAAATCTTTTGGAAGTGGTTTAAATGCAAAGTTAACATGTAAATTTTTACATAATGCATAATGCATAGAAAGTTTTCCAAATGCCATAAACATTGGTAAATTTCCCATAAAAACTTCGCCTGGTTGTAATTCAGTAACATAATCCAAGGATTTAGCTACAGCATTAATTCCGTTTTCACTTAGCATAACCCCTTTATGTGTACCACTTGATCCACCAGTAAACATAATGTCTCCTATTTTATTAGCTTTATGTTCAGGATAAACTGCTTCATTAAAACTTTTTCCTTTTTTTAAAATATAATCTAAATTATTATCCAAAGAAAATAATACATTACCATTAAATATTTGCTTAAATTGATATAATAGTTTAATTAAATTATTGTCTAAAGATTTAATAACAGGAAATAAAATAATATCTAAATCAATATCTTTACTTGCTTTCTTTATATTTTGATATGCATCATTAATTCCAATGTACATTTTTGGTCTAACAACTTTTAAATCTTGCATTATCTTATAACTTTTATCCATTGGATTAATTGGCAATATTGTAGCTCCTAATTTATTTAAAGCATAATTTATATAAATTGCTTCTGGTGTGCTAGCAACAGAAACAGCAATTATATCATTTTCTCTAACCCCTCTTTTATATAAACTTCTTGCATACTCATCAATCTTAGTATGTAGTTCTTCATAGGAAATATTTAAATTGCCAAAAGTTAAAGCGATATTATTCATATATTTTTTGTTTCTTTCATATAAAAAATTATATTCACTATCCTCAGGTATAGTAGCATTCCTTGCATCATTACTATAAAAATTCATATTTAACCCCATTTTTGAAGGTTTGTTAAAATTATCCATATTTACTCCCTCTTTCTTATTATTTTTATTTTATACAATAAATCGTCTAAATTATCTCTTTTTAAATTAGTTAACATCTACCTGTTTTTCAATTAATTTTGCATATTTCTCTTTCAGGCTTAATATTTTATCACAAAAATTAATTAAATGCAATGCGTTTAAGGTATGAAATTAATCATGCATGAATAAAAAAGCACCTATATAAATAAGTACTTATTGTTGATTTTTTACAATATTTTCTAATGTATTGTTATTATTTTTTAATTCTTCTAATTTTATAAAATTATTAACAAATTGTTCTAATGGCATATCTATTTTTTCATTAGTTTTATTATTTTCTATTGTTACATAACCTTTTTCTATTGTATTTCCAAATACTACTACATAAGGAATACCTAATATTTTACTATCTTTTATTTTAGCACCAATTGATAATTCTTTTCTATCATCGTATAAAATATTAACATTTTCTTTTATTAAGGTATTATACATTTCTTGTGATATTGTTGTTTTTTCTTTATCGTCAAGTTTTGGAATAATATATAATAGATATGGTACTATATTAATTGGTAAGCATATACCTGTGAATTCATTTTTCTCATTTTTTATTATGCTATTTTCGTAAATCATTGCTAATGTTCTACTTACTCCAATTCCGTAACAACCCATTATATAATTTGTTGGTTTGCCATCTTCTGAAATAAATGTTGCATTCATACTTTTGGTATACTTATCTCCTAATTGAAAGATATGTCCTAATTCTACTGCTTTTTTTGTTTGTAGTGAATCTGTTTTTTTAATTCCATAATTTTCTAATAAATAATCTTGATAGTTTTCTTTTTCTAATAATTCTGAATTAAAGGCTTTACCAATATTTGTATCTACTAGAATATTATCTTCACCTATTTCTGAAATACACATAAATTCTTCTGATTTATTTCCTCCAATAGCACCACTATCTGCTCCAACTGGTTGAACACTTAATCCTAATGTTTTAAATATTTCTAAATATGCTTCTTTCATTTTATTGTATTCTAAATCTAAATCTTGTTGATTTCTTCCAAAACTATAGGCATCCATCATTTCAAAAGATTTTCCTCTAAGTAAATAGCCTCTTGTTCTTATTTCATTTCTAAACTTTTCTCCAATTTGAAAATATGTTACTGGTAATTGTTTATAAGAACTTAATCTACTACTAGCATATTTTACAATTGCTTCTTCTGCTGTCGGAGCTAAACAATAATTTCCTTTTTCTGTTAGACATCTAAACATAACATCTTCTGAAACATATTTCTCTAATCTTCCTGATTCTTTCCAAATAATTTCTGGTTGTAATAATGGAAGTGATAATTCAGAGCATGAATATTTAGTTAATATATTACTTATTATAGTAACTATATTCTTTTTTACTAAATATGGTATATGTCCATAAGCATAAATACCACTACTAAATTGTTCAATTTGTCCTGTTTGGATAAGCATATCTTGTACAGGGAATTGATTATCTAGACTTGTAATTTTTTTGGATATTAATCCTATTTGTGAAACTTTCATATAACTCCTCCTCGTTTAGTTAATTATAACATTTATACTTTAATATGTAAATTATTAATAAGAAAACTCTATATAAAATAGAGTTAACTTACTTTATCAAATTGAGAATTATATAAATTAGCATAGAAACCATTTTTCTTTAATAATTCTTCATGTGTTCCTTGTTCTACAATATCACCATTATCCATTACTAAAATTAAATCGGCATTTTTTATTGTAGATAATCTATGAGCAATTATAAAACTTGTTCTACCTTTCATTAATTTATCCATAGCTTCTTGAATTAATATTTCTGTTCTTGTATCTACTGAAGATGTTGCTTCATCTAATATTAATACTTTTGGATTAGAAAGTATTGCTCTTGCTATTGTAAGCAATTGTTTTTGTCCACCGGAAATATTATTTGTTTCTTCGTTTAATACCATATTATAAGTATCTGGTTGAGTCATTATATAGTGATTAATATTAGCGGTAATTGCTGCTTGTTTTACTTCTTCATCTGTTGCATCTATTTTTCCATAACGGATATTTTCCATTATTGTTCCACTAAATAACCAAGTATCTTGAAGTACCATTCCAAATATTCCTTTTAAATCACTACGATTAATATTACTTAAATCTACTCCATCAAGTAAGATACTACCTTTTGTTGGTTGATAAAATTTCATAAGTAATTTTACCATAGTAGTTTTACCTGCACCAGTTGGTCCTACTATTGCTATTTTTTGTCCTGCCTTTACTTTAGCATTAAAATCATGAATAATAATATTATCTTCATCATATCCAAAACTTACATGTTTAAATTCTACATTACCTAAGACATTATTTAATTTAATTGGATTAGTTACTTTTGGTTCTTCTTTTTCTTCAAGGAAATCAAATATTCTTTCTGCTGATGCTATTGTTGATTGTAATGTCGCAGATATTTGAGCCATTTGATTTATTGGTTGTGTAAAGTTTTTAGCATATTGAATAAATGATTGAACATTACCTATTGTAATTCTTCCTTTTACAACATTATATGCTCCAAGTACCGCTATTCCAACATAACCTAAATTTCCTGTAAAATTCATTATTGGATGCATTAATCCAGATATAAAGTTACTTTTCCAAGCACAATTATATAATTTTTCGTTTTCTTTTTTAAAGTCATTTACCATATATTCTTCATTATTAAATGCTTTAATTATATTTTGACCTGAATACATTTCTTCAACTTTACCATTTACACTTGCTAGATATTCTTGATTATCTTTAAAGTAATGTTGACTCTTTTTTACTATAACACTTACTAATACTAATGAAATTGGAATTAATATTAATGTTATTAAAGTCATTGTTACATTAATTGTTAACATCATTATGAATATACCTAGAAGTGCTGTTATAGAACTAATTAATTGTGTTGCAGATTGATTAATACCCATACTTAAATTATCTAAATCATTTGTTATTACTGATAATGTTTCTCCATATGATTTTTTATCAAAATAACTAAATGGCATATGATTAATTTTTTCTATTATTTCTTTTCTTAATTTATATGATGTTTTTTGAGCAATATTAGTCATTATAATTCCTTGAATATATGAAAATATTGCACTTACTACATAAAGTATACCAAGTGTAAATAATATTTTAAATACATTATCAAAGTTTACACCAGTTCCTCCGCTTAGTTTACTTGATATTCCTTTGAATATTTCTGTTGTAGCATTACCTAATATTTTAGGACCTACAATAGAAAATACTGTACTTAACATAGTTAATATTACTACAATTATTAAAGATATTTTATATTCTTTTAAATACTTAAAAGTTTTCTTTAGAGTTTTTTTGAAATTCTTTGGTTTTTCTATATTTTGTTTAACTGGAGGCATACTATAATTCCCCCTCTCCTAATTGTGATTTAGCAATTTCTTTGTATATTTCACAACTATTTAATAATTCTTTATGTGTTCCTATACCAACCATTTTTCCTTCATCTAAGACAATTATTTGGTTAGCGTTTAAGACAGTACTTACTCTTTGAGTAACAATTATTATTGTAGAACCCTTAGTATTTTCTCTTAAATTCTTCCTTACTTCTGAATCTGTTTTATAATCTAGAGCTGAGAAACTATCATCAAAAATATAAATTTCTGGATTTTTAGCAACTGCTCTTGCAATAGCAAGACGCTGTTTTTGTCCTCCGCTTACATTCTTTCCCCCTTGACTAATCGGAGAATTATAGTTATCTTCTTTTTCCGTTATAAAGTCTTTGGCTTGTGCTATGATACTTGCTTTTTCTACTTTTTTAAAGTCCATATCATCTTCACCAAATTTAATATTTGATTCAATTGTGCCAGAGAATAATACTCCTTTTTGAGGTACTAGTCCTATTTTATCTCTTAAATCTTTTTGTTTAACATCTCTTATATCTATTCCATCTACTAAAATACTACCACTTGTTACATCATAAAATCTTGGTATTAAATTTATTAATGTTGATTTACCACTTCCTGTTGAACCAATAATAGCAGTTACTTCCCCTGGTTTAGCAGTAAAACTAATATTAGATAAAGTATCTTCTTCACCATCATAGTATCTAAATGATACATCTTTAAATTCAATATATCCTTTTTTATCTTTTGGAAAATGTTTTGGATGTTTTTTATCTAATATTGAACTATCTTTATTTAATATTTCTCCAATTCTTCCTAATGATACAATAGTTCTTGGTAAGAATACACTAAGTAATGCTACCATTAAGAATGAGAATATTACATGCATTGAATATTGAATTAAGGCAAGTAAATCTCCTACACCAATTAATCCATCATTAACTTTACCTGCACCTACCCAAATTATTAAAATACACATCATATTAAGTACTAATGTCATGGTAGGCATCATCATAGACATAGTTCTATTTACAAAAAGGTTTGTTTTAGTTAATTTAGTATTAGCTTCATCAAATCTATCATCTTCGTATTTTTCTGTATTAAATGTTCTAATTACGGGAAGTCCTGTTAATATTTCTCTTGCTACTAGGTTTACTTTATCTATTAAACTTTGTAATATTTTTGTTTTAGGCAATACTGCAAGTAATAAAAATACTATTATAAATACTACTGCTCCTATACCTAAACCTAATACCCAAGACATATGTCCAGCCATATTATATACTTTTATGAATGCTCCTATTCCCATAATTGGAGCAAATACTACACTTCTAAAAATCATAGTAAGTACATTAGAAATATTTTGAATATCATTTGTACTTCTTGTTATAAGAGATGCTATAGAGAATTCTTTTAATTCTTGTTCTGAATATGACATAACTTTTGATACTACTTTATTTCTTAATTCTCTACCAAATTTAGCAGCTACTCTTGATGACAAATAACTAATAATAACCGCAGTTATAACAATTAAAAGTACTACTCCTAACATTCTAAGTCCTGAAGATAATACATAATGTATTTGCATAGTATCTATATCTATTCCAACTTTAACATATTCTTCTTTAATATAATTTAATACTACTTGATTTAATAATGTTTCATCTATATTTAATTTATTATTACTATATTTAGATAAATCATTTAAATTAATCATATTATTTTCTATTAAATAATTAATAGAAATTACTTTTTTCATAATAGTATTTAATTTAGTACTATCTACTTTATCTGTTATTAAATAAATATTTTCATTATTTAGTGCACTATATTCATTTATATAATTAACATTGCCTTTTTCTATTAAATTATAACTATCACCAACAATATCTTTTTCTTCATTAGTTAGATATTTAGTTAATTTATTATATTCACTTTCTCTAATTACATCTGGATAACTATTAGTTATACCATAGTTAACTATACCATTATTAACTATATCTGATGTGTAAGTTGGAAGTGATAAATCAAGTAAAGCTTGTAATACTAAAATTGCCATTATAAAAATAATTGGTACTATTGATTTTTTTAATATTTTTAAAACATGTTTCATAACCTTCCTCCATTCGTTGCTTATTAATTATATGAGAAATTATTTTTTTTGTCAATAAAATCACATAATTTAATATATTTAAAGATTACTATCTACACGATAATAATCTTATACTAATTTATTATTATTTAATTGTATTTTATTGTAATACTCTGAACCTGTAACTTTTATAATATGTTTTTCTATTTTTTTAAAATTATCAATAACATATGTTTTTTCTATACGATGAATATCTGTACCTAAAAAATCAATATAATGTCTTTTTAACATATATTTTAATAATTTAATACTGTCTTTACCATAATAACCTAATATACTAGAATAATTACTTTGGAATAAGAATCCATCTTCACGTAATGTATCTACAATACTATAATCTTCTTTAAATGCATCATATCTTTCTGGATGAGCAATAACTACTTCATAGCCTTTACTTCTTATTTCATAGAGTATATCTTCTATATTTAATAATTTATTATGCATAGGAAACTCTACTAATACATATTTAGTTCCATTTAAACTTGTTATAATATTTTTTTCTAGTAATGTTGGAACATTTTTATCAATAAATATTTCATTACCTAAATATATGTTTATATCTATATTTTCATTAAGTAATCTTTCTTTTAATTCATTATATATTTTTATATTAGCTTCATAATTAGAATTATATGTACTATCTAGAATAAAATGAGGTGTTAATATTACATTATTAAAACCTACACTTTTTAATTTCTTTAATAGTTCAACTGATTCAGAGATAGTTCTACTTCCATCATCTATACCAAATAATATATGTGAATGAACATCTGTCATAAAGTCCTCCTATTCATAATAACTTGAGTATTTTCCTCTTTTTGTTTGAGGTGCTCTATTTACAACTACCCCTGCTATATTAGCATCTACTTTTTCTAATGCTTTTTTAGCTTCGTTTAACTCATCTATATTTGTATGATTACATGAACATACTAGTATTACTCTATCTACATGTGAAGCCATTATTAATGAATCTGATAAGCCATTAACAGGTACTCCATCAATAATAATTCTATCAAAGTTTTTTCTTAGTACATTAAGTATTGATTCATAATTTGATGAATTAAGTAATTCACTTGGATTTGGAGGTACACTACCTCTTGTTATAACATATAAGTTTTGTACTTTAGTTTTTTTAATATATTGAGAAAAATCTATTTCATCATCACATATTAATAAATTAGAAAATCCTTTTTCATTTGAGATATTAAATATTTTATTTATTCTACCTAGTCTTAAATCACCATCAATAATTAAAACTGATTCTCCGGTTTGAGCAAAGGCTGCTGCTAAATTACTACTTATAAAACTTTTTCCATCTCCTTGCATTGAACTTGTTACAAGTAATACTTGTGAAGCATTATCTGAAGAAGTAAACTGAAGGTTAGTTCTTATAGTTCTTATATCTTCACTTACATTTGATTTGGGTCTACTATCTATAATTAGTTCATCTTTCATTTCTTTTTACCTCTTCCCATTTCTTGTACACTTCCTAAAATTGGAAGTTTAATTTTTTGTTCTACTTGTTCAGCAGATTTAACACTACGATCAAAGTAATAAATAACAAATAATATACCAAATGCTAAAATAAATCCTATCATCATATATATAATTAATTGTTTTGGAATATTTATATTATATGGCTTTTCATTTAATATTGCTTCATCTAAAACATTAACATTATTCATTTTATATTGTTTAGATACTTCTTTAATAAAGTAAGATGCTGTAACATTAGCAATATTTTTAGCTACTACCGGATTTTCATCACTCGCAGTTATTTTTATTATTTCAGTATTATTAATCGCAGTAACAGATAATTGTTTTACTAACTGATCATAAGTTTTATCTAATGATAATTCTTCGATTACTTGGTCTAATACTTTTCTTGATTTAACTATTTCAGCATAAGTATCTACTAAGTTTTTATTTAAAGTTAATTCAGTTTGAGTAATTGTATTTTCTCCACTTAATATTACTTTTGTATATGAATTATACATTGGTTTTTGTATAAAGAATGCATAAAGACATCCTAATAAACATACTCCAATAAATATTACAAAAAATACAAATATTTTATTTTTAAAAAAACTAAATAATTCTCTTAAATCTATTTCTTCCACAAAATCTACCTACCTATCTTATTATTAGTATATCATAAAATTTAATTATTTTATATACTTTTTTATAAATTACTCTATTACTTCATTATTTAATACTTTATTCATTAATTCTTTTGCATTATTTATAGTTTCAGGATATGGTATCATTATCCATAAATCTTGATTAGGATATGAATATGTTGGTCCCATTGAACCATAGCCATCTACTTGAGTTGAAACAATTTTATAATCTTTTAAATCATTTAATTCATATTTTATAAAATTTGTTACTTCTTCCATATCCATATTTGTTGCAAACTTTCCATCAAGCGAATCTATTATATCAGTATATGAAGTTAAAATTGTTGTACCACTACTAAGTTTATTAAATATAGCTTTAATTACTTCTTGTTGATTTCTTCCACGATGTCTATCTCCATCAATATAAGAGTGTCTTTCTCTTGAAAAAGCTAGGGCACATTTTCCATTTAATTTATTCATACCTACATTTATTTCAGGACAATTACCTAATTTAACATATTGATCAGCATATACTTCAATGCCACCTATTTTATCTACTAAATCTACTACTGTAGAAAAATTAACTTTTACATAATAATTTATATCTATATCAAATATATCTTCAATAGTTTGAACTTGCATATTTATTCCATAATAGCTAGCATGAGTTAACTTATCATTATATCCTTCAGTACCATGTAATTTAACATAATAATCTCTTGGAATTGAAGTTAATAATATTTGATTAGTATTTGGATTAATCGTTGCAACTATATTAACATCATTTCTTGAAGTTTTATTAATATCTCCATAAGTATCTATACCACTAATTAACAAATTATATGGAGTGTTTTTTATAGATACTCTTTTAGTTATATCCTCTATTTCATTTTTTATAGATATTGTTTTTAATACTCTTATTTTCTCATTAAATGTACTATCTTCTTCCTCATATTTATTTTTAATAATATCACTTATTAGTATTGATTCTACTTCATGATTAAATAATTTTTCTTTAAGGGAATTTATATCATTTGTACTACTATAAGTAAGAGATAATTTAATACTATCTAATACTTCTTTATCAGTTTTATCATAATATTCTAATGTTTTTTCATATAAATCTGATGGTTCTTGATATACTGAATCATTTAATACTATAATATAATAATCTGTTACTTCTTCTTTTATAACATTAAAATTATCAAATAAATTCATAGTTTTATTTAAATAAAATATTCCAAAAGAAAATGAAATTAATAAAAGTATTGTTATAACATATGAAATAATATGCATAACTTTTAAAAACTTATTTTTAAAATTAAACATTAATAATAAATTTAATATAATATTAGAACTAATTAAAAATACAATTATTAATACATAATAATTATCTGGAATAACATTAAAAGTATTAATTAATACTATTAAACTAATTGTCATAATTATTAGTAATATACCTAGTATAATACCAAATATACTTAATTTTTTTCTTTTCTTCATAACATCACCACTAAAACACACTCTATATAATTATAACATAGATTTTAATATTTTAAAAATAATAATTGTATATATTTTTTATTTAACACAAAAATGTACAAAGTAAAAGCATAAGATTAACTCTTACACTTCTTAGTTATTAATTTATATAAATATATTCCCATAATAGAACCTAATGAATCTATCATAATATCTGTTATTTGACAACTCCTACCAGGAACAAATATTTGATGAATTTCATCACTAGTAGCATATATTATACATAAAAGTATTGCTATAATTATTTTTTTATCATATCTTGTAATAAAGTTTATTACTAATATTCCTAATATAAAATACTCTATAAAATGTGCTAATTTTCTAATTATTAAACTTAATAACCCTATATCTTTAATATTTATTATACTAGTAATTATATCTACTATAAAATTAGATTGATTAGAAGAACTAGTAGCATCAAATGAAGACATTACAAATATAAATATCATCCATAATATTACTAATAATAATGAAATTTTATTTTTTGACATATTACATTTATAATTTATAAGTATTTGGTAAATCACATATATTTTGAGTATCTAAAATTACTTTCTTTTTAATTTTTGGAAGATTATTTTTTATTTCATCATGTTTTACCATTATAACAATTAAGTCTATATCTTTTAAAAATTCTTCAAAATCATGATATTGATTTTTAACAATATCTTTTTTTATGTATGGATCATATACTTTTAATGGTTCTGCTAAATGTGTTCTTTGATATTCTAATAATTGTAGTGTTGGACTTTCACGAAAATCATCTACATTTTCTTTATATGTTAATCCATATAATCCTACTCTTTTATAATCAGTTAAATTATTTTCTTCCATTATGTCACAAATTCTTTTTAAAACATATTCTGGCATAGAATCATTTACTTTCATTGATTCTGATATTACTTTTGTAAGTGAAGGATAATCTCCTACTAAAAACCAAGGATCTACTGAAATACAATGTCCTCCTACTCCTGGTCCTGGATTTAATATATTAACTCTTGGATGCATATTACATATTTTAATAATTTCATAAACATCCATTCCGTCATGTCTACATATTTTTGTTAATTCATTCGCAAAGGCAATATTTACCGCTCTAAATGTGTTTTCTACAACTTTAGTCATTTCTGCAGTTTTAATATCTGTTACAACTACTTCACCAGATGTAATCTTTCTATATATGTTAGCAACTTTTTCTCCAATTTCTTTGCTATCTGCACCTATTGTTCTTGAATTATGTCCAAGTTCATAAATCATATTACCTGGAATAATTCTTTCTGGAGCATGTGCTAAATGTAAGTTTTCTCCTATTTTATACCCTTTACTTTCGATAACAGGTCTTATTTGTTTATCTATTGTACCTGGAGATATTGTTGATTCTATAACTATTATAGAATTTTCTTTACAATGATTTAAAACTTCGTTAACAGCATTAACTACATATTTGGCATCAACCTTTTTACTAAATTTATCATATGGCGTTGGTACTGATACTATATAAATATCTGCAGTTTGATATTCAGTTGTATATTTTATTCCCATTGAATTTGCTTTATTAAATAATTCAATTAAGCCTTTTTCTTCAAAAGTTACTTCTCCATCATTAAGTTTTTTTACTAATTCTTTGTTATAATCAGTTCCAATTACATTTAATCCACTTGAAGCCATAGATAATGCTGTTGGTAATCCTATATATCCTAATCCTATTACATTTATTTTCATTTTACATCCTTCTTTCTTAACTATTATCTTTTTCTATATCTTTAATCTTTTTGGCAGGGTTTCCTGCAATAATGCAATCCCCTTCAAAACTTTTAGTTACTACTGATCCAGCACCTACAATTGTATTATTACCAAGTTTAACTCCTGGCAATATCATTGCATTCATACCTATCCAACAATTTTTCCCTAATATTATATCTTTTGCTTTAACATGCTTGTCCAAATTATTAATATCATGATTTTGTGTTATTATACCAACATTTGGTGCAATGTATGTTCCTTTTCCTATTATTATTTTTCCTTCAAAATTTTGATAATAACATCCAAAGTGTTGAAAATTATTTAAATCATCAGGATCAAACTCAATATTGTTTGATGATACAACACTTCTAAAATTAACTGGAAACTTAATATATCTATTGTATCCTAATATTTTTTGATACCATATACATTGACTTATCCAACCCCATCCTGGACTTTTTATACTTTTAAAATGTTTACCTTTAAATACTTTTGATGAATATACAATTCTTCCTATTGTATTTGCTATTACAAAATGTAATATTAATCTTATTCCTATAAATATCTTCTTCATTATTTCATTTCCTTTATTAAATACATAATTTTCTTTTTATTTATTAACAAATTAATTATAACATAAAATGCATATATAATTATTAAAATTATGATATAATTACTTATTATCTTGTATAACAGCATTTTAATTATATAACATATAATACCTATAACAGTTAATTGTATTATATATTTAAATATTTCTTTAAAATTAATAATATCCAAACACTTAACATTAAGTATTTTTAAACTATATGTAAATTGCATTACTCCCATCACAATTACTGTTATTAATGTTGCGATGGCAGGTCCAGCAATTCCAAGAACTATATATAATACAATATTTAAAATTATATTTAAGATAACTGATATAACTGATGATATTGTTATTAGTTTTGTATTACCTGAAGCAGATAATATTAATCCAAAGTATGTAAATCTAAATATTTCTACAATAAGATATATTATAAATATATTAAGTCCACCTATATATTTTTCAGAATATAGGAATATTAACATTTCTTTTGCACATACAATTGCACCAAAATTTAAGATCCACGATATTGTATATGAAAATTGAAAATAGTTCTTCCACAATTTAATTGCTTCACTTTTATTATTTCTTATATGTTTAACTATTATTGGAGTCACTACTGCAGTGAATGATGTAACAACAAATTCAAAAGGTAACTGTTTTGACATATTTGAATATATTGCTAGATTTTCAATTGTTGATAATTTTGATACAACAATTTTATCCGATTCTTTAAATATTATTCCAGACATTAATGCTAATGTTAATGGTAATGAATATTTTATTATTTCTTTAATGTATTTATTATTTAAAGTCAATTTTATTCTAGGTATTAAATTTTTTATATTAATATGTAATATAATTATTTGTAAAATATCTAATGAAACTTGAACTATAAATATCATAAAAATTTTCTTTGTAATTACATATCCTAAGGTTACTACTATTACTTTTATTATTGAAATAATTACATTTATTATAGCAATTTTTTTAGCTTTTTTTAGGGATATAAATAATGGTTGAAAAACTGCAATTATATTATCTAAAACTGGTTTAAATGCTATATATACAATCAATGTTGAAAGTGAAGGATTGTTATAAAAAACTGCTATATTATTACTAAATAATACTAATATTAAACCAAAAATAAATCCTATAAGTATTGTAATAAAGAATATTGTACTAATATATTCAGATTTTTCTTTTTCTTCATCACTTTTATTATAAAAATAATTTACTGCATTATTTAATCCCATGCTAGATACAATTGATACGATACTAATAATACTTAACAATTGAGAGTAAGTTCCATATTCTGATAATGATAATAATCTTGATAATATCATTGTATTTATTAAGCTTACTACCATTGTTATAACTTTAACAGCAGTTAATATTAAGCCATCAAATGATACTGTACCACTATGGAAGTATTTTTTTAGATGTATAATTTTCTTCTTCATTTTTTCACCTGTACTTCTATTTATATTTTATATTTTATTTTTCATTTATAATATTTATAAACTCCTTCGCAATATTTTTAGAAGATAATTTTTTACAAGGAGTATTCATAGTATTACTACTAATTTTTTTTACTCCTTCTTTAATACTTTCTTCATTATTATAACATAAAATATATCTATTAAATTTATTAAAATATTGTTTTAATTCTTCTTGATTTTCACCATCTAATATTATTAATATAGGTTTATTTGTTGCAGAATAATGATATACTTTACCAGGTATTTGTGTACCAGAATTATTGCATATACATATTAATATATCTGTTTTTTTCTCAAATTCTCTTATTTTTTCTATTGGTTGGCGTTCTTTTATAATTATATTATTTTCTTCGTTTAAGTCTATATCACTTTTACCACAAATCAATAATTTTAAATCTTTATCATTTTTCACAAAATTATATAAGGGAATAATATTACGATTTCTTTTATAATAATCTCCAAAATATCCCAATGTAATTTTTTTATTATTTGTTTTATCATATATTAATTCTTGATTATATGGAATTGGTAAAAAGAACATTTTGTTTTTATACTTTGGAAATAATTCTTGTTGTTTTTTTAAAGTAAATGGTGAAACATAAACTACTTTATCACATGATTCAATTAATTTATTCTCTTCTTTTTTAACAAATATTTTAAATATTCCTCTTTTATCGTTTATATCATCATAAAATGGATCCCCCCAATATTGTATCCATTTTTTTGTAATATTTGGATTGTTTTTTATAATATTTTTTGCCATTAAATGGGAAGACTTTGGGTCTGATGATGATATTATAATATCAAATTGTTCATCAATTATGATTTTTTTATTTGCAAGTGAACTACGAAAATCATATATTTTAATTTTTTTCAAAAAATTATAGAGAATCTTTTTTATTTTATTTTTTAATGATTTATTATTATTCTTTTTTATTGTTAATGATGAATGTATTTTGCCTAAGTCAACAAAATATTTTTTTGTTATATCTACATTACATATTTTATCATCATATAAACTTGAATCTTTTTGTGCTTCAGGAGTTAATGTACATATATTATGACCATTTTCAGTTAATCCTTTTAGTAATGCTATATTCCTCATATTTGATGAAGCACTGTATTCTAATGGGGAAGTTGATATATATAATATTTTCACGTTTTCACCTCTTTTATATTATTGTTGCTAATAAGTAAAATAGAATTCCTAATATTAATACTAAAGTCATAAAAAAGAAGTTTTTCTTTTTTTCTATACTGCTACATTCATCTTTAGTTCTATTAATTAAAATAAACATAAATGGATATAACATTAAATAATGTCTAAAACTAAACGTTGCAACAACTATTGAGAAAAATATTATTATAAATATTAAAAATACTTTATCAAATTTTTTTATATTTTTTATTAAATATGGTAGCATATATATTTGATATATTGTTCCAATTGAAATTATAAATTTACAAATACTATCCACATCAATACTTGAAATAATCAAACCTGTTGGAGCAGGAAAAATTAGTCCATATATAATTCTTAAAAATATACCAAATGGTAATATTGGAGTTGTAAAAACCATACTTGACAATCCAGATGCACCATTTAATATATAACCATTGTATCTATCTAAATATTGTTCAGTTTCTCCGATTATTCCGCTTTTTATACCTAATAGTAATACTGCCACACCTAGAATTATTGCTTTTAGAAATTCTTTCTTTTCTGTTATTTTTGAGTTTTTAAATAATAAATTCAATACTATGATTATTCCTATATATAAAACTCCTACTTTTCTTATATAATATGTTATATAAGTTGTTAGTATTAAATATACTATTATTAAAATTTTAGAAAATATTTTTTTATCTTTTATGTAATTTAAGAGATAAAAAACACTGAATATTATAAATGTATATATTGCATCTCTAAAACCATGTATTGTTACATATAATGCATTAGGAAACAAACAAACTAAATATAATATTTTTATTTTGTTAGATATATTCTTTTCTTTATTACTAAAATACTTATAACATAATATTCCTGTAAACATTGTAAAATATATATTTAATAATCTTATTATAATTGTGTGATATCCATCAAAAATATTAGATAATCTTATTAACATTGACATTAACCAAATAAAACCAGTGCAATTAAAATACCTAAATTTTTTTGTTTCTATAATATCTTTAATACTAAAATTATTTAATTTAATCGATTCCTTTGCCCAAAGTTCAAAGTTTTTATCGTCTGAACCTCCCGAATAATATGGTTCCCCATATTTATTAATATATCCAAAATATAATAATAGCATAGCTATAATACTTACTAAATATATAATTAACAAATGTCTATATATTTTTTTATCACTTTTACCAATAATAATTAACATTGGTATTAGCATGATTGTATTTATAACTATTATTGTGTAGTTAGAGAAAAATACTCCCAATAGTATAGAAACTATTATATTTATAATGAGAAACAAAAATTTATCTTTATTCATATAACGACCTCATTTACTTACAATCTGCTTAATTTTTCTAAAAATTTATTATTATATAATTCAATGTTTATACTAGTTTTATTTTTTTTACAGTTATCTATAATTTTGGTATATTCTTTTTTGTTATTTTTTAAGAAGTTTATTTTTTCAATTAAGTCTTCGACTGAATTGGAATCAACTGATACTCCAACATGCATATTTGTTACTAATTCAGATAAATAGGTATTTTTAGAAACTATAATTGGAAGTTCACAATAAATCGATTCATATAACTTATTTGGTAAAGCATATTTAACATTATTAAGACTTGTATCATATACAGAATATATGCAATCACATTTTGAATATAATTTTGCAATTTCTTTATTGTAATTGTATGGGCCATAGTACTCTACAAATTCTTTTTTATTTGCTAATTCCATTATTTCACTATCATTTGATATTCCTGCAAATAATACTTTTGTTTTAGTTTGTTCTGCTGCTTCAATTAACATTTTCATTTGCTTTTTATAACGAACAACTCCAATAAATCCAATAGTAAATTCTCTATTTATACATTTTTTATAATTTTTAAAGTATTCTAAATTAGGTATATTTGGCATAAAGATGACTTTCTCTTTTGTGATAAACTTTGAAAAATAAACATCGTAATACTTTTCTGATGTTATACTTAGAATATCAATATTCTTGCATGCATTTTTTTCAAGTGTTATTAGAATTTTTCTAATTAATACTTTTAGAATATTTTTAGAATTATTTATTATTAAATTGTGTAGATCCGCAACTTCATAAATAATTTTCTTATTTTTGAACTTATTATTGGTAATTAAAAGTAACATATCTAATCTAAAAGCATAAATATAATCTGGATTTATTTCTAAAAGTATTTTTTTTATTATTTTTTTTAGTTTTAATAATAAGAATATTCTTGTAAAAATTTTTCCGTTTTTAAATTCAACATCTAATTCTTTATAGTTAATTTCTTTAATTTTAACAAATTTTTCATTTCCTCTTTTAATATATAGTATTGTAACATCATATGTATTATTTAACATTTCTAATCTTTTATTAATAAGCGGGTCAGGATAATGTGATACTAATAATAAAATTTTCTTTTTGTTCATAATATCTCTCCTTTACCACTCTATTAATGTTTCTAATTCTTTATTTGATTCTACTATATATTTTTTAGCATCTTCTTTTACTAAATAACTTTTTGAAATCATTGTTTTTTCTTCTTTTAATATATCAGTTTTATTAAATTTTATTTTAATATTTTCTATATTAATAATATCTTTACTCATTGTACTATTATTAGAAACAATCCAATTAGTTATTAGTTTATCTTCATTAATTTTATCTATTATTTCTATTTTATTAATGTTTTTATATATTCTAATTTCTCTTGAGGCAATATTTTCTATTACTCCAATTACTTTTATATAGTCTTTTGTTTCTATTACTTTATCAATATAACTTTCTATTTTATTTATCCATCTAAATGTGCCTATTTCTATTGCATTAGGATTATTTAATTGTATTGTTGAATGTGATTCTCTTCCTCTAAAATAACTTCTTTCTTTAGCATTTAAATTATAACTGTATGTACCTGAATCCATTATTATATTTTTATTATTAATTATTAAATTTATAGCTAATGAATCATTGTGGGCATGGCCTTCAATATTTTTAGCATTAAAAAATACTAAATTATTATTAGAATTATATATAAATATTTTTTTATTATAGAAATATTTTTTACTCTTTTTTTCTATATTGTTATTTATCTTATTACCATTAAATTTATTTAATATTTTATTAAGAATTAGTGTTTCATCATTAATTTTATTATTAATAAATAAATCATAATATTCTTTTATATCATTGATTAAATTGTATTCTTCATATATTGAATATAAATATCCATCATCATTATCACCATAATTTAAATATGTATTATTGTCAGTATAAATAAAGTTTAATACATTTAGTGACTTATTAATAGTATTATTTATTTTATTAAATAATTCTTTATCATTTATAAAACATAATGATAGAATATACATCTTTGTAACAAACCATTGATAGGTAAAACTATTTTCTTTTGATAAACCATCTTCATCAATAATAGTTAAATATTTACTAAGAATTAAAGATGATTTTTTATACCATTTATTTGACTTTTTTATATCAATTATTCTTGATAATAATAATAGTGCTGTTGCTTCCCCAATTACATGATTATTAGGAATACAACAATCTGAATAATCTATTTCATTACTAATATATTTAGCATGTAAATACAATAATTCAGTGTATTTTTTATTTAATTCATCATCTGATAAGATCATTAATGTTAGTGATATATTTAATGCTCTTATTGCTACTTCTAAGTTATTATTCCAATTAACACTATATTCATATTTATTATTTTTTTCCCAATAATCAATTATATTTTCAATATATTCTTTGTATTTCTTATTATTTGTTTTCTTGTATTTTATTGCTATTGGGACAAGAAATTGAAGTCTATTGTATTCCCAGATTATTTTTATATCATTATACTTCTTTAGATTTATTTTTCTCCAAAAAACATTTTCTGTAGTTAATTTAGTTATCATTTCTTTATATGAACTATACTCATTAAAAGTTTTTATTGTATCATTATCAGCATATTCTTCTTTTAATTCATCACTTTTTATATTTAATGAGATATTATTTAATTTTAAATTTGAAGGTATTTTATTTACTTTATTTCTTATATAAAAATATCCAATAATATCTTTAAATTTATATTCTATTTTTTTAAATAATTCTCTTTTATAAAGAGCCTTATAATATAATACATATTTTTTAATTTTCATTTTTTAATACTTCTCTTTCAAATTTTTGAGCAATCTTTTTTCTTGAATATTTTTCTAATACTTTTTTTATTACTTTATTTTTATCTTTGTCATATTTATTATAATTGCTTAACATTAATTCAAACTTATTATATAACTCTTTTTCATTATCTGTATACTCTCCAAAAGAAAATTCTTCGATAACTTTACAAGAGTCACCTTTCGCTAATAAAAGAATTGGACATCCAGCTCCTAATGCATCAAATATTTTAGTTGGTACACTATCAGTCATATTACCATTTTTTAATGATATAAAGCTAATTTTAGAATGCTTTAATATTGCATATACTTTTTCATATTGAATTTTTCCCACTAATTTTATATTAGCTAAATTTAATTTATCAATCTTTTTAGATAACGCATCTTTATATGCACCATCACCAAAAATTAGAAATTGAATATTCTTCATTTTTTTACTTTTATTTGCTAAATCTACTAATGCATCTAAATTTTGAGCAAGTCCCACATTTCCAATATACACTATTGTATCTTTTTTATCTAAGTTATATTTCTTTATTATTTCTTTATCTATTTTAAAATTAATAAAATTATCATCTAATCCATTTGGAATATATTTTACTTTATCTTTATTTTGAACATAATTCTTAATTTTTTCAACTTTTCCCGGTGTAACTGTAGTTATATAATCACTATGCTTATACATAAACTTTGCTATAAAGTTAAATATTTTATAATATATACTATCTTTTGTAAAACTATTCATTTCTACTGCTACATCCGGCCATATATCTCTTACATCATAAACTAATTTTGCTCTTTTTAATTTTGCCAGAAAAAAACCAGTAAAACTAATAAGCGGTGGTGGTGATGTTGTAACTAGATAATCAATCTTACTTAGTCTAAATAATCCAACAAAAAAGGCAAAAAAGGCTAATGATACATGTTCTATAAATCTATAAATATTTTTCTTTTTACCAAGTGCAACCAGGTCTTTCAATCTCTCAAGAAATTTCTGTGTAATATCGTCCATCTGTCCATCCTTCCTTCGCTGCGCAGGAAACGCAGTCTGTCTTGTTTTATTTTATCCTTATTGAATTGTAATATTCAAATTTTTCAGGTTCTCCAGCTTCCGTTTTTCTTCCATCAAATGCTGTAATCCCCGCATATCTGTCGGGTCGAGATTCATTGTCTGATGCTCAATGCTATAACTCTTCACCCGCAGGATCGTCTC
>OIZT01000440.1_pt1 | contig 26139 bp, 15 predicted proteins | sample 1588611 | NCBI WGS metagenome assembly OIZT01 (sample SAMN03283278) | human gut metagenome | biome: human-associated habitat; material: feces | host: Homo sapiens | place: Peru | collected 2012
AACTTATACCAGTAATAATCTATAAACCCGAGTCAACCTAAATCAGGAAAGTACACCTATGTACCAAATGGACTAAAAGACGCCATTGGTACAGGAAACGCACATCTGGTGTACCAATAAGGCCTTTGGCCTGATCAGAGGAAGAAAACTGCGGTCGAACAATGAACGACATCCACCCTTCTGTATGTTTGATTTCAGTATGGCCTTGTGAAATTCACTTGAGTACAGTCAAGATTTTACAAAATACTTTCAGCCACATACGGAATAATAACTGAACCTACTATGCCATACGCCAATGTTGGTGAACAAGAATCCGGAATGTTGCCTCTCTCCGTTTATTTTCTGTTCCATGAAATCATATGTCGTCCTGCTCCTCCAGGTGCGATAAATCAAGCACTCCTAAAACAACATCAGCCTGATAGCTAATGGTTTGGTGTTCCAGGTGCGAGCATATTTACTCACCTGAGAGTCGGCGGCCTCTGTACAGGGTGTTCTATTAGTGTTCGGAACTTCCAGATGCGAGAAACCACGCGCTCCTGGAGCGCCATCGGGCTGACAACCAACGAATTGCCCTTCCAGGTGTGAATATGTTCGCTTACCTGAGTGTTATGGGCACGTTACGGAATAGTCTGTGAAATATCTGTATCGTACTAAATAAGCAATATGCTATTGAGTAAATAATATATTGATAATAAGCGATTTGTGATATTTAGTGGTCAACTCCTATCTAATTGCCATATTTAAACATAAGTACTAAAGGCAGAAGTAGTCAACTCTATAGGGTTTCCTAAATAATAAGACTTCAAAGTTACAAGATTCGGAGCGAATCGACCTTGCTTGGGAATCCTTATTATCTGTTGAACGCTTTGTCGAGATTCTGTTCCATATTGTCAAACTGAGTCTTCAGATGTAGCCTCATGGCTGTCCTGAAAGCGTCTGCGGTTCCTGTCCTGAGGATGTTGTACAGGCTGATATGGGACACCAGCGTGATGTCGTGGTAGTCCTTGTGGAGTTTCGGGACATAAAGAGTGAACAGATGCCTCAAGATGCTTTGGAAGTCCATAAGGCTCTTGTTTCCAGTCATCTCGAACAATGCGCTGTGAAATTTTACATCGATTTCGGTCAGCTGTTTCGCGATTTCGTACTTCTCGTCTTCTGTCTGTGCGGCAGTCAGCTTGTTCTCCAGAATGAATTGTTTGGCAACGATAGCTTCCAGTTTCTTCATACCGGCCTCCGTCTTGTTCAAAAACAGAAAATCAGACATCCCGATCTCGATCATCAACCTAAGTTCATACAGGTCTTTCATCGTTTGCCTCTCAAGCTGACCCGATGTGACGATGGAACTCAAAGAACCGAATATTTTCGGACTGACGATAACGGTTCCCAACTTGCGCTTGGTCTCAATGAGTCCCAACGCACGTATTCTGCTTAACGCTTCCCTGACCACTACTCTGCTTACGCCGAGCAGGTCGCCAAGTTCCTGTTCCTTGGGCAGCCTTTTCTCGTCTTGATGCTCAGCTATGTATTTCAGTATGTCGTTCTGTGTCTGCTCAACCAGAGTCTGTTCAACTTTCATCTGTTATTTTTTGCCAAAATTAATCAAAAATAATAAGTATTACATATTCTTTTGGTATCAAATCGTATCGGCGGATTCAGAAATGATGCCGGCTACTTTTTTACATCAGTGAGAAATTTTTCGAGACATTCTCCGAATATATTCCTGTAGCCAGCCAGTCCGTCCTTGCGTCCGGCGAGTTCTTCGTTGAGGAACCCCCATCCGTGTCCGCCGGTAGGGAAAATGTACATCTCTGCCTTTATCCCTTTGTCAAGAAGGCTGTTGTAGTACATCAGACTGCTTTTCGGGTTGACTACATTGTCGTCTTGGCAAAGAGCGATGAAAGTCCTTGGCGTGTTTGCTCCAACTTGATTTTGCAAAGAATATTTCTCTTTCAAAGTCTCGCTTTCTCCGACAAGTTCTTTCCTTGTCCCATTATGATGGGCAAGGTCGATGACTGGATAGATAAGCACGGAGAAGTCTGGTCTAGTGATATTGTCCGTGAAGAAAACGGACGCTGTCGCGGCCAGATGACCTCCGGCGGAGAACCCCATAATTCCTATTTGTGATATTCCCCATTCCGCCGCATGTTTTCTGCAGTACCGGAAAGCGTTCCGTACGTCTGTGAGCGGAACGTTTGAGTGCCCGTTCGGAAGCCTGTACACAACAACGCAGACCGCTACGCCACGTCTGTTCATCCATTTGGCGACATCTTCTCCTTCCTTTCTGGCGCAGACTGTAGAATAACCGCCTCCAGGACAAATCACGACCATCTGTCCATTCGGATTTTCAGGAAAGTAGAACTCCATTCTGGCATTATCACCGACCAGACTTACATTGCCGTATTTGTTGTGTGTCTCTGCATCTGTTATTCCGTTTGACTCGCCAGGCCCTAAAGTGACGGCCTCCCCGTTCTCGTAGATGCCTTTGTCCGCACTCTGTCCTTTCGGATAAAGAGGGACGGTCTTGTCTGCTTCTGGATGGAATGTTTTGGCCGGAACTCTCGCGAATGTTATCGTCTCATAAGGATTTGCCTCGCCGCACTCGTAAAGAATGCCCACGTCACCGTCAGGGAACACCATCAGGTCTGAATATGCCGCCGGACCTTCTGTCAAGGTGCAAACCCTTTCCCAGTATTTGCCTGAGTCCCTGCTCATCCTGATGGTCATATTCCTTCTTTTGTTCTTTGTCTCAGGATTTGAGAACAAAAGCTTCTCGCCCGGCTTTCCATCTGTGTTGTAGTTGATGATGCTGGCATTGCAGACAGGTTCGATCAATTCGTTGTCGTAGTATGGTTCGCCGAAGGTTTTTCCTTGGTCGTGGCTTACAGCCACAAGTCTGCCGTAACCGTGCTCCTCGCGCCCTGCTCTGTCGGTCCTCATATTCAGCATTATGCGTCCGTCCGCGAGTTCGGTCACCGTGCTTTCATTTCCGACATCAAGGATTCCACCCAACTTCCAAGTCTTGCCTCCGTTGTCAGAATAGATGATATGGGATCCGGAAACACTGGTCTTGCTGTCGATGAAGGTGCCGTGGTCGCAAGGTATGACAATTCTTCCGGAGGTCAGTTGTATGGCGTGGCAAGGTCCTGTCGCGTACCACGTCCATCTGTTCTTCTTTGTTGAGCGTGTGATCTCTTTGGGTTTTGACCAGGTGAGTCCGTCATCGTCTGAGTACATACAGAACACCCTTCTGGTGTCGATGCTTTCTCTGGCGTGGATCTTCTTCTCGGGATCTTCCCCGTTATTCCACGTAGAAAGCAGGATGATCCTTCCTGTGTTGCGGTCTACTACGGGCGATGGATTGCCACAGACATTCTCCGCGTCATCCCATACCGTGATGATCGGTCCCCAGGTCTTCCCGCCGTCGGAGGAACGTTTAAGCACAAGGTCGATGTCGCCAGTGTCGGAACCGCTGTTGTGTCTGGCTTCGGCGAAAGCAAGTACTGTTCCCGCCTTGGTTTGGACAATGGCCGGAATCCTGTAAGTGTGAACGCCGTTCTCTCCTTTCCGGAATACGGCGTCTCCGGTCATCATCTGCCCGCCGGAAACGAATTCCGGAGCGAGCAGAAGTATGGCCGTCAATATTATCGAAAACAATCTTTTCATTTCTGTCGGATAGTTATCTCATCGATGCAATAACCTTGATCTCGTCAGCACTCAGGGCGCGCCTATAGAGTACATAGTCATCAAGATTGCCCGTGAATATATTCTCCGGAGCCCAGGCTCCAGAGGTGAGTCGCAGATTGCAGCCAATGAAATATGGAAGGGTCTTGGTGTCCTTATCCACCGCCAGTTTGCTGCCTTTGGACTCTCCGTCAAGGAAAATCTCAAGATTCCGTTCAGGGGTCGAGGTCCGTGAATAGACAATGGTTATGTTGTGCCAAGTGCCGTCATCGAACTTCGCGTCGGTAATGGTCACGGTGTTGCCTGCCAATTTCCCTTTTTCGGCGGTGCAGCGGAACTGGTGTTTTGACTGGAACCTCGCCCAAATCTGGTTGGAGATGTCGGCGGCTCCTGGACAGTCGCCTTGGGCAAAGATTGCCTGGCTTACGGATGTCTCCGGAAGTTTCGCCCAGAAAGATACTGTCATCTCGCTTCCGTCAGGATATTGCTTGGCGATCTCATCAGGCATTTGGATTACTGAGTACGGTCCGCCTTTCGCCGAGCCGTCAGGAAACTTGACGGACTTGCCTCTTCCTTCCGTCACCGCATCCTCGTAGCTGAGCGTCAGAGTCTTGTCGTTCTTGGATAGACTGAAATTGATTGTCTTGAAGGAATATGGACCATAGTCGAGGATGTCTCCATCGAACGGAAGCAAGAACACAAGACCGTTCGAAGGTACGACGTGGATGTAACCTTCCTTTTCTGCCACGTCGCTGTATTTTTCATTATAGGTACGCAGCTTGACCTTGTACGTTCCCACGGATGAATATGTGACCACAGGGTTCGCCTCGGTGGATGTCGCAGGCGCGCCACCTTCGAATGTCCATTCCCTGTTCTGCACATTACCGGTGGATCCATCCAGGAATGTAACGCTTCCTCCGGCGTAGGTTGTCGTGTTCTTGGCGCTGAAGTCTGACATCACGGCAAATCTGTCCAAAATCGTAAGCCCGTCTTCGACCATCATCACATCGGATGCTATGGCATTGCTGACTTCGAGTTTTATTGAATATATTCCCGGAAGAAAAATGAGTTTGGGGTTCTCTTCCGTTGAGATGACAGGTTCTCCTTCCTTAGGGGTGAAAGTCCATTTGATGTTTTCAGGAAAACCTGTGGATTTGTTTGTGAATGCGATCTCCTGATTGTCAAAGGCCATTTTTTTGTCCATTGTGAAGTCCGCCTTCACGGAAGTGTGGTAGCCGACGTGGACAAGCTTCTCCTTTACGAGCTCGGAACTCTCGTCTTTTCTTGAGACGGAAAGTTTTACTGTGAACGTCCCGACTTTCATCCAGCGCACAACGGGCTGGGAAAGGATTGATGTTTCGGTCTCGGCTCCCTCGAATGTCCAGTTCCATTTGGTCGGGTTGCCGGTGGAGATGTCGGTGAAAGTCACCTCGTCGCCGACAAGCACCTCCGAGGCGGATTCTTCAAACGCCGCTTTTAATGGAGCGTTTGCCTCCTCGTCCTTGCAGGAAAACATAAGCGCCGCAAGGAAAGATATGAATATGATAGAGTATCTTTTCATCTTTTAGATTATTTTATGAATGCGTATCCAAGAGGAACCCTTTCAAAACTTATCCTCTCGTATGAACCGTTGTCGCCATTCTCGTACAGGACCCCCACGATCTCGTCCTTCACAAGCACGATGTCCGAATATGCCGCCGGCTTATCCCAGATAATCTGTCCGTCGCACCATGTCGCACCGGAATCAGTGCTGCCTTTAAGAGTCAGGTGTGTTCTGGAGGAGGAGTTGGAGCAGTTGCAGTGAAGGAGTACTTCTTTCCCGTCTTTGACGGCGGACAGAATCGTTCCCTGGCATCTCGGATCCGGCAGAGAGCTGTTAGCCACACCTGCCGTGAATGTTTCTCCTCCGTCCGCGCTGTAGGCGAGCAGGCGTTTTCCGCCGCCGGCCCTGCAGCTAATGATCAGCCGTCCATCTCCTGTTTCGGCGACACTGCTCTCATTTCCGCCTTTGACAGCCCCTCCGATCTTCCAAGTGACACCGTTGTCATCTGAATAAATGACGTGGGAATATCCGGAACCTCCTTTTTGGTTATAATCGCACGGAATGACAATTCTACCTTCGTATGGAGCTTTGGTCATTACAATTCCATGGCAAGGCCCTGTGGCGTACCACCCCCAATCGTCTTTCTTTACTGAAGACGTGATCTCTCTCGGACTCGCCCATGTCAGGCCATCGTCATCGGAACAGGTGTACCAGACCCTGCGTGTGTCCTTGGTGGCGCCGTCCTTGTTGAAATCACCTGCTGATTTCCCGTCGGTCTGGAAGTTCCAAGTCATCAAGAGGTGGATTCTTCCGCTGACAGGGTCCACTACCGGACTCGGATTTCCGCAGGTATTAAGTCCGTCGTCCCACACTGTGATGATATTCCCCCAAGTCGTGCCTCCATCGGTTGACCTGCGGAGGATGAGATTGATGTCACCCGTGTCGGATCCACTTAGCTTTCGTCCTTCGCAGAAGGCCAGAAGCGTTCCTTTCTTGGACTTGGCGAGCGCGGGAATCCTGAATGTGTGGTAACCGTCTGTTCTCGCCACGAAGATGTGAGGAGCTTTCACTGTGGAGGTGTTGTTTCCTTTCCCTGAATCGGGTGTCGGGTTCTCTTTCCCGTCGCACGATGAGGATGTGGCGATGACGAGAGCTGCGAAAATCGTCAATAATTTATCAAAGGTTCTCATATCCGGTAGTCTGTGTCAGGTTGTGATTTAATGACAGTTCCGAAAGCGGGATGGCGAAGTACAGGGGAACTGTGATTCCTGCGTCATGCCTTGCCTTGAGCTTAGGAATATATTGGTAAACATCGATGACCCCTTCGTAGTGGAACCTGAGAAGATCCGGCCAACGTTTGTTCTCAAGCCAGAATTCCCTTCCTCTCTCGTCGAGGATCTCTTTCTCCAAGGTCTCCTTGTCGGTGGCTCCGGTGTATTTCCCGATACCTGCCCTTTCGCGTACCTTGTCAAGTTCTTTGACAGCTGAATCCGAATCCCCCAGGGCGGCGTATGCCTCGGCTTTGAACAGGATCATCTCCGCTGTCCTGTAAAGAATGATGTCATTGTCGAAGATGACATTTGTGGCTGTCTTTGTCCCGGGCATCTTCCTCTGGGAGATGCCGAGTTGGTTGCCGTCTTTATCGACCGCGATGACGTAGGCATTGTCTTTCCTCACGTCTCCCTTGTATTTGCCAAGGATGTTCCTGATCTGCTCGCTTGGAATGTAACTGCTTCTTGCTCCACTCTTTGCGTACGGGATTTCGTCCTTGTTGACGGCTTTGTCCACGAACACATCCCTAAGTGTGAGAAAGTGCGTGTAGCTATCCGCTATCTCGGGGTAGCCGAAATGAATGGACCAGATGACCTCCTGCCCGTTCCTGCTTCCGTAGATCTCGCTGAAATCAGATTCGAGGCCAGTGTCCTTCGATGCAAGTCCGGCGTAACGGATGACTTCCTGAAGATCCTCGTTTCCTCCGCCAAGAACCTTGGCTTTCCAAAGATAGGTGTCGGCCATAAGGGCGTATGCCGCAGGTTTTGATGCCCTGCTCTTGCCTTTGGCCCATAAGTCAGTCGGATACAAGTCGATGGCTGTATTCAAATCCTTGATTACCTGACCGATGGCTTCATCGCATGAAGAGCGTGACGGCAACGGTTTCGCGGATCCTTTGGTTGACTCTGTCTCAAGAGGAATGTCTCCCCAAAGCCTTGTCAGGCAGAAGAACATATAAGCCCTCATTGTGTAGGCTTCGGCAAGGATTTGCTTCTTGTCGGTTTCCAGACTGAAAGTGGCCCTGTCAATGTTGTCAATGATCATATTGCAGTTCTGGATGACCGTATAGTATGATCCCCATGAGATTCCGTTGAGCGATGTAAGATTATGCGCCCATTGGTTGGAACCACCTCCTTCAAGTCCTGGCTCGAATTCGTCACCTCTCGCTTCAAAGTTCTCAAGAGTGTTGCAGCAGGATCTGAATGTCGTATAGGTCCCCGTAAGATAACTTTCCACTTCATTCTTGGTCGACCAATAACCCTGACCGTAAATGTAGGATGGATTCTTGACATCAAGAAGACTGTCGCAGGATGTCATGGACACCAATGCCGTGGTTATTGCTATGAATATATGTCTTGTTTTCATTTTGTTCCTGGTTTAGAAAGTGATATTGACACCCATAGAGTACTCCCTTGGCCTCGGATACTGACCATAGTCGTAGCCGAGATAAAGCTCAGGGGTCATACCATCATATCCTGTGATATAGCCGACGTTGTAAACTCCTCCGAAAATCTGAAGGGCGGAGATGCGCAACATTTTGGTCAGGCTCTTCGGCAGGTTGTAGGCCAGAGAAATCTCGCGGATAGCCAGGAAGTCTCCCTTTTGGTAGAATGCTGAGTTGTTCGACTGGCCTGATGTCGATGATCCAATACTCTCTCCGGATCTGGTGAAATTCCTCGTGGCGTAATCAGCGTCGCTCAATGGCGAGAATCTTGGGTACTTGGCGTTCGGGTTCTCAGGAGTCCAGCAGTCTTTCAACGCTTCGGTGTAAGTGTTGTAATTGTTCCTTATGCTGGCGAGTCCGTAGGCCAAGGATCCGTTGTTGATCACGTGCCCCATGGCGAAATCCGCCACCACCCTTGCCGTAAGGTTCTTCCATCTGAAACTGTTGGTGAATCCTCCAGTCTTGTCAGGACGGATGTATCCCATGAATATCATATCCTTGGCATTGATGTAGCCATCATTGTTTCTGTCTTCCCAGATGGCGTCACCGGCATGCTTGGTCCTTCCTTTCGCATTTTCATCGTAAGGAGCGAGTGCGGCTTCCTCATCGGTCTGATAGACACCCATGTAATGGTAGGCATAACGGCTCCCGAAGCGTTCACCCTCAGCGAATCCTCCTACTTTTATCTCAGTTCCGGTGGTTGGGTCGTAAATGTAGTTTCCTCCCGTCCTGTTCTTCTCTTCACCGTTTTCAGGCTGTGAGAGTACGATTGTCCTGTACCAGGTGAAGTTCGCCCCAAGGCTCCATGTGAAGTTTTTGGTGCTGACAGGAACCGCGTTTATCTCCACCTCTATACCTTTTGTCCCGAGGCTTCCGTAGTTACACTTTATCGAAGAGAACCCGGTTGTTGACGGCAACTTGTTGTCATAGAGCCTGTCGAATGTCTTCTTGTTGTAAACATCCACCAGAATCTCAAGTCTGTTGTTGAAAAAACCGAGGTCAAGGCCGGCGTCCCAGGATTCTGTAGTCTCCCAGACAAGGTCGGCGTTGGCAAGCGTTGTGTTCAGAATTCCGACTTCTCCAAGATAAGTGGTTTCCGTGATTCCATAAAGACCTCTGGAGTTGGACAGAGAAATCGAGTTGTTCCCCGTGTGTCCCCAGCTTGTGCGGAGTTTAAGCTTGCTGACATATTTGCGGAGAGGCTTGAAGAACGCTTCCTTGTGGGCGTTCCATCCAAGGGACGCTCCTGGGAAATAACCCCATCTGTGGTTCTCGGCGAACCTTGATGAACCGTCGGCTCTCATACTGATGGAGGCGAGATATTTTCCGTCATAATCATAGTTGACACGGCCGAAATAACTGAGCATCGCTTCCGCTGTCCTGATGGACGTCACTCTTTGCGTTGAGTCAGCCGTCGCGTTTAGGGTCGGGATAAGATCGGTCGAAGCTCCGCTTCCGCTTCCTGAGATGTAAGTCTCATCATCCTTTATGTAGCTGGTGCCGGCTGTGGCGTTGACATGATGCTTGGCGAAGGACTTGTCGAAATTGAGGACTGCGTCCGCCTGGAAATGCCCGTCGTGCTGTTGCTTTCCGCTTGCGGGACGGATCGCTGTTCCTGTGGTCTCATTCAGAGCCTCGAATCCTCCGTTGATGCCCTCTGACATCATATAGTAGATAGTAGGGGAGAACGTGAGGCCAGGAAGGATAGTCCAGACGGCTCCTCCCTGCATTGAGGTCCTGTACTGCTTGTTGACGGTGTATCTCGTCTTGTAGTAGTTCTCGTACTCACGGGGCCTGAATGAAGACATGCCCTCTCCTGGAGCCGGGGAGCCATCCTCGTAGTGGAGTTTGTAGGTTGGAGGCATAAACATGGCTCTCTGAAGAGAATTGACCGAATTTGACATCGTGTTCCTGTCGCCGACATTGAATGTCGCCTTGGAGAAAACCTTCCAGCTTTTGTTGATCTGATAGGACGCGTTCATAGAGGCACTGTAGTTTTTGTACCAGGTACCTCTTACAATGCCGTCCTGGTCAAGATATCTTAGGCTGCCGTAGTAGTTGAGTTTCTTGTCTCCTCCGGATATACTAAGCTCGTATTCATTTTTTACGGCGTTGTGGTAAGTCGCGTCCTGAAAGTCCGTGTCCATGAATATCAACTGCCTCCCGGTAACGGGATCGACCATCGTCTCCCATCCCTTGTTCTCCAACAGGTCGGCCACAAAGTCCTGTCCGTAATTGTTGAGGTAAACGTCTAGGAACTCAAGTGTGTTCGGCGAGTCCCAGGCGTTTCCTGTGGACATACCGAACGATCCGTTCAGGAATTTGTTCTTGTCGGCCTCGGTGGCGTTAGGGTCTTCATAGGCCGCTTTCCTTGTCAGATAGATGTAGTCTTTGGCATTGAGGAGATTAAGCCTCTTAGGCTGTTGGTCTAGGCCGAATGTGTAACGGAAGTTTACCTTCGCATTGCCTTCGCTTCCCTGTTTTGTCGTGATGATGATGATTCCGTTCGCGGCCCTTGCACCGTAGATCGAGGTCGATGCGGCGTCCTTAAGAACTTCGATTGATTCGATGTCCGAAGGGTTCATGTCTTGGATGGCCCTCATCCCTTGTGAGACGGCTCCGTCAACTATGATTAGCGGTGCGTCACTGGACGTCCCTGTCGTGGTTCCTCCTCTCATGAATATCTCTGGATTCTCACCAGGCTGGCCAGAGGTGACCTGAAGCTGAAGTCCAGGTACTTTACCCTGGAGCTGAGCCAGCGGACTCTGCTGAGGTGTATGCTCAAATTCTTCGGAAGACACTCTGGTGATCGATGTCGTCACGAGCGATCGGTTTTGCGTTCCATATCCGATCGAGACAGATTCCTCAAGCATCTGAGTGTCATCCTCAAGGCGGACATTGATCACCGTGCTGCTTCCCACGGTTACAGTCTGCGGCAGCATTCCGATAAATGAGAACTCAAGAGCGTCACCTTGTCTGGCCTGTACCGAATATGCTCCTTTGGCGTCTGTGATAGCCCAGTTCTTTGAACCGACTACCAGAACATTGGCTCCTGGCAGACCGATTCCGGTGTTGTCGGTGACGACCCCGGAGATGGACATTGTTTTGCCGGATCCCTTTTCCTGCGCGGGCAATCCAAGTCCGAAAGCCGTGGCCACGAACATCACTGCCATCACGCGGAAGATCAGTCTTAACGTTCTGTTCATTTTGGTATTAGTTTTTGTTACTATTTGAATATGCACTTGTAGTTGTCGAACTCAGTGTCTTTCAAGTCTTCCAGAAGCGATGAATATGCTTCCGGAGTCAAAGTGGCAAGCGGTTTTCTGCATGGGCCGAGATCCAGTCCGGCCGCTTTCATAAACGCTTTCCCGCAGCCGTTGCCGTATTTCTCAAGGAATGTGATTATGATGTTCGCCTTGTACTGCAGTTCCGCGGCGTCGGATATTCTGCCATCCTTGAACGCTTTCATTATCTCAAGATAAATCGGAGCGTTGTAGCCGTAAGTGCTTCCGATGAATGTGTCCGCGCCGATTGAAAGGGCTGGCAGCATCATCTCGTCCCTTCCCCACATGATGTTGTACTTTCTGTCCTTGAACTCAAGGCACAGCTGGTAGTCCATCATGTTCTCAAACGTGTACTTGATGCCTGCGAAATTAGGAATAAGTCCGTCCACCTCTTTGAGAAGACTTATCATTGGTGGGCACACGTGCGTGAGACAAGGAATATTATAATAAAAAAACGGCATGTCTGGTTCCGCTGAAGCCACTTCTGCAAGGGTCAAGGCGAGGTCCTTGACATTGGCGGCCTTTTGGTAATAAGGCGCGGTCATGGCGACTGCGTCAAGTCTGCATTCTTTGGCGTACTTCATAAGATCCCTGCATTCAGGCACGCTTGTGCCGCCAAGAAAACCGATCACCGCAAATCCTTCCTCACGGTATTTCGCCCACTCTTTGAACAGAGCCTTTTTCTCTTCGGAGGTCAATGCGGAACCTTCACCGGTCGTCCCGCAGGCGAACACTCCGGAAATACCGTTGTCCTTATAGAATCTTTGCTGCCTTTCCACAGCCGACAGGTCTATCGACCCGTCTTCCTTAAACCCCGTGAACGGGGCTGCAATCAATCCTTTGATACGTTTCATAGAATATACTGGTGTTAATTATGTCGTTTTTATCGTGTGCAAATGTATTAATTAAGTATAATATATGCAATATTTATTATGTTATTTTAACGATAAATAAAATACTTTGCCTATATTTTGAGAAAATAAGTAATATTTATCATTAATATTTTGTAGTATTTAATTCATGCGTTATCTTTGCAACCACGGAATGAAAATAACCAATATCAAGATGCTGAACAGGAGAATGACAACATTTGTGGCTCTTGCCACAAGCCTTTTAATGTCGGTTATCACAGTAAACGCGACCGAATGTGTGGTCGGTAAGCCGGCTGTGATGCCAGTAACGGAAGGACACGGCTCGGCCGGTGCGTTCATCGGTAAGGTGGGTGACGCTGTCCTTATTGCCGGTGGCTCTGATTTCGAGGACGCAAAACCTTGGGAGGGAGGGCTCAAGAGTTATTTTGACAAGATATGGGCTGTCACGGAGACTGGCGGACGGCTATCCTGTGGAGAAGTTGAAGGGACTTGTCTTCCTATGCCTCTTGGTAACGGATGTGTGGCCGGTGACGGCAAGACTATGTACTGTATCGGTGGCGTGAACACAGATGGTCGCTCCGGGGAGATATTCACAATCAGCGGCTCCCTTGATGCCCTTAAGGTCAAGCGGTTCTGCGACCTTCCTGAAGGTTTTGTCCCTAATGCCGCGGAATACCATAAAGGTTATATTTATATTATAGGTTCCAAGGATGGCGCGAATTGTCTTTTCAGGCTGAATGTCAGTTCGTGTCAGTTCAAGGAGCTCGCCTCTTGTCCTGGTCCGCTTGTCACGGAAGGAAGTTGCTTTGTCTATCAGCATAACGGCAGAGAGGAAGCCTTTTATCTGATAGGAGGAAGGAGCTCCGGTCAAGACGGGATATTCATTGAAAGCAATGTCTGGGAATATCTCCCGACGCACGACGTTTGGAACAAGAAAACGTCCTTTAATGACGGAGGGGAACCACTCTCGCTGATGTACAGCTCGGCTGTGAAATATGGCTCGGCTCATATCCTTGTCTTTGGTGGAGACGACGGAGTTGAGTTTCTCCGTAGGGATTCTCTCGGGAAAGACAGATCCAGGTCCGAGGAGCTTATGGCCGCGTTCCTTGGCCATAGGGGGTTCTCCAACAAGATATTCGCTTACCATACCATCACTGACACTTGGGTCACCCTTGACTCTCTTGACTTTACTTTGCCGGCCGTGACCACGGCTGTGGATCTGAACGGAAAGATCATAATCCCTTCGGGGGAGGCGAGACCAGGTGTGAGGTCGGAAGGCATCATTGAAGTGTCAATCGCTGACAAGGCTTCGTTCGGATGGGTCAACTACCTTGTGGTTGTGGTCTATCTCTTGTTGATGATGGGAATGGGATTCTATTTTTCACGAAGAAACAGCGGATCAGACAAATTCTTCAAAGGCGGCGGAAGCATTCCCTGGTGGGCCGCGGGCATCAGTATATTCGCCACTGCCCTCAGTGCGATCACATTCCTGTCCATTCCTGCCAAGGCGTATGCCGCGGACTGGGGAATGTTCATATACAATATGACGATCATCCTGACCGTCCCGGTCGTGATAAACTTCTATCTCCCGCTTTTCCGGAAACTGAAAGTCGCCTCCGCCTATGAATATCTTGAAGAAAGATTCAGTGGATCTGTCCGTTATCTGGCGTCCGCGTTTTTCTGTCTGTTTATGTTCTCCAGAATCGCGATAGTGCTGTTCCTCCCTTCTCTCGCTCTTAACGCCGTGACAGGGATCAACATCTACCTATGCATCCTTATGATGGGAGTGGTGACAATCATCTATTGCACTATGGGCGGAATCGAAGCCGTCGTGTGGGGTGATGTCGTACAGGGAATATTGTTGGTGGGCGGTGCCGTCATTTCGTTCGTGTGGATAGTCGGCGGCATTAAAGGCGGCTTCGGCGGCTTTATGGATGTGGCGGTGGAGCAGTCAAAGTTCAACATCCTGAATATGTCTGTGGACTGGACCCAACCGGTCTTCTGGGTGGCGATACTTGGAGGATTCTCCAATCAGCTTCTGACTTACACGTCAGACCAGTCTGTTGTCCAAAAGTATCTTACCGTCAAGGATTCCAAGGGCACCGAGAGAGGCCTTTGGCTGAACGGAATCCTCAGTATTCCGATAGCGTTCCTGTTCTTCGGCATCGGCACGGCCTTGTTCGTGTTCTTCCGTCAGGAGCCGCAACTGCTCAATGCCGGAATGAGCAACACCGACTCAATCTTCCCTCATTATATTATGTGCAAGTTGCCTGTCGGAATATCAGGCCTACTCATAGCGGCCGTTTTTGCCGCGGCGATGTCAACCCTGTCTTCCAACATCAACTCTTCCACGACAGTTATGTGCGAGGACTTCTACTCGAAGCTCAGAAAGAACCGCACGGACGGTCAGAAGGTCAGGTTCGCAAGGGTGTCGGGAGTCATCGTCGGGACATTGGGCATCTTGATGGCTCTCGCCCTCGCCACATTTGACATAGCTTCCCTGTGGGATCAGTTCAATTTCTTCCTTGGACTCCTCACAAGTGGCCTCGGAGGACTTTTCCTGATGGGAATATTCTCGAAGCGCATCGGTACGAGGAGCGCGTTGGCTGGATTCATCGGCTGCGTGGTCACCCTCTTGCTTTTCCACCGTTTTTCCTACGTGACCTCCACTCTCTATGGATTCATAGGACTAATCTCCTGCTTCCTTATCGGTTGGCTGTCAAGTTTCGTCTTCGGCAAAGGTCGCTAACCTGTCCGCCATTCACAAAATAAACGCTGCCGTGACTCCATTCACGGCAGCGTTTTTCGCTGGATATTAATGCCGCCTTGTACGGCGGAAATAGCTATCAGAATCTGTAGAATCCTGCGGCGGGCTCGTTGGTTTTGGACTTGCCGCTGACATTAACGAACTTAGCCGGGAGGCAATCGCCGCTGTCGATCAGGGCTTGGTTGCGCTCTATTGTGACATTGGTTGCGCTTGAGGTGGCCTTTCTGGTGAAGGTGTAAGGGGCGAGGATGTACGGAGCGTAGATGTTGCCGTCTGAGCCGTGGATGACATACTGATCCTTCACAACCTCAGGAGCGATGAATATCTTGGACCAGCCTGGACCACCCATCGACAGGCAGAAATCGAAGCCGTGGCACATAACGTCGTATCCCAGATTGGCATAGTACGGTGACTTCACTCCCTTCATATCGAAGCTTCCCTCGGCATATTCAGCCACACCGACCTTCTCTCCGTCAGCCATATACACGCCATAGTTTCCGTCATCGAAAAGGGTGAAGGAGTTCAGGACTATGTTGTAGTTGATGCCGTCAGAATACGGATATCCTTCGTAGATGACGGAACCGTGATGCGCTCCGGTCCACGCGCAGAGCTTGCCGTCCTCGAAGAACATCTTCATCGGGTACGCGTCCGTGAATTTGGTGACACCCCATCCATAGACATTGTAGCTTTCGTCCACACGGAACGGCTCGATCTTGATGTCGAACGAGATAGGCTTGCGGTCATATTCAGAATATTCCGATGTGGATGACGCTGTGGTCACCGTCCACTCGCCGAGGTAGCGCTCATATTCATCGGAACCCTTAGGGATGGTTGAGGTGGCCTGAACCTTATAGGCATAGCTTTCGCCGAACATATTCTTTCCGGAGACGATGAGGATGTATTCTACATTAGGCACACCCTGGGTGAATCCGAGGGTAAGTCCCTGGTCGGAGTTCAGAGCCTGAAGGTAGTCGCTTTCGATCTCGATTCCTTTCTGCTCGCAAAGCTCGGTGTAGGAGTTGTTGTACTTCGGAAGAGCCTCGTCCGCAAGAACTTTGGCTGTCAAGTAATAGTAGGCGCTGGCGACACCCTTGCCCTTTACGAGGAAGTCGATGCTGAAGTAGCCGTCTTTTTCCGGGAGGGTCGCCGTCACTTCAATGGATGGTTTCTCGGTGGTTCCGTCCCAGCCGCCTCCCCAGGACTGAGGGATCTTGTCATAGTAGCCTTCAAGGTTGACGCAGCCCTTGAAGCAGTAATTGGTCGCTGAGTAGCTGCGGTTCGCGAAGTAGGCTTTGTACTCCTCCGCGTCTCTCTTATAGACAGGTACACTGACGGTCTTGCCATCAATCTGCACCTCGCATTCCGGAAGGGTTGTCAGAGAGGTGCAGCCATCGAAGGCGTTCTGCCATTTGTACACTTTCTTGAGTTTGTTCAGGAAGCCGAGGCTTTCGGATTTCAGGGATTCGCAGCCTTGGAACGTATAGTTCAATTCCGTGATCCTGTCAACAGGAAGGTTGTCCCAGAAACTGTCAGGTATGGTTTTCAGTGATTTGCAGTTGGCGAATGTCCTCTGCATCTTGGAAGCCCTTATGGCAGCCTTGGCGGTCTCGTTGAACATATTTTCCGGAATCTCGACCAGCGACTCACAGTTCGTGAATGTCTGGTTGAGCATATTGGCGTCATTGGAAAGCTTGAAGTGGCTGAGGGTAGGCAGCCTCTTGAGGCTCTTGCAACCGTTGAAGATCTGCCATATCACTACTCCCGCCTTGGTGAAGTTTCTGAATATGTCCGGATCCAGATATTCCAAAGACTCGCAGTTGGTGAACGCATAGTTGAAGTTGGTGATTTGTGAATTGATCGCGTCCATAAATCCGATAGGAACTTCCTTCAGGCTTGTGCATTTTTGGAACAAGCCATTGCAGCTGGTGAGCTTCCTGAGCTCGTCACCCTTAGGGACGGCGACACGTCTCAGGCCTGTCATACCATTGAAACTTAAGCCGCTAAGAGAGATGCCTCCCCATTGGATCACCTCAACGAGGTCCGCTTCGTGTCCGAAAGTATTTGGTTTGCCGATTGTGCGGATTGTCCCGCTGATCTGTACAGGGTACAGTCTGGATGCGTCATTGTACTTATGCTTCGGGTAGCTTTGTGATTTGAGTGTGTCCTTTGAGCCGTCGCCCCAGTCCACATAGTATTCCGGCGCCGCGTTGTTGTGTGTTACGGGAAGCACGACGCAACTGTCTTTGGCAAGAGGCTGCATCATCAGTACCATCACGTTGTCCGGATAAGTGACAGGGTTCTGATAGACGATGATGGATTCGACAACGTTGCCGTCATTCTTCAAAGTCAACCTTGTCTCCCTCGCGTAAGGCATCTCGTTCTTGTCAACGCTTACGCTCACGGTTTTTGTGTACACCTCGTAAGCCCTTGTCTCGACCAGACGTGCCCAGGTCTGGTCGCCTTCAAGCTCAGCCGTGAACTCAAGGTTCGTGGTGACATCCACATTGAAGACTCCGCCAGACGCCGGGCTCTCGACTGATGTCGTGCTGACGTGCATATTCCCGGCCACGAAAGTCAAGGTTCTCATCAAGGTCTTGTTGGCCCCGTCGCTCAAGAGCAGGATAACCTTGCCGGCCTCCGGAGAGTCCGGAGCTGTCACGGCGATGACACCGCTCTTTTCATCCGTGGCCTTGGCCTCGGCCTCCCAATTGCCCTTAGGAAGTACTTCCAGGATCGTGTTCTTGTCGCCTCCGGTTATCGTGTAGGCATATTCCTTTGTCTGTCCGGAATATATCAGAGAGGAAGGAACCTCAACTGCGATTCCGAACTCCTTATATATTTCAAAGGTAAGCACAGTGCCGTCCGCGAGGGTCAGGTAAGCGGTCTTGCCGTCATCGCTGAGTCTGGCTCCCTTGAAGAAAGCGTCTCCGTCGTCTCCGGTGGCCTTGCCGCATTCCACGTACGTGACACCGTGATCGTAGGAGACATACCATTTCCCGTTCTCGATTTTCATAGAAGGGGTCACTCCACGCTCTCCGGTGACAGGAATTGTGTGCCCGTCGGAATCCAGAAGCCACTCACCGTTCACAGTCCAGTACCATTTTCCGTCCGGAGCCTGCTTCACAGAGATGTCAGGGGATTCGCCATCAGAAAGGGTGATGGTTGACATCTTACCGTAAGCATCGACAAAGGTGATGACGTGGGTCCCGTCTTCCTTGTCCTCAATGCCGCTGATGAACATTTTGCCGTCGATCAGCTGCTGCAAGTCGGAAAGTTGTGTGTTGAGTGATGAGACCAGAGCCTCGACTTTCGTAAGCCTTTGCTCCACATCGTCCAGACGGGATTTCAATTCCTCGTCGTTGTAGCACGCTGTCGCCAGCAGTACTATCAGGGCGTAAGTTAAGAATCGTTTCATAATACATTAATTGGTTTAATGACCCTAAAATTACGAAAAAATCCAATAAGTTATAATATGTAAGTGCGATTTTCTATTTTAGAATATGCCCTGTATCGGTGCGGTTTGCGTATTATGGTATGCTCTGGACGTATATTCTTGTAATGTTATTTGATACTTATGTTATGATATGTGATATTTCTTGTGGAAATGCTTATATGTTGTAATAAATCGTGCTCTGGCGGCCGTAGGGGCAAAGAAAAGTTTAAAATCGTTACAAAATTTTCATCGCGATCACTGCGCAGGCCTCCGCGTCAGCCAGAGCGTGGTGATGGTTCGCCAGATCGTATCCGCAGGCCTCGGAGACGGTCTGGAGCTGATGGTTGGGGAGGCTGCAACCGAAATGCTTCCGTGATGCCTCCAAAGTGTCAAAAAACTCATAATCCGGATAGTCCATCTGATAGACCTTGAAGACGCTCTTGAGGCAACCTTCGTCAAAATGACTGTTGTGCGCCACAAGCGGCAGCCCCTCGATCAGCGGCTCTACCTTTTCCCAGACATAAGGGAACACCGGCGCCTCATCAGTGTCCTCCGGTCCGAGCCCGTGTACCCGCCGGCAGAACCATTGGTAATATTCAGGCTCTGGGTGGATCAGGCTGTAGAATCTGTCCACGATCTCACCTCCCCGCACGACAACGACACCAACGGAGCAGACACTGCTTGGGCACTCGTTCGCCGTCTCGAAATCAATAGCCGCAAAATCTGTCATAGCGATTTTCTCTCGTCATCTTGTGAAATCCCGTTTTCATCTGTCGCGGGAATCATATAAAGTGAGGCCATCCGCGCGACATCGTCAGAGATTCGTTCACGTAACTCTGCCGGCTCCAGCACCTCCACATCCGCTCCGTGCGAGAGAATCTCCTGCACGAAATCAAATGTCGGAGCGATATGGTAGCTGAAAACCGAACTTCCGTCCTCCTGCACCGCCTCTTTTTGCGACCCGTGCAGCGGCAGCGTCCTGAAGTACTTGACCTGGTTCGGTACGACACGGATCCTGATGTCCTCCGGGGCTTCCCCGATGATGACACCGAAGAAGTTTCTGAAATATTCCTCAGCGTCGAAATCCTTCGGAAGCTCGAAACTCTCCTCCAGCTCCTCCATATCCACGAATCTGTCCAATGAATATATCCGCAGTCCCAAGTCGCTGTCGCCGAGCATATACCACCTCTGCTTGAAGTACTTGACGCAATATGGCCGGACGTTGAAGCAGTGCGGCTCCGGGTTCCGGAAGCTTTGGTAGCAGAGGCTGATCACCTTGGAGTCACGCATCGCGCTGATGATGTCTGTCAGAAACCTTTCGGACGAAGGGATCTTCTCCATAAGTATGCGGTCCTTCATATCGGCGTTCTCCTTCAGCACGTTGTTCAGGCACAGTGTGTGGAGCATCCAATTGGCTGTCTCGTCGCTCCCGACATCAGAATGCCCGATGTGGAACCCGAGGCTCCTGTCATTGAGGATCTCTATTCCGAATATGTCCGCGATGGCTTGCTTGTGGTTGAAGAATGTCCTCTCCGACAGAGGCTCTCCCGTCTCGTTCAGCGGACTGCGCCTCCACGCCTCGCTGATCTCCCGGAAGGAGACGTAGCTCTTGCGGTTGATCAGATCAACCAGCCAGATGTACCTCTTGAAAAAATTCTTTGCCATTATCTATGAATATTTTGACGCAAATATAGCCCTTTTTACTGTAAAAATGTGGCAGTGGAGCGCGTCCGGATTCTGCAAGGCTTGCAGACGTTGCGATGATGTGGCGGGGTGCCGCTATCTTTGCGTCAGAAACAAGGTAGAAAACACAATTCACCTAATTTAATATATTCAGTTATGGAAGAGAACAAGACAATGAAGATCTACAACCTCATCATTTTGGATGAGAGCGGTTCGATGAGCTCGATCTACAATCAGGCGCTCGGCGGGATCAACGAGGCGATCAACGGCATCAGGCAGAACCAGGAGAAGTTCCCGGAGCAGAAGCATTTCGTGTCCATCGTGACATTCGAGGGGGAAGGTATGAGTGGCGTGAAGACCCGCAGGGACTGTGTGCCGGTGGGGGAAGTGGCTGATCTGACGAAGAAGGATTACCGACCGGGCGGCTGCACTCCGCTCTACGATGCGATGGGAATGGCCATCTCGGAACTTGACCACAAGGTGGAGGATGGCGATGGAGTTCTGGTGACCATCATCACGGACGGAATGGAGAACTCCTCCCAAGAATATTCAGGGAGAGCGGTCAAGGATCTTGTCGCGACGCATAGGAAGAAGGGCTGGACGTTCGCCTACATCGGGGCTAACCAGGATGCCGTTGAGGTGGCGAGGGATCTGAATATCCAGAATGCGATGAACTATGACGCGACGCCGGAAGGGGTGGTGTGTATGTCGATGGCATACAGCAAGGCTCAGACTGCATTCTCAAGAAGGATGCATCTCGGTAAATCCATTCTTGCCGATGTCGCCGACTTCTTTGCCGGCTCGTCCGAGGAGGATGAAGGTGAAGAGGCTTAGAAAATCATCCCCAAAGTACAAAGTCACGGTCAAGGGCGATCCTCTTGGCCGTTCCTTTTTTCCCATCGATGTAGTAGAACCTTGCCACGCGGTCATCCACCGCATCCCTGAACGCTTTCTTCACCTTGGAGACCTTCTCGTTGATGGAGTTGTTCAGCGGGTCGCAAAGATCCGCCACGCTCTTCCGGATGCTGTCAAGATCCTCCCTGCCGGTGATTGATGAATAGATCTCCTCAAGTTCTTGTTGATAGTCAGAGAGTTCCTTGTAGCGTATTCCCTCCGGGTGCTTGAGATAAAGCAGGAAAACAGCCTTGGTCAGCGTGTCCATCTTCACCTCCTTGCGGTCAAAATCCTCCAGCACGATCGATTTCTTTTCGGTGATGTGCAGGCGGCTGAGCTTCACCCTGAAGGCAATCACGGCCTCCAGCTCCTCGATCGTGATTCCGTATTTTCTTTGCAGCTTCTCTATCTCCGCAAGGAGAGCCCTGGTCTGCTCGTCCGGTTCAAGATCCTGAACGGCGGGCTCCTCAATCTGACTTTCCGGTTTTAGGTCTTCATATAAATCATAGCTGGGCATATCGTACATTCTTCGGAAATGTACGATTGTACTTTTCGCCCTCTTGGATTGTTGATGGACAGCTTCCCTATGGGGGGCCGGTTCTGCATCATAGATATCAGCATCTCCGATATCTAGGTATTCTGAGCGGCAGGCCATCACTGGCGGATATTCTTCAGTCAGATAGGTATAGGATCGCTCGCCGATCGTCTCTTTGTCCACTCCCGGAAAAAGATACGCAAAAGCCTTTCCGGACAGTTCCGAAAGGAATTGTTTGATGTTCTGTGCTCGTTTGTCAGTCATTAGGTCATTCAATTTGTGGACGGCAAAGATAATAACATCATTCTATAATTGCAATCACTCATTCATATTGCCCCGCCGCGAGACGCAGCCTCGCCGCGATCGACCGCACAAGAGACTTAGGCCGCAAAACCTTCACCCCGTCAGCGAACTCCAGCAGCGACTTCTCCAGCTCGAAATTCAGGCAGACATCAAGCTGGAACGTCACCGAGCCGTCCTCGTCCCTCTCCACGACCATCTGGCTGGAATGCAGAGGCTTTGTCTCGATGTACGGAGCGAATTTCGGCGTGGCCTTGAACCGGACCACAGTCTCCCGGTCTCCCTTCCCCGGAATCTTCGTCACACCGATCATATTCTTGAAATATTCCTCGGGAATGAACTTCTCGTCCGGGATGAATCTCGCCTCCGCGGGAGCGGCCTCTATGGCCTCGATCCTGTCAAGCGCAAGGTTGACGACGTAGTTGTCCCGCTCGCCACGGCCAAAGACGAACCAGCGGTTGCGGTATTCCTTCAAAATGTATGGACTGAATATGAACGATTTGGCTCTCGGGGATTTGAATGAGTGGTAAGTCAGAAGGACAGGTCTGCGCGCGACAATCGCCTCATACAGCGGAGTTATGTAATTCAGACCTTTCAGCCGTTCGTTGGATTCAAGGAATATGGCCGGTTTGCGCTCCTCCCTCACTGCGTTCACATAGTCCTCAAGCCGCCCGACGATGTCATCCACGCCAGAGAACCCACCGAAACCGGACAGCTGCTTCAGGACTGCCACGGCCTCCCTCATCTGCCCCAGATCCGAGTCCGTCAGCGGCACATTGGAGATTGAATATTCCGGATCCTCGTAGGTGTAGTATTTCCTGTCCCGGACCACGATCGGAGCGTTGTAGCCAAGCTCGTCCGAGCGCATTCTCTGGATGTCGAGCTGGATGGTGCGGACGGAAAGATATTCATCCTTGCCGGAATATTCATAAAGCGCGTCGGAGCAGGCTTCGACGAGGTCTTCGAGAGTCCATCGTCTCGCGCGGTTCCTCAGGCATTTGTCGATGGTCTTGTAGCGCAGCAGGGCGTTTTTGTTCGCGGGCATATTGAGCAAGTGGTTTTGATTTGCGTTCGAGACGGAAGCCTCAATTCCTTTCAATCAGTAAGGCAACCATCTTTCAGCAAATTTCGTAAAATTATTTCACTGCGCAAAAACATTGCGCGGTTAGCCTTTTACTTTGTGTCAGTTATTAGGAAATGACCAAGGCCGTATGGCCGCGGATGATGGTTGCTTTTGAGAAATACTTTGATATTCAATGATTATGAACGAGTTTTTGATCAATGACACTCCAGTCAAGATTTGGACGAAGGCGATTGAGCCGACAGCATACAGGCAGATCTACAACCTTGCGGCGCTTCCGTTCGTGTTCCATCATCTGGCGTTTATGCCGGATGTGCACGCCGGGGTAGGAATGCCGATCGGGGGAGTGCTTGCCACGAAGGGAGTGGTGGTTCCGAACGCCGTGGGAGTTGACATCGGCTGCGGAATGTGCGCCGTGAAGACCAATGTGCGTGTCGAGGACATCACGGCCGAGGTCTTGAGGAAAGGCATTATGCGTGGTGTCCGCAAGAGGATTCCACTGGGGATGGACAGGCATAAGACAGCGCAGGACGAGTCCTTGATGCCGCAGGGCTTCGACATAAACTCGATGACCATCGTCAAGAACCAGTACAAATCCGCCTTGAAGCAGATAGGCACCCTCGGCGGCGGCAACCACTTCATCGAGCTTCAGAAGGATGAATATGGCTGGCTTTGGATAATGATACATTCCGGTTCCCGCAATCTTGGAAAGCTGGTCTGCGACCACTACAGCGGTCTGGCGGAGAGGCTGAACTCTATGTGGTTCTCCAAGACGGATCCAGACAACGGTCTGGCGTTCCTTCCGGTGAAGTCCGACGAGTGCGGACGGTACTGGAACGAGATGCAGTACTGCATACAGTTCGCGCTGGCCAACAGGAAACTGATGATGGACCGTATCTGCGAGGTGATCAAGGATGTGGTTCCGGAGGCTGAGTTTGAACCTATGATAAACATCGCGCACAACTACGCGGCCTGGGAGAACCATTTCGGGGAGGATGTCATCGTTCACCGTAAGGGAGCGACAAGGGCAGGAGTCGGCGAGATCGGCATTGTCCCCGGTTCCCAAGGCACAAAGTCCTACATCACGGAAGGTCTCGGGAATCCCGATTCGTTCCTCTCCTGCAGCCACGGAGCCGGCAGGGCGATGTCCCGCACCGAGGCCGTGCGCACATTGAGCCTTGAGGATGAGATCGCCAAGCTCAACGCCAAGGGCATCGTGCACGCCATCCGCAGCCCTAAGGACCTTGAGGAGGCCGCCTCCGCCTACAAGGACATTGACGAGGTGATGGCCAACCAGAGTGACCTGACCAAGATCATCACGACCCTTGAGCCGATCGCCGTCATCAAGGGGGGCTAGAAGAAATGTACTTGAAGTAGAGGAATGTGCTTGAGGCGAAAGACCCTCAAACATACAAATCGAAAAACAGCCTCTGCGACATCAACGGCTTCAAGGAATAGGTCTGGTATCCTTTACGCAAAAATCACCGGGTCTGGCATTTCGCCTGATCCGGTGATTATCGTTATTTTTTTGGGGGGTGATTCGTAAGATTTTGATTATGAATATATTCGTAATTGCTGCCCTCTAAAAATGACTGGCAGCCTTTCGGAAGTCTCTGTAAATCAATTGGTGCGATGCCACTCGCTGATTGATAGGCCTTTATCACTCTCCCTTTAGTTGGAACCAACTGGAGGAGATGAGTTAAGCGATTATCTTATAGAGGGTTGCCCTCCACTGCTTGCTATATCTCGATCATCGGGCTGGCGAGGGCTTTCTTGAGCTGGTCGTCGTAGCGGAGGCGGATCTTGATTCCGGCCTCTTGGAAGTGGTAGCGGACAGCGATCTCCTCTTCAATGAACGGAATGATCTCGTCTTTCTTTATCTTCAGGAATGTCTCCTTGTCCATCTCCAGGGCTTTCTGGAGAGCGTCAAGCTCCGCTGACATATTCTTTGACAGGCCGTCTTTCTCCAGTTCCTTCTTCATCCGGTCGAAGTAGGTCTTCGCGCTGGAACGGTAGTCGAACTCCTTTGTCTTGGCGAAGGCCACGAACCCGTCCCAGTCCTTGTCGGCGAGGTGGAAGTCTTCGTCAGCGTCGGCGTGCTCACGGACATAGTTCAGGGCATATTCCTGAATTATTCCTGAATATACTAGAGAATATGTCAGGCGGCTGTAGTCGTGTCCCTCTATGATGACATCCGGGGTGATGCCTCCGCCGTCACGTACCGTCCTGCCGTGGGCGGTCTTGAACTCGTGGGTCAGTGAATCAGGAATATACCCGACGCTGCCGTCCTCGTTGCGGTGCGAGTAGTCGATGGCCTGCACGCAGCGGCCGGACGGGGTGTAATATTTCGCCGTGGTGACTTTCAGCTGGCCGTTGTACGGAAGCGGGCGGATGCTCTGGACGAGCCCCTTGCCGAAGGTCCTTGTGCCCATAACAGTGGCTCTGTCAAGATCTTGAAGGGCGCCAGTCACGATCTCGGAGGATGATGCCGAGCCGGAATCCACCATCACGATGATCGGAATCTCCGTGTCAAGCGGCTCGGACGTGGTCTTGTAGTGCATCTCGGTTCCGGTGGCCTGGCCTTTCGAGGACACGACCATAGAGCCTTTCGGCACGAAGAGGGACACAATATTTATCGCCTCGCTCATCAGGCCGCCCCCGTTGCCCCGCAGGTCGAGGACGAGGCTCTTCATGCCTTGGTGCTTCATGTCGAGCACGGCGCGGCGCACGTCCTTGGCGCTACCTTCCACAAACTGGTTGTAGTTGATATATCCCACGCCGTCCTTCTGCACGCCGTAGTAGGGGAGGTAAGGCAGCTGTATAGCCTCGCGCTGAATCTTCAGCGTCATCTTCTTGCCGGTCGATGGACGCAACACCTTCAGCACCATCGTCGTGCCGGCGTCACCTCTGAGGTGGTCAGACACGTACGGCGTCATCTTGCCTTCCATCGATTCGCCGTCGATGCTGAGGATGATGTCACCCTTGCGCAGTCCCGCCTTGGCCGCCGGCGTGTCCTCATACGGCTCGTCGATGACCACCGTCTTGCGCACCAGGTCGTAGCGGATGATGGCTCCGATGCCGCCGTAGCGTCCCGTCAGCATCAGGTCGAGCTCCTTGGTGTCGTCGGCGGGGTAGTACACCGTGTAGGGGTCGAGGGAGTTGAGCATGGCCCCCAGGCCGTAGCGTACCACCTCGTTGGCGTTGAGCGTATCGACATACATCATGTCGAGGTATTTATAGACCGTGTTGAACACCTCCAGATTCTTCGTCACGTCGAAGTTGTGACGATTGTTGTCCTGGGCGTAGCTCGTCGTTAGCGCACAGAGGGCCAGCAACACGCCGATTATCTT
>OIZT01000445.1_pt1 | contig 25960 bp, 16 predicted proteins | sample 1588611 | NCBI WGS metagenome assembly OIZT01 (sample SAMN03283278) | human gut metagenome | biome: human-associated habitat; material: feces | host: Homo sapiens | place: Peru | collected 2012
GGCCGCGCCCGCCGCGTTCTCGCTGGCCATCTCGGCCATCGCCTTCATCACAGGATCGTCCATCGTTCGCCGCCTCACTCGTCCTTGGACTTCTTTGCGCCGCCGGGGTTGAACAGGTCCTTCGGGTTGTTCGTCCCCTTCAGGCCCGGCAGCGTGATCACAGACTTCTCGACCGTCGCGAGGCCCGAGTCGATCCAGTACGTGATGCGCAGCCCGCGCACCTCGCTCGCGTCCCCCGGCCTCCCGCCCGCGTCGCGCAGCCACGCCGGGTTCCGTTCGTCGCCGTACATCACGATCCGCGACGCCGCCTTCGTGTAGACGGCCTTCGCGCACCACGCCGACTTGTCCTCGTTCGTGATCGCGACGTTGCCGAGCGCCACGAGGCGCTTCATGTCGTTCGTCCCGTCCAGGAACACGAACAGGCGCTCCGCGTGCATCTGGTACTGCTCGTCGTCGACGGCGACGTTGCGGTCGAAGAGGATCACGCCCTCCTTGCGGTCGTAGTCCGTGCGGTCCGCCGTAATCACCGCCGGGCGCCCCGTCAGCTCCTTCTTCGCCTTCCGTGCGCCGGCCTTCTGCGCGGAGGCGACCGGCGCCTCCGTCACGTCCTTTCCGGGATCCCGCGCCACCAGCTTCTTCGGCGCCGGGCGCTCGTCCGGATCCGGGTTCGCGAGGTACGCCGCCCGCTTCTCCGCGCGCACCGCCTTCTCCTCGGCCTGTTCGCGCGCGGCCTTCTCCGCCGCCACCTGCTCGCGCAGACGCTTCAGTTCAGCCTCCTTCGCGGCCTTCTCGGCCGCCGCCTTCCGCTCGGCCTCCGCGCGCGCCTTCCGCTCGGCCTCCTCCTTCGCCCGGCGTTCCGCCGCCGCCTTCTCCGCTGCGGCCCTCTCCGCTGCGGCCTTCCGTTCCGCCTCCTCGCGCGCCTTGCGCGCAGCCTCCGCCTTTGCCTTCTCGGCGGCCTCCTGCGCGGCCCGCTCCGCTGCGGCCTTCCGCTCGGCCTCCGCTTTCCGTTCGGCTTCCGCCTTCGCCCGCTGTTCGGCCTCGGCCTTCGCCTTGGCCTCCTGGAAGCGCCGCTCGACGTCGGCCTTTGCCGCCGCCTCCACGTCGGCAGCCGGCTGCGGAGCCGGAGCCGCTGTCTTCTTCTGCGCGGGACGGCGCAGCATCACGTCATCCGGGTTCAGCAATTCGGACAGGTCGGTGGCCCCCCATGCGGCGGACACCAGCAGGGCGGACAACGCCGCAACAATGGACAAACGCATCTTCACTTCAGAAAACTCCCTCGATCAAATCCGGTGTGGCCGGTACGGATCTCCGACTGCGAAAAAATCTTGATGAACTCGCGCTCCAGGGAAAAGTAGATCCCCCGCCCCTTCACCGAGGAATCGCCGTACACCATCTGCGCCGCCCCCTCGACCCAGCCGCTCTTCGTCTTGCGGTCCACCACGCAGCTCTCCGCGTCCAGCGACGCGAAGAGCGAGCCGTCCTCCTTGAACTGCTCCACGCGCACCTTCTCGCCCCAGACGAACCCCGTATCCTGGAAAACATGTGCCCGCCGCGCCGTGACGCGGCTCTTCACCTGTCCGTTCGGGAACGTCTCCAGCGGGATCTGCACGTTCTCGGCCGGCGCCTCCAGCTTCTTCACGCACTCCGCGTACGCGGCCCGGAGGCGCATCACGTCCGAGTCGTCCCCGCGCTCCTCCAGCCATTTCGCGCTGGAGAACGCCGTCGCGGTCAACGCGGTGAAGAGACAGATGATGGAAAGAGGGAACTTCACTGTCGTGCCTGGTTCTTTGTCTTCGGTCTACGGTCTTTCGTCACGGAGCGGTGTCAGCGGCCTGCGGGATGGTGGTGGCCGGCGCAGCAGGCGTCCAGTTCCCCGACATCGGCGCCGACGACTTCGTGGATCGCGAGGAGCCGCGTCCAGAGCGCCCTCACGTCGTGGAAGGGAATGGCGTTCGCCGCGTCTGACAGGGCCTTCTTCGGATTGACGTGCGTTTCCATGAACACGCCGTCCACACCCGTCGCCACCGCCGCGCGCGCGAGTGCCGGCGCGAACCGTCCATCGCCGCCCGACCCCGTGCCGAGGCCGCCCGGACGCTGCACCGAATGCGTCGCGTCGAAGACGACCGGGTAGCCCGTCTCGCGCATGATCAGGAGCGAGCGCATGTCCGCCACGAGATTCCGGTACCCGAAGCTCGCGCCCCGTTCGCAGAGCACGATACGGCGGTTGCCCGTCGATTCGATCTTCCGGATCACGTTCACCATGTCCTCCGGGGCCATGAACTGCCCCTTCTTCACGTTCACGACGGCCCCCGTCTCGCCCGCCGCCACCACGAGGTCCGTCTGGCGCGCGAGGAACGCGGGGATCTGGAGGACGTCGCAGACCTCGGCCGCGCGCGCGCACTGCCACGGCTCGTGGACGTCGGTCAGCACCGGCACCTCGAACTTCTCGCGGATCTCAGCCAGAATGTCCACCCCCTCGTCGATTCCAGGTCCCCGGAACGACGCCACGCTCGTGCGGTTCGCCTTGTCGAAGCTCGCCTTGAAGACATAGTTCACCGAGAGGTCGTTCGCAACCTCCACGAGGCGCGCCGCAAGGTCGAGCGCCATCTTGCGGCTCTCGATCACGCACGGCCCGGCAATGAACGTCAAGGAGCCGTCGCCGAAGGCGACGCCCCGATCCACGTCGATTTTACGGATCTTCATGTTGAAAGTCTAGTTCCCTTTGCATGGCTAGTATACCATACCACGGGCCTTCATCAAAGCCTCGATTCGCACGGCATCTTCGGGCGTATCGACGCCCACGCCCTCGTCGTCCGTGCGGATGCAGGCGATCTTCGCACCCATCCAGAGCGCCCGAAGCTGCTCAAGTTTCTCCGTTTTCTCCAATTCGCATGGTTTTTCTGCGATATAGCGTTTCAGGAAACCGCCCCGGTAGGCGTAGATGCCGAGATGGCGCACGTAGAGGCCCGTCGTGTAGTCCTCCGGCGTGTCACGGCTGGCGGGAATCGTGGCGCGGGAGAAGTAGAGCGCGCCGTCGTCGCGGTCGAGGACGACCTTCACGACGGTCTTCGCGCGGAGATCCTGTTCGGTGCGGATGGGCGTGACGGCCGTGGCCATGTCCCACTTCCCGCCCGGCTCCCGGAGGCGCGCGACGAGGGCGTCGATGAGGGCGGGGGCGATGAGCGGCTCGTCGCCCTGGATGTTCACGAGGATGTCGTCGTCCGCGAAGTCCCCGGCCGCACAGGCGATGCGGTCCGTACCGCTCGGCAGGTCGCTCGGCGTCATCACGGCCCTGCCGCCGTGCGCCGCCACGGCGTCCACGATGCGCACATCGTCCGTCGCCACAATCACGTCGTCAAGGGATTGCGCCTTTTTGACAGCCTCCACGACCCAGGCGACAAGGGGTTTCCCGCAAAGGAGCGCAAGCGGTTTCCCCGGAAAGCGGCTGGACCCGTACCGGGACGGAATGATGCCTAAGATTTTCATGTACCCATTCTACCACATCCCTTAACCGAAGGGGAGGCAAAACGATTGAATCGTTTTGCCTCCCCTTCGGTTAAGTCGCCGCTATGCGGCTTTAAGTGGTTAAGTCGCCGCTATGCGGCTTTAAGTGGTTAAGTCGCCGCTGCGCGGCTTTAAACTGTTGTCGCAGATCGAGGAGAAATTTCCGAAGGCATTTAAAGGCCGAAAGCCGATTTAATCACTTAAAGCCGCGTAGCGGCGACTTAACTACTTAAAGGCCAAAGGCCGATTTAATCACTTAAAGCCGCGTAGCGGCGACTTAACTACTTAAAGGCCGAAGGCCGATTTAATCACTTAAAGCCGCGAAGCGGCGACTTAACCACTTAAAGGCCGAAGGCCGATTTAACCATTCGCTCGCCGAAAGGCGGCGAGCGAATGGACAACCGCCCCCGTATCTGATAAACTTTTCCGCATCGGTTTTCAAGAAAGGATATCAACAAAATGAAGAAGCTCATGTTCGTCGGCGCGGTTGCGCTCTGCGCCTCCGCGCTGTTCGCCGAGAAGGTTGCCATCAAGTTCGAGCTGCCCGCGCCCCATTCGAGCGGCACGCCGAAGGAGATCAAGAGCGACAACCTTGAACCCGACCGCGGCCCCGGCAAGCTGCGCGCGCCGATCATGGTGGAGCCTGAGTACGCGAAGAAGCTCACGACGGAGGACACCAAGGTGACGACGAGCGAGGAGGCCGTGACGGGCGACAACGAGTACGTCGTCGACGGCGACAAGACGCCGGACGCCACCGCGATGCTCCAGCTCCCCGGCGGCCTCCAGTGGGTGCAGCTCGACCTCGGCGCCGAGCACGTGATCAGCGCCATCTGCGTGTGGCACGACCAGGGCGACGAGCGCGTCTACAAGGACGTGATCATGCAGATCTCCAACGACGCGAACTTCGTGGACGGCGTGACGACGGTCTTCAACAACGACCACGACAACTCCGCCAAGCTCGGCAAGGGCACGGACAAGGAATACCGCGAGCGCAACGACGGCCGCCCGGTCGACGCCAAGCTCACGAAGGGCCGCTACGTGCGCGTCTACTCGAACGGCTCCACGAGCGAGCCCGTGAACAACTACATCGAGATCGAAGTGTTCGGCAAGTGAGCCGGATCTCCGAGATCGCATTGGCGTTCCTGGGGCGCGGCGGCAAGCGATTGCGGCCGCGCCTTTGTCGCAGGGTCTTCGAGATCTGCGGCGGCACCGGCGCGATCGATCCCGTGTGCGACGCCGTGGAGTGCTTCCACAAGGCGTCGCTCATCCACGACGACATCCAGGACGGCGACGAGGAGCGGTACGGACGCCCGACGACCTGGAAGGAACACGGCGTGGGCGTGGCGATCGCGGCGGGGGACTGGCTCGTCGCGCACGGCTACCGGCTGATCGTGAAGAGCGGGTTCCCGTCCGCCGCGTCGATGCTGGAGGCCGTGGTGGAGAGCCACATGCGGCTCTGCGAAGGACAGGGCGACGACCTGCTGGCGCCGGGGGCGAACCCCCTTGCGTCCGACCAGGCGTTCGACCGCGCGGGCTACCTTTCGACGTGCGCGCGGAAGACGGGCGAAGCCTTTGCGCTCGCCGCCCAGCTGGGCGCGCGCGCGGCCGGGGCGGACGACGCGCCCTACCGGCGCTTCGGGCTGGCCTACGGCATCCTCTTCCAGATCGACGACGACCTTGCGGATGGGGCGTCGTCGCCCGAACTGCTCCGTCTGCGCGCGGCGTATGGACAGCGCCTTGCCGACGACCCCGTGGCGTGCCGGGTGGGTCTCTCGCGCTTGGGATAAAATAGATAAAAATCGCACAATTGCCGTAAAAATGACAGTTATGCCCCCCCCCCTCAAAGAAGTCCATTTTCTCCTTGCATCGGGGAGCGGCTTTTTGGCATACTGGCCTTGTTGTAGGTTCCCTTTTGTGGGGCGCTGATGCGGGGATTGCCCGGTCGCGTGGCCGGATCCGTGGGCGTCGCACGGAGGGGTTGTTCACAGGAGGCTGCGAGATGGACACGTTGTTGAAGGAGACCGTTGCAAACCCCGGACGCGACAAGCGCGTCCCTCCCGTATCGCTCCTCAGAAGTTTGGCGGGCGTCGTCTGCGCGGCGCTGGCGGGCATGGCGTTGGCGGCCGAGCGGACGCCGGACGGCCCTGGCCTCGTCGACGCCCTGACGGGGACGCCCGTCTCGGGCGACCCCTGGCCGTTCCGCTGGTCGCCGACGGCGGTGTCAGGCGGCAATGCGGGCGGTGCCTCGGGGCACGCGATCGCGCGCACGCTCCCAAACACGTGGGCGCCCGAGTGCGTCTACCAGCTGGAGCGCTATGGCTCGACGATGACGGCGACGTTCACGAACCTCGTGCCGGGGGCGTCCTACACGCTTGAACTCCACCTGACGGAGAACTACTACGGCGGCTCAAACGGTTCGGGCGGCGGCGGCAGCCGCGTCTGGCACGTCGCCGCGAACGGGACGACGCTTGAGAAGGACGTCGACATCTTCGAGGAGGCGGGCGGCGCCTACACGGCCCTCTGCAAGCAGTATCCGAACGTGAAGGCGGATGCGGCGGGCCGGATTGCCGTCACCTTCACGACGAAGACGGACAACGCGCACTTTTCGGGCCTCGCGCTCTTCGGCGCGGCCGCGCCGTCCGCGCTCGCGCTGACGGGCGAACATCTCCAGGGCACGTTCGACCTCGCCTTCTCCTGGTCGGCCTCGACCGACGTCCACCGCTACTACCTGGAATGCGCCGACGCGGCGGAGGGCCCCTGGACGGGCGTGCAGACGCTGACGCCGGAGGCGACGTCCATCACGCTCACGAACGCCTACGACACCGCCAAGGCGGTTGCCTACCGCCTCGTCGCCTCGAACGGCGTCGGCACGGCCGTCTCGGACGTCGTCTCGTTCGCGCCGCCGGCGGGGACGGGCCTTGGGACGCGCGGCGAGACGATCGCCTCCGACGCGACGGCGTTCTGGCGGCTCGGCACGGTGGTGGCGGACAGTACACCCGCAAACGCCCTTGCCGCCGCCGACGTGTCGGCCCTCGGCTACGTCCTCGACGTGGACGCCTTCTCGCCGCTCGCGCTTGCGGCGGGGCAGACGTTCCGCGTGGGGACGCTCGGCGTGGGCGCGGCGGGCGGCACGCTCGCCGTGACGGGCGCGGGCACGCTCGCCCCGCTGGACGGGGTGCTGAACCTCTCCGTATCGGAGAAGGGGGCGCTCACGGTCGAAACGCCCGTCGCGGGCGGCGGCGCGGCGACGCTCGCGAAGAACGGCGCGGGGCGCGCGACGTTCGCGGGCGGTCTGGAGGGCGTGGCGCGGCTCGCCGTGAACGCGGGTACGCTTGCGATCTCCAACGCCGCCGACGGCACGTTCGCCGTGCCGCTCGCGGGCGCGGGCACGTTCGAGAAGATGGGTGCGGGCACGTTCACGGTGACGAAGGGGAGCCCCGGCTTCGCGGGCGACGTCGTCGTCCGGGAGGGGACCCTGCGCTTCGGCGCGGAAGGCTCGGTCTATGCGAACGCCCAGGGCACGCTGACCGTCGAACCGGGCGCGGCGCTCGACGTCGCATCGCCCGACCTCGGCAACGAGAAGGTCGGCCTCGGCGCGCGCACGGTCGTCGTCTCGGGCGCGGGGCCGGACGGGAAGGGCGCAATCGTGAACGGCGGCGGGCGGAGCCAGTACAACGCCCTCCGCAACGGTTCGCTCGCGGGCGACGTCGTCTTCGGCGGCGACAGCGCGACGCTGAGCGCGACCGTCGGCCGCTGGGACTTCCGGAGCGGCGCGCTCGCGCTCAACGGGCACTCGATCACGAAGGTGGGCAGCAACATGGTCTGCCTCACGGGGATGAAGCTCACGACGGGCGACACGCCCGTCACGATCGACGTGCAGGAGGGCTACTGGTCGAGCGAGACGTCGACGGACTACACGCAGGGCCCCGCGAACACGCTGCGCGTGCGGAAGGGGGCCGTGTTCGACCTTTACGACATGACGAAACCGGTCACCTGGACGCTCGACCTGGAGGACGGGGCAAGCGTCTGCTTCCGCTACGCCCGGGACGACACGCGGAACCACATCGCAAGCCCCATCGTGCTGCCGTCGGGGACGGTGGACGTCACCGCGCTCCAGAACGTCTACGGCTCGCTCGACGGCCCCATCTCCGGCGCGGGGCGCCTACGCGCCGTCAGTGGGGGCGGCGGGCGCATCTCCCTCTACGGCACGAACACCTATGCGGGCGGCACCTGGGTGCAGGGCGGCGACCTCTACGCCGCGCGCAAGGACGCGCTGCCGGGCTGGGACGACCCCGCGCGTCTGACCGTCACGAACGCGACGCTCATCCTCGCCGCCGACGAGGGGGCCTGGACGGCGGCCGACGCGACGGCCCTCGCCGGGGACGGGCAGCTCGTCGGCAGCTCCTGGCTCGGCGTGAGCGTGAAGGGCGCGCCCGTCGCGTGGGAGGCGGCCCTCGCCGCCCCGAACTTCGCGAAGTACGACGCCGGCGCGCTGACCGTTGAGAGCGCCCTCACGGTCTCGAACGGCCTGGCCGTGCGCGGCGGCGCGCTCGCCCTTTCGGGCGACCATGCGAACGCCGCGGAGCGCCTCTACGTCTACAACGGCGCGTTCGTCCTCACGAACGGGGCCGCGCTCACCGTCTCGCCCGTGGCCGGGAAGAACTCGCGGATCTCCAGCACCGGGCGCGGGGCGCTCGCGGAGGCGCGCGTGCCGGCGGGCGCGACGCTCCGCGCGGAGCCGGCCTGCGCGGTCAATCCCCAAAACGTGGGGAGCGCGGGCATTCTCGTCGGCCAGGACGACAACGGCCGCGGCCTTCTCGTGGTCGACGGCGGCACGGTGCGCCACAAGGTCAACCTCGGCATGTCGTCTTCGCGCGCGCAGGGCGCCGTCCACCAGTTCGGCGGTTCCGTCGAGAACCAGGGCGGCGAGGCGAACGACATCCGCGTCGGCAACGCGGGCTATGGCTACTACGAACTCGACGACGGCGACCTCGACTGGTGGGGCTACGGGACGATCGGCTCGGGCGCGTCGGCGACGGGCGTCTTCGTCATGCATGGCGGCCTCTTCCGCTTCGCCGCCAAGACCCCCGGGCGCCTTGGCCTGAGCCGGGGCGGCTCGGGGACGTTCTACATGGACGGCGGCCTCGTCGACTGGACGAAGGGCAACGGCTTCCTTGCGCTCGGCGAGAACGACGACTACGACAAGGGATCGGACGGGCGAAGCACCTTCACCGTCGACGGGACGGGCGAGGCGCGCTTCGGCAACAAGACGACCTGGTTCGGGAACCGCAAGGACCACACGGCCGTCCTCAACCTCAACGGCGGCGGCGTCCTCGAATGCGGCACGCTGAGTGTGAACGCCAACTACTTCGACAAGAACCGCGAGACGGTGGTTGCGCTCCTCAACTTCGACGGCGGCACGTTCCGCGCGGCGGGCAACAACCGGCTCTTCCCGACGGCCGCCGCGTACCATGCCGACGCCGTCACGCTCTACGCGGGCGGGGCGGTCTTCGACGCCTCCAACTTCACGCTCACGGTCAACCACCCGCTCACGGCGGCCTCCGGGTCGGGCGTCGCCGCGATCGAGCTGCCCGCCGCGATCCGGGACGCGACGGGCTACATCGGCGCGCCGTTCATCAAGATCTCGGGCGGCGGCGGGCGGGGCGCGACGGCGCACTGCCTCTACGACGCGCATGCGCGCAAGGTGACGGGCATCAAGGTCACGAGCCCCGGGACGGGCTACACGAGCGCGCCGACGGCGACGATCTCGGGCGGCGGCTACACGAACGTCTACACGGTCGCGGCGACGCTCGCGCCGAACGCGACGACGGGCGGCGTGACGGTACGCGCGTCGACGGGCACGGGCACGGTCGTCCTCGCGGCGGAGAACGCATTCTCCGGCGAGGTGGCCGTCGAGAGCGGCACGCTGCGCCTCGGGGCGGCGGGGGCGTTCCCGCAGGGGAACGACCTGCGCCTTGCGGGCGGCATGTTCGACGGCGCGGGCCAGACGGTCACGGCGGGCGTTGTGCGCGTCACCTCGGGGACGCTGCGGAACGTGCGGCTCGTCTGCACGCGGCTTGAAAAGACGGGCGAGGGGACGCTGGAGTTTGAACAGGCCGAACTCGTCGAATGCGGAAGCCTGTCGCTCGCCGGCGGCCTGAAGAGCGTCTGCAGGCCCGGCCTCTTCGAGGACGTCCTTTCCGGGAAGGACAACTGGACGGGCGTCATCGCCTACACGAACGTCCAGGCCCAGGGCCCCGTGAAGGCGAACACGAACGAGGGGTGGACGGATAACACGACGGCCGTCTACGCGGGCTACATCTGGAACCGCACGGACGCGGACGTCACGTGGTCGCTGATGGAGAGTTTCGACGACCAGGTGCGCGTCTGGATCGACGGGGGGCTTGTCCTCTCGAACGATGCATGGGACGCCGCTTCCGCCGCCGCCTTCACGCTCGCGCCCGGCCCGCACCGCTTCGAGGCCCGCTTCGGGCAGGGGGTCGGCGGCGTAGGCCCGGCTTCCGTGACGAACATCGTAGGCAACGTCCAGCCGACCTTCGGCATCGGCCTCGACTGGGAGGGCCGCACGGACCTGTTGGCGGCGAACTTCACGGCGCTTGCGAATCCGGAGGTCAACGGGGGGCCGCTCTTCACGACGGCGCCGGGCGCGCTGCCGCTTGCGGATCCGACTGCGACGACGGCGACGCTCACGGGCGCGTTCGCGTTCACGGGCACGTGGACGGTCGACATGGCGCAGATCCGCGCGGGCGGCCGCCTGGTGGTGACGAACGGCGCGCTCGACCTCTCCGCCGTGACGGAGGTCGTCTTCGCGAACACGGAGGACCTGAAGAAGGGCGGCGTGTACGTGCTGGCCGAATCGGCGGACGACTTCGTCCTCGGCGAGACGCCGCCGGCCCTCGCGGGCCTTCCGGCGGGGCCGTGGCGGTTGGAGGTCTACGGGAAGACGCTCCGCCTCGCCTACCCGGCCAGCACGGCCATCATCCTGCGCTGACCTTTGGGAGGGACGCGCTCCGTCGCGTCCGGGCGTGTTCCGGGAGGGACGCGCTTGTCGCGTCCGCCGCACGTCCGTCGCGTCCGGGCGTGTTTCGGGAGGGACGCGCTTGTCGCGTCCGCCGCGTCCGGGCCGGAACGGTTGACGGGACGGCCGGAAATGTCCTATAATGCGGCCATGAAGCAAAGCCTGTTGACGTTGGTCCTCTTGACCGCCGGCGCGCTGCCGGCGGCCGTGTTCACCTCCCCGAACGGGCGCGTCGCGTGCGACTTCGCCCTGCGCGAGGGTGTGCCCGTGGCCGTCGTCTCCTACGACGGACGCCGCGTGTTCGAAAGCGAGCTGGGGTTCAACCGTGCGAAGCTGGAGGTGCTGGACACCGCGACGCGCACGGTGAAGGGGGCCTGGAAGCCCGTCTGGGGCTTCAAGGCGGAGTATCCCGAGAACTACGTGGAGCAGACGGTGCGCCTGAAGCGTCCGGGGGCGGTGCAGGCCGACGAGACGCTGGAGCTGCGGTGCTACGACGAGGGCTTCGCCGTCCGCGCGAAGATCGTGCTGAACGTCTACGGCTCGGGCGAGATCAAGGGCGAGCGCACGTGCTGGCGCTTCGCCGAGGGGGCGAAGGCGTGGTGCATCCCGGGAACCGAAAGCACGTTCCCGGCGGAGCCCTACGACCTGAAGGCGCTGGAGGACCGGGAAGCCTGGCGGATGCCGTTCACGGTCGAGATCCCCGGCGTGGGGGCCGCGAGCATCCTGGAGGCGAACGTGCGCGACTATCCGCGCAGCTACCTGCGGACGTCCGGCGGCGCGGTGCGGCCCGTGTTCGCGCTGGGGACGAAGGAGGGGCGCGGGGAGGTCGTCTCGCCGTGGCGCGCGGTGCAGCTCGCCGCCGACGCGGGGAAGCTGATCGAGACGGCGTACTTCATCGAGAACCTGAACGACCCCTGCGCGCTCGCCGACACCTCCTGGATCAAGCCGGGCCTCTCCGTCTCGGACCACGGGAACTGCGAGCTCGTCACGGACGACGTGATCGCCGCCGCGCGCGACGCGAAGCGGTTCGGCGCGCGCTACTTCCAGATCGACTGGGGCTGGTACGGCACCGAATACCCCTGGAGCGACGCGGACCGCGCGGCGTTCCGCGCGAAGAACCCCGAGGCCGCGCACGACGCCACCTGGGAGGCGAACACCCGCGCCGATCCCTACGCCGTCGCGAAGGGCACCGTGCCCTACCATCCGCAGTGGCCCTTCCGCAGCCAGCGGCGCGGCGTCGCGCTCGACATCCCGAAGATCGTCGCCGAGCTGAAGAAGATGGACATGGGCCTGGGGCTCTACATCCACGGCGCGGTGCTGGAGGCGCACGACCTCGACCGCCTCTTCGCCACCTACGCCGCATGGGGCGTCGCCGCGCTGAAGCCGGGCTTCGTCTCCTACGGCTCCCAGCGCGCGACGGAGTACATGCGCACGCTCGCCGCCACGGCGGCGAAGCACCGCCTGTGGCTTGACATCCACGACGCGCAGATCCCCGACGGCTTCGAGCGCACCTACCCGAACGTGATGATCACCGAGGGCGGCGGCGGCGAGGAGGGCAACCACCCCGTGCGGCAGGACGTGGCGCTGCCGTTCACGCGCTGCCTCTGCGGCCCGTTCGACTTCACGCCCCAGCTCTTTCACGACGGCAAGGCGATGAGCACGAAGGCCCACAAGGTCGCGCTCTTCCTCTGCTATCCCGGCCCCACGGCCATCATGCGCGGGAATGTGCGCGCGGCGCTGGAGAAGGACGCCTCAATCATGGAATTCGTCAAGGCGCTGCCGTGGACCTACGACGACACGCGCGTCCTCGACGCCGCCGTGGCGCGCCACCTCGTGCTGGCCCGCCGCCGGGGCGGGACGTGGTATCTCGCGGGCATGGCGGGCGCGGCCGCCCGCACGGCCTCCTTCGCGTGCGACTTCCTGCCCGAGGGGCGCGCGTTCGCGCTGACGCTCTGGCGCGACGACGCGGCCTCCACGGACAAGCCGCGTGGCTACGTGCGCGAGACGCGGCAGGTCCGCCGGGGCGACCGCCTGGAGATCCCGATGTCCCCGTCCGGCGGCTTCGTCGCCGTGCTGGAATAAGCGCGTCAACGGGAGGGTCGCGCTTGTCGCGACCGGGCGTGCGCGGTGGGAGGGTCGCGCTTGTCGCGACCGGGCTCTGTGCGTGCCGGCGGGAGGGTCGCGCTTGTCGCGACCGGGCTCTGCAAAAGGACGGTGCCCCCGCCCGATGCCGGAATATGGTATACTGCCTGCCATTTCAGATAAGGAAAACGGCATGAAGTGCATCGTCTTGTCCATCATTGTCTGCGGCGCGGCGGTCATCGCGCGGGCGGAGACCAAGGTCGGCATCATCGGGCTCGACACGAGCCACGCGATCGCGTTCACGAAGATCATGAACGTGACGAAAGACCCCGCCGTCGCGGGCTTCCGCGTCACGCACGCCTACCAGTGGGGGTCAAAGGACATCGCCTCCGCGACGAACCGCTATCCGAAGTACATCGCGCAGATGAAGGAGATGGGCGTCGAGATTGTCCCGACGATCGACGCGCTGATCGCGTCCGCCGACTGCATCTGCCTGGAGACGAACGACGGGCGCGAGCATCTCTGGCAGGCCGAGAAGGTGTTCGCCTCCGGCAAGCCCTGCTTCATTGACAAGCCGCTCGCGCACAACCTGCGCGACGCGGTGCGGATCTACGACCTCGGCCGGCGGCTCGGGGCGAAGTACTTCTCGTCGTCCGCGCTTCGCTACGGAAAGGTCGTCCAGGCCGCGCGCGCGGGCGCGTACGGGCCGATCCGCACGGTCGCGCTGACGTCGCCCTCGCCCGAGGAGGAGCAGGGTACGCACAACTTCTACAGCTGGTACGGCATCCACGGCTTCGAGCCGTACGTGACGGTGATGGGCACGGGCGCGGAGAAGGTGAGCTGCTTCCGCAGCGAGACGGACGACGTCGTGAACATCGCCTACCCGAACGGCCGGATGGGCCAGCTCCACCTCCTGCGCGACGGCTGGACGTATTCGGGGTACATCCTGCCCGAGAAGCCGAAGGACAGGAAGAACCCGGTCGTCGTCTCCGACGGCTACGCCGGCTACGAGCCGCTGCTGCGGGAGATCGTGACGTTCTTCCGCACGGGCGTCGCGCCGTTCCCGCCGGAGGAGACGCTGGAGATTTTCGCGCTCATGGAGGCGGCGGAGATGTCCGCGAAGCGCGGCGGCGCGCCCGTCACGCTCGCGGAGGCCCTGGCCGCCGCGCGGAAGTGACGGCGTGGCAGGGGACGTCACGCAAAACAGGCATCATCACGAAAGGAAGAAGACCATGACAACGGCAAAGGCGCTCAACAGGAGGCATTTCATCAAGATCGGCGGCGGGGCGTTCGCCCTGGCCTCGGCCCGGACGCTCTTCGGCGCGGCGGTCCCGTCGGCGAAGCTGCGGCTCTGCGTGGTCGGGTGCGCGCGCACGGCGAACCGCGGAAACGGCTTCGTCGTCGACCCGAAGGGCTGGCGCGGACGCGGCTTCCAGGTGATGAGCCGCTTCGCGGAGCTGCCGAACTGCGTCGTGACGGTCCTCTGCGACGTCGACGCGACGGCGCTCGACGACGCGGCCGCCGAACTCAAGGCGAAGACGGGCGTCGCGCCGGCGAAGGTGAAGGACTTCCGCGAGGCGGTGCGCCGCGACGATGTGGACGCCGTGCTTGTCGCGACGCCCGACCATTCCCACTGCTACATCGGCGCCGAGGCGATGAAGGCCGGCAAGGCCCTCTACCTCGAAAAGCCGATTGGCATCTCCGCCGGCGAGGCCGAGATCCTCGCGGCCGTGCAGAGGAAGACGGGGGCGGTCTTCCAGCTCGGCACGCAGCGCCGCAGCTCCTACGCGACGCAGCAGGCCGTCGCCTACATCCGTTCCGGCAAGATCGGCCAGCCGCACTGGGCGAAGGCGTGGTGCCTCTCGGACCGTCCGGCGATCCGGGGCGTGAAGAGCGCGCCGATCCCTGCCTGGATGGGCGCGGACGGCTGGGACCTCTGGCAGTGCTGTGCGCCGCGCCGTGCCTACCGCTCCCAGATCGTCCACTACAACTGGCGCTTCTTCCGTGGCTACGGCACGGGCGACCTGCCGAACAACGGCCTCCATTTCGTCGACATCGCGCGCTGGGCGCTGGGCGCGGAGTGGCCGGAGCGCGTCTACGCAGGCGGCGGCCACCTCTTCTGCGAAGGCGAGGACTGGGAGTGGGACGACACGCACATGCTGACGGTGCAGTTCCCCGGGAAGAAGTACCTCACGTGGGAGGGCTGCTCGCACACGGGGGCGATGCCGTTCATGGGCAAGTGGACGGGCTGCCTCGTCTACTGCGACGACGGCGTCGCGTTCTTCGGGCCGCTGGGCGAGTCGGCGATCTACGACCGCACGGGCAAGAAGGTCATCCGGGAGTGGGCGGCGGCGGACAGCGGCGACCAGGAGGGCGACAAGCGCCTCTCCGACCCGATCCGGGCCTGCGACATCTGGCACGTGCAGCGCTTCACGGACTGCGCGCTCGCGGGCGACCTCGACACGGCCCAGCCGATCGACGCCTCGCTCAAGTCGAACCTGCTCACGGAACTCGGCAACGTCTCGCTGCAGATCGGCGAGGCCGTCCACATCGATCCGGCGACCGGCAAGCTGAAGGATCCGAACGGCCCGGCGGCGAAGCTCTGGATGCCGCAGTACGAACCGGGATGGGAGCTGAAGGCATAACGACGCATTGTTTGTCCATGTAAGAAGGTCACACGAGATGAACGTTCAAGAATCCCGCATCGGCCGCCGTGTCGTCGTCGGCCTTGCATTGTCGGTTGCGGCAGCTGTCTCCGCCGCGCCGGCGGAATACGTCTGGACGGGCGCGCAGGACGCCTACTGGACGAACGCCGCGAACTGGACCGTGGGCGGCGCCGTCGCGACGGACGCGCCGGGCGTGCGGTTCACCACGAAGGACTGGAAGACCTTCACGAACCTGAACGCGACCGCGTCGTTTGGCGCGGTCGAGGAAGGTAAGCCGACGACGATCAACCTCGACGGGCTCTTCTTCGTCTCGAACCTCGTCGTGAAGGCGGGCGCGCCGAAGTACACGTTCGGCGCGGCGGGCCAGTACCTCGGCCTCGCGCACGAGGGCGGGCGCTTCACGGTCGAGAAGGGCGCGGCCGCGCCGACGGTGGCGGGCGTCTACGGGTTCCTGTGGTATCCGGGGATGAAGGAATCGAAGCCGGATACCTACGACACGCCCGACGAGGCGCGGTTCGTCAACGAGTCGGAGGGCGAGCTTGTCCTTTCCAATTTCGGCAACACGAGTACGAACGCGCCGTCATCGGGAATCGGCGGCACGTGGTGCCGGTTCATTGGCTTGGGCGGTACGGGTGACATTCGGATCGGCTCCTGGTCGAAAAAGAGAACCAGTGTGGCGCTGAACCTCTACCCGGAAGGGTCCCAGCGTCTCCTCCTCGTCGGAACGACGGCAGACCCCAAGACGGACCAGCTCGTGCGCGGCATCCAGGTCGGCGGCGGGCGCAAGGCGACGGTCGTCGTTGTCGAAAAGACGCTGGAACTGGGCCAGGGGACGGAAGTGACGACGGGCAAGAAGAAGATGCCTGTCGTCCGCGTGCGGGACGCGGGAACGCGCCTCACGTTCACGGGCGACGGCGTCGTGGGGCTTCATGGAATGAACCAGAAGTCGAAGCCAGAAACGTTTGGCAAGGGCTTCGTTCCCGCCGGCGCGAACATCGACGCGGGGGCGGAGCTGATCTTCGCCTGCAAGGTGGACGGGTTCTTCGGCTCGAATGCCGTCACGCAGAAGAGTCCGCAGGAGAGCTTCTACTTCCATCGCGGCGCGGGCACGCTTTCGTTCACGCGCACGGACAATGCGTTCGAGGGCGGCATCGACCTTCTCAGCTTCGATAAGAACGCGACGCTGGCCTTCACCGACCCCGGGCAGATGGGCCCGGGCGCCATCCGCATCGGCAACGCGGGGCGCCTGCTCTACACGGGAACGGAAGCGCTTGCGTTTGGCAAGGATCTCGCGATCACCAACAAGACGGTCGGGGTGGACTATGAGCCCACGGCCTCTGTCGATGCGTCGGCGACGGTCGAGCAGGGCGGCGCGGGCGCACTGACGGTGACGAGCCCCGTGGACGTCTCGGGCACGGGCGGCACGGCCGTCCTGACGCTCGCGAACAGCACGGCTGTGGCGGCGACGTGGGCGGGCGTCCTCACGGACGCGGCGGACAGTTCGACGCTCGCGCTCGCGAAGACCGGATCCGGCGCGTGGACGCTGACGGCGAAGAACACCTTTACGGGCGGCGCGACCGTCAAGGAGGGCACGCTTGCCCTTGCGGCGGGCGCAAGCCTCGCCTCGACGGTGACGATCAAGGGCGGCGCGACGTTTGCCCCCGCCAAGGACGCGGATCTCGCCTCGCCCGTGACGATCGAGGACGGCGGAACGCTCTTGATCGCCGAATCTCAGACGCTGCCGTTCGCGCTCGCGTTTTCGGGAACGGCCAAGCTTCTCCTCGCGCCGGGCATTGACGTGGTGATTCCGGCGGATTCGACGACGATGGCCGAGGGCGTGAAGCTCGTACTCTGCCTTGGGGAAGGTTCCCGCGTCAAGATGTCGGACGGCTCTGCGCCGACTTGGCTGGCCTTTGCCTCGTCGCGCGGCCTGTTCATGCCGAAGACGACGGACGCCGACGGCTACTTTACGCTGGCGGAGACCAGATGGCAGGGTGCGGACAGCGTGTCCTGGACGGAGCCCGCGAACTGGACGGCGGGTGTGCCGACGGAGGCTTGCGCCGGCCTTGTGAACGCCGCCGGGCAGACGGTCGAAGTGTTGGCAGGCGCAACGGCGGACGCAGTCGGCACGGTGGAGCTTGAGGCGGGCACGGTGTCCGTGAAAGGCACGCTCCCGATTGCGATTCTTGAGCACCACGAGCGCTTTGTCGTCGGTGCGCAAGGGACGCTTCAGATTGACGGCGGCACGGTGACGGCCGCACACGCAAAGGGTGCGGACGACTACGCCCTTCATTTGGACGGCGGCACGCTTGCGCTCACGGGCGCGGCCACGCTCGACCTGCGCGAATCCAAGGGCCTCCTCGGCACGGGCTCGGTCACGGTCGATACGGCGGATGGCTCCGCGATTCAGGTCATGAAGGCCGACAGGCAGTATGCCTGTTTCTCGACGGGCGACAGCGAGGGAACGCTGGAGATGACGGTCGGCCCAGGTGCTTTTGAAGTCAAGAACACGGGCTACCTCGTCCTTGGCGACAGCCAAAAGGGGACGTTCCGCCTGACGCTTGACGGCGCTGTTTCAGGCCGAGAGACGCCATTGCTCGTCAAAGGAACCTATCCCCGTGGTTTTGTGGTGGGGCGTCAGTCGGGGAATGCGGAAGTTGTCCTTAAGAACGGTCGCCTCGGCGGTAAGACGGAAGTCAGCAAGCAAGGCGTGATCGTCGCGGGTGCGACGGGTGCTGACGCCTGCGTGACGGGGCGCGTCGTGGTCACGGGCGGCGAGGTCTACGCCTCGTCGGTCAAGGTGGACCAAACGTGGTCGGGCATCGGCTTCGGCGTCTCGACACTGGCGACGGATCCATCGGCGGTGCGTGGCGAGCTGAAGCTGGTGGACGGGCTCGTGCAGGTCAGCAACAAGTCGCCGCTCGGCTTCGGCGTCGGCAACGCCACGGGCGTCGGTCTCCAGACGGGCGGAACGGTGGACGTGACGCAGAGCGCGGGCGCGGCCGTTCTCGGCTACGGGTCCGGCACGGGCGAATATGTCCTCTCGAACGGCACGTTCGCCACGGGCCGTCCGCTCTACGTGGGCGGCTGCCGAAAGGCGGACGTGCAGGCGAACTATACCGAAGGCGTGAGCCCCGCCGGCGACGGCGCGGCGACGGGCCGCCTCTTTGCGCGCGGCGGCACGCTGGCGGCGACGAACGAGCTGGGCATCGTCGTCGGCGCGGACGGGAAGGGCCGCCTGGAGATCGGTCCCGACGGCAACGTGACGGCAAAGGCGCTCGTCCTTTCCAACAACGTCGAGGGCGTCCTTGCCTTCGAGCTTGGCGTACGCAAGGCGGGAACGCTCAAGGCGGACAAGCTCGTGATCGCGCCGGGCGCGAAGCTGGAGATCGACGCGAGAGCGCTTGCGGCGGATTCAAGCGGTACGATCCATTTGGCCGACTGCGGCGCGGTCGAGGGCTCGTTCGCCGCCTCGGACGTCACGCTTCGGATTCCGGACGGACAGGAAAAGCGCTTCGCGCGCGCGATGATCCTGACGGAGCGGGGCGGGAAGAACGGCCTGTGGCTGATGATCCAGCCGCGCGGCCTGATGATGGTCGTCCGGTGAGAGGCGTCTGATGCACCGTCGACTTGCGCTCGCGTTGCTCTCCGCCCTTCCCGCTGTCGGGGCGGTCGCGGCGGAAAGGGTCGTGCCCGTCCACGCATTCGATGCGGCGGCGGCCTGCGCGGGCGCCGACTTCGCCACGTGGGGCGGCGACAAGTCGGGCCGCGCGGCCTTCGACGCCGAAACGGGCGGGCTGCGCCTCGCGTGGACGAACTCCGTGGGGCGCTTCGCGCTCGGCAAGGCCCTTGACGCGAGCGTCTCCAACGCCGTCGCCTGCGCGGACGGCGGCTTCCTGACGCACGTGCAGCTGACGCTCTCGGCGCGCGCGCTCGGCTCTCTGCCGCTGATGCGCAGCATGACGCCCCTTGGGTATTACAGCAATGTCATTGGACTGAACGCGGATGGTCGCGTCCATGTCGTGCGCGTGCGCCCCGGCGGCTTCGCGCGCGCGAAGGGCCCGTTCGACCCGAAGGGCCTGCACACCTTCGACATCGGCGTTTCCGGCGGCAGCGGCGACGTCACGCTGAAGGCCGTCGCGCTCGTCCTCAGCGACGCGCGGCGTCCCGTGCCCGCGCCCGAGGTCGGGGTGGACGACTTCCGGCTCTTCCCCGAGCCGCGCGTCTTCCGTCCCGGCGCGGCGACCTTCCCGCTCGCGGGCTTCGCCGCGCCGCAGGGCTTCGGGGCAGGGGCCGATCTGGCGACGGCGTGGTTCGCCGCGCGCGCGACGCGCTTCTGGGGCAATCCCTTCGCGGCGACGAACGGGTTGCCGATCGTCTTCGCGCGCGCCGACACGCCGGAGGGGGAGGCCGCGCGCGCGCGCCTCGGGCTCGTGCGCAACTTCGACCGCGTGCGGGCCGACGGCTACGTCTTCGCCGTGCGCGCGGACGGCATCGACCTCGTCGCGGCGGACGCGGCGGGGCTGATGAACGGCGCGCGGACGCTGATGGACACGCTTCACCTCGCCACGGGGGACGCCGGCCCGGCGACGGCGCGCGCCGTCACGGTCGTCGACTGGCCGCGCCTCGCGAACCGCCTCTTTTACCTCCAGCTGCCGGCGGCGGCGGACGACGGCGAGGCCGTCACGCCGTCCGTTCTCGACGACCTCTTCGAGCGCTTCGTCTATCCGGCGCGGATGAACCTCGTCGCGCTCGATCCCGTCGGCCGCTACCGCTTCGCCTGCGATCCCGAATCGGGATTCCGCCCCGGCTCCTGGCAGCCGGCCGACCTGACGAACATGGTCGACCGCCTCAACGGCGTGGCGGTGAAGGCCGTGCCCTTCGTGATGTCCCCGGGCCACCAGTGGCACAGCCTCCTGCACGGCGGCCGCCACATGGACCTGAGCGAGAACGGCGACCACCAGTCCCTGTGCGTCCGCAACCCGAAGACCTACGAGGTCCTCTTCGCCCGCATGGCCGAGGTGGCGGGGATCTGCGCGCACAATCCCGGCGGCGCGTCCGGCTACTTCTACACGGGCGGCGACGAGGTGCGCTGGCGCGACAGGGACAAGAGCGGGCGGGCGTGTCCGCGCTGCCAGGGGGTTCCGCGCAACGAGCTGCTGCTCGAGCACGTCGTGCGCGTCAACGACTGGTGCCGCTCGCGGGGCTGGGCGATGCTGATGTGTTCCGACATGTACGCTTCGCAGCACAACGGCTTCAACGAGATGAAGGGGGCGCTCGTCGCGGACCGGCTGCCGAAGTCCGTCCAGCTCGTCCACTGGTCGACGCTCGACTGGGACGAGCTGCCGCGCTGGCAGGCGCGCGGGATGAAGAGCTGGCGCGTCATGACGGCGTACAACGACGACCCCCTCGGGCAGACGGGCCTCGTCGGCAACGGCATCGCGATGTACGTGGACCGGTGGTGGCTCTCGAATGCGCGCGGACTCTCGAGCGAAGGCTACTCGCCGGCGGCGATCGCGCTCGCGGGCGCGGACGGCTGGGGCGAACCGCCCGCCTATCCGCAGAGCGCGGGCGACCGCCTGGGGACGTGGGGCAACTACCTCATGCGGCGGTGGAGCCGCAAGCCCATTCCGCAAGGGGGCGCACATCTCGTCCCGGTCAGTCTCGCTTCAAGCGCCAACGCGACGGCCCCCTCGTCGCACGACGCCGCGCGCACGGCGGCGGGCGGCGTACCCGTCGCGCTCGTGCCCGGCGGCGCGGCGCGCGTGCGCGTCCTCGCGGCGGACGGCGCGCCGCACGCGCTCGCGGTCGGCCGGCGCGCGAGTTCGCTCGTCTTCTGGCAGACGGCCGCGCTCGAACCTGCCGACGTGGCGGCGTTCAACGGCCACGCCTTCAACGGGAACGCCCTCTTCGGCCTGCCCGTCGCCACGTGGCGCGTCGCGTATGCCGACGGCTCCGAGACGTCCTTCGCCGTGCGCTACGGCTGGAGTGTGGGGGATGTGGATCCGTGCGTCAACGGATCCGGGCACACGCCCTACGGACGGTACGTCGGCGACGCGCGCTACGCCTGGGCGGACGCGGAGGGCCGCACGGTCTACGCGCACGAATGGGTGAACCCGCATCCCGGGAAGGCGATTGCCTCCCTGACGCTTTTGGCGAAGCCGACGAGGGTCCGCTACGCGCTCTGGGCTTTGACCGCGCGCGCGTGTGCGGACGACGGCAAGACGGAAACCGGGAAATGAGAAAGGCAAGACGATGCGAACGACGATGACAAGGCGGATAGGGTCGTGCATGCTGCTGGCGTGTACGTTGGTTGCGGCCGGCGGCGCCGGTGCGGCGGACGAGGTTGGCCGGTGCGACCCCGTGCCGGTGAAGAAGGTGGTCAAGATCGTCCGCCGCGAGATCAAGGTCGCCCTCATCGGCGCCGATCGCCCCGTCGGCCCGAAGGATATGCGCGACGCGACGCCCGAGGGCTGCTTCGCCTACTGGAAGCGGTGGATGGACCGCGAGATCGCCAACAAGCCAGATCTCGTGGTCTTGCCGGAAGGGTGCGTTTCCTACCGAGGATATGGTCCTGAAAAGAAACGGCAGGTCGTGCGGCGATTCGGCGACCGCCTCCTCAAGATGTTCCAGTCGTATGCGCGCGAGCATGCGTGCTATCTTTCGTTCAATGGCTACCGTGAACGTTCTGACGGCCGGTTCGGGAACACGTCGTTCTTCATGGACCGTGAAGGCGATGTGATCGCCGTGTACGACAAGGTGTATCCGACGCCAGAGGAAATAGAGTGGAAGGAGTTCCCCATCGTGCCGGGAGAGGGCCCGGTCGTCGTGGACACGGACTTCGGGCGCGTCGGCTTCGCGACCTGCTTCGACCTCAACTTCCGCGACCTCATCGAGGCGTATGCCCGCGCGAAGCCCGACGTCATCTGCTTCCAGAGCGCCTACGACGGCGATTTCTGGCGCCGCGTGTGGAGCTACACGTGCCGGGCCTATCTGGTCAGCTGCACCGTGGGCAATCTCGCGAAGGAGATCGACGGCCCCTCCGGCGAGGTGCTGATGCACAGCCACAACTACTTCTTCACCTCGACGACGAAGATCAACACGAACTGCCGCGTCATCCACCTCGACGACAACTGGGGCGGCATCCAGAAGGCCATCGACACGTACGGCGACCGCTTCGAGATGCGCAATCCCGGCGCCGTCGGGGCCGTCACGGTCCTCTCGAACGACCCGGCGAAGCCCATCGACGAGATCGTCAGGGAGTTCGGCCTCATCCTCTGGGACGACTACTACGCGCGGAGCGTGCGCCTTCGCGGCGGCCCGGTCAGCGGCGAAATCCCATCGCCGGGCGCATCGCCATCAACCGACAAAAAGGACAACCTGCCATGAAAACCATCATCGGAAAAGACAAGAACGACTTGGGACGGCTCGCGGCGGACGACGCGGCGGCCCGGATCTGCGCGGCGATTGCCGCAAACGGCGAGGCGCGCGTCGTCTTCGCGAGCGCGGCAAGCCAGTTCGAGTTCATCGAAGCGCTGCTCACGCACAAGGAGATCGACTGGTCGAAGGTCTGCGGCTTCCACCTCGACGAGTACGTGGGCCTCCCGGCCGACCATCCGGCGAGCTTCCGCCGCTTCCTGAGGGAACGCCTGCTCGCGAAGCTCCCTTGCCCGGTGAAGGGCTTCACGTTCGTGGGCGGCGACGCGCCCGACACGGCGGCGGAATGCGCCCGGCTGGAATCGGCCCTGCGCGAAAAGCCGATCGACCTCGCCTGCATCGGCATCGGCGAGAACGGGCACATCGCGTTCAACGACCCGCCGGCCGATTTCGAGACGAAGGCGGCGTATGCGGTCGTGAACCTCGACGAGACCTGCCGCCGTCAGCAGGTCGGCGAAGGCTGGTTTCCGGATCTCGCCGCCGTGCCGACGCAGGCATTCTCGATGACGGTGCCGCAGATCCTCGCGGCGAAGGCGATCGTCGTCATCGTGCCCGACGCGCGCAAGGCCGAAGCCGTGAAGCGCACGGTCGAGGATGCGGTCAGCCCGACGGTTCCGGCGACGGCGCTCAAGACCCACGCCGACTGCGTACTCTATCTCGACCCGCCGGCGGCGGCCCTCCTGTCGAAATGAGCCGATGAACACGGGCCTCTCCATCCTCGATTACGCCGTCATCGCCGTGTTCTTCGCGGTGATGCTCGGCGTGGGCGTCTGGTACACCCGCCGGTCGACGTCGTCCGACCAGTTCTTCGGGAACGACAAGACCGTTCCGTGGTGGCTCGCGGGCGTCTCGTTCTACATGAACAGCTTCTCCGCGCTCGCGTTCGTCATGTATTCGGCGCTCGCCTACAAGTTCGGCTGGGTTCCCGTGACGGTGAGCTGGCTCTCCGTGCCGGCGGTTCTGCTGGGCGCGTGGTTCCTCGCCGTCCGTTGGCGACGCGCGGCGAAGGGGAGCCCCATCGACTACATTGCCGAACGCTACACGCCTGCGATGTGCCGGACGTTGGCTCTCCTCGGGCTCCCGATGCAGCTCCTGGACAATGCGCTCAAGCTGCTCGCCATCGGCACGGTCGTCGGCGTGGGCATGGGATTCCCGCTCTTCTGGTCGATTTGCCTTTCGGGGGCAATCATCGTCCTTTACACCTTTCTGGGCGGACTCAAGGCCACGCTGACCTGCGACCTCATCCAGTTCCTCGTGATCCTCATCGTCGTGCTGACCTTGCCGTTCCTCTGCCTTGGGCACCTCGCCGGGCTGGACGGCGGCACGGGCCTCGTACACGGCTTCCGGGTTTTCCTCGCGCGCGCCCCTGCGGGCTTCTTCGCTTTCACCGCCGGGAAGTACACGTGGGTCTACATGCTCGTCTTCTTCTGCTGCGTCGGGTCGACGCTCTCGACGAACTGGTCGCTCATCCAGCGGTACTATTCGACGAAGAGCGAACGCGACGCCAGGAAGACGGCGTACCTTGTCGCGGCGCTCCTATTCGCCGGCCCGCCGCTCTTCTTCTTCCCCGCGATGGCGGCCCGTGTCTTCCTGCCGGGCATCCCCGACGCAGAGATGAACGGCGTCTATGCGATCCTCTGCCGCGCCGTGCTGCCGGCCGGGATGATCGGCATGGTGATCGCCGCGATGTTCTCCGCGACGATGTCGTCCCTGGCCGGCAACTTCAACGCGGCGGCGGCCGTCGTCACGAACGAGCTTTACCTCGCGTTCGCGAAGGCCCCCTCGGCGAAGGCGAAGATGGTCGCCGCGCGCCTTGCCACGGTCGCGGTGGGCGGGCTGGTCGTTGCGCTCGCGTTCGTGATGCAGTATGCGCAGGGTGCGGACGACCTCTTCAACCTCTCCAACAAGGTCTTCGGCGTGTTCCTTCCGCCGATCGCGATTCCGATGCTGTGCGGCATCTTCGTGCGCCGCTTCTCGAAGCGGTCGGGCCTCTGCGGACTCGTCGGCGGCATTGCCGTCGGACTGGCGCTGTTTGCCGTCGGCTCCGTCCCCGCCTTCGCCTATCTGCGCGAGATGGTGTGGATCTTCCCGGCGACCGCGTTCGCGACCCTCCTCTCGCTGACGCTCGGCACGCTTCTTTTCCGCGACGCGCCGGCGGAGCGCGCGGCGGTCGAGGTGTTCATGGACCGGATCGAAGGGAGGACGAAATGAACGGCGGTTGGATCGATTTGCAGGTGAACGGCTATGCGGGTGTGGACTTCAACGCGCCCGGCCTGACGGTCGAGGCGGTCAAGGCCGTCACGGAACGCCTCGCGGCGGACGGTACGGCCGGCTATCTGCCGACGCTTGTCACGGGCGACCCCGAAATGCTGCTCGCGACGATTCGCACGGTCGTTGCCGCGCGGCGGACGTACGCCGTCTGCGAGCGGAACATTCTCGGCTTCTTCCTGGAGGGCCCGTTCATCTCCGACAGGCCCGGCGCGGTCGGCACGCATCCGGTCGAATGGGTGCGCGCGCCCGACCTCACGCTCTTCCATCGCTTTCAGGACGCGGCGGAAGGCTCGATCCGCCTCGTCAATGTCGCGGCGGAAGTGCCGGGGATGCCCGCGTTCGTGAAGGCGCTTTCGTCGGAGGGCGTCGCCGTCTCGCTCGGGCATTCGCTCGCGACGAGTCCGGCGGACGTCGAGCCCTGCCTCGCGGCGGGCGCGAAGGCGTTTACCCACCTCGGCAACGGCATCCCCAACGAGGTGAACCGCCACGACAACATCGTCTATACGGCCCTCGTCGAAGACCGCGCCTCGGTGATGTTCATCCCGGACGGACACCACCTGCCCGACACGATGCTCAAGCTCTACTGCCGCGCCGTGCCGACCGACCGCCTGGTCGCCGTTTCGGACGCGCAGTATCCGGCGGGCCTCCCGCCAGGCGACTACGAGGTCTGCGGCGCGCACGCGCGGCTGGAGCCGGACGGCCTGCTCTGGAATCCGGCGCGCAACTGCCTCGTCGGCGCGACCACCCCGCTCGCGACGTGCATGGCGATCCTCAAGGCCCGCACGGGCCTCACGGACGCCGAATGCCGCCGCATCGGGCACGACAACGCCCTGAATCTGATCGGCGGCAACTGACGGCGCGGCCCCGGACATGAGGATGCCGGAGGTCGCGGTCCTCTCGGAGTGGAACGTACAAGCGAAAGGAATTTTACATAATTTACAATTGACGGCAGGGGGGGGGG
>OIZT01000447.1_pt1 | contig 25926 bp, 33 predicted proteins | sample 1588611 | NCBI WGS metagenome assembly OIZT01 (sample SAMN03283278) | human gut metagenome | biome: human-associated habitat; material: feces | host: Homo sapiens | place: Peru | collected 2012
TTACGCACCACGCCTTGCGATCTGCGCCGCGCTTGGTGCCCTGAATCTCGCGCTCAGCTTGGTCAATGAGGTTGAGCACCAGCGTCTTGACCGCTGCGCCGTAGCCAAAACGGATAAGCCCCAGCACAAGCGATACAGTGCCCACAACGATGAGCACCAGCGTCAGCCACGCGGGCAGCGGGGTGATAATAGTATTAAGAATTGCTTCCATGCTTTGTTACTCCTTCCATCAGGTAATTGTCGATTTTCGCCTTGCTTTTCTGCATGGCTGCCACGTTGTTTCCGGTCAGCTGTGCTTCCAGCAGAGCACGAACGGCTTCCAGCGTCAGGCGGTTTACCTCGTCAATCTCGTTGAACCGCCCAAGGTCTCTTGCAAGTGCTTGTGTATGTTGAAGCTGTCCCTGTTCCAGCACACCGAGCCTTTTGTCCATCTCGTCAAGCCGCTTGTCCTGTGCCGCGTCCGGCTCTTTGGCCTTTTTGAGGTACTTGTGGATGATGTCAAGCACCTTGTCCAGCGTGATTGCTGCGGCGCACACGCTGCCAAGGATGCCCAACACCCAAATGAGAGCCTGTTTTTCGGTCATTTGCCCTCCCGGAGACGGGTCAAGCCCTTCTTGCGGATGATACGGGGGTAGTTTAGCTCTGTCACGTTGAGGTCAACGTTGCCGGAGATGCCCGGCACGCGGCCCTTGCTGGTGTGCTGGTGGGCGTTGTAGTGGTAGCCGACCGCGGGGGTGTGCCCGGTTGTATCGGACAGCCAGACGTCCCAGCGGTTTGCAAGGCGGCCCATGTCCAGCTCCATGTTGGAGTAGTGGGTGTAGGTGTACAGCTGGGCGTAAAAGCCCATCTTCTCCACCTGCTCCAGCGCGTAGGCGGTGAGGTTTGTGAGGTCGAGGGTGGACAGCTGCTTAATGCTGTTTTCCTCCACGTCCACCGCGAGGGGCATGGTCAGTTCCTTGCCGTAGACAGCCTGCCGCACAAGGGCCAGCTCTGCATCGGCCATTGCTTCGCTGGTGGCGTAGGTGTAGTAATAGACGCCCACGTCCAGCCCGGCAGCTCGGGCGTTGCAGTAGTTGGTCTCAAAGGTCGGGTCGATGTACAGGCCGTCTGCCCGCTTGGAGAGCTTGCGGTTGGTGGATACCGTCTTGAGCATGGCCCCCTTGTAGCCCGCTGCCGCCACCTGTGCCCAATCGATGGTGCCCTGCCACCGACTCACGTCAATGTACCGGTAAGGAGGTTTCCCTGCCCACCCGGTCACGGTGTCCACAGTGGACACGTCCGGTGCAGGAGCAGGATCTTCCTTGTCGGCACTGTCACCGGCAGCGTGGGAGAGCGCAGAGAAGATATCCCTCAGGAAGTCAAGCATTACTTTCCACCTCATAAAATCCCTCCTCCGTCAGCTTTGCCAGCACGGCATCTTTGTACCGGTCAGGAACGTTGTCGATGGTAAAAGCGCCGTCAAAGCGGTGCAGTTTGATTTGGGTCACATAGAACAGAACCATAACATCCTCCTTATTGTGCGGCCAGCAGGTCGAGCATAGCCGCTTCCAGAGCAGCAAGGCGCTCTTCTGCGGTGGGAAGCTGTGCCTTTTCCTCTGCTTCCTTGCGGGCCTTTTCCTGTGCGGCCAGCTCCTCAGCAGTGTACAAGTGGTACACCTGCACCTGCTCTTCTTCGTCCCAAGCGTCTTTTGCTTCCACGCCGGGCACGTCCACCACCTTGCGGACATCACGGCCTTTTTCGCGACCATCTGCGTCATAGTAAATTGCAGGGGTTCCGTCCGGCAAGGTTTCGGTCTCGTAGTGGCTGACCTCTTCCACGCCCGCCACAGCATCGTGGTGGACAGTCTGGGTCTCGGGCTTGAGGTAGCCTTTTGTCAGGTCGGGGCTGGCGATTTCTACGCCGTTGCTGTCGATAATTTTCATAAGGTCTCCTTTCAGGCGACACGCCGCCAGATGTACGCGGCGAAGTAGGGCGGCATGTTGTTGTGTGGTTGGCCAGTGCCACTATGATTTGTTGCTAAATAACCCGCAGATTCATCTGCGCCTATGATTGCCGATATATCATTAATGATGACATGATTCGGCGTTTGGATTTTTAATCCAAGCTCAGACATGGTTTTATAATACCAGTCTTCGTTTCCAAAAGAGACAATTTCGTGTGAGTGTGGGCCGTTTTCCAGTTCTGTCAATGAATGCTTTGCTTCGCCACCCGTGCTCCCTGCCGCATAGGTATCGCCAGCGGCCAGGATAAAGCGGTCTTTGATCTGCTCCCATGTGCCGCCGATAAAGCTTGCCGGGCTGGTGGGGTCGTTGCTGGTCCAGAATTTGATTCTGGCGAGGTCTTTTTCTCGCTGGGCGGCGAGAGCTTTCAATGCCCTCTGTGCGTTGTTGACCTGCATCATCAGGTAGTTGTACCCGTGCTGGTTGTCCAGGCCAGCTTCTGCGCCGGTCGGGGCGATGATCTGACCGGATGTCCAATTTTCCGGGAGATCAGCGGGAAGAGGAATGTTTTTCAGGATATCATCCGCCATAAATCAATGTTCCCTCCTTGAAGATAATGGTGTGTTTGAGCTTTGTTCTGGTCGTGGTTTCGATGCTGACATCGTCCTGTGTGAGGGCGGCTCCGAACGCATCTTGTGCGGAGATGGCAGAGACTTTTGTGATTTTTTCCGATGGCAGAAGCTCATACTGCAGCGTGACTGCCGCACCGGAAAGGCTCTTTGCGAGGTTCGGAACGGTATAATTGCCGTTCAGCTGCACCATGTTGATGTGATCCGCCAGGTACGAGGCTAAGCTTGCCAGAAACAGCGGGGTCACAGATGCAGAAGCGGGCGCGGCGGCCGTCACCGGGACAAAATTATTTTGTCCCGGTGACGCAAAGGCATCCTTGCCCAAAAGCCAACTGCCCAGAAGATAGTGATACCGGCTTCCGCTTGCCAGCACGGTGTCCGCGCCCTCCAGAATGGATAGATTTACGTCCACGTCCGTTTTTTCGGTAATGCCGAAATAGCAGTCCGATGCGTACAGCGTTTCTCCCGCATCGTTCAGGAGCTCATAGTGGTTGACGGTCGAATTACCTGCCTCCGGTTCAATGGACGCTTCCAGCTTCAGATTCTCGCCTGAGATCATCAACATTTCAGAACCCACCTGCAGTGTCGCAGATGCAATGACGCTTTTCAGCGGTTTCACGGTCGTTGCGCGGTTGAGCCGTGCCGTCGTGGCAAGCTCTGCCGCCTTGTGAGCCACTTCCAGAAAAAGCGTCCGCGTCAGTGTCGGCGATGCAGCAGCCTTTGCGGTCGTCCATCCTCCGAGCTTGGCAAACGGCTTTTTTCCAAGGGCCCAGCCGCCCAGTCGATACTGATAATCGTATTTCTGCACATCGACCTGCTCTGTGATCAGGATCCCGGTCTTGAGGTACGGCATACTGATAAAGACGATGTGAGCGGGCTTGATTTGGTTGATCAGGTGCGTCACCTCGTCGTAGTACGACTGGTTCTTTGCGCTCGTCGCAAGCCTCAGCTCGTAGAGCGGGTATGTGATGGAGCACGTCCATTCACCAGGGCCAATTAGTTCATCCAGCTTCTGATACAGAAACCCCAGTGTGTAGGGCGGGCGGGTCGCAATGCGGGTCATTACACGCTTCCTGCGGAACGCCAGAGATTCCTTTTCCGGGACAGCCACGATGTGAAACACCTTTTCCCACTGTGCAACGGAATCCTCGTCCATGGTCTGGAAAAAAAAGTTGCTTTGAACCCCTTCCACGGAACCGGCCAGCAGGTCAAACTCCGCTTTTTCAGCAGTGCAGATCTGCTGATAGTCCTGCACTTCCCGGTAGATGGGCGGCAGCAGCGGAAGCAGGTCGTGCGAGAGATCAAGCTTCATGCAGCGTCACCGTCCCAACCACAGGGACCTGCTGCCGTTCGCCGGTCTCTGTCAGAATCAAATCGTCCGCTGCTCCGTTCAGCTGGACGTTTGTCACGTTTACCACGCCCTCTGCCGTGATGATGGCCGCAGATACGCGGGCCGTGTAGACGTTGGCGCTGTATTCAATGCTGGTTTTACTGATATTGGTCGCCCAGCTTTTCCGTACATTGAGCAGATATGCCTCCAGCGCCTCCCGTACCGCGGTGCGAACTGTATCCAGCAAGTAGCTGGGCAGGAGCGTCACCGATGCGGTGACCGAAACTTCCAGCTTCTCCGGGGCCGTGATCGTTGCCTTTGCACCGATGGGCGCAAGACCAAGTCCCTGCCCGGAGTTCGGCACCGGGTCGATGGCGTTCTGAATGGTCTGCACAAGGTCGGTGGATGCAGGCAGCCAGTCCGCACCCAGAACGGAGCATAGCACCGTGCCGCCGCCTCTCCATGTCGGGTAGACCTGCACAGCGCCCACGCCGTCCAGCTTCTCGATTTCCTCCTTGTACTGCGCCACATTGCCGCCAAAGGAGCGGCTGTTCATCGCCGCCTCGATGCGGGCGCGGAATTCGTCATCGGTCTCGGTCTCGTCTCCTGGTGTCAGGATATCCGAGATCCGGGCAGAAGTCAGGCCCTGAACGGTGTCGATGGGGAGGATAGGGCCGGTGTAGTCGTTGCCGATGGTGCCGGGCGTTTCGGCCAGAAGGCGGTAGGTGTGCCCGGAACCCAGAGCGGACAGCGCAATAAAATTGATACTGTCCGCGCCGTTGATGGTAGAGAACCGGCTGCCAAGCGGGATATCAATATTGAACTCGCCTTTTCGCACCGCCGCCGTGGCCTGCTTGCGGGTAACGCTGGCGATGGGGGCCAGCAGATCCAGCGCTCTGCCAGTGGCTGTCTGGAAAAACGCCTGCCGCTGCACCATATTCAGGGAAAGGAAGAACCCCTCAAAGACATAGGCGGCGGGAGAAAGAGCCGTTGGGATGGGGCTTGTGTCCCGCTTGTCGTAGTCGTCCGGGATCTGAGACAGCATATAGTCCAGAATCGCCCGGTACTGTGCGGTAGAAAAATCGATCATGCTGCGGTGTTCACCTCCGTGCTTGCCTGCATTTCGCCGTAGATCGTGGAGACGGTAAAGGATGCTGTCAGGGCCTGTCCCTGCACCGTGTAAGAGAAGTCCTTCACGCCGGTCACCCGGTCGTCCACGGTCAGGGCCTCTTCCAGGCGGCGTTGCAGTTCGGCAGCCACATAGCCCGGGGCTTGCCCCAGCAGCCCCTCCCACTCCATGCCGCTGTAAGAGCGGAAGATCTGCCAGCGATAGCGTTCAACGTCCAGAATGATGGTCACGGCCTGTTTTACAGCCTCGTACCCATCGCATTCCCCGACGATGCAGCCAGATGTCTGGTCAATGAACCAGGTTCTGGACGGCTGAGAAACGTACTCCACGCCGCCGGAAAGGTCGATGGACGATCCTGTAGGAAGCGTAGCCATTACGATTCACCTCCGTATACCCGGGAAAGAACAATGAACTTCTGGCCGCTCTGAACACGGAGGAGCAGCACTTTGTCCCCGGCTTTCAGGGCCGGGTTCAGGATGATGTACTTTTTGTCCTTGCTCAAAGGCAGCGCAGCGCCGTTTTCCCAGCCCACAAAATTTTCTGCCTGCACTTTTACATCAAATTCATCCGGCAGGGCCGACCACTCCGTGAAGTAGGGCGGAGCCGTGAACGCGTCCTCGCTGGGGCCGGACGGCGTTGCGTGCTTGTGCTGCAGGATCTTGATCTCGTGCCGGTGGCGCAGAATGGGAATTTTCTTTTCAATGACAGGCTCTGCCAGGTAAAGCACGGCCTGTTTCAGCGGGGCCATTGCTTCACTGATCTGGACCTCCAGCTCATCATCGTCCGGTGGGGCTTTTGTCACTGTGCCGATCTGCAGGTCTGTGGGCTGCCCGGCATCGTTGGTCTGCCGGTAGATCTCCTGCAATACTCCCAGTAAATCCACGCTTCTCCCTCCTTACAGTGCTTTTGCTTCCAGTTCCATGGTGTGCTCGTCATTTTTGAAGGTGTGTTCCACCTTTTCCAGCATGACATACTGTTTGAACGGCTCACCGTCCAGATCGGACAGGTTTACCAGAATGAGTGCCCCGGCCCGCAGGCCCGGAACGCCCAGAGAGGAGAACTTGAACTGCTGCAGCACCCGATTGTAGTATTCCAGACTCACTTTCGCCTGTTCCTTTACCTGAGCGTCGTTGGCGGCCTCGTCCACGGTCTGGTACAGCTGCAAAAGGCCCCACTTCCCGATGTGCTCCGAATCCTTCATCACAAAAACGTCCGCCTTGCCCGTTTCCTGATTGGGCCGAGCCAGCTTGATGCTGTTGTAGGTCTGGGTGTCGATGGAGGAATCAAAGGTGTAATTCGTCATCAGGCTGTAATCACCGATGACGATATCGGTTTTCAGGTCGTTGGCCTCTTTCAGGGCCAGTCCGTCACCGGAATCATAGAAAACGTAAACTTTGCCGGTGTTGAGCAGGGTCTTTTGCACCGCGGTATTGATGATGTCGATGCAGCTTTTGTCCTGCATAATAAGGGATGGCAGCTTATAGCCGGTGTCAGCCAGCTCCCCTACATCCAGCTCAAAGTCCTCCGCGATCTGCTTGATGATGTCCCCGGCGCTCTGGCCATAGAACGAATAGCTGGCATTGGCCTTGAGATACCGGATGCGGTCATAGCAGACCACGTCCACCGGCCCCCAGCGGTCAAAGCCCCGGTTAAACACCCAGCCGTAAAACTGTAGCTGGCCGTTTACGGAAAAGCGGATCGCGTCTCCTTCTTCCAGCTTGGATTCCGGGGTGCGCAGATAGGTAAAGGTCAGCTTGCCCGGCTGACCGGTGCGCTGGGTAGACCAGACCACCTGCGTGGTGCTGTTCGTCAGGTTCAGGGTGTTTCCGGTGGCTTTCTGAGCGGCCAAAAACTCATAGGTCATCCCTCTACCTCCTGCAGGCTGTTCTCCGGCATCCACCCCAGCACAGTGCCGCCGGTGTCTGCCACGCAGACGGGGCATGGCCGGGAGCGGTCGATGATGCGCCGCACCACAACGATCTGACCGTGAACGCTGGTCAGAACCTCATCCCCGCTGCCGGTGCTGTAAACCTTCCCGGTGGCTTTCCGTCTGGTCCCCACAACGAGCTTGTCTGCGGGGGTGCTTCTGGTGGGGGTCAGGGAGAGCTTTACAGCGCCTGCGGCATCCACTGCAGTGTTTACCGCTGTGACTGCTGAAACAGCCCGTGCGGCCACGCTAACCACGTCAGAGACGATGCTGGCCGGGGAAAAGGTTCCCGCCTGACCAGCACCCTGCACAACGGCCCTCTGCGGGGAGTAGTCCTTGTACTCGGTCAGGCTCAGGTCAAAATAGAAATCCCCCGTCTCAGCGCCGCGCTCCTCTGCCTTGAAGCTGGTAACGAGGCACCGAAAGCCCAGGCTCGGCCCCAGGAACGGAACGCCGTTCTCATAGAACCGGACGGGCGTGTAGACGATGGGGGATTTTTTCTTCATGGCGGTGGTGAAGAACGCCATATACACCGCCGGGGGCAGATGAATGCCGGTCTGGCCCGGCAGCCGCCGCCCGGGCAGCAGGCCCGAGATGGACACGGTGCGCAGGTTCGGCGTGCGGGGCTGCATGATGGGGCCAAGGCCCAGCACGTTATAAGTTCCGTTGTCAGCAGAAAGGGTCTCTGGCAGCTTTTCCGGGTTGATGGGCAAAGCGATCACCGTTGCGCCGCTGGAAAAGTAAAGTTTGTACAGGGACATCTCTTTCTCCTTACTGCACGGTGACGGTGCTGCCTGCGTTCATCAGATCCACCAGAACGTCCCGCAGAGTGTCTGCCAGATTCCGGGCATCCTTTTCGGTGTTGCCGGTGTTCTGACCCTGCACGGTGATCATGGGGGTCTGGCTTGTCAGGTTGACGTTATTGACGTACTTGCGCTCTGCCACATCCACCAGCATCTTGATCTGCTCATCGGACAGGTCAACGGTTTTTGCGATCTTGCCGGTGTTCTTGTCGATGTTGCCCAGCAACTCATTGGTGCTTGTAGCTTGCGGAATTTCCAGCTGTCCCGTGCTGGTACCCATAAGGCCGGATTTTCCGAGGTTTGCGCCCCAGTCGTGACCAGCATTGTAGGCCTTTCCGAGGTCGAAGTTCTCCCACGGCTTGATATACTCTTTGTATCCGTTCTGTTTGATGGTCCAGTTCCGGCCATATTCCAGCTTTCCGATGAGCTTATCGATTCCGGATGTCATGTTCACTTCCACGCCCGGAATCATGTTGATAAGGCCTTCCAAACCCTGCGCTACGTTCTGGACGTACTTCAGGATGGTGATGGACATATCATAAAAGAGAACATCAATTGCTGTGATTGGGTCATTGAACGCATTACCCAGAAAGTTCACAAAGGCAGCAAAGCCATTGTGCAGCGGAACCAATGTACCGTTGAGGATGAATGCTCCCATCGTTGTAAAAGCTCCGGTGATGATGCCCGTGGCCGAAATGCTGGAACCGGTCAGCTTGTTGAATGCTGCCACGCCGCCATACAGAGCAGCCACCAGCACCAGAACTGCCGCAGCAGTCAGGGCGATGGGATTCGCTGCCATAACAGCGTTATAGAATGCCTGCATAGACGCGGCTGTTTTTGTGGCCGTTGCGAGGATGTTTGTCCAGTTGGCGGCGATCAGGAGCACGCCGAACGCCGCGCCCAGGCTGACTACCAGAGGAATTGCAACATCCAGATTGTTTGCCACCCAGTTGATGGCCGTCAGCAGCGGGTCAAGCGCCCGGACGGCGGTATTGCTTGCCACCGTCCAGACCTGTGCCCAGGTCATGGGGGTCTTTTCAAACTCCGCGTTCGTGTCCTTGGCCGCCGCAAACAGTGCGTTTTTCACAATGTCGGCAGTGATCTGTCCCTGAGAGCCCATCTCGCGCAGCTGGCCCACGCTGACCTGCATATAGTCTGCAATGGACTTTGCGAGGGCAGGAGCTTGCTCCATCACGCTGTTCAGCTCATCGCCGCGCAGAACGCCAGATGCAAGCCCCTGTTCCAGCTGGAGGATCGCGGCTTGCGCAGACGAACCGGACGCGCCGGAAAGGGCCAGCTGCTTGTTCAGCTGCTCTGCGAATTGCACGATCTCTTTGGAGCTGCTGAACGCATCACCGGCCATTGTGCCCAGCTGGGAGACCAGCCCCATCGTATCGGTGAAGCTGCCCCTGGAACGCTGGGCCGACTGGTAGATCATCGTTTCCAGCTCCTGCGTGGTCTGCAAGCCGTCGTTCATTCGGTCAAGCCGGGCACGCATGGAGACCAGACTGTCAGACAGGTCAACGGCCTTTTTCAGGCCCTGAATGCTGATATAAGACGCGGCCAGCCGGAGAACCGAAGATGTCAGGGAGTTGGTGACGCTTTGCGCCATATTTTCCTGCTCCTGCAGCCGCTTTGTAGCTGCTGCCGCCTCATCTTTGGCCGATGCCGCCCCACTGGCAGCGTTTTCAGCTGCTTTCATGGATTGGGTCAGGGTCTGCTGCTGCGTTTCCAGCCCTCGGATGGTTGCGCCCAATTTCTCGGTCTGGGCATCCAGCTTTTTGAACGCTTCTGTGTTCTGCTGCCCAGCGGCTACCATTTCTTCCTGCTGTGCCACATACGATTCAAACTTTGCGTTTGCAGAGATTAGTTGCCGGGAAACGCTGTTCAGAACAGACTGATAGTTCCGGGCTGCGGTCTGTGCCGTTGTGGTAGAGCTTGATGCTCTCTGTGCGGCCTGAATGTATGCACCAAAGGAAGAGGAAAACTGATCCTGAAGGACAAGCGTTTCCTGAATTTTAGCCATTTCGTCCCGCCTCCTTCATCCGCTGGGTCTCCTCTCTGCGCTTCTCCATGGAGCGCAAAGCAAATGCCCTCACCAGCGCCTTTTCACGCACCGGCAGGGCATCGTACTTGCCCGGGGGCCAGCTGAGGTTATCGAAGCAGTAGTATGCCACCAGCACGTCGATATCCCAGCTGCCCCCGGAGATCAGTTTTTTGCCTCTTCGTCCAGGCTCTTGTCAAAGCCGGAGAGCTTGCTCACGGCATCGATCAGGCGGCCAAACTCGCCAGCCAGAAGCATCTTGCCGGGAACCTGAACCGGGTCTTTGGTGCCGTATTTCTCACACAGCTCCGCGCTGCGGAAATCCGGAAAAACAGTAGCTTCCACGATAGTGCGGGCGCTCAGCTCGTTGGCATCAATGGAATCCTGCCACTGTCCGTCCACCTTTTTCTGCCGGGTGGCTGCCTTGATGATGGCAGCGTTCTCCTCCTGGGTCAGGGAGCGGATCTTAAAGGGGACAGGTTTGCCGTCCTCACCCAGAAAGCGCTTGGAGATGATGACTTCCTTTTCCTCACGGGTCACAGCGGGATGCAGGAATGCAGAAAGTGCGCTCATAAAAAATACCTCCTAAAATCAGTTGCTGCCAAGATTGGCAGGGTCTTTGAATGCTTCCAGACGCTTGACGCTGGTATAGCTGAAATTGAAATCGTAGCTCAACATGGCCTCCTCGTCGTCCAGAATAGACAGCGGGATATCGCCGGTCAGCACACAGCCATAGTAGCCCATTACCTGCGCGCCCACGCTGGACGTGGGGTCCTGGTTGGTGATGGTGATGTCAAACATGTCCTGCACGCCGTTCTCGATGTAGTTCAGCACCATATCGGTGAACAGGTTGGAGCCGTTGGAGCCGAAATAGACGTTGCCGGTGCCGGTCTGAGTGACACCGTTTGCCTTTTTCTGAACCTTTCGGGTTCCGATGGTCTTCATGTCCGAAGTCTGAATGCCCGCGATGGTCTTGATGTTCCGCATGCCTGCGGCTTCCAGAATGCGGCCGTTCCGGGTGATGGTGATCTTGCCCTCCGCACCGTTCAGGGTGTCCTGAGCCATTAAATAACTCATCTTTGTTCCTCCTTACGCCACATCCAGAGTGATATAGATTTTGTTGGTGCTGCCCACGGCCTCGATGGCCAGAGTGATGAGCACGGCATCCTTTGCCTCGCCCGCTTCCACGATAACATCGGTCTCGCCGTCAAAGTTCTGGATTCCGCCGGATGCCTGGATCTGATCCAGGTACTTGACGATGGCGCTCTTGTACTGGCGGCGGCCGTCCTCGGTGTTGTCCACAATGCCCACATAGCTCTGGGCGAACTGCTTATACAGATCGTTGGCAATGGTGTTGCACAGCCGCATGGTGCGGTTGTAGCGGTACACCTCGCCGATCTCGCTGGTATAGGTGACCAGAGAGTTGATGTCATACTCCACCCGGACGGTGCCGTCATCGGCGTTGAACACGAACTTTCCCGCATTGATGGCATCCACATACTGGCTGTGGGTCATCTTGGGGGAAACGTCCACCGCGTTGGGAACGGCGGCATTCGTCAGGTCGTTGGCGTAGGTCGCGCCGGAAAGCGCACCGCCGACCCACCAGACGGCTTCCTTCGGGGTCAGGGTGGTGCCATCGTTCATCACCAGACCGCTACACACGTTGACGATAAAGCGGGTGTCAGGGTTGGTGGCATTTGCTTCCACCAGCTGAGAGAAGCGGCCCACTTCAGTGTTCACGCGCTTGATAAAGGTCTCCATCGCGGTCTTTACGGTGGCATCCTCGCCGTCGTACAGCATGGAATCGAAGTTGTAGGGCTCAATGCTCGTCAGGTAGGTGCTGTATGCGGCAGAGTTCACCTCGCCGTCCTTGCCGCCGGAAAGCTGGGTGCCGACATTTGCGGCCAGAGTGCCTGTGCCGCTGAAATCCACCCAGTCATTGCCGGTCAGGTCTGCAACGGTCTTGCCAGTCTGCTGATCCTTCACCACACCGTCAACGACCGTGGAGACCTGGAAACTGCCCGCAGGTTCCGTCAGTGCAGTGACGATCACAACGATGTCGTTGCCTCGGGAGCCGGGGTATTTTGCAGTAGCCGTCAGCGGGGCGATCGTGCCGGTGGCCTTTGCGCTGTCCGCAGCGGCCGGGCGGTAAAGCAGCAGCTTGGTGGGTGCTGCGGTGCGGTTGGAGCCGCTGAAGATCATGGATGCAAAGCGATTGTGCGCGTCTGTGATGTCGTAACCGGTATAGGGGGTCAGGTCATCTCCGGCGGCGATCTCCGTCACCTTGCCAACGGGACCCCAGCTCATGGGTTCGCAGATCGTGACCTTGCCGCGGTCGCCAACGGTCAGATTCTGCTGGTTCTTGGAGCGAAATTTAAAGTAAATGCCGGGCCGCACCTTGTTCTGTACAGTCCAGGTTCCGCCTGCTGCCATAGGTGTCACTCCTTCCAAAATTCTTTCACAGCGGCCTCAGCCTCTGCGAGGGTGTAAAACGGTTTGTGTAAAACAACAGCCAGAAAATCCGGCTGATACCCCGCAAAACGCGGATCTTTCAGCAGCACTTCCCGGCTGTATTGGGTAGTATTATCCTGTTTCATTGGTCTACCTTCTGGTTTACGGTCTGGGTCTGCATCTTCACTGCGTCCACGGGCTTTTCCACAAAGACACGCAGCTCAAACTTATAATGCAAGCCGTCATCGTCAATATCCGTGCTGCGCTCGTAGGCGTGCAAGAGCTTTTCCGCTTCCGTTCCATCGGAATAAGGAAACGTTTCCATGCAGAAATCTAGCGCCTCAGCGGCTTTGTTGTATTGCTGGCGCAGGTCTGTGAGGTTATAGTCCAGCAGATAGGTCAGGTCGAGCCGGATGGTGCGCAGCCAGCGCCCGCCGGGGTAAGGCTTGATATCGCTGCCCCGCTGCTGGATAAACATGCAGGGCGGCTCTACGCCTTGCTGTGCAGGGTCTTCCAACATCTGCACGCCGGGCAGGAATGGAGCCAGATACTCCGCAAGAGACCGGGCCAGCGTTGTAATGGTGAAATTCATTTCAGCATCTCTCCCAGCTTGTTCACGGCTTTTTCTGCCTCTACCTTCACGGTGTGCTTGTATGCCTCAATCCCTGCATCGGACATGTGCAGGCCCTCAACGTAGGTCGTTTTCGTGCCCACCATCATGCCCACCTCGCCCCGGCGGCCCGGGTCGTATTCCAGCATTCCGGTATAGGGGTTTGCGTACAGACCCGGCACGAAATGCTTGTCCATCCGGTGGCCGTCGTTGACGTAGGAAGCGTACTCCTTATTGTTGTTCAGCTCAGTGACGATCTCCCCGGCCTGCTTCTCGGGTTCTGTTCGACTGTCAGTCGCCCAGTGCTGTTTCAGCTCGCCGGTGCGGGTATTGGTGCCGCTCAGGCTGTCCGTTGTGGGCGGGGTCTTATCCTGCGCTGCTTCCACGGCCCGGAGTGTGGCATTGCGGGCAACGTCTGCGAGCATTTCGGGCAAAGCGGCCTGCGCCGCCTCCAGCTTCTTGATGTACTCCTGCAGGTTCATTTCACACGCTCCTGACTGAGAAGTGTGATCTCCTGGTGGGCCAGCCCGGGCAGCACCGCCCCGAAGGGTTCATAGTACAGGTCAGGTTCCCCGGCAAAATACCGGGTCTCCTGCACGGTGTGCCCCAGCCGTGCCCCCCTGTGGATCACTAGCTCATCCAAGGGCTTGATATCCACATCAATATCACAGGCAAGCTTGTCCGTTTTCTGAACATTGGCTGCTGTCTGGGTCATCGTCGGGGCCTTGTCCTGACTGCGGTACACCCGGCACGGAACACCGGAGCGGACGACCTTCCGTTCCTTGCGGGTCAGATTTCCGTCCTTCACGGTTTCCGTGCGCCTGATCTCCATCAGGTCGGTATACCAGTCATTCCAGTTCATTGGGGCACCTCACATCACAAAAGTTCCGGCCGCACCGATAAAGCGGGCACGGTTTGCCAGCATCTGACCGTAGGTGGTGGCGTTCAGGTCGCCCCAGTCCTCTGTTCCTGCGGTCAGGGCGCTGGTGTCGTAGGTCACGGAGCTGTCGCCCAGCGTGGCAGACTTTACCACACCCACCAGAGCGCCGGACGCTGCCGCCTGCGCCGGGGTGGCGGTGCTCTCCGCATAGGTGCGCAGCTGCAAAGTGACGTAGTGGGCCACATAAAGCCCCACGGCATAATGCCAGCTATCCAGCCATTTATCAGGCTGAATGCTGACGTTTGCCATTTTCACGATCTCTTCCAGCATCACGTCCGGCAGGTGGCAATTTCCGTCCGCGTCACAGAACTGCGGGTATTCCGCCTTGAACTGCTCTGCGGTGTAATTGCCCACGCTCTGCCCCAGATTTGCGGCCTGCGCAAGAACGCCCTGAAACTGCGGCTTCGTCGTCCAGCACATAGGCAGCCTCCTCAGTCTTCCTGCGGGTCAGAGGGCTTGTCCCAGTCCGCAGTCTTTTTCTTGCGGACGGGCTTGTCTGCGGCATCCTGTACGGCCTTGTCACTGCGGTTCGTGGGCACGATGTCACCGTCGGCGACCAGCGCCTTGAAATAGGCCGTCTCTGCCGCCCAGCCCGGCACTTCGACCAGCTGCTCCCGGTGGAGCGGGAAGGTCTGAGAGCCGTCTGCACTGGGCAGGATGATGTTTGCTTTGGAAAGTACGAAAGCCATTTCTGCCACCTCCTGATCAGATGCCGTCCACGTACAGCATGGAGGTCTGATACATGAGCTGCACTTCGGATGCGTTTGCCATATAGGCGGTGTCGTAGCAGACATTGGTGACATTGGGGGCGCTCATCACGCGGGACAGGGGCACCAGCTCGTCCGCCTTGACAAAGCGGCGGTTGTTGACGTACACCACCATGCGGTCGCCGTCGGAAGTACCAGCACCCTTGACCCAGCGGGTAGGAACGATCTCCAGATCCACGCCGTGATTTGCGGCCACGTTGTGCTTCTTCAGGAAGTCGTAGATGGTCTCAGTACCAAGGTCACTCACCATGGTGGTGGTGATGTAGCTGTACTGCTCGTAGGGGATCAGGATGTGGTTGGGAATACCGGCCTCGTCGTACTCGTTGGCAGCCCACACGGCAGTGATGGCATTGTTGATGTCCGTCAAAATCTGCTTAGGGGTTTTGTCCGCCCACTTGGCAGAGGAGCCGGTGCCGGAAGCTGCGGCAGTGGTCTTGGTGACATCGGGATTGTTGACAAGGCCGGTGGTAGCGTACTCGTCGAAACCGATGTAGGTGTTCTGATCCATGTGCTTGTCGTAGGCCAGCCGGATGCCGTCCTGCAGCATCTGGTCAAGGCTGCGGCCAATGAAGTTTGCGCGCTGCATATCCACGAACATGACGCGCAGAGCGGCGGCAAAGACATGGGCTTTGAATGCACCCTTGCTCACGCTGGCCTGTACCACAGGGATGCCGTTGGAACCGCCGCCGTTGACGGCAGAAGCGCCGGAGCCGCCCGCCATGCCATAGGCCACGGACATGGCAGAGACGTAATCCACCCAGCCGCCGCCTACATCGATGGGGATATCACGGGGATAGGTGACGCTGGTGAGGGGCTTTCGGATCAGCGGGTCACGCTTTTCCAGCTCGCTGGTGAGGAACGCATTGCCGCTCTGGATAGCAGCCGCGTCCATGGTGGGAGTGCCGCCGGGCAGCACAGCACCGGCGTTGTTTACGGTGAAAGTACCGGCATTGGTGGTGCCGACGTTCTGGAAGTTTGCCATAGTCTAAGCCCTCCTATCAGGCGTTTGCACGGGTGAGGATGACCAGCTCGGCCACGCCGTTGGCATCAGCCGCGCCGCCCCACTGGCAGTTGGTGAGTTTGACGGAGTTTCCGGCGGTCTTTTCGTCCGCTTCCGCCTCAAAGCCGCCGACCAGTGCGGTGGCATAGTCAGCGGTCTTGGCAATGCGGACGTAAACGTCACCGCCCAGAGCCGGGGTCCCGCGCTGGCACAGCACATTGATGCTGCCGCGCTGGAACACGCTGCAAGCCTCGCCGGGGGCGTATTTGCCGCCGTTCTGGTCAGGATAGACCAGTGCGCTCTTGACCTCGCTGCCCGCAATGCCCGCGAACTGTGCAGCAGTAGTGCCGGTGCCGCCCATCACGATGACCTTGCCGTTGTCATACTTCAGGGCAGTGCCAAAAGGAATGCTTTCGGTGCCGCCAACGGGGCGGGTGTTGACGATCATATCCGGCTGACGGGCATAAGTGCCAGCAAAGCCGTGGGGCATGGTCTTGCCGATAATCTGAGTATTCAGGGACATAATTTAGCCCTCCTTCTTCATGTGGGGATTGCGGTCGTTGTAAGCGGTCTGGGAAGCCTGACACAACTGCTCATACCGGCTCTTACCGGATGCGCTGGCGGAAGCGGCGGCGCTGTCCTGAGCAGCCTTTGCGATGGCATTCACGGAACTGGTGCCCTTGACCTGCTCGATCAGGGTCTTGGACAGGGCATCACGGGTGGCCTTGTCCTGAACGCTGTTGATGATGGGGCGCATGGCCTTCAGCAGGGCCAGACCGCTGTCATTGGCGGCAGGTTTTGCGCACTCGTCATCAGCGGAAACGGTGGTGGAACCGCTTTCGTCCTCGCCCTCTTCCTTCTTGTCAGGCTTTTCGCCGGACATTTCAGCGATCACCTTGTCCAGATTCTCCGGCTCTTTGTCCTCTGCCTTCTTGGTGTTGGCATCGATCAGCTGATCCAGCTTGCCGGAAAGGTTGTTCAGCGCGTCCAGAACCGCGGTGTTCTGGTTGTAAGTGGGCGCTGCGTTTTTAGCGGGGTCTGCATCCTGCGCCGGAACGGCGGGTGCTGCGTCCAGCGCTGCGGCAGCGCTCTCCACCATACTGTCAAGCTCTTCGGGGGCCGCGTTCTTTGCCGCCAGACCGAACAGAGACAGCAGATTCTTGCTCTTGCTCATGTGTTTTACCTTGCCTTTCTCCGCCGGAAGTTCGGCGGCACTGTCTTTTATTGCAACATCACGGCCAGCGCGCCCACGGGGCACGATGGCGATGTGATTGCCTCTGATATGGGTTTGCCGGTATCCTGCACCGTCTGCCTCGTACTGGCAGTAATAGCCGCAGGACACATCCCGCATGGCCCCGTTCTTGACCTCGGAGATCAGTGTGGGGTCTTTCAAGTACAGGTCAGCCACCAGATAATCACCCACTCGGCGCACATTCTCTGCGTGGCCTTTGGAGTAGGCGGCCTGATTTTCCTGCACGATCATCTCCGAGGGGTGGGTGTTGGTGACATCTTTGCCCTCAAAACTGGCAATTGCCGCCGGGTCAAACACGTCCTCGGCGCTTCGTGTCACCTGAAGAACACGCTCCGGCATCCCGTCCAGCCCGATCTCACGGGCCAGATAGTTCTGCGTGCCGGTACGGGCGATCTTGACATCATGGCAAATCAAAAAGCCCTCCGGCGTTTCCGTCATGTGAGGGCTTAGTTTGCTTCCGTAGTACGCAATCAATCGGCATCACCTCCGCTTCTGTATGCGTTCATCCATTTGTGATATTTTTCGTCATCTGCCAGCTTGTGCCGCTGGAAGGTCTCAAAGGTCTTTGGCACCTTGTCACCCAGAGCTGTGCGGTAATTCTCCCACTGGCGGTAATCCCGCAGCCACTTGGAGCGTCCCTGCTCCTTTTTGCGGTAGGCTTCGATCTGTGCCTTGGTGCGCGGGTCTCGGCTGTAGGGATTTGTTGTGGGGTCAGAAAAGCGCCGAATACGCTCCAGCTCTTTCTCCGTGCGCCCGGCGGGTGTCCAGGGGCGAAGGGCATGGAGGCAGTTCGGATGGATGTTCAGCCAGCTGTTCGTCAGGTCATCCGGCCCGGCGGGGTCTACTTTGCCGAACGCATCCGAAAGAGGAGGGAAGTGCGGGTCTTTACCGCTCTTGCTGTATACCCTGCCCTCATACGGAGCGCAGAGGGCACAGGTTGTGCCGTGGGAGCTGATCTGATACAAGTCCTGCTCCTCGTCCTGCGTCACCACAGACAGGATTTCAGCCTGCCGAGACGTGGTGCGGGAAACCATCGTTGCATAGGTGTGCAGGCTCCAATTCCGTCCCGCCTTGTCTGTGAACGCCGTTACGCCATCCCGGCGCAGAGCATCCACAAAGGCGGGAACGCTCTGGTTCACACCCCTTCCCACAGCCTGCTGTGCCGCCACCTGCTCCAGACCGATACGCCGGTAAACGTCTGGCTCAGTCCGGCCCAGAAGAGCGCTTTGCAGAGCGGAAAGCACCGTCATGTTCCCGTCCACCAGCTGGCCCATGAGGTTCATCGTGAGCTTCTGCACGATATCCGTCTGGGTGCTGGTAAGGCTCTGGGCGTTGGTGTAGCCGCGCAGGTGCTTTTCTGCGGTCTCGCCGGGAATCGCCCGGGCCTCCGGGTGATGAACGTAAAACTGCGCCTCGACCATGCGGGGCACATACTCCCATTCATCCGTTTCCAGCTTTCGGAGAATCTCCTGCACCCGTTCCAGCGCGGCCACGGCGTGATAGTCCACAAGCCCCCGGCTGCGCAGGCGGCCGATCTCGTTGATGATATCGGTCTCAGCCTTGAGATAAAGCCGGATCAGGCGTTGCAGCTCCCGCTCAGGGGATGCTCTTGCAAGGGTTGGCATGTATTATTCGCCCTCCTCGGTGTCTTCCTGCGTCTTTTCTGTCATCAGCCCCGCCAGCGGGTCGCGCAGGGCGGTCACGTCCTGGTAGGTCTGTCCCTGCTTTGCGGCGATCAGTTCGTCGGTCAGGGAGCCGAACAGGCCGGTCTCGTCCTCTAGTTTCTTGAGCTCGCGCATTGCCACATCTGCATCCAGAAGCCCTGCCTGAAACGCTGCAATGATGACATCAGTCTTTTCCTTGGCGATCGTCGCCGTCTCGCTGGCCGTGGGTGTCCACAGCGGCGGGAACGTCACATCAAGGTCGAGCTGTTCAATTCCTGCGCTGCGGGCCACTACAGGAAGCAGCTTGTCCAAGATGGGCCGCAGCTTGCTTTCCCGCAGGGTGTCAACATAGTCGTAGTAGTTTTTTAGGTCGCTTTCGCCGGTGGCGTTCATGCCCGCCGGGGAGCGGCCAAACAGCTTGGTCATGGGGTAGTGGGAGGCACCGCACAAGTTCAGGCACATGCTCTCGTACACGTCAGACAGGCCCGTGAAGGTGTACTGGGTATTGCTGATCTTGTTGCCCTGCTCCACCAGCTGCATTCCGAAATTGGAGCGCAGGACCTTCTGGGCCTGCATGGTGTTCCAGAAACGCCGCTGCACGTCCGGGCTGGACATGGAGAGCAGCTGCTCCAGCCCCTTTACCTCCATCGTGTTGATGTTCGCCTGGAAGGTCAGCGCGGCCATGTTGGCGCTTACGTTGTCGTGGGCCACCACGTCATTATAGAGCGCTTCCACTTCGGACTCGCCCCAGTAAAGCTCCGCCTGCCGTTCCAGATCGGGAAGCTCCCGGCCCACGAACCGCACAAGGCGGGAGTGATGGACACGGGCGGCAGTATGCCCGGCGGCATCGTTGATGCTGTAATACTCCGGGACAAGCTCCCCACCCTCAAAGGTCAGGCCTGCATCCGGGCTGATTCCCTGCCAGCGGTCGAGGATGTACAACCCCCGGAAGCTGCCGGGAAGAATAGCCTCGGCATCCAGCGGGCGGGAAAGGTCCTCCTGCCCGTCAATGAGGATAAGCCCGGCGGCACCGCCATACAGGCGGCCCCATTTCAGGCCAGTGCTCACACGGTCCCGGAGCCGGGTGGAACGCTCCACGGTCTGGATCGCCTTTCCTTGCTCCGGTGTGGTGCTCTTGAGGTCGTACCACTCTCGCAGCATATCGTCCACGAGCAAGCCCACAACGTTCTGCACCACCCAGTTGCTGCGGTACAGGCTGTTCAGCAGGGCGTAATTGTCCGTCATCCGGGTCAGCGGGTATTCCGTTGCTTCCAGCGGGCTTTGAGAGCCGTACCCCAGCGAGAACAGCGGGTTGGAAAACGCGTCCAGCGTGGCCGTCATCGGTTTCTCTGTGCCCCCGGCGGGGCGGTTTTTGTTACGTCTGGACACGCTCAAACCTCCAATCAGGCAGTGAATTGATATAGTAGCGCAGGGCATCTGGGCCGTGATCCTGCTGTTTGATGGGCTTTTCCACGCCCATGAGGGCGGCTTTATCATCCCACCGGTATGTGCCAAGTTCATCCAGCAGCCCCTCGCAATCGGTAGAGATCAGCAGATCGCGGTGGGAAAGGAGCGTGCTGCACTTGCGGATGCCGTTCAACACGTCGTTGTTTCCTTCCATCACATAAACGCCGCGCTGCCGCAAGGCTGTGATAAAGGACGCTGCCGCCGGGTCAACGATGGCGGCGCAGGGGTCTTTCCCCATAAACTCCATGAAGGCATCGGCATACTCTTCATCTGTTTTCTGCCTGTGCTCCTGGCGGCTGTCCCACCGGTATTCCCGATGCACCCGGACTTTCTCGCCGTCATCGTAGACATCGAGGTAGACGGTCGGGTTGGTGGTTCCGTAGTCGCATGTGATGGTGCGGGTGGAAAGGCTCTTGAATCCCACCGGTGCGTCCTGCGGGCGGTATGTGTTGGCGGTGGTGTCCATCATATCGTAGATCAGACCCTCGGCCATCACCCAGCGGCCCAGAATGTAGCGTTCATAGAACACACCGCTGTACATGCTGCGGTAGCGTTCCCGGGTGCGTTCATCCAGTGACGGGTTATCGTCCATCAAGAAGTGCAGATGCAGTGCACGGTGTTTTTTGGCCTGTAAGATCCACTCCTTGCGAAACCAATGCTCAGGGTTTTCCGGGTTGCAATTGAACCAGAACTTGGCACCGGTGACAGAGCATCGGGCCAGCGCCTGCTCCACAAAGCTGCGGGGCATAAGCGCCACCTCGTCCAGAAGCACCCCGGCCAGCGTGATGCCCTGAATGAGCATGTAAGAACTTTCGTCCTTGCCGCCGAACAGGTACACCATGTTTACCTTGCTGCCGCGCTGCACCGTGAGAACGTGGCCGCTGCGGTTGTAGGTAATCTGGAACTGCTGCTGCAAGTACCGGACAGACAGAAGCGGCTGAACGATGTTGCGTTCCACCGCACCCACGCTCTTGCCGCAAAAGGCAAAAGAGCAATGGTTGAATTCTGCCATCATCCAGAGCACAAAGGACAGAGACATGATGGAGGTCTTGCCGGAACGAACCGCACCGTCACAGATCAGGGCATCGTAGTCGCTTTCATACGGGAAGGTCAGGATCTGTTTTTGCTTTGGGGAGAAACTCATTTCTTAAACTCCTCCTTCAAGCTCTTGGTAATGGGGTCATCCTCAATGGTCTGGCCGAATTCACCTTTATTGCCGCCATCGACGACAGCCCACTTTTCAGGCCGACGTTTTTTCAGATAGAAAATTTGCGCAGTTACGTTTGCCGGAACAACTACTTGCTCTTCCACATACTCTATGCGCTCTTCCTCAAGCCGCTTTTTTCCGTCAACCATGACCTTTTTTAACTTGATAGGTTTTTTTACAGTCACTGTGCGCGTTTTGCAACTCTCAAACAGCTCGTTTTCTACGATGTAGTCTGCATTTTCCCGCCCTATTTTTAAAGAGTCGGAAATGTCGGGAAATCGGCTTTTCCACTCGTTCAAGGTATCACGGTGGATTCCCATATTCTGAGCTATCTGCTCCTGCGTCAGGCCGTCTCTTGCCCAGCCACGAAGCAGCGTCAGCCCTTCAGGCTCTAGCCACTGCTCATACTTACCTTTGCGGCCAATCTTAGCTCACCTCTTTTTCGAGAACAGCCTTTTCTCCAGTCAGGTCTTCCCATCGCTTTACAATGACATCGACGTACTTCGGATCATACTCCATCAAATAAGCTGTTCTTCCGTTCTGTTCGCAGGCGATCAACGTTGTCCCGCTTCCTCCAAACAGGTCAAGGACAATATTCCCGTTTTCTGTGTTGTTCTTGATTTGATAATCAAAAAGCGCAACCGGTTTCATGGTTGGGTGCAACTCGCTCTTAACCGGTCTATCAAAATCAAGAACCGTTGTCTGTTTCCTGTCACTTGTCCATAGATGTCCTGCGCCATCTTTCCATCCATACAGGCAAGGCTCATGCTTCCACTGATAATCCTGTCGTCCTATGCACAACGTGTTTTTGTTCCAAATCAAGCACTGTCTTACAGTCCAACCAACGTCTTTACACGCCCCCCGGAAGTTATACCCTTCTCCATCTGCGTGCCAAATATAAAAAACAGCGCCTGGCCTCATTACAGCATCGGCGCTTTTGAAAGCGCTTGTCAAAAAATTTCTGAATTCATCATCGCCCATGTTATCATTTTGTATGAGCAGTCCATCCGTTCTCCTGTGCCTTTTTACCGCTTCGCTTACATCCCTCACTGCTCCATAGTTTACGTTATACGGTGGATCTGTAAGCAACATATCAGCCTGCGCCCCCCCTATAAGGGCTTTGACGCTTTCTGCATTAGTGCTGTCCCCGCACATAACGCGATGCCTGCCGCACTTCCAGATATCACCCAGCTTTGCCTTTGGAGGTGCAGCTTCGTCAACTTCTGGAGCCTCATCCTCAGCAACCTTCGTTTCTTTGCTGTCACCAGCAGGAAGGTCAAAATCAAAATCAAAGTCCCCAAAGTCAACTTCTGCCAGTTCTTGTTCGAGTTTTCCGAAATCCCACCCGGACATTTCACCGGTCTTGTTGGCAAGGATACGGTATTTCTGCTTCTGTTCTTCGGTCAGGCCGGTGTAACGTACCACATCAGCAGTGTTCACATGGAGCTGCATCAGAGAAAGACGGCGGGTGTGACCACTGAGGATGACATTGTTTTCGTCCACCTCGATGGGGTCAAGTGCGCTGCACTGGCGCATACTTTCCGCGCAGGCGTTCACGGCTTCCGGAGAGATCACGCGCGGGTTGTTCTCATACGGAACAAGATCTTCGACCGGTAATTTCAGCAGCTCTTTCTGAATCATGTTATTCTCCTCCCGTACAAAATAAAAACCGTCCGGAAACCCGAACGGTCAAAATCGAATGAGCCGCCAGCTGGATTTGAACCAGCACCCACAGGCCCCCGCCGGGGCGTGGTTAAGTGCCTCGGATGTATCGGGTTGTATAAGCCATGTGGTGTCACCAGCGTTGTCCCGCCTTAAATGGGCGGCGCTCTCCCAGTTGAGCTATGACGGCATATAAGCAGCAACGCCGTTATCTGTTTTTACCGGACAGTAAGACGTTGCCGCTGCATCTGGAACTTTTGCGGCCGGATGCCCCGCTATACTTTACACAGCCGCCCCCGGTCATGCAAAGTCTGGCACTCCAGGCAGGGCTCGAACCTGCAACCTGCGGTTTTGGAGACCGCTGCTCTACCGCTTGAGCTGCCGGAGTATAAAAAGCCGCCCTTGGAATCGAACCAGCCGTGCCTACGCACACGCACCGCGCTCCACATTGCGCTCAGGCGGCCATATAGCAAATAAAAACAGCCCACGGTTCGCCGCCGGGGCTGCTTGAGTTGACGCACATCCTGCGGGGCATGCTGGCCCGCTCGGATTTCCGGTGCTGCTGTTCACGGGCGGAGGTTTCAGGGCGTGGGCAAGATTTCAGGAGTCCCACACCCACCCGCACACCGGTGGTGAATCACTCCATGCGTCAGACATGCCGCGTTACAGACTTTGCGGCGTTCGGTGCGATGTCGCGGAGTCGAACCGCGTCCCATCTCCCGGGTCGGTGGGGCACCCAAGTGTTACATCGCATAGAAGCAGCCCGCAAAGCACGGTGTCAAAGCGAAAAAGCGTTAAGCGGCATGAACGAAAGGAGAATCCGTACGGGGCCGCACTTTGGAAGCTGCTGAGAAGCGGCGCACCGCTTTGCGCGGTTCCGCTTGTAATCATTTTACCACACTTCGATTTACATGTGTTTCACAACGATTCAAATAAAGCGTAGAAATCAAAGCGCTTTCAATGGTCGTTTTGTACATCTTCCCAGATTTCTGCCAAAGCATCAAACCCCTCGTGGATGTAGGTGGAGACCGAATTGTCTCTGGACAAGCCCACGTCCACCGCAATCTTCTTTTGGGGCTTCAGGTCGATATACCAGCCGCAGATGCACTTTGCTTGCTTTTCAGACCGAGCAGACCCGCTCAGACAGTAGGCCCGCCGGGCAGCTTCGATGCGCAGTTCACAGAGATCAAGCTCCATCTGCTTGAGGTTCCGCTCTTCTGTGTCGATTCTCTCCACGGCAAAGCCCACCTTGTCACCGGCTCCACCGCCCGTGGGCATCCCGCTCATGCTTTGGGTGCACTTTTCGGCAGTGTCCCGGATGCGCTGGATCTTCTGTTTCTGGGCCTCGACCTGCTCCGCCAGGTCTCTGCACTTCTGGAACCACGCCTTGACGGTGCGGTAATCCGGCAGTTCCGGCTTGTTCGTGTCAGGTGTCCAGGTTTGGATCATGTATCTGCCTCCATTTCTTCGATCCAGATTTCTGCCCTGGGGTTTTTCTTGTCGTAATCCACCCGGCTGCCATCGTGGGCGGCCACGATCTGGCTGTTATCGTCCGCCAGAACCTTGGCCTTCACCAAAATGTCAGTTGTAGCCTCTATGAGGTTTGCAAGGTCAACCTTGCGCCGGGTGGCCATGTAGTACACACACCGCACGTTCACGCGGGCTGTGATGGGGTTGTAAGGCCGCTTGATCTGCCACAGGCACTTTTCCTGATACTGCATGAATGCCTCGCTTGGGGCCACAATGCGGCGATTTGCGTGGGCCTTGAGGATGCGGGCAGAGTTTTTCTTGGTGCGAGGGTCGCCGTAAAGGGTTAATTTCATCTGCCGTCCTCCACATAGCACCAGCTTTGCGTCCGCCGCTGCCGTCGGGGTGTTTTCCACAACACAGACAAGCTGCTCCAACTCGTTTTCCATGTCTGGGTTATACCAGCCGCCCAGGATTTCCGGGGCCAGGTCGCGGATTCTCTGGATCACGTCCTCCGCGTAGACCATACGTTTTTCGCTCATTTCTTCTTCTCCTCAAAAATCCCAGTCGGAAGGAACGCCGAGACGGCATTCTCCATCGCCATCGTTACTGGTCGGCTTATCGAACGTGCAACCTTGGCAACCTTTCCCGGCTGCCAAGTGGAAATGGCAAAAATCCATCAAATAACGGGCCATTTCCTCCGGGCTCATAATGTCGGTTTCAGGGTTGGGTTTCACTTTGCTCAGCTTTGCTTCTGTTTCTTTTACAATTCTATCTGGTATGATATAATCACACGGAAGTTCGTTAGAAAGACCACAACTTTCATGGCTTCCGAGGTTGTGGATGCAATCCTTACACCCATTTTCAAATTTTGCATCGCAATATCTTTGCAGGACAAGGGCCGCTTCCACAGCTTCTTTATCTGTCGGGATATAAAGCACATTCAGCAAAAAATGTCTCTCCCTTCATGCATCCGTTGGAAGGTTTCCTCGTAGGAGTAAACCTTTGCCGGGACAAACTTCATTGTGTTTGCATCCGCCAGCATCACAACGTCCTCATGCTTTTCGATCAGCTGGCGAAGCTCTTTCATGTAGGCCACCAGCCCGCAGGCATCCGAATGCGAAACGCCGCGGCCCATCAGCTGCTTGATAAACTGTTTCTGCGTCATACAATCACCCCCATTGTTCGGCCATCGCTTTTGCAATGCCGGGATAAGTTTTACTCCGTTCTTTTGCGTGACCTCTTCCCATCCAATGATTTTTTTCTCGCAATTTTTGCGGCAGCGTCATCATGTAATCATATACATTGTCGGTTTCGGTTAGCCTGGGAAGATTTTTTAACCACAAGCAGGTCTTTTTTTGCTCCGGGTGCCCAAATTGCCAGGGATTGATAATCTGGTCCGGCTTTCTGTATAACGTAGACATTACACACACCGGGTTTTCAATGGCAATTCGCAGAATATCTGCTTCCGCAAACTTCATAAAAAACGCAGCTGCTTCAAAGCGCAAGCTGAGAGGCTTTCTTCCCTCCGTGAACCACCGCGCGCCAGAAACAGCCAAGTGTGTACAGGGCGGGTGCGCAATGAGCAAATCCCACTTGCCAACGTCATGCGTTACGCCGTCCATTGTCACGACTT
>OIZT01000451.1_pt1 | contig 25644 bp, 43 predicted proteins | sample 1588611 | NCBI WGS metagenome assembly OIZT01 (sample SAMN03283278) | human gut metagenome | biome: human-associated habitat; material: feces | host: Homo sapiens | place: Peru | collected 2012
TGCTCAAAATTCGGTAGAAAAGCGGAATTTGAAAAATCAGAGTATTTTACAAAAAATAAAAAATAAAAAAATAAAAAATTTTCGGAAGAGAGCTGACCCACTCTGCGAGTGCCAAAAACGGGGGTGTGGGGGTGTGGTTTGCCCTATATAGGTATAAAACACTGAAAATCAATATATTGTTTGCGTCAAAAACGGACGTTTTCGGGCAAAAACACCACAAAAAGCGGCTTTTTCGTTTCTGTTTTCGTTTTCTGTAATTTATCCAAAATAAGAGAAAAAGCAAAGAAACAAAAAGTAAAAAGATAGAACGTTTCGGCAAAGGTGCTGAGAAAACTTGAAATTCCCAAAAGTTTTCTGTTTACCATAATACATTGCATAAACATACATTTCTACTTTGCATAAATATTCAGAAACTTGCATAATGTTTCACACACAAATTTCGTGAAACAAAAAGCGAGTGAAAACGGATACAGAAAAAGACGGCTGCAAACGTATCAAAATAGAAAGATAGTATAACATATATCATCAAGCTAGAAAGCGGCTGCAAACATCAAATAAAAGCGTTTTAGATGTTTTCCCTATATATAAGGTACGCGCGCCCACTACCTATATAGAAAACGACTGCAAACGTGATTTTTGAGGCTGCAAAGGTGCAAAGATATGTAAAACCTATGTAATCATACAACAACCCCACATTTAACCCTTTTCTGCTATTCCGAGATAGCAAAACGGTGTCCTTATTTATTACCAACAAGAAAAAGCGAGAAAAAACACAAAAAATCTCATATTTTTTGCTTAAAAGTTTTGCAGGTACAGAAAAAAGCCGTATCTTTGCATCGCATTTAAGAAATAAGGATGCTTACTTAAGACATAGGAATCCATTATATAACAATGCTTCGTTCTTTGATTTACTTACATGTTAGCGTGATAATGAAACGCTTACTATTTGCAGCCGTGACTCTGTTTATAACAGATAGCGCAAACGTAAGATAGGCATTATCTTAATATCGTTATCAGAAACCTAACAAAATGTTAGTGTAACAATACGATATAGTAGTATTAAGCGGTTTTTATGTTAGCCAACAATAAAATAACATAAGGTAGTAATTATAACGGTTATCCCTTTATAAAGAATGTAGCTGCAAAGTACATTATATATTCAGCGTTGAAACATCTTAAAGTGAGTAAGGAAAAGTTAGAGTACAGAAATAAATTAGATGATAAATGAAAACCAAAAGAATATATACCCATACTTGATGCAGGCGAAAACATCGGCTTTTCTGCAAGTTCGAGTCTTGCAAAGGGAACAAATTAGTAACTTTAAAAAATTAGCAATTATGATGTACGGTGAATTTGTAGAGCGCACAGGCGTTTATGTTAGTATTGATGAGTTCAATACTATTGTTGAGGTTTATAATAATAGCGATGTGAACAAAGATGAGTTTTGCAAGTTGTGGGCAAAAATGAACTTTGCCAGAGTTAAGGCTGCAAAGGAACAAAAAGCAAAGGAGGCAAAGGAGGCAAAGGCTATCGAGTACATTACAAAGGTACAAAATAAGCTATCTGCAAAGTTAAACAAAGATTTTATGGTTAATTTCAATATGCTAGCTATTCACGTTATCGGCTCGGCATCTTATAAGAAATTAGTAGATGCTATGCACGTATGCGGTATTATTGAGATTGATGAGTATTGCCCACTTGGGCATTATGTTAATACTCTCGATAATTCAATAAATGAGTATTGGGAGAAAACAGCAGAAAAGCATATTTAAACAAAAAACCCACTACCTTAAAAAGTAGTGGGCGAATCAAATTAAATCGAAAAATCGAAATAACTTGCTTACTTAAGACGGCTGCAAAGTTATTAGTTTTTTCGGATATAAGCAAATTAATTAGTAACTTTTAAATATTTTAGGTATGGAATTAGAAAATGCATGGTACAATTTTATCACTGAGAATAATATTGCTACCGAGAAAGAGGTTAATTTGGTAACTGATATTAGCGGTTATTCAGAGAGTACGTTTTTAGCTATCGTATACGCTCGTACTGGATATAGAAGTTATGAGCAGTTATTGGATGATGGCTATCCAGCAAATGAGAAATTAAGCGAGTATTACGATATTTAATATTGGAGGGTGTAATATGGTAGTTTTTGAAAAGATGTGCTTGAACGCACAAAGAATGGTATTATATGTAAATAATACACGTGAATTTTATGATATTAAGTGTGAAATAACAAAGGTTATTGAGGAATATCTTAAAGCTAACAAATTTGTTAGTGTAGTTAGATTAATGAATAATGATACTTTGAAAGATTTAGTTTTCAAGTCTGCAAAGTATCATTTTAAACATGATGGAGAAATGCCAACTCAAAAAGAAAGAAAGCAGGCTTGTGCTTATCTCGCTTGTACTATTATTAATACTGCAAAGGATAATTTGAACTTAAACTAATTGGAGGGCTATATTATGACAAATAAAGAAATTGAAAGCTATAGAAATAGTTATGAGGTAGTGAATGGTATTGGCTTTTGCCGTGTGAATAATGATATAAACGGAAATCCCCGATATGTAGTGCATTTTCTCGCTTTTACTACTAACGAAGAAATGAGAAACGACAATTTAAGCCAAAACCAATTGTATGCAATTGCCAAAAAGCGTGCAAATGATTTGGGCTTTTCCGTTTATCGTGCCAATTGGTACGGAGGCGGTTTTGTTGGGCAATCTTATTCTTTGATTGATACGGCAAACAAAATTAATGAGATAGTAAACAAGTAATAGCAATAACCTTTGCACTCGCTTATGTGGGTGCAAAGGTACAAATAATATAAGAATATGAACACAAATACAAAATGGATAAGTACGAATTATCGTCATATAATGTTCTTTAATGATGCATTCACTTTTGAAGTTGAGGCTAAAAAAGCAAATATTAGCTTAGGTAGCCTTCTTGAAAAGCATACTCAAATGGTACACAAAGGATTTATAAACTCTTTCTGTGTGCTTGAAAATTCTAGTAATATGGTAGTATTGAAAGTTACTGCAAAGGTCGATAGGCTAACATCTTTAGATACTACATCATTAACTCTGGAAATTGGTAACATTAAAGATTAATTTGGATATGGATATAACAATACCTTTCGTTTTTAGCATTATTAGTTACGTGCTGGGGATTATTGTCGGGCGCAATTGGAACAGATACGTAAAAGAGTAAATAACCTATTAAACGCAAAGAAAATGAGAAATATAGGCACAATAAAAGAATTATTAGAAAATGTTGGTAACTTCAATGGTTGGAGGGGTAATGTTTGCCTTTATTTTACCAAAAAAGAAGTAAGAGCATTAAAATGTTATGGAATAACTGAAAATATGGATATTAAACAAGCATATTGGATAGGTGCAAAGATAGTCGGTCTCTCTAGACTGTTCGATTCAGTTTGCACCACAAAGTAAATAATTAGCAATATGAAAGAATTAAAAAAGTTAGCATTAATACTCCGTGCTTTGGGTATTACTGCAAAGGTAGTAAGTGAAGAAATAACCTATAATGGTGCATTCGCTTGGGATAATATCTTTTGCGAGTGTTCCAAAGGTATGGTACATTTCGATGTTTGGCACGATGATGAATCCTTTGAAATACATTTTACCTTTAAAGATACTTTGGTGTATGATACCTTATATTTGGATAATCTGCTGCAAGTTGTTAGCGAAATAACTAGTACTATCTCCAAATTTGAGGATTAAATAATAGAGTGTGCGCCCTTATATTTGGTTATTGGTACAACTTACCAACTAGCCAAATATAAGGCTATATAGAGTAAATAAACGGCTTAATTTAGAAAGATATGAATAAGATAGCTTTGAAGAAATTTGTTATTATAAGATATTTGGATAGTTGCCACAAATACCCTTATGGATATGGAATGTATACAGAAAGTGTTGGAGATTTCCGCTTAACATCTTTAATATGTGATATTCTAGATTATCATCATTCGCACAAAGATAGCATTTTTAGGGATGAGGCAAAACGGATATTAAAGTATATAGATACAAAAGATAAAAAGTATTTGGATGGTACTTTTACATCATATTACAAAAACAAGTTAATTGAATATATTGCTTAAAAGTTACTATAGCCGTGAGTAGTTAGAGACTACCTCCAAAAGCGAGATTTGGCACGGCACAAATAAAGATAGGAGAAAAGGAAATGAAAAAGTTTAGAGTTGTTATTACATCTGCAAAAGATGTTAAGTTGTTAAACGACAAAATAGCTATAGATAGCTTGTTTACAGTTGGGGAAACAATAACCAATAACCCTTTGCATGTTGGTATTAATGTGGTAACAGATGAGCGCATTAAGGGTAGTATGAGGGAATTGGCAAATAAGCGTGGTTATTGCACCAATAAAGATTGGATGACGTTTGATGATGATTTGTGCGGTCACAAATACGCAATTTGCAGTAAGCACAAAAATATTGCCTGCAAGCAGTATATTGTGGATGAATGCGAGTATCTGAATGACGCAATAAACGACTTGAACAAGTGGCGGCATTCTGGAATGATGGATTATTCTTACTACATGTTAGATACTGATAACAACAAAGTATTGGATTATTAAATACTATTTGGATATGGGAACAAAGGAAAAAATAAAGAATTGGTTGGAGGCTGAATATAATAGCCTTCACTTGGAACATATAAGCGAGCAAAAAGAAAGCGAGTTAAAAGATAGATTCATTCGCTTTTATTGCAAGTTTGATAAACGTCTGATACGTATCAGACGTGAAAAGATAAGCGTATCACCGATTAAAAATGGCGGTGTGCGCTTGTCTTTGGTAGCTTATGGAAAATGCTATGGGCAATTTTACGAAGTGTAACTTTTAACAATTGGATATATGAGAAAGATTCAAGTAAAAATAAGTAGCCCTATCGGTCAATACAAATGTGTTGAAAGTTGGGGTAATACGTATTGGGTGGATGATTACACATCTAAGCAGGGCGAATTAATTCAGTTTTACAAAGGTGGATATACTTTGTTTTGTTTGGGTAAAAATGAATTTAGATACATCAATTAATCTATAGAGATATGAGTGACAAAGAAATGAATTTGGCTATCTTAAACAAGTTGTATGAGATAGCCTTTGCAGTATGGGAGAAAATGGCAAAGGTAGCCGATTACGGCTCATATACTGCAAGCGAGATTGCTAATATGTTAAATAAGGAGTTCAATTTTAGCAATGAGCAAAATGAAGACGAAAAGGTAACTGTTAGTGTTGGTACATATACTTGCAGTTTCCCTTTGAAGAATATCTTTTATTTTGTTTCAGTCTTCGAAAAGCTAGCGAGTGTTGGCAGAAATGCAAGGCAATTTGTATTTGAAGAGTCGGGCGAATTATTGGGAAAGGCTACCTTTGAAGTAAGCAAAGGAATGAGCGAGCTTTGCAAATTTGTTGCCGATGATGAGTTGCGCCCTGTTATGAACTATATCATATTGGATGCAGCTAATAATTGTTTGGTTGCAAGCGATGGGCACAAATTGCTTTCTTTTCCTGCAAAGGTATTGGAACATTCGGGAGATTTATCAAACTTCTATATCAACCCAAAGAAATTTGCTTTGATGTGCAAGAAAATGAAGAAAGGAGAAATCTATAATGTTACAGCCACAAATGAAAGTGTAAATGGTAAGGAATGCAACAAATTAGAGTTTGAGGGTATTACTTCTAATATCGGCTACATTGGCAGATACCCAAATTGGAAGAGTGTTTTCCCAAAGGTATCAAATGAACTCGCTTTGCACTTTGATAAAAATGCTTGGAATGAGATAAAGAAATTCTGTAAGGTTGCAAAGAAAGATGGTGCAAATACTATTAGTTTGCACGGCTTATCTGGAGAAAGTAAGATTACCTTATCTTATGATGATTGCAAGCGTGAATTGGCTATCGAAAACAAATTGCAGTATACCATTGATGATGTATCATTTATGATTAAGTCTATTGTTGCTTTCGATAGTGTTGATACCTTATATCTCGGTATGTCTTCTTCTCATGCAGCAGTTGCAACAAATAGTCTTGGCAATATCTATTTGCTTATGCCAGCCGTATATGAGTGTAGAGGCTATTCAGTAGATACTAGATACGTACCATTTGATATAGACGTATTGGAAGAGCGTGCAAATGAGCGTACAAATAAGCCTACAGAAGACGTTACCCCTGCAAAGGTGGATAATGTTACAACTGAGGAAAAAGAGTGCGCTACAGAGGAAAAAACAGAGCAAACGAATAAATCTGCAAAGGTAGTATCATTGGATAAGCCTAGCAATAAGTTTAGCTTTGCGGCTATCGGTGTAAATGTAGGCGATGCACTTACCTTCATTGATGGCACAGAGGTTATTGCAGCAGAAAACAATAAGATTACACTCTGTGGTGAACTGTTTACATTGTCTGGATTCTGCAAAGAGTTTATGCCCGATGAAAAGCGAACAAAAAGTAATTCCTATCGTGGATGCGCTTTCTTCTTTAAGGATGGTATCAAATTGGAAAAGCTATTCAAGAATGCGCAAAAGAAATCATTGGTATCAAGCAAAGAAGAAATTGCAGCCGTACCTGATGAGAATGGCTCATTGCAAAATACAATAAATGCGCAGGTTAAATTTTATCTTGAAAACGTTTGCTACATTCTTGGTGAAGACGGAAAACCGAGAAGATGGAACGTGATTAAGTATCTGAAAGAAACCGATGAATTTGTTGTTGAGTGTATGGATATACCTAACAAGCCAACTTGGATAGAGGATAGAAAGCAGTTTGCAGCTAGGTATCATTCTATGAGCATCACGGAAAGCAGATACTACTCCATTATCAATAATGACCCGATATTGAAGGAAATCTGCAAAGGGCAGTACAAAGAACCATTGGATAGCGTACCAAATGAGCATCAGGCGAGCGAGAAATGCACCGAGCGGACAATTACACCATTGACAAATGAAAACGTCTCAGAGCGCAAAGAAACGGCATCAGCCGCAAAGGTTGTGGCTATCTCTATCGGGGTTCCTGTATGCTTGGATATTCCACCGAACAATATGCGGTTGGATATTGCAGCAAACGAGCCATTTCCTACAGCTGTAGGCGATTGCTTATGTGGTATTGGCAAAGTAGTACACACACTACCTTTGCCGCCTCCACGGAGCAAAAGAATGAGTGAATTAATAACATATACAAACTTATATAATACATCATAAAATGAACGTAAATCAATTAAGAAAGGCTATAAAGGTAGCCAAAGCAGAAAGCAAGGTAATTTACATTGCTATCAATAATAGCCGTTTTCATATCGACTTCAATAACTGCAAGTATAGAGTAGACGGAACGAATGAGCTACTTATAATTAACGACTCATTTCTTAAAGATACTATCGTCTTGGATATTCATCAAATAATGTTTATCGAAACAAATTTCAAACATTAATCAATATGAAACAGACTTCATTACCAGAGGTTATTTACTTAGATGTTGATAACCTTACTACAGAGAATAATAATGCTGCATTGGTAGCGAGTATCGAAGAGCCGATTAATATTATCGGTGTAATTTAATAAACAGAAATGGAAAATACAATAACAAAAAAAGAGGCACTGGAATATATTAAGCAGAATATCGGTAGGTGCAATTTATCTAGTTTTAATGTAGGAGCAACTTACGTTGATGATGCAAAAACAGAACTTAGTACTATATTCTTCATTCGTGGGTATGTTGTCACAGAAGAAATAGAGTTTCGTGAACATCAGAATATTCCTTGCTTTAAGTTCCCTCATGTATCACCTGCTTATATGGATATACATGCTGAATATACATCTGAAAGTATATGGGGTTTAGGTACATTTGAATATTTCTATCTAACCAAATCAAACTTAGATGTATTGTTAGATTTTATAAGAATAATCACTTCAAAATAGCAGAAAGGGTAAAGATATGAAAAAGAAATATGATTTTATCAAGGATTTGAGCAAACTCAAAAAGAAGTTCATTCAGTATGCAAAGGAAAATTCTTCAAAGATAGACGAAGAATCCTTTGAGATTGAAATCTGTAAAGGCTATCTTAATATGAGAATAGAGGCAGAAGACGAAGACGAAGATACTATCGTTTTCACTCAGGAAATCTATCAAGACTATGAAGAAGGTGTAATATATCAAAAACCTTTGTCTGCTGGTATGATAACTGATTATCAATAATTACAAGAAAGGGTTAAGCTATGAAAGTATATGTAGTTATCAATTCACACCAGCATGGATTGGGTGAGGCAGTTGAGGTTGACGCAGAAGTATTCTCAACCAGAGACAAGGCTAGAAAAGCGATGGGAGGCAAAGGTCTGAACACATTGGAAAGCTACAAACAAGCATTGGATTGTGATGATTTCCAAATCAGCGTTTCAGATTCCTTCTATCATATCTCAGACAACGAAGGTGAGACGTGGGATAATTTCGATATTGTAGAACAAGAATTGAAGTAAGACTATGAAGAAAAAGACTATCAAAGAAGTGATTGATACATTATATCTCAAATATAAATGTATCGACAACGAAGATATATGGGTAGAGATTACAGATAAATACATCTGTATCAATTGGAACTCATTTATGAGCAGCTTTGTAAATATGCTGAGAGTGAAACAGATTGCATCTTATTTGCGCAAGTTCACATCATTGCCAATATATGACGCTTATTGTAATGTTTATTAATATATTAAAGACTATGGAGATTAAGAATGCTGCTCATTGCCCTATCAATGACAAAGACCTTTGTCTTGATGAGTTGGTAAGAGATTTATTCAATGATGGACAATATTCTTGGAACAAAGACAATACAGAAATGGTTGGATTTGTAGGCAACGAGCCAGTATTGGTACGACAGGAAACCGATAACAAATTGTTGGTTAGATTCCTTGGCGATGCTTGGTATTCTGATGTTGTTGAGGAATGGGTGAAGAGAATTGAACATGATAAGAACAATGATGTAGATTACGTGATTGATACTTATATGTTTGGAGTGATTGAGAATGACCGAGAACGTAAAAGTAGCGATTTTCATGTATCATTCTATTATCGTGGATAATAAATAACAGAAAGTAACGTTTTAAGTAATAAGAGATAGGAGATAGGAGAAATGAAGAAAGTGTATTTTGTTACAACTGCAAGAAATATACTCATTAAATATTTGGAGTGTATGGGAGTTGTCTATGATGTAAATCAGAATCATGTTCGGTTTGACGTTTATGTTGTATCTGCAACATTAACCGACATACAGAGAAAATTTGTATATGATTTAATAATTAATCACGATTATCTTGCATCTTGCTATAACCAAAAAGAGTATGATTTGCTAACAAAGATAGGATAGGAGATAGGAGAAATGAATACAATAGAAATCAAGAATGAAGGTGGCGCATCTGTAAAATACGACATTGTGAACATCGGCTGTAAGGATTGCCCTTATTGCATGATGGCAGAAGGTCACTACCTTTGCCGTTCCGACAAAAGCTGCAACGCAAAGGCAAACATGACCGATGATGATGAGCCAAAGCAGAAAGTAATAATATACAGTCGTGTCTCTACTGAGAAGCAGACATTGGAGCAGCAGGAAAGAACAATCAACGAATGGTTGAATTGTCACAATCTGAAAGCTACTCACGAAGTGAAGGAGGAAGGAGTATCGGGCAAGGTATCTTATAAGGATAGAAACCTTGGTAAGGTAGTGTTGCCGATGCTTGATAAGGGTGATATACTTATCGTGTCTGAAGTCAGCCGTATCGGTCGTTCCATGAGCGACATCAACAAGTTTGTGAATGACGAGTTGAAACCACGTGGTGTGCGATTGGTTATCGTTCAGATGGGCATTGACCTTGATTGCAGCCATCTGAAAGCGATTGACGAAATGTTGTTGTTCGCTTTTTCATTCTCGGCACAGATGGAGCGTGAACTCATACAGGAACGAACACAGAGCGCATTGGAAGTACGCAAGCAGAAGTTGGCACAAGACGGAGAGTTTATCTCAAAGTCAGGTAAGGTTGTAAAGAAGTTGGGAAGACCTAGAAAATGTGACTTATCAAATGCACAGAAGGCGGCATCGGAAAAGCGCAAGAAAGAGGCTGCTGAGAAACCTTGCAACAAGGCTATATGGAATGTGGTTAAGAAGTGTACCAATGACTTCACAGAATTAACCACACCTAACTTTTCGGATGCAGCTATGATGTTGCAGCAGATGGGCGTTTATTCGTCCACTGGCAAGGTTTTGACGAAAGAACTAGTAAGAAGTGCGTATTACAATTTACGCTCAGTCTATGGCAGTCAGGTATATTTCAGACGTGGTTCTGCCAACTATCGTGTAATGCGAGAAAAGGGTATGACTGATGAGGAGATTCAGCAGTATTACAAGGAACTGAATAACAACAACAATAATACGGAGGAGGTTTAATTTATGGCATTCTTAATAGCAATTTGGCTAATCGGCACATTGTTCGATTGCGCCATGGGCAGAAATAAAGATTAAAATTTCTGCCCTACACACAATATAATGACGCATTTTGCGTTATCTCTTGAAATAATATAAATATATAGCCCTACGCATCACGGATAAGCGAAAAAAACATGGAGAATATATTAGAAAAGACTGTGAAGGAAAATGGAAATATCGACTTAAACGAATTAAGTTGGAAGCAGGTCGTTGCACTCTTGAACGTCTGGGATTCTAGCTTTGCAAGAAATGAGAACACGTCGTTCTCGGAGATGGTGAAGCGATGCTATAAATCACGTCCATGGCATGAGAATGCGAATATTATCTATTTGCATCGAGATAACAAGAAAACTACCATCCTCCCTCACGCATGTTATAACCTCAACGAGGCAGAGGAAAATATGATATTTAATTTGCTCAAAAAGCAATTAAAGTGAATATATACGGATGCAGTAGAATGAAAAAGCCCCGACCTAAGCCGGGGCTACCACAGACCATTACAGTCTGACATCTACGATAGTAGAAATTTGCTCTATCGAGAGCGTTTAAATCCACAATTCCGAAGAATTGACCGTCAACGGAAGTATATTTTTATTTCTATTCCATAAAGGTTCGATTAGTCTTCCGAAGACATGTGCAAAGATAATAAATAAAACAATACGGTGTATCATTTCACCCAATAAATTAATATAAATTAAGTTTCAGCCCTCGACATCACGGTTAAGTCAATAGATATGAACGTAGATTTAAATAAAATATTAGCAAGACAAGATTATGTTAAGTTAACAAAGTCTTTGAGAGAAAAGTGTAACTTAGTTGAGGATGTTATTAGCGATAAGATGAAAGAACTTGATTTGAACGGCATGAACGGTGGAATAAAAGTGAATGGCATGAAGGTTTTTTGCATAAAAAACTGTCTGTTTGTTCGTACACCCGAAAAAGATGATGACTATACGATAGAGTATAGAGCTGTTCATTCTAACGTAAAGGACGGAGACGAATTCTTTGACGAAGAATCTCACAGAAATTTCCTCTTCAGCCCTTGTTCCAATAAACACGCACTTAGCTTTCTGAATAATGCTGTTGCAATTATCGAGAAGTTAGGCGAGATAGAGCAGAAAAAGGTAGATGACATAGAGAAAGCTATTGAGTCTGTAAAGAACATATAAAGAATATTCAGCCCTCGCCAACACGGATAAGGCATTATATATGAAATTACAAGAATCTACAGGAAAAATAGTAGATAGAAGAAAGGTGTATTACGTAACTATCTATAATAGCAGACACATGATTGTTGCATTCTTAGGTAGCAGTTTGCGTTATGTTTCATCAAGAACTGATGCAGCTTTGTTTGATACAAAAGAGGAGGCGCAGGAATTGATGAATAAAGCGGAATTAAACGGAATCTGTAACACGATACCAGATTTCGCAAAAATGACGGTTTTATCTGATACGCAAGTCTTACTCCAACATTGGCATTTCTAGCCATACAATACCCATAACAAAAATTAAGCCCTCGACATCACGGTCAAGTCTATTTTATGAGTAGATTAAGTAAATCACAAGCTTATTTGGCGTTCGGCTCTGAAATCGTTAATGAAGCAATGGAAACCGATAAAGAACCAACTAGCAGACTTATGTATCCATCTTTCGAAAATCCTTCACATCTCGGCAAGGATGAGTATGCTGGTGAACCTATAGAGATAGATGGATGGAGAATAACTGCCTATTATTATCTTACCTCAGACGATATAGATAATATTGATTCATACGACTGGGAGAGTAGCGTAGAGTTTGAAGTAGAGGAAATTTTCTAATACTACAATAAATTTCAGCCCTCACCAACACGGATAAGGTATAAGATATGAAAAATATCTATGGAAAGACAGTATATCCCAAATACGAGATAGCTCTTAAACAGCACGTAAAAGGTAGCGTGGAAGACGATTACGAAAGTGTAGAGTTCGATGGAGCAGACAACTATAGAGAAGCTGTCAAAATGGCTAAGAAGTATTCGTTAGATATTGGCTCTGGGAACATTCGTTATAAAGAATCAGCATCATTAGATGCGGGTCTTGCGCAAGTAACCATAATCTGTTACTATTCAGACGATATATCAGATTATAATGAGGTGTGGCAAGAAGAATACATAAACGGAAAGAAAACAAAAAGATATTAAGCCCTCGACATCACGGTTAAGTCACTATAAATGAAAAAGGTTTTAATGTTTATGGCAATTATGATTGTAGCTTTCTCTATGGTGGCTTGCAGTAGTGATAGCCGTGAAGATGAAGTACCAGACAATCCGCAAGATAAAAAAACGACTTTGGCAGATTACGAAGGAGTATGGGAAAACGGAAACGATGATATGTTTTTTAGTGTGACTTCTGACGGATATGTATTATATAATCTATGGGAATGTATGCTTGGAAGAGGAAAGGGAACGCTAAGAAATGATACTCTTATCGTAAAGAATGAATATTCTAGAAGAACAGATTCTTTGGTGCTTTACAAACCTGTCGAAGACCAATTAGCGATTAGAGGTAAAGTGTTTGGTAAGGACACAGGCAAGGCATACAATGCTTATGGTTTGTATTTTAGTCTCAACAAAGAAAAAGTGCCAATAACATCCTTCGCTGGCGATTATTGGACTACACCAGGTGGTCTGAATGCTTATTTTGGTAGTTTTGATGAAAAATATATAGTCTTAAACGATTATATATTCCAAAGACAAATAAGCTACAAGTCTGGTCGTTATGAAACACGTGAATATTATTATGTTCCAAGAGAAATAAATTCAAAATTAGGAACACGGAGATTATATTATGCAGGATATAAAGATGATGAAGTGGTGCATTATGATTATTTTCCATCAAGATAATTATTCACCAATATATATAACATCATGTTTTTGTACTTAATCATTATCCTTGCTGTATATGGTGCAATCTGTATATTCAAGGGCAAGTAGATGTTGGCTGGCTCATTCGTTTGGGTCAGCCTATTTTGTGGAATATGACGCAAAAACTATCGAACCGATAAATCATACCAACGAACTATTTTAGCCGCTTACAGAAGAAATTTTCAATATCTCTTTGAGTTCTCAGATATTTTGCTTATCTTTGCAAAGCAATTATTGGAATTCATATTTCTATTTCAGCCCTGCCGTTGATGCTCAATGGTGGGGCTTTCCTATCGCATTTCTCTTATACCTATCATATCGCCCTGCATCATCATTTTTGGTGGTGTGGGGCATTTTTCGTGTTAATTAAACTTAGAAAGGTTAAAGTCGTAAATCCCCGTAAAGCCTATTAAATATAGGTTATCCATATTTATCCACAATAAAGCGAGTTAATGAAAAATCAGCTAATTTGGTGGTTTGCAGGAATTTATGTACTTTTGCAGTGCTTGTTAGGAGTAACGCACTAAACAGCGGACATATTAAGTATAATTGAGTGATTGTTCACTTCCCTATACGAAACCCTATCCGGAGTTCGGAGCGTTACACGAACAAAGGATAGGGTTTTCACTTTCCCTATTCTTTTTCGAGAGTAAGCAAGTAGTCTTGGTGGCTTGTCGGCTAAATACACTCGGCTACACAGACTTAAAACCCACGTCACAAGAGGTGCATGGTGACACCGCAGGAACTGAAGGCAGAAGGCGGGCAGGGCGGGGCGTACCCCGAAAGCTGCTTAGGTTAAGTGCTGTACGATTTGGCAACTGAACCGACCGAAGGGGCTCATTATACTGGGTTCATGTAACTTCGAGTGGAATATTCCTTCCAAGCTCTCATCGTTTCAATGAATGATGGGGGTAAGGGGGAGAACCACTTCCTCAGAGGTCTATTGCCTGTTTCATATAACCTTTTTATAAGGAACAATATTAATTATAAATCATTAAATATAGGGAAGATGATTACAAATTAAGTTAAGTAATGAAGAAATCAATTGGAAACTTTTTGTCGAGCAAAGAATAAAATATTCTGAGAAGTACTTGCAATTAGTTTGAACGTTAAATAATTAAATATAAAACAGAATAATATGTTTGGAGAAGAAAGAATCACTCGTAAGTGCGTAATTACGTTCACGGGGGGGAATAAAGTAGTAGGCACACTATCAATGCCGAAACCGAAAAAAGCTATGTTTCCTGACGAAATGGAACGTAACTTTATCAAGAGTTTTAACGAATCACAGCCTAATGCAGTAAACAAGGCTGTTAGTGTTCACATTTTAATAAATTGATATATGGAAGAAGATGCAGTTCTTATTTTTATATTGATTTACATTGACTTGTGCGGTTGTCGTAGTTCTAGTTTTTGGTTTCGTCTAATATATTGGACTGGTTTTTCACTTCTGCTTCTTGATGCAGGGGTATTTGATGTTTTAATGAAGTAAGCGTATGGCAGATTCAAATCTGGAATAATAAAAGAGTTAGTAATATGGCTAGAATCACAAGAAACAAAGCTGCCGAGATACTAGGGTTATCTAGACAGACAGTCAGTAACTACATCGAGCAAGGTCTCATTGGTAGTTGCGTTGGAGAACATGGTATCTTGTATGTAAACAGCGAGGACGTTGAGAAATACGCCGAGAAGTACAAGATGCTTGCAGCCAACGAAAAGATGATAGATGATAAGCTCAAAGAAGTTGAGGCGCACAAGCGTGCAATAAACGTTGAACTTACCGAGTTGAGAAACAGAGCGACCGCAAACGGCAAACTGGCTGCAAATGCTGTTGGTATGCTTTTTGGCGTAATAAACGCTATGTCGTATCTTGACATCACTCCAAAACTCAGCTATCGTGAATCTAAGTTGCTAAAGGACATTATTAATGGAATGACCTATGATGAGTTGTCACTCAAGTATGGCGTATCAGCAACTAGAATCAGACAGATTGTAGAGAAGACGTGCAATAAGCTGACGTACAACGAGGATGCCGCCATTGCCGATATTGCTACAAATCAAGATTTGAGAATCGTGATTGATGGTTTAAAGAAGAAACTAAAAGCAACACAAGCTAGTTATGATGAATACAGACGTGCAAAAGGCGATACTCCTATCGGTGGGACAATACTTCCACCATTAATACTTGGTAAAGATGTAAACGACTGTGGCTTTCCTGTTCGCATTCTGAATATATTCAGATGGTGCGACGTATATACCGTAGGCGATTTACTCCGCAAATTCCATGGTAAGTCTGATTTGGATAAGATTAGAAACATCGGGAAAAAGAGCATTTGGATTATCCTTGACTTTATCGAAGAGAACAATCTTAGCTTTAAGCAGAATGGAGAGAGTGATGAGGATTTCTATATTCGTCTCAACAATAATTTATCAAACAAAAAACATGAAGAAAATGATTAAGAAAGTATTAGGGTTTGTTACTATAGGTAACGTCAGTTTATTACTGGTAGTTGTAATTGGTGTATTTTATATATTTATCAATCGTTTTGAGCCAGCTATCTTATGTATGTTTTTGGCGGTTGCAATTTTCTTTGTTAACTTTTTGTTTAGAGAGTGTGATGAAGCACTCGACCTTGCAGATAAGTGCAACGACAATGAGAGGGATGCTGTGCAAGAAACGATATGGCTTTACAATGAGCTGCAACTTGAAATGCAGCGTCACAGACTGACCGCAATACAAGGTATGAAGTACAAGAATAAGGCTGAGTTTATGCAGCGCAAAAAGAGCCTTACACAATACCTAAAGTATTCTGATGCGATTGATAACCTCTACGAGCAAGAAGTTGAACGCTTGCATAAAATGGAGAAAGAAATTGAAAAGAAAAATAATGATGGAAAAGACAAAGGAAATGACTCTGAAACAGAGACTGCAAAATCTGAGTGAAGAACAAACACCATTCTTTCACTCGCTTACACCATTCGCCGCAGGATTTACACAAGGTTTCAATTACGAAAAGAAACGACTTGTTTCTGCATTGGTGAATAACTCGGAAGTCACAAAGGACTTCATCAACGAGCCTATCAGCGTACCAATAAGCGATAGCATTCTGTTTATGCACGCATTCATTGACGGCTCTGTTGACTATCGCAAGAAGATAGAAACTATTCTATCGGATAAATAGCAAGAAAGGGAGGTTAACAGCCTCCCTTTTTATTTGCTCTTTTAGTTGTAATAATTATAAATCTGTATCTTCTAAATCTTTGTTAAGGTAATCAATAACCTTGCGGTTGGCTTCATCAATCTTCTTTGTATCATACTTGATATAGGTTGATGTTACCGCATTATCCCACATCGCATGACCTAATGCCCTGCCTATAACTTCCATCGGTATATCAATCTCGCTTGCTAGCGTTGCCCACGTATGGCGATTATAGTAGGTTGAAAGGTAAGGGAACATCGGTTCTTTACTATATTCTCTGAATTTACCTAACCTTTTAAGTCTGAAATTCAAATTGCTCTCAAAGTGTTTGAGGTTGAACTTACTGCTGTCCTTATACTTTAAAAGGTATTTCTTACCTTTGTATCGCTTGATAATCTCCAACGCCTCTGGTTCTACCTTTATATCATACAATCGTCCTGTCTTGTTACGCTTGTAGCATATTCTGCCGCCACGAAGGTCTGTTGGCTTCAAATCGAGAAGGTCTGATATATTGATACCAATCAAATAGAAACCTAGCATGAATAAATCCCTTGATTCACGTTGAGGGTTAGTGTGGAACTCTGCATCACGCAACTGTCTCATCTGTTCTAGAGATAAACAACGCTTTCTTGTTTCCTCATGTGGAAGTACGTACTTACGGAATGGGAATAGGGTCGTTATCTCGTTGTCAATTGCCCAATTGAATGTTGCCTTGATATTTCTCAAATCAATATGAACTCCGTTAGGCATCCGTCCTCTTTCATATTCATGCTTCACAAACTTATCGAGCCAGTCTTTGGTGATGGTTTCAAATGTACACTTAGCATCGTAGTTTCTAATTCTGATGATAGTCACATCATACACTCTCTTCGTGCCAGCTTTCAGATTCTTGGAATCTGCACACATCTGCATATAGTCGATGAAATTCTTCTCAGCTACCTTGCCACCCTTTATAATCTCTTTCAGATGGCTTTTTAGCATTGGAACGTCCTCACCCTTGTGCAGCAGTATATAGTCTTCCACGCTTGAATATAGCTCTGCCAGTCGCTTAGTCTTTGCCTTTGCAGACTTGTCTGAACGAGGGAATACCATACCATCGAACTTCTCTGTCGATTGCAATCCTGTGTATATATAGAATCTCTTGCACTTATGAGTGATGGAGAAATACACCTTATATGTCTTGTCTTCAACGTAAACCTTCATAATTCTATCTCCTATTAGCTTGCATATTACTTGCAAAGTCTATCAGTTTTTATCATATTTACGGGGTTTTTCGGGCGTTTTTTGCTGTATATTTTACTCGTTAAATCTCGTAAAGTATTGATACTCAGTGTGAATACTTATCGCGCTAAGTGAAGCTCAATCGGCTCTCCATTCTTTGGGGTATATCCACCCCTCACACATATAGTGTTTACTGATAGTTTCTTTGTTTTCATATTGTGTTAAAATTATACCTTACTTGCATATTACTTGCATACCTACTTCTTTGCAAGCAAATCCATTAGCTGCTTGATTTGAGCATCCTTGCTCTCTACTTGCTTGCGCAGGTCTTCAATCTGTTCTTTCAGCAACTCTACTTCTTTCGAATCATTATTGCTAACAATCTGTTTATTGTGGTGGGCATTATCCTCGTTCACCATATTTATATTAGGTGTTCTGTCTTTACCGAAAACCCAGTCACTTGGACTAACGGCAGCTTTATCATCAAACATTTCGCCATCAGAATTTACTAGCCATTCTTTTCTCAGACCTAGATTGTAGCAAATCTTTTGAATATCATTCTTGGTGAAAGAATACTTTGTATTACTTTCGCTCATCTTTTTATTAAGATTAGCTTGGTTTATGTCTATCACCTTGCAAAACTGAGACATCGACTTGAATTTACTTATATCGAAGCAAAACTTTAAGTTCTTCGCAATATCATTCATAATTCTTAAAATCTGTTTAGAAATTACACATTATGCGCCACCTTTCGTAAACAAAGGTTAAATAACCAAGAATAACAAAACTTTCTCTTCAAAAAGTTTGGTTATTTGAGGTTATTTCCGTACCTTTGCAATCGTTAATCAGTTACAACACTGATAGACGAAAAAGGTGGGACGGAGTTCAAAACACCGTCTAAGCTATTTATCCACTGCAAAGATAGTTATTTAACTTCGTTCCACCAAACTTTTTTGGTTAAATATAGTTATTTGAAGAGAAATAATGAAGATAGAATATAATCAAGAAGAGGTTCGTCAGAGGGTTGCAAAGGTTATAGAGTTGGGCAACTATAAGTCCACAAGGTCGTTTTCGATTGATGTTGGTCTCGATTGCTCTAACCTATCAAAGATGCTAAGAGGTAAGCAGAATTTTACCAAGGCAGCTATGATGGCTATTTGCTCTAACCTAAAGGTTGATTTACAATGGCTCGCCTACGGAAAAGGTGATGCACCTGTAATGATAGGTCAGATAGATGACGCAACACAATTACGAATCGAAAAGGCAAGACTTGAAGAACGAGTACAATGCCTAGAAAACGAAAAAGCATTTCTGCAAAGGATGCTTGAAAAGTAATAGGAGAATAATAAAATGGCAACACCGAAGAAGAAAGTAGTGGTCGAAAAGATTGCTAAGAAATGGCTATCAACTGATGAAGCTGCATCATACATAGGTATGGGAAAGTCGTTCATCGTTGAATTGAGAAAGAGCGGAAAGCTACCACACTGCATGATAGGTCACTCTGCATTCTTCCTCGCAAGCGATATAGATAATCTGCTTGAAAGCCATCGTGTATATTAGAGTTCTGTTGTTTAATATCACCAAGTGTGGTGGATGGGCGAGTTTTTAACTATTTCTTTTATACGCTCGTCCAATATGGTTCCATAGCTCAGATGGTTAGAGCGGTCGGCTGTTAACCGATAGGTCGTAGGTTCGAATCCTGCTGAAACCGCAATTCTTTTAGAATCAGATTATCACTACAAGTGATGAAACTGAAAGCTAGAGAAGAGTTCTTTGACATATTGGTAAAATGCACAGAATAGTATGCGCATATAAGAATGTAGTAAAGGAGCGGCATTGGCACGCGGTGATATTACGAAAGGGTATGCGATATACGTAAGACTAGTAATTCTGTTATTGTCGGAATAATCACCAATGAACTACCACGGAAATGATATTGGCATCCAGCCAAGCGAGAAGAATTGTCGTGGAAAGCAAAGGAGTATGGTTGTTACGAGTATAGCAGTCTAGCTAACTCTGAACAGAGTTAAGTCAAAGAATGAGACTTAAACACTACTTAAAGTAGAGATTACTTCTCAATACTTTAATTAAATAACAACAAAGAGATATTTAGTGTAAACGGAAGCACGTCATACAACTAGAAGATACCGTTCTTATCGTATGGAAGTGTTGGTTCGAATCCGACAATATCTCCAAAGTTCTAAATGTTTTTGCATAAATATTTTATTTGATTACTTATTTGTTTATATTTTAATTAACAAAATTTGAATTTGAATTTGACAATGATGGCAATGCAGCCTGTCTGTGAAGATAGGCTGCACAAATTGCAGGTTAGAACAACTGGTAGTTTCGCTAAGTTAAAATATGAAACTTAGAGCCACAGGTTCGAGTCCTGTACCTGCAACACTCATTTTTTTTGGTTATAAGGTTGTAAGGTAAAGTTAATTAGTTTTCTAAGTTTTAGCATCAAGTTCGTGAGAATATGATGCTTCTGGTTCTATGGTGTAACGGCAGCACAAGAGATTTTGGTTCTCTTAGAGATTGTTCGATTCAGTCTGGAACTACTACAATTTTTTCATCTATGTGCTTCTGCTTGTGAAAGTAGTAGTGCTTTATTTATTATACACTTTTTTAAGTGTTTTTGTTTACTTAAATAATTTATCTTTTTTCTCAACTGCTTGGGATAAGTCGTTGAGTTATGCCCTTAAAGCAATTAGGTAATGCGCTACATACGTAGATTTAATGCTCCGACCAGTATGTAGAGAAGATGGCTCGATACCATCTAAGGGCGCATTTTTTACTTTGTCATAAGAAAATGATTAAATTTTAAAATTAGGCTGTTTTTCCTTGGCGGTCAGATTATTAAGTTAGTCTGCCGCCAAGGTTTTTTACGAAAAGAACATGAAGATTATATACGAGACCACTTAAAAACGCTGCAAGGGTTTAAACATCATTCGATTATGTAATATTAATTTAATGTTGTATGTATGGATGAAACAAAAATTTCAAATTCAAAATTAGGTGTAATTGAAGCATATCGTCGTGGGTATAGGATTAACGAAGACGGAAATATGGTTCACAATGGAAAGATTATCCCCGGAACGATACGTGCTATTCGTTATCTTGGTACAAATATTATGATAGATGGGAAATGCTATCACGTTATGCATCACCAATTATGCGCTTTTCAAAAATATGGTGAGGATTTTCTGAAAGCTCAAGTAGTTAGACATTTGAACGATGTTGCGACAGATAATAGACCTTGCAATATCGCTATCGGTTCTTACAAGGAGAATTATTGGGATATGAAAAAGGTGAATAGAGATAAGAGCTTGAAGATTGCAAAGTTATCAAGAAAAAGACGCTATGATTATTTAGATGTGTTGGAATTTTACAATAATTGCCATTCGTACAAAAAGACGAAAGAGAAATTTGGGATAAAAAATAGCGCATCTTTGTTTTATATAATTAACAGAATGAAGATAATAAAAGATATTAGGGTAAAAAAAGAAAATATTGATATAATAAGAACCCTTGAATGTTATAAATCAGACAAAATAGTTGATGGCATTTTGACTGTTTATCTGAATGCAACGGAGACAAAAGGTAGCCTTTTTGTTAGGGAAGGTGATTATATAGTTCAGTTTGCAAGCAAACAATGGCAGAGAGTTGGATGCGAAGCATATAATAGAATTTTCAAAAATCCAGCAAAAGAAGGAGACCAATGGGTGTAAGAGTTGCACAACACAAGTACACATCGAAAGATGGTACTGAGTACGATAGTAAAGAAGAATATCTGTATCACCAAATTCTTCTTGCTGATAAACGAGTTTCTTGTATTCACAGGCAAGTAAAACTCAGCATATTCAAATCCATTTATATGATTGTGCCGAAACAACTCAAAACAAAGGTTCGGTACGATAAAAGACTGATGGTTAGCGGTCATAGCTATAAACCAGACTTCATATTTTGGGAAGATAAAAAGTTGATTGTATGTGATGTGAAATCTAAGTACACCCATTCTCTCAGGGAGTTCAGAATAACTGCCAAGGGGTGTATCAGTAAGATTGTCGCACACAACAAGAAACGTCATAATGGTGAGCCGTTTGTGGTTTTCCGTGAAGCTATCCATATCAAGAAGAATGAATGGAATATAATCGACTATCCTCCTGACGGAAATAGTTATTGTTTTAGATAGTTGTTGTAAAACCGCCCCTACGCTGACTAAGGTTGTCGTAGATAGGATGTGGAGTTGCTCTTTGGGCATGAGCATGGATTGGGAACGCACCATAAGAGGAAATAAAACCTCTCGTAAGTTTGGCAGATGGTGTGCCTTTTGAAACCTCGGAAACGAAGCATCCTTTTAAAAACAGTTTAACATGAAACATACAGTTGATGATATTGAATTAAAGATAGAGCCTGAGTTCAGAATTCTTCATAATAGAGTAGGTGTATTTAATACACATTTTCAGAATTTTGGGCATTATAATATACCGAAAGCTCAGCTAATTTTGGCTGACCCACCGTATAATCTCGGTGTTAATGCTTACGCAAGCAATCCATCTTGGTATAAAGATGGAGATAACAAAAATGGCGAGAGCGAACTTGCAGGAGAAGAATTTTTCGATACTGACAAAGATTTCCGTCCTGCCGAGTTCATGCACTTTTGCTCACAGATGTTACGACCAGAGCCAAAAGAAAAAGGTAAAGCACCTTGTATGATTATCTTTTGCGGATGGGAACAGCAGTTTTATTACAAGGAATTAGGTGAGAGGTACGGCTTCAAGGGTTGCATCCCTTTGGTGTTCAGAAAGAATTATTCTGCACAGGTCTTGAAAGCCAATATGAAGGTTGTTGGCAACTGTGAATATGGTCTGATACTCTATCGTGACAAGCTGCCTAAGTTTAATAATCACGGAGAAATGGTTATGAACTGCATGGAATTTCCGAGAGATTTAGGTATGCCACGTAGTCACCCAACACAAAAACCTATTCCACTTCTGAAAAAGCTGATAGGTTTATTTACAGACCCCGATGATGTCGTTATCGACCCAACAGCAGGTAGTTGCAGTAGTATAGTTGCAGCAGCATCAATGCAGAGAAAGGCTTATGGCTTTGAAATCAAGAAACAAATCTATTCACAAGGTGTAGATAATGTAAAGAAATACATAAGTAATGATATGTTTGAGGTATCTCCGCAGCTTGAAAAGAGAAAGCGATATACACAAGCAAGTTTATTTTGATTTACCATCATGATAGAATTGAATAAGATATACAATGAGGATTGTCTAGTGGGAATGAAAAGGATTCCTGACGAAAGCGTGGATTGCATTATATGTGATTTGCCGTATGGCACGACCAAGAATGCATGGGATAGCGTTATCCCTCTTAATGACCTTTGGACTCATTATAACAGAATAATCAAAGAAAACGGTGCGATAATTTTGTTTTCTCAAATGCCTTTTACTGCCGTGCTCGTCTGTAGCAACTTGAATGATTTTAAGTACGAAATTGTATGGCAAAAAGAAAATGCTACTGGATTCTTAAATAGTAATTTTGCTCCTATGAAGATTCATGAAAATATTTTGGTATTTTCTAAATCTAGTGCTTGTTTTGTAAAAGATAAGAATTTGGCGATGATATACAATCCTCAGATGATACATGGTTGCAAGCCTTATATAAGTAATAGGACTGGAATATCATCCACAAATTACGACTACAAACATTCCAAGCCAATTACAACCATCAACAATGGAGAACGTTTTCCAAACGATATTATATTTTTCAAACGAGATAAAGAGAAGATTCACCCTACACAGAAGCCAGTGGATTTGATTCGTTATCTCGTTAGGACTTATACCAATGTGGGGGGGTGCGTTCTTGATAACTGTATGGGCAGTGGCACTACTGCTATTGCCTGTATCAGGGAGAAGCGGAACTTCATCGGCTTTGAATTGAACAAAGAATATTACGACAAGGCTTGCAAGCGCATTCAGTTGGAAATGATACAGCCTAGCTTGTTTTAATTACAGATATGTAGCTTTTCATTTGCCCTTATATATGCAATTCACGCAAATCGGTGTGGTGGAACTTGCGTGAGGTTCACTATGTAATAGTCTGAGCACTGCACCGATTATTTTTTTGGATATTATTTTCTTTCATAACCAAGCCCAACCGATGATAGTGTTCCTTGGGCAAGAGCGATAATGGTACGACACTGCTAGAAATAGTAGCACTCTTGAAATTTGGTGGCTATCATCGGTACTTTAGATGTCTTTAGAATAGGTCAATGTTTAACGAGCCAAGGCAGTTCCGACCGACCATCGGGAAATAGTCAATACAATCCTTGTAGGATTCATCACTTAAATTTTGCCAACTGCCTAGGCTCATTTTTTTCAAAGTATGGGAGGTGTATAATGGCGAGATTAACGATTGAAGAATTAAAGAAAGACCCATTGACAAAAGGCGATTTTGAGCGTATGAAAATTATGGGATTAGACCCAAATGAGCCTTGGGCGTTAGTTTGTAAGATATTGGATTTTTGTGACGATGGTTACTTTAATATGAGAGCTTTGAATCTATTCTCCATATATGTAACTGGTTACTTCGATTGTTATCGTAGATTAAATTCTGAAAAGATAGAAAAGATTAAAAAAACTTTTGGATAATGAAAGGTATGTATTATATATGCTATCTTGTTGTTATGCTTGTTCTTGTAGTTGCTGCTGAGATAATTAACTTCACAAGCAAGGCTGTATGCGGCAAGAAAGTTATCAAATATTTTGAATTATGATTAGCGAGTATAGAAAGAAATTGATTGCAAGCGGCATTCCTGAAGATGTCGTAAAGCGAGCATACGATTTTGTTGAAAAATCAGGGATAGGCGAAGAACTTGTTGGCAAGGAAGCTGAACTATGTCAGCTTTTCAAAGACTTTGCTGTAACTGCATATATCACAGGTGCTAGAGAACAAAAAGAAGAAATACTCAAAAAGTTAATGGATAAATAATCGGTATGAGTATAATTTTATTTGCGCTTGCTGCAACCGCTCTTATGTTCGCAGTTGTTGGCGCAATAGCGATGATGCTAGGTCTGGATAAAGAAGATTAGCAAAATGAGAAGTGAATCAAGGCGCAGTCAGCTCGACCACGAAAGATATATGAGAAATCGTGAAGAAAGACTTCAAAAGCAAAGAGATTATTACAGAAATAATACTGAACTTTGCAAGGCTAGCGTAAAGCGATGCAAAAAGAAAAGAGTGGAAAGAGAAAGATTATTATTGTTTAATTAATTAAATATGTAGCTATTATGGCAAAAGACAAAATTAAGTTGGTTTTTGAGATTGACCGTTTTAAGGTTATTGGTTGTGTCGCACGTAACTGTGAGACAAAGGAAGAGTACGAGGAATTGGTGAAAATCATCAATGGTACTGATGAGGTTGTTCGTAATGACGCAGAAATCGAGAAGACAAATTGTGTACTGATTCTCGACCAGTTGTTGCACGACAACGAGAACTTGGCTCTTCGCAAACGCCTGGAGAGCGAAAACGAAACACTCCACAATGGTGAAGGTGACGGTGATGGTGACAGCAACGTAAAGTGTATCGAAATCAAAGGCGAGGTTGCCAAGGACTTATTCGATAAGCTTGCGTCTTTGGTAGAAGAAGGAAAGGAAGGTGAGTAATGAGGGTACGCACAGCATCTTGGTATGAGACTAGAATCAAGTACCAAAAGACAATGGAGGATTGCTCGGAAAAAGTAGTCAACGAACTTTATGTTGTTGATGCACTTTCTTGCACCGAGGCAGAAACATCTGTCATTG
>OIZT01000452.1_pt1 | contig 25631 bp, 24 predicted proteins | sample 1588611 | NCBI WGS metagenome assembly OIZT01 (sample SAMN03283278) | human gut metagenome | biome: human-associated habitat; material: feces | host: Homo sapiens | place: Peru | collected 2012
GGTTCTCAGCCCTTCCGGCGAGGACGGGATATTCAGCGTCCAAGTACGCCATCCGCGGCTTCCTTGACACCATCCGCATCGAGCATCTCAAGGACGGGCTGAACGTGCTTGTCTTCGCTCCTGGCTACACGGACTCCAATGTCCGCAAGGCCGCTCTGACCGCCGACGGAAGTCCTCAGGGCGAGACTCCTTTGAAAGAGGACAAACTGATGAGCGCCGAGAAATGCGCCGAGTACCTTGCCAAGGGACTTCAGAAGAGAAAGTCCCAGATGATTTTAACTGGCTTGGGAAAGATTACTGTGCTGGCTCATAGGCTTTTCCCTCGTTTGACAGACAAGTTGACCTACGGTTTCATCGCCAAGGAGGCGGGGAGTCCGTTCAAATAACAGTATAAAGAATGAAACTGCCGCGCGTGTCCATAAACTACAGAGTGCTTGTTCCTCTTGCCTTTCTGTTTGTGATCCTCACACTCATATTCCCGAGGACCGCAAAGTTCAGTTATGACTACAGGAAGGGTTCTCCGTGGTCTCACGAGACGCTTTTGGCGCAGTTTGATTTCCCGGTTCTCAAGACAGACGAGCAGATCCGCGAGGAGAGGAGCAGGAACAAGTCAATTGTGATTCCTTATTATAGGTATCGTCAGGACATCGTTGACAACTGCCGCAAGGCGGCGGAGGGGATTGAGATGGGGGCATATTCATACCTCCGTCCCCTGATTGTGTCTTCGATGGACGGAATATATTCCAGCGGAGTGGTGCCGGATGAGGGAGTGAAACTGGACGGCCGCGCGGATCCTTCCAGTGCGGTGCTTTACATCCAGAGGGACAAGAGAGCCGTGAAGAAACCGGTGGAGGAGGTCTTCAAGGAATCGGAGGCCAAGAACCGTCTGCTTTCCTCGGTGACTGCCAAGTACCCGAGAGTCAATGCTGATTCGGTCCTCCGGGCAGCCGGAATCTATGATTTCATAGTTCCTAACCTTGACTATGATCCGAAGACAACAGAACTTGTCCATTCTGAGTCCTCAAGTCAGGTTTCCACCACGCAGGGTTTTGTCAGTGCAGGTCAGTTGATCGTCTCCGAAGGTGAGATAGTGACTGCGGAAATAGCCCAGATCCTTGACTCCTACAAGGTTGAGTACGAGAACAGCATGGGCTACGGCGGGCCGAGGATCCTCTTCTGGCTCGGCAACGCCTTCATCGCCTTCGTGCTGGTGCTGATGTTCTTCCTGATGATCTACTTCCTGAACAGGAAACTGTTTCTGGATCATCGCAAGTTCTGGTACCTGATCTTCATATTCATCATCTCCTCTGTTTTGGCCTTGGTCATCAACAAGTTTGCACCGAGGTGCCTCTACATGATCCCTTTCACTTTGACCGCGCTTTACCTTGAGGCTTTCTTCAAGAACAAGGTGATCTTCCCGATCTGCTGCGTGTCGTTCCTGCCGCTGCTGGTCTTCGCCGAGAACGGAACGGTGCTTTTCGTGATGTTCCTGCTCGCGAGCATAGTCGCGGTCTTCGTGTTCAAGTTCTTCAACCAGGGATGGCAGCAGTTCATCATGTCCGGGATAGTTTTTGTGTGCCAGCTTGTCACCTATTTCGGATTCAGGCTGATCGACATGGTCAACGATGACCCTTACGTCGCCGTGCTCTACATGTTCATCGGCTCGATGCTCATCGTCGCTGGCTATCCTCTCATCTACCTGTTCGAGAGGATGTTCAACCTTGTCTCCAGCTCAAGACTCAGGGAACTTTGCGACACGAACAACAAACTTTTGAGGGAGCTGGAGCACAAGGCTCCAGGGACTTTCCAACATTCCTTGCAGGTGATGAATATGTGTGACGCGGCTGCCCGTGCCATAGACGCCAATGTGCTTCTGGTGCGCGCCGGAGCGCTTTATCACGATATCGGCAAAATGAAGAACCCTCTTTGCTTCATAGAGAACGAGAGCATGTCTCCGGGTGGGGTCCATTATCATGAGGGGCTCTCTCCTAAGGAAAGCGCCCGCGCTATCATCAAGCATGTGTCAGACGGGTTGGATCTGGCTGCCGAGCATGGGTTGCCTGATGTCATCCAGGACTTCATCATTACCCATCACGGGACTTCGAACACAAGTTATTTTTACAACAAGTATCTCAATGACGGAGGGGATCCGAAAGACGTCTCGGATTTCTTCTACCCGGGACGCAAGCCTCAGACCAAGGAGCAGATAATCCTTATGATCTGTGACACTTTGGAAGCGGCTTCCAGGACTTTGAAAGACAATTCGGCTGCCACATTCTCAACCTTTGTGGAGAACATCGTGGCCTCGAAGATGAAGATAGGACAGTTTGACGAGTCGGAGATCTCAATAAAGGATCTTAACACTGTTAAAGAGACTCTCAAGGCTTATCTTTCGCAGATTTACCACGAACGGGTGGTTTACCCGCAGAGAAAGAATAATTAATTTAAATAATATTGACAAATTATGGAAGTAACAAAAAATCAAATCGATGATCTTAACATCGAACTGACGATCGCCCTGAAGGCGGAGGACTATGCCGGGCAGGAGAAGAAAAGACTCTCCGCTTACAGGAGAAACGCTGACTTCAAGGGTTTCCGCAAGGGAATGGTTCCGGCCACTCTTGTGAAGAAGATCTACGGTGAGCAGGCTCTTTACGAGGCCATCAACGGAGTCATCTCCGAGCAGCTCGACAAGTTCATCAAGGACAACAGTCTGCACATTCTCGGTGAGCCTATCGCCAGCGAGTCCCAGAAGGAGCAGGAATGGAAAGACGGCAACGATTTCGAGTTTAAGTTCGATCTCGGACTCTCTCCTGAGATCAACATCGATGTTGACAAGAATGACAAACTGCCATATTACAAGATCGAGGTGACCGACAAGGCCAAGGCTGCCATGAAGGACAGCATCCTCAGGCAGTACGGCCAGCTCGAAGAAGGCGAGGCCGCAGGCGAGGAAGACTACGTTGTGGTTGACTTCAAGCAGGGCGAGAAGACTGTGGAAGGTGTGTATGTGGCTGTCAGCAAAGTTGAGGGTGACGCGAGGAAGAACTTCCTCGGCGCCAAGGTTGATGACAAGTTCGACGTCAATGTCAACGAGGCCTTCTCCAATGAGACCGACAGGTCGTCCATGCTCAAGATGAAGAAGGAAGAGCTTGCCGCCCTCGATCCTGTCTGGAATGTGACCATCGTGAATGTCAAGACCTTTGTTCCGGCCACCGAGTGCCAGGAGACTTATGACAAAGTCTTTGGCAAGGATGCCGTGAAGACCACGGAGGAGTTTGACGCCAAGATCGCCGGGAGGCTTGAGTCCAACTACAAGCAGGAGGCTGACTACAGACTCTCCCAGGATCTCCGCAAATACCTCGTGGACAAGGCCAAAGTGAATGTTCCGGAGGCTTTCCTCAAGAGATGGCTCTACGAGAACAACAAGGAGAAGTTCTCCAAGGAAGACATCGAGAAGGAGTTCGACGGATTCCTCGGCGATTTCCGCTGGCAACTCGTAAGGGGTTCCCTGATGAAGAAGTTCGAGCTGAAGGTCGAGGACAAGGACATGCTTGAGGCAGCCAAGGCTTATGCCGCCTACCAGTACGCGATGTACGGAATGGGCAATGTACCTGAGGAGCTTCTCACCGATGCCGCCGCCCAGATGCTTAAGGACGAGAGGCAGATGCGTAACATCGAGGAGAACGTCGAGAACGAGAAGGTGATCGCCGCCGTAAAGGAGAAGATCACTCTCCAGAACAAGAAGATCTCCGAGGAAAAGTTCCGCGAGCTTAAATAATCATGGACAAGGAGTTTCAGAAATATGCGACCAAGGGTCTTGGACTGAGTTCAATGACCCTTGACCGCTATCAAAGGGCTACGGACGCCTACATCAACCCGACCATCATCGAGGAAAGAAAACTGAATGTTGCCTCGATGGACGTGTTCAGCCGACTGATGATGGACAGGATAATATTCCTTGGCGTCCCGATCGATGATGATGTCGCCAACATCATCCAGGCCCAGTTGCTGTTCCTTGCTTCCACTGACTCGGCCGCGGACATTTCGCTCTACATCAACACTCCGGGCGGTCAGGTGACTTCCGGTCTTGCGATCTATGACACGATGCAGCTGGTGGAGCCGGATGTGGCCACGATCTGTACCGGAATGGCCGCCTCGATGGGCTCCGTCCTGCTTTGCGCCGGCGAGAAGGGCAAGCGTTCCTGCCTGCCTCATTCCAGAGTGCTGATCCATCAGCCTCTCGGAGGCGCCCAGGGTCAGGCTTCTGACATTATGATCGCGGCCAAGGAGATCGAGAAGACTCGCAAGGAACTCTATGACATCATCTCCCAGCATTCCGGACAGCCTTACGACAAGGTGTTCGCCGACGCTGACAGGGACTTCTGGATGACAGCCCAGGAGGCTTTGGAGTACGGAATGGTGGATGAGATCCTTACAAAGAAATCCAAGTAGATGCCTAAAAAGAACACAGGTACAACAAAACATTGCATGTTCTGCGGCAGGTCAGAGCGTGAGGTTCCTTTTTTGCTTCAGGGACTGGACGGATTCATCTGCAGCGATTGCGTTGAGCTTGCGCATGACTATCTCAAGGACACACTTGGCACGGTCTCCAAGGACGGCAAGCCGCTTGGTCGGCTTGAGGCCTTGAAGAAGCCTGTCGAGATCAAGGAATTCCTTGATGAATATGTCATCGGGCAGGATCGCGCCAAGAAGATGCTGGCAGTGGCGGTGTACAACCACTATAAAAGGATCAACCACAATCTGGTTGACCGTCCTGATGACGGGGTCGAGCTGGAAAAGTCGAATATTCTGCTGGTAGGTCCTACCGGAACCGGAAAGACCTTGCTGGCCAAGACTATAGCCAAGTTGCTGGATGTACCGTTCACGATCGTGGACGCCACAGTCCTGACGGAGGCCGGTTATGTCGGTGAGGATGTCGAGAGCATCCTTACGAGGCTTCTTCAGGAGGCGGATTTCGATGTAGCGAAGGCCGAGAGGGGAATCGTCTTCATCGACGAGATCGACAAGATCGCCCGCAAGAGCGACAATCCGTCCATCACCCGCGATGTGTCAGGAGAGGGAGTCCAGCAGGCTATGCTGAAACTCCTCGAAGGCAATGTCATCAATGTCCCGCCGAAAGGTGGCCGCAAGCACCCGGAGCAGGAGTTCATCCATGTCAACACGCAGAACATCCTGTTCATCTGCGGCGGTGCCTTCGAGGGAATCGAGCGGCGCATCGCCCAGAGACTGAACACACAGGTAATTGGTTTCGGTGCTACCCAGAAGCAAGTTGTTGACAAGAAGAACCTCTTGAAATATGTTGATGCACAGGACTTGAGGGCTTACGGTCTCATTCCGGAGATCATCGGCCGTCTGCCTGTCATCACTTATCTTGACTCTTTGGATCGTGAGGCCTTGCTCAGGATTCTCACCGAGCCGAAGAACGCGATTCTCAAGCAGTACGCAAAACTTTTCGAGATTGACGGAATGGCACTCAAGATTGAGGACGGTGTCAATGAGTTGATAGTTGACACCGCCATAAAGAACAAGCTTGGTGCCCGTGGGCTGCGCTCTATCTGCGAGCAGATCTTCGATGACGCGATGTACGACGCTCCGTCATCCCGCAAGAAGGTCTTCACAGTGACCCTTGACTACGCTAAGTCCAAACTGGAGAATTCGCTTTAGACCTTGTGGCGGCTAACTTGCTGACAACTAATTAAATAATATACCCTTCTCCTGCCGGTTCAAGGTAGAAGAAGGGTATGTTAATATATTCATTGATAATTACTTGGCTGCCACGTGCCCCTGCCAGAGATTACCCCACAGAGGAGACTACTCTTGTCTTGACGCTTTGTTTGTGGAGTGTCCCGTCATTCCTCGAAATCATCATCATCAATGTCGTCGACGATGTTCTCCTGATGCCATTCGGAGTATCTGGTCGGAATATTCCTTGGTCTCAGAACAAGATAGTCATCCCCATGCCAGACCACTGAATATTCCTTCCTCGCCGCAGTGAGCCGCTCGTCCGACACGCTCGCCAGCACAATCTGCCCCTCGGGCGCCTCGTCATTTCCTTTGGCCAGCAGAGTGATGACATCGCAGGCCACCAACTGCGACAGGAAGTAAGCCGACTTTTCCACCGCCGACCAAGAATCGTTCACATGGAATAGATGGACCATATTCTTGTTGTCCCTCTCCATCCGAAGGATTCCGTCCATTCTCTCGTTCAAAAACTGATTGACTGTGAGCATTGTATTATCAATATAAAAGACTACGACATCCGGTCCACTGTGTCGCGCATGAATTTCCAGAAACGTGTGTTTCCGATGTGGGTGAGTGAGCCAAGGCTGCACATGAACCTGTATATTCGAGAATCACGGGCGGCCTGCACTTTCATGAACTTGTAGAAGACGAATGTGTTGAGGATGCCGAGAGCGACCACGATGTATGTCTGGAGGTTGATCGACGCTCCGAGTTTCCAGGAAAGGAACCAGATGAGTACCGTCGTGATATTCATGGAAAGGATCGCCATCGTCGTGCCTGAATGCGAGAAGCCCATGTCGATGAAAAGATGGTGGAGGTGGGTCTTGTCCGGATGGAAAGGGGAGAGGTGCCTCAGCATCCGCACCGACATCACCCGAAGAGTGTCGAACACTGGTATGCTCAACACGGCGAGCGTGAATGCGATGAGTCCGAAGTTCCGCGCCTCAAGTTCCTTGACAGTACTGCCGGATGAGAGGCAGTACGCCACGAAGAAAGCGATCGCCGTTCCCATCATAAGCGTCCCTCCGTCCCCGATGAACATCTTCGACTTGCCGCCGAACACATTGTGCAGGAAGAACGGAATCAGCGCTCCGACTCCGATCAGCGCGAGCCCCGCGAGAGTGATCATTCCGCAATGGAAAAAGAACGCCGCGAACAGAAGGCAGGACACGATAACGTACCCCGATGAATATCCGTTCACCCCGTCAATGAGGTTGATGGCGTTGATGATCCCCACCCCGGCGAAAATCGACAGCGGCCAGGCGACATATTCCGGAATGCCGTGGATTCCCCAGAGCCCGTGGAAATCATCGATGAAGCATCCCGTTGCCAACATCATCAGGAAGACGATCATAATCTCCACAATGAATCTGAATATGGCGGAGATGTCCCTTCTGTCATCCCACACCCCGATCGCCAGCATCACCGTGATGGCGCAAAGGTTCACCGTAGTGGTCGGGATGTCATTAAAGAATATGCCCGTGATCACCACCGCCGGCAACACTCCCATGAACACCGCCACCCCACCGAACACCGGCACCGGTGTTCTCTGAAGCTTGCGTGCGTTCGGATTGTCAACAATGTTGTGCCTGATCGCATACCTCAGCACAAACGGGTAGATTAAGGTCACAATGACACACGCCGCCACTCCCGGGAGCGCGGCCAAGATCTTTGGGTTCATAATACGCTTGAAAAAGTAAGTTACAGAATCGTGAAGTTTCCGCTTGACAGCGGCAGGGATAAGTTACGGCTTAGGTTAGCTTGTGGTGAATTAGGATTCTCATATAACTGTTGTCTTATTGGCGATCAGACAAAATGAAAGCAACCATCTTGCTAAAGATGGTTAATAATGGCTTTTAGTATAGAGAAAAAGCTTATGTTAAGTGGCTACTAGCAGTTGGTTGCCTTACAGAAACTAAATCCGCCAAATCTGACAGGACTTCGAGTACGTCTGTGTCTGTTTTGGGCAGAGGCCCTTCAAAGTAACCACCATCATGTTTGGCATAAAATAATCCAATGTGCTTTTTGTTGTCTCCTTTGAGGGGATGAATCCTAACCATGTCATGAACCTCTCTGGCATCACCACAGTTGAACTCGCCGTAAGCAGAAAAGACATTCTTAGGATCATGGTCAGGCCATTTGATTCTTTCTCCCAAAGTCAGATAAGCATCCAAGTCCTTTTCCGTAGGCATGAATTTCAATCTTCCTAACGAAACGAATTGTTCCTTTACACCGGACTTTAATATACGTAAATCAAAAGCATCATTGTTGACAATGTCTCGCTCTATGTCATAATATTGAGGTGAACACAATAAGCGCGCCAGCTGTTCTTCTCCGGCTATTTCCTCTGCGTCAAAATCAATATTATTTTCTGCTCTCTTTCTACTCTTAGACATACATTAAAGCTCCGCTGTTCAGATAATTGACACTCTCAATTGTTGACGGAACAGTTGCGGAGAGCTTGCTTCCATCCCGCCCTTTTACGACATACGCCATTTCCGTACCATTCATATATACTGAAATGCGTCCTTTCGGTAACCTTCCCTGAAGAAAAATTCCTGAGTCATTACTAGGAAACAATGAGCAGCAGGTCAAGATTTTATCATCCAACAATGACGTGAGTAAGTTGGCTTGAAAAAGAGCTTCATAACTTGGTTTGAGCGCGGCCTCTCCATCCCATCCGTCTTGTAAAGAGCGAAGGCTATTCATGTTGTCTTCAATGCGGCGTTGAGCATCGGTCGGCATAAATAATGAGATTCCAGAGTGAGCTATGACTTGCATTGGAGGTAGTTCAACTTGAACAGCAGGTGTCATATTGTCAGTTATCACACTGTCCTGAGTTAAACTTAGTGACATCAAGGACACTACTACAGCACCACTTGCCAGAACCGTTCTTGCTGAATCTAAGGTACGGCTGAGCATATCCCTGATTTCATTAAGGATGGTTTGTGTGGACACCGGAGTCTCAACAACTTCTTCTATGGAAATGTCTGCAAATGTCATAATACTTAAGCTTTTCCCTCCATCATCGCGATGGCATTCTCATTAATACACCAACGCCAACAATCAAACATATCTTCGTTCCTGTTGAAAATCTGCTTCATAAATTCATCTAAAGAATATGCTACAGAAGTGATCATTATCTTCAAACTAAGACAGTCTTTGTCTTGCACTTTATCTATACCGTATCTACATGAAAACACACAAGTATGGTCAATGGATTCCTTGACGTAAAACTGCTTCTCATTAGAAGCATCAAGAAGGTCTTTGGATAGAATCAAATTAAAGACATCTTTATGTTTTTCTTCCGAGATAGGCTTGCTAAAAACAAATCGATTACCTTTTGTGAATGCCCATGCTACTGGAATCACGCAAAGTTTAGATAAGACATCTTCGACATGTTCCCATATCTCTTTTGTTTTAGAGAAATCTTTGTATTCCCGCGATGGAATGCTGACTAATGTTCCAACAGTAGTGATTGAAATCGCGGCATCTTTGAATTTATATACCACAATGCCTTCATTATGAATGGAAATGTTGACACCTCTCTCATTCAAAAACGCTGCAAAGCCTTCCCCTATGCTGACAGAATCTATTTTTTCATAAGAAAAGAACAGCACAATCTCATTCATGAATGTGCGTTCGTAAATCTTTCTCTGAACATGCGGTATGTTGTCAAAAGTCTGCATTCTTCAACAAGTCAGCTGCTTCAATTAGCATGAAGTGTTACAAATATACTAATTTTTCTTTGTTAATCCTCTGTCATCGACTGAAAGCACAATTTTATGCACGAACCTTACGGCTATGTTAAGAGTCCTTTTCACGAGGACAAAATTTGACCACTAATGTCAATTAATGAGCCACATGACCAAATCATCCATTTGCTTCTCAAAGTTGAGTTTTTCTTTGCTGACTTTGATGCATCGGGCGGACATGTCTTCGTATTCTTCTCTTGATAGATTCTTGAAACGCTTAATGTTTTCAGTCAGGGATGTATAGTCGCCAGAAGTGCAAGTGAATCCAACGTTGTTCTCTTTTATGAAGCTGGCACCTTCTCCATCTCCGCAGAAGAGAATGGGCAAACCTTGAGGCAGAATGTCATAGATCTTTGAAGGAACGGCTCCTCGTATGCGCGTGGCCAAAGGAACAATGCTCCCGTCGAAAGCACGGAGTTGTTCTGCAATTTGCTCTTTCGGAATGAATCCATGTACATATACATTTCCATCAGGATGAGCAACACACCATTGCTGTATCTCTTCGTATTGTTTGCCACCACCCAAAATATGGAATTCCACTCCCAAATCCTTGAAAGGAACATTATTAATGATCCCGGCAACATTTTGGGCTACACCCAGCATGCCACAGAAAACTATTTTTGTTACTTTCTCTTTAATTTTATGGTCATAATCCAATTGGTATGTTTGGAGATTTCTGTAAAGGAACAGGTTCTGGTCTTTCTGCCATAGCTTTGAGTTAAGGATTTGATCAGTATCGTTTTCTCTAAATTCATGCTTAACACTAGAGATGCCAAGGTTTATTCGTTCTTGAGCCACATGGTTTAATATTTCCTCACTCTGCCCTAAAACACCATCACATTTTCTGTACAGATAGTGTTCACACCATCGCATGAACTTATAACTGTGGCCATCTTTCTTCATGGCACCCATGTCAACAGCAGTCAGTGGCCAGATGTCGCTTACATTTATATAACACTTTTTCCTATAGATTCCTTTAAAAAGCATCATTGCACTACTCGCGACAATTAGTGTTGGAGTTTGAATAATGAATATATCATATTCCTTTATCCGCTTGCGCTTGAGCCCAAAGATCCATAGCAAAATGGCAAAACTGAACATATTGATGATTCGCGCGAGCGGGTTACGGCTAACGGTGGCATACATCCAATAACGGAATAATGCTATTCCATTATGAACTTCCTTTTTAGACAGACATTTACGATACTCATCGAAAATTCTGCCTTTCGGATAGTTCGGAAGACTTGTCAGAACATCAACCTTGTTACCTCTATTTTTTAGTCCTTCTGCCATGTTGGCAAGACGTGATGGGGCCGCTCCTACTTCCGGCCAATATCGTTCGGTTACTATTAATATTTTCATGATATTCTAGCAATTATGATATGCTATACTTGACTGTGCCATTGAAGTGGATGGCAATTATCTTGTTGTCAATGAACCGATTGTATTCTACTGAGTAGTTCGAGTCTTGAATTTCAATGGAAGAAGCTCCTTCGATTTTAACTCTTCCAGGATCTGCCCCTGCGGCCAGATGGATATAAGAAATGGCATCTCCATCATACTTGTCTACTATTGTAAAGATTCCGTTCATTAAAAAGAATGAACGAGAACAGCTTTTTCCAAAACCATCATGGTAAACTTCGATTTTATCATGTGCTTCATGAACAATCTTAACATTGCAGTGTCTTCCCACGCGGAATCCTCCCCACACTTCATCAGAGTTCTTCCCATTCACAGATACACAATTATGAGCTATGGTTGAACGTTCAAACTGCCTTCTTGGAGTTTTATCGTATGTGGAAATCCCTGTGTCCACGACTACCGGCGTTCCATTTATTCTCAATTCATAGTTTAAAGCATCTGCATGAGAGTGTCCTGGCTGATAAGTTGCTGTGATATGTCCGCAATCAACAAATGCCTCAACAGTACTATCTGATAACTTGCGGTAGCCGGACTCCTTGAGGGTGCCGACACCCCATGATAATCCCAGTCTTCTCGCATAATTGAATATCTGACAGGGTGTGGGAGCAATCCCTAACGCTGCATCATTAAACATAGGCCAGGAACCATCTTTGTAGCAGATCGCTTCCAACCATCCTAATTGCTTCTGTGCAATTATCCTTAACTTGTCAGTCGATCCAAAGTTGACACAATCCAGCAGTCTGTCAAGGAGAATACAATGATACATAGGACTCTGCTCATAATGTGCTCCGTCAGGAAGTGTCTGCTCTTTCAATTGTGCGATAAGTATTTTATACCCTTTTTGTTTGAGTGGAATATTGTTGAAATAGCATCCTCCAATATATAATGTGTACGAGTCTTCTAATAAATGATTGCCCAGAAGATGATACTCAAGTTTCTCCTCAAGTAAGCATAGCTGACTCCAAAGAGTGTCTTCACGCTTTTTTGTGACACACTCTGGATGTTTACAGAAGAACTTCATCCAGTTGATGGAACGGAGAGCGATAGGATACGGATCCATGCCCCAAGTTATTGAAGGTTGGTCTGCAATGAATCGGTCTATCCATCTGCATGCTTCATCTGTTTCAATATCGTCTGTATTTATGAAGTCAAAGTAGTTCTGATTATAAGTAAAGAGCGTTCCATTGCCTAAAAAGTTCCAATCTGTGAAATGGTGAGTAAGGTTCAGGAATGTAAATTTTTCACCATCCATTGACTTATATCTTGGAATCGGTTCAATTTCTAACACTGGAATAGTATGAGCAGGTGCTGATTTCGGAACATATTTAGCTTTATAGATACGGTTCTTTACCTGATGAACGATTTGCGTCACCTTCAGATGGCGAACTGTTCTAAACAGTAATTTGATATTCATTTTTTATGCTTTAGGAGTCATAGGCCAGACCGTGTCGCCTCTGTACTTCAGTGCCTTCGGGCCTTCGTAATCCTCCAAAGAAATATTTTCCTTAATGATTTTGGCGGGAATACCCGCAACAACGCAATTGTCAGGAACATCTTTTACGACAACCGCATTCGCTCCAATGATAACATTGTTACCGATGCGCACCGGACCAAGAATGCGGGCTCCAGCGTTGATATAGACATTATTGCCAATGACAGGTACTTCATACCATCCGGATTTCCCACCGATGGTAACTCCCTGACCTATCATGCAATTCTTTCCTATTACAGTACGGGCATGAACCACAATACCGATTCCACCATATCCCAGTTCAGTGCCCGCTCCTATTATGCAAGTTGCTGGTAATGAGGATTAAATAGCGCTCGTTGGATGTAATACATGAGCTTAGGCAGTATAGGGAAATGATGCCTATATAACCAGTTGGCAATTCTGTAACTTATGAGTAGCATCTTTATTTGTTTGATAGTGAGTTGTATATACTTATTAGAGAGGAGACCACGTTTTCATCATCGATGCATTGATTAGAATTAATAGGGCTGTCTGATGCTAATGCTTTTGTCAGTGATTCGGCGTCATTGTAATGGAATAAGACAACTCCATCCGGTCTATCTACTATGTCGGTTGCAATAACTTTCTTTTTAAGGTAAAGCCCCTCTTTGACAGATAGAGCATCACCGTCAGTTGCCGTGGGCCTTAACACTATGTCTGACAACTCTATCAACCTATAGAAAGAATGCTTTTCTGTGATGAATAATACATTATTAAAGTTATCCCTATGATATTTTTCAGCGTACTGCCCTGATGGGTCAGATACGCAAAGAAAGTATTTTGGATGGTTCTTAAAGTAGTCAATCACAAAGCTAATTCCGTATGTCTCGTCGCCTCTATCAGTAAATGACATGACAGAGGCATTGCTTGCGATAATCTTGTATCCATTCATTTTCGCTTTGCTTATTGCTTCAGAAACATAGTTTGGCAACACACCTTTATCAATGGGCGGAATGAAGGCAGAAAGCATTGTACTATGTTTATTCCATTTGATTGCTTTTTCAAAACTATGATGATTAATCAAGATCGGAATAGTGCATATCCGTATACTTAACTGATCGCAAATATTTCCGCTTGTTGAGAATCTTCCAATATTTCCGTGGATAGTGATGATTGATCTCGTACCAACAATTTTACAGAAGAGGGTATAAATTACTCTTGGAAAAGGACGTGAGATATGTAAATGAACAGCTTTATGTTTGGCGATTTGATAGAATTGTTTAGTTATTGAAGTCTTTTTGTAGTCACAGAAATCATATTGGAAGTTATTCTTATATAGCCATTGTCGGAGTCTCTGGAGATGGATTGTAACACCACCGATACCAGCACTGTCAATTGATGCTCCTAGAATAAGTGGTTTGCTGAATTTTTCCATGATTAAATATGAAGAAAATTTCTAAGTTCATACCATAATCGTCGGAATGGTTGGAAGTCTATTCGTACTCCATCAACTACACAGATGTTGTAAAAACCATTGATGGTATGAAAACTGTAGGAATATTCATCGTCTTGTGCTTTAATCGTTTTTACATAATGCTCTTTAAATTCGCTTTCTGTCAAGATGTCAATCTTGCTGATATTGATGGCTTCACCATAATGCTGATCGCATTTTTGTATCACACGGTACAAATCTCCACCATCATTTATTACGTATCCTGCTGGCCTTGACATGGACGCATCATTCACAACCGGATTATTGTAGTGCTCTGTCCATGGGCCTTCTGGATTAAGTGAATGATAGATGTACAGCTTTTTGTTGGAGTCTGTACCTCTTTGGGTGCAGAAGAGCCAATAGCGTCCATTGTATTCTACGATTGTTGAGTCCAGCAGTGGCTCGGAAACTAAAACCTCTTGATTCTCCAATAAATGATTGTTTGGGTTAATTGTATAGCGATAGAGTTTACCACTCATGGATGCTTCTGGAGCGACCCATTTTACATTCCCACCGTTATCCCTCATGATAAATGGGTAAGACATGTGGAACGGCTGTTTGAGTATTACCTTCCGCTCCAGCAGATTATAGGTCTTCCGGTCAATCGTAAGCAGACTAATCATCCCTTTTTTGTGGTAATATGGAAAGTCTTCCACGAGAACTTTGAGGTGTTTGTCATCGGCTGATAACAGAAATGGGTCTGCAAAGAAGCGGTCTTTATAGTTGTGTTTTACCCAGTGAACATGAAACTCACCTTTTTTACTTTTCACAACAGATTCAATGCTTTGTTCGATAAAACCAATGTTCCAAGTATGGTAATATAGTTTTGATAAGACTCTCATACTAATTCTCAATCAAATCAATATATTTTTTAATAAAAGTCTCTTTTGAGAAAGCCTCCAAAGCAAACTTCCTGCTTTGAAGAGACATTTCCTGCCGTTCACTTTCAGTCATTGACATGAATTTTTCCATCGCCTCCGCCATATTTATCGCAGAAGTAGGATCAAATAATAACCCATTAACTTTATTATTTACTATCCTCTTGTTATCACATATATTACTGCATAATATCGGTAGACCGCAACTCATTCCTTCACAGACCGCATTAGGGAATCCCTCATATAATGAAGGAAGAACCAGAGCATCAGCACGATTGTATTCTGCCAATATATCTGTGACTGGATCGTGAAATGTGACATAATCTTCTAATCCCAATTCCAAACGTTTATTATCGCACACTTCATAATAATCTATACTTTTTTGACCAAACCAATTAATATGAAAGTTTAATCCTTTATCTTTTAGAATCTTGATGGCATCCAAGAACTTTAATACATTCTTTTGAGGTGCGATTCTCGCAACGCACAAGAAATTGTGCGGTGAAGTTTCATCCATCTTCTTTGCTGGATGAAAAAACTCGGTATCAACAAAATTGGTAATTGTTGTTATCTTCCTTTTATAAGCAGGATAGTTCTTACACAGGAAATCGGTTTGACTATAAGAATTCGGCACAATCGCATCTGCGTACCGGTAAAGGTGAAATATCGCTTTCTCCCTTAATGACAGAACTTGTGTTGTGTTTCGTTCTGAAACGATCAGTTTGTATTTTCCACCTAACATTTTTGCGATACAGGCTATAGAGGAGGGTATGGATAAAAATGCAATGAGAACATCGGGGCTATAAGTGTTAATTGCTCGAACTATGGTTGGTATTCTTCTGACTTTATTATGTGCCGTGGCAATATATTCATTCTCAATACCATTCTCATTGAGAATATGTTTATAGAAAGAATCGTCATTATATGTAATGAGTTTGATAGGAAACCCTTTCCCTTTCAACATACAAGCAAGCCCTATTAATTGGCGCTCAGCACCTCCCTGACTCAAATTCTCTATCAAACATAAAATACGCTTCATGATTTTTTTTATTTATTCAATTCAAATTCAACAATTTTCCAATCATAATATCTGATTCCTCCGGAGCGAATTTTTCCAGGCCGGAAGCTGGATAAAATGTTAATTCCCCAAAATATATTCTGCCGTTTGTGTTGTAGAGGTCAACCCTTAGGAACTTATGTCCAGTAGAAAGTTTTTCTGCAAGAACAATCATCTCATCAAGATTATCTGGCAATACCTCGGAACGATTGAAATCAGGTAATAATTCAGCTTCTCCGAATTGCAATAGTTCTCCCATAGGGGAGTAATAGTTCGCATGATGATTAACGAATCGTCCAAAGTCTACCTTAAAAAATCTCATTTTACCATCGAAACAAAAGAACTTGTAATCTTTCAGTTCATTGCCTGAATTCGTAATAAACCTTTCAGCTATAATTCTTCTGTGAACTTTCAGATAAGGCTTCTCTCGCAATGTCTTGCCAGCATTAGAATACATTGAAGTTAAAAGCTTTTTCTTAGCAATCTCAAGGTTAAACTTTGATTTGTCTAAACAAATTACCACGCCGCCTCCGCCTCCTCCATGTGTGGTTTTGAGTACAAACTGATTGGGCAACACTCTCCAGTCTATATCCTCCACTTTATCCCATACACCCAAAGTCGGAATAATGTATTCTTGACCAATGATACATGCAACGTAATCCTTAACCAGCAACTTATCCACCATTGTACTGTATTCTGGTTTGAAGTCATACACTTTCAGCCACTGGAGTTTCTCAGTGAATGTCTTCGGATTCTTCCAGTCAATCCAATGCCCCATTTCTAATCGATAGAGCAATGTCAGATAGAGTTTATCGGGGAACAGGAAATTGAAGTGCTTCAGAAGCGAGGAGCAAAATCGCCTGATATTCATAACTCAACGCACTTTGATTAACGGCCTTGGAATGTTGCGATACGCGGATCGATAAGTTCACCTTTTCTCACGATCTCTGCGGCATTCAACACCTCTTGTGGTCTCATTTCAAGAAGTTGGTCAACATATTTGGAAACCTCTTTACTGATGCTCTCAGATGCCGTCTTGTAGAACAATGACGGGGTATGGTCCACCACATAATGAAGAACCCCATCAACCATATAGGTGGGTTTCTCGAATGAGGTCGGTATTGAGGTTTCTATCCCACCGTTACGATCGCAACTTATGTCTATAATCATGCTGTTCCTTTTCATACTCCTCAGGTCTTTCCTGCTGATGATATGGTCTTTACGCTTCGTGTCCCAAAGGACCGCATTCACGATGACATCATATTCACTAAGCTCATTTTTAAGGAGTGCCTCTGTGTGCCGATTATAGATCGTGACAGTCGCTCCGAGCTCGTTTAGGGTCTTTATCGCGCCATTGGCGGTGTTTCCCCTTCCGATGACCGCTACTTTCGTGTTATAGGGGAATGCACCATAGCACATGTATGCATGCATCACAGCAGCTTCGCCGGCAATCTCGTTGTTTCTCCAGAAACAGTGACGGCCTCCATCGTACATATCCTCCCAGGCGAAAGCTGTCAGTCGACCATTAATCAGTTTGTCTGTTATTTCCCTGTTCTGGACAGCGTGCACCCATCCCCAAATGGTCTGTCCGTCAAGATTATCAAGATACTCGGCATCTCCGATTTTCGGGTCACATAGAATATCTTTCTCAAGGATTCTATCTCTTGATTCAACACATATACCTTCTGCGAGGTACTCTTCGTCCGAATAGCCTAGAACGTCACCATAGCCGGTTTCAACGAACACATTATGTTTATGTTTGATATGTTTAATGTCTGTAGGCAGGAGTGCCCGTCTTTTTTCATTTTCCTTATGGCTGATAAGGAATCCCATTGTCTTCATATTTTCAATTTTAAGGTAGTTGTATCAAGTCTCCAAACATCCTGTCAGTGTCAGGTAGCAAATTCGGGTCAAATCCGCTCTGCGGATAGAACGTTATCTCTCCGAAATAGATTTTACCATCCACGTTATATAGGTCAACTCTTGCAAATGGCAACCCCATGGACAGTTTCCCTGCTAGTCGGAACATTTCATCAATTGCCTTGGGCTTTGGTATAGAGAAATCAGCTGGCGCGGCAAGACCTCTTTTGTTCAGGCGCAACAGATTCCATTCCCTGTCAAAGAAATAGAACTTAGTGTCTCCTGACAAGCGGTCATAGCAAAGCATAACGTTGTGGGCGGTGCCATTGACACAGAAAAATTTGTAATCCCTAAGCTCTCCTATGTCACTTTGTGAAAAATCAGTCATGAACTGTTCTGCGATAATTCTAGGTTGAATATTCTTGTAAGGCCATTCCCGATAGTTGCGATAAATGGAACTGTGAAGAGATGTTTCAAGTTTCTTTTTAGCGTCCTTTTTATTTAAGGTCGCCTTGTCTTTGCAGATGACAACGCCACAACCTCCGCCGCCGTTGGTTGTCTTCAAGACAAACTTGTCGGGCAATGCCGCAAAATCGATGTCATCAAAATGATTCCATATTCCAAGGGTCGGAATGATATGTTCCTCTCCGATTATGGATGCCGCATAGCGCTTAGCCTCCGCCTTGTCAACCATTGCGGTATACTCGGGCTTGTGGTTGTACACCTTGAGCCATTGCAATTTCTCATTGAATGTCTTGGGATTTTTCCAATCTATCCATTTCCCCATCAAACAACGAAACCTCAATGACAGGAATAACTTGTCGGGCAATAGAAGGCTTGCATGCCTGACGCATGAATCCACTAAATATGCCGGATTGTGTAATAGATTTTTCAAATGTCTACTTGCCATATTTATTTTTCTGATTTAAAGCAAACAACATCTTGTCTCTGTGTGACTCGCATCCGATGTGATTGAGGATGGACGCGAGTTTCCGTCCCCTTATGAAACCCGGAAGCAGACCGAGCGAGTAGAGTTTTCTGGACACACGGTTGCTGTATGGTTCGAGAATAGACAGTTCCCACTCTGCGCATTTCCCATAATAAGCCCGCAGATGCTCCTTGAACATAGCATCATCGCTTATAATGTGATTAAGATCATTTAATTCTCTCTCAAACCTTTTCCGGTCTTCACCGTGAAGCAAATCCACCGACGCGGATTCGTTGCACTGAGAATACGGATAAAGAGTAAAACTTACGGACTTGTCAGAAAAGTCAAGGTCTATCATATATCCTTGATTCCAAAAACAGTTTCTAAGCGACTCCTCGTCGAAACAGAAATTACCCAGCCCGTAAAAAATGAGCTTCTCTTTGTATGTTTCATAACCCGAATAACAATGCTGGTGGTGATTAACTACAGCGTCAGCCCCTGCGTCAATAAAGAAGCGATAGGTCTCTACCATACGTTGAGATGGCAGTTGGAAGTGCTCATGACCGCCGTGTACGATGACCAGAACATGGTCAGCATAGGCTTTTGCCTCTTGGATTTGGTAGAACTGCCTGATAGAATCCAGTGGGTTTGCCCCGACCTCAGTGTCCGTGGCGATAGAGAACTCATGCTCGCAGCAGTTGATCACGGCAAGCATTTTTCCGTCCTTCTCAAGGTACAGGATTTCCTTTGCATCCTTCAGATTCTCTCCCGCACCAACCACATCAAGCCTCTGGTCCCGGCAGCACTTCACCGTCCTGCGAAGCCCATCCGCACCATAGTCAAGAATATGATTGTTCGCTAGGGTAACTCCTGTGAAACCGACATATTTTACAGCTTCAACCGCCTCTTTCGAGCATTTAAGGTTGGGACCACATTTGTAGATAGGCTTGTAACCATCCTCCACGACGGGGCTTTCAAAGTTAACAAATGAGAAGTCAGCGGCCCGGATAACGCCGCACAGGTCGTCAGGAAACACATCCTGGAACCTCTTCTCTTCCATTAAATGGACGAGTCTCGCCATCGGGGCGAAGTCGCCTGCTATGAGAATATTCATCTTACCTTTTCAAACGAGATTTGAGATTCAAACATATATGCCGTTCCTCTGGGAAGAGCATTATGACCATGAAATAGATGATGGTGCAAAGCATCACGTACAGCAACTGCATTTCGAGGCTTGACGGGGCTGGCATAAGAAGCACGAGCATCATGGCACTTGCAGCCAACCCTGAGGGAAGAATATTCGTAAACATCCTTCCAATGTCCATTTTGATCGCCACACGCATAAGAATTAGCTGGACGAGAACCAATTCCAGACGGACAATGGACCTTGCGACGCACAATGATTCAAACCCTTTATTTACGAATATCACAATGACTGGACAGAGTACCACAATATGAAGCCATTGGGCAAGCACAGACAGTTTAGGCTTGCCTATTGCCCTGTACACCTCGCTGGCATAATGCCCCAGAACGATGGTGACAGCACTTGTAAGCCCCCACAGGCCGATAAACCCGGAGGCCTCAAGCCATTGGTCGCCAAGAAGAATCTCTGTGATCAAGTCTCGGAAGAGATAAATCCCGACACCAAGGGGAATGACCAGTATGCCGACCAGTTTCTGGAATTTGAAGAACATGTCATTGAACTCCTCACTGTCATTCTGTAGCCTCGACAATGATGAAAACAGGACAGGCGTTGTCGCTGCTGTGATTATCGAGGTGATCTGGGCAACCGTGCTCATTGACGTGCGGTATAGACCAAGATAGTGTTGGCTCAACATCGTCCCCACTATAAAAAGGTCAATGTATGACGTGAGCCAGATGCTGACAGCCTCCAGCATCGACCACATGGAGAAAGAGAACATCTCCTTGAACCTCTTGATGCTGAAATACCATCTCGGCTTCCATTTGGATTTTATCGTCAATAACAGGGCATTGGAGAAGTTCAGGCAAATCATTCCGATTATCAAAGCCCAATAGCTTCTGGTGATGAAGGCCAGCGGAATGGTTATGACAAGTGGAATAAGGATTCCTATCAATCTGACTCCGAAAAGAGTCCTGAAGTCAAAGTCTCTCTTGAACAATGCCATCTGTATGCTTGAAAAGGCGGATAGAGGTATGCAGATGCACGACACTGTTATTACAAGACCATTCCCTTCACATCCGACAATGCGTGCTATCGGGGAAGAAAAAGCGGCGATGAATAGCCAGATGGCCAAAGACATCACCAGATTTGACCAAAACGCCACCTCTGTGGACTTATACTTGTCGTCTTCCTTCTCAAATTCGTGTTGAACAAGATATTTTTGAAACCCGGCGTCCGTGAAGATTTCAGCGAAGGATATAACCATTTGCGCTGTCACAAGCACCCCGAACGCCTCCGGGGCCAAAAGCCTCGCCAACACCATTGTGGTTATCGGGGAGATAAGTTTAGCCACGATTTCGGCCATCGCCGACCATTTTGTGGCCGAAACCACCTTGGCGCTATCCAATCCAGCCATCTGCCAGTGTCATTTCATTCATAGTCACTATGCTTGTCAAGCCATCACAGAAATTGACTTGTACTTCATCCTCTCCAAAGCCCAGAAGAATCAGTCTAGAAACAAGATAGAGCCAGTCACCATGAGAAAAGTCAACAGTATTAATGTCATAATCCTCCCTAAAGGACGGAATCAGAAGTATGCATCCCACAAGGATAAGAAGCAACCGGAATGACAACGACAGCCTCACCCACAAGAGATTCGAGAATGTCTCGGACACATTAGACGTGTCTTCCCTGTTCTGGGCCACGTCCCTTGTAGCTGTGTAGGTGACCCCCAATCAGCGACGATCTGCCTCCAACAGATTATCGCCGAAGCTAACGCAAGTTTCCCGAATCCAGCCGTTCCTATCACTCTCGCCAAGTACGGCATTGTGATGAATGGGAAAAAGTACCCGGACACCTGCAGCAATGACAGATATCCGAAATTATTAGCAACTGTTTTAATCTTTCTTTTCGAGAACAGATGCTTGAGTTTATCTAAATTAATCACCCTTTTTCTCTCCTTTATGCCTTGGATGATACCCCGATTCCGCCTGCAAGGCATAATCCTAATACCGATGTACTATATATACTCATATCTGAATATGACATGGAAAATATGGTCTTCATAAAAAAAATAAACAATATCATAGAAAGACATATTCGACTCTCTGACGGCAAGTTTACATCTTTGCTATTCTTTAAAAAGCATATCCAATAGTATATAAACACAAAGATTCCCAGCATGCCTTGGTTTGTCAGAATTTCGAGCCAATCATTATGAGCGAAGTTAAATGAAACAGTTAATGTTCCCCAAGCACCCCTCCCGAGAAGCATTTGAAAGAGTGATGTATCATAAACAAAAGTCCGTAATAGAGAAGAATACATTTCGTCGCGATGGCTACTGTTACCCTCCAATGTCGCTTGTATTCTACTGTTGAAGTAGTCACTCGTCTCCAACATATGCATGGCTGCGAGATAGGAAGCGACGCTTACAAGTATTATTAGAAATACAATACCGATTTTTTTACGATGTGAGGAATAACGTAGTTGATAGGAAAATAACAATATGACTGACAACACTCCGACAATAATGGCACCGCGCTTCATAGATGCCAATATCAAAAACATGCATAAAGTAAGTCCCAGATATTGGATCATAGGCTTCTTCCTCAATAGTATCAATCCGGGTAAAAGAGAAACAAAAATGTACCCGCTATTATTGGTAATGCCATCTGGTTCCCACCCTTGCATCATTGCTAATAATACAGCTTCTCTTTGTGATCTGGCATACTGCAAAGTACCGACAATAATGAAGATGAAAAACCATCTTTTTAGCGACTTCTCAGTCAATTTCCCCTTTTTGGCAAATAGGAAGAAGGAATAGATAGGAAGAAGCGATGTATATATTTCTTTAAGGTATACAAAATTTCTGACTTTTTTATTTGCCCCTTCTGTTATATACAATTCAGTTCCCATTATAATCAATAACAGTCCATATATTGTAAAAACTAACATTAGCACATTCAACCCTCTAAAATATACCGAGTGGTAGGTATCCTTCGAACTTAGTCGAAAACAGTTGACGACACTCCATGCCAATAAAATAGCGAGTAAAACTTGTGAAATTGAACCGCCGCTTGCATATAGAGTCCCTTGCAGATTATATAAAATCCACAAAAAAATATAAAGGTCACAAGACGAAAATTGATGAGTGAGTTTCATTGAACTATCTCAAGTTTACTTTTGGTAATCGTGTTGGATATTACCCTATTAAAAACCTGCCAGTTCTGGTTTTGAGCGACAGATCTGTGAAGATTAATGACAAGGCTATTGTCACAACTGTTGCCACCCATGGGAGTACATAAGGGTCAATGCAATGAGCCATGTCTGTCTTATAGTAGAGAAATTTAAGTATGAACTGTTGGAATATGTAGACCCCATAGCAATAGCCGCTCAGCCTGATTAACAGTCTGTTTCCGTCAATCTTGTTCTGGATTGCAGGAATATTCGCTATTCTGTAGAGCAGATATACTCCGGTCACCGAGATTGTTATATTGATCAATCCACTTAAAGCGAACCTGATACCCTTCTCTAATAATGTTGTGGCTTCGAAATTGTCTTTGATTAACATGCTTGCGCAGAAGGCTGTGAGGAAAAGTGTAGCAGGGAGCCACATGTTTACCATCGGTAGTTTGATTCTTTTCGAACCCATCATAAACCCAACGTAAAAGAATAGATAGTAAGTAGGAACACTGCCAAGGCCTAACGGAAACTTGAACAATAGATTGTAAGTGGCGCATACAAGAAAGACCAACATTAGCCACGGTTTGCATAGCTTGTTTTTCTCAAGCATGTAGGTAATCACAAAACACCAGAAAATCATCGGTAGAAACCATAAATGGCCTATCCCATTGATTATTAGCCATATACCCCCCCCTATAATCCTAGTGTCAACATTAGATTGGTAGTAAAACATCAGCCAATAGGCAATCCCGAATATGTAGCAGGGGAGAAGAACCCTTTTTGCCTTTCGAACAATGCAGCTGTTGAAGCATAATCTTTCAGGATGTTTCTTGAGGGTGTGGCCAAACAACAAACCACTGATAAGCACCATGGATTGAAGCCGGAAACCGTGTGTCGACATGCCAAGCCAATCATACAATGGAATGTCCGGGAATGAATCGAAAGGCTTCTCCCACCCTCCCGTGTAGATGCATAACGCATGGTACACTACTAAAAAAAATATCAAGCCGAGACGCATCAGCACCACGTCCATCAGCATTGGTTTATTTTGCATGCGATTATCAGTTATTTTAAAGTTCACATATGATCACCCATCCACACTTGTATAATATACAGATTGTTCAGCCGCATTGGACAGTTCTAAATTAATTAACTACAAGCCGATATGTTTTCTTTACCCTTCTCTTTTCGGTATTCATTAATGGAAGCAATGGTACGATTGAGGGCTACGGTAAAATCACTCCTATTTCCATCCGTATCATTTGGCTTACGTTTCAGCACCTTATCAACCAATGTCACAGCTGCTTTGAACGATTCCTCGCATTTTCCATTGTTACTGAGCATCTTACATAAATGGTCACAATAATCTTGCGATTTATTGGAGTTAAAGCCTTTTAGCGGTTCTTTTTCACACATTAGCCGATAGGCAAATAATAGATGATACTTTATTTTTTTATACTCTCTAGCAATAATATTGTGACTAAACATCTCATCTAACTTATAATCCGCCAAGGCACAAGTGTAATAATATGCAGGATGAGTATCTTCTGCATATATTTTCTTGCCTTTATCATCATATTGATTCATAATGCTTCCATAATATCCTCTCACATTGTGAGGTTCACCCATCATCATTGAGATAAAAGCCTTCGTTTGTGCAGCTATGGTAACTATTTTGTTTTGTGGAACTGCTGTTTCAGCATTCCTATATTGTTTTGACCTACGCTCATAATACAGTCGTTCGAAATTCTTCTGAGCGTTATAGTAATCTTCTATAGTATGTTGTATTTTAAGCAAGGATACCAACTGTTCACGAAGAACCTCTGTTTGGCTATTGTTTCCTATGATAACCTTATCTGTTGATATCTTGTCCTTTGACGCAATTATCTTCACCACTAATAGCATTTCATCGACTCCTTCCACGGTTCTGTTTTTATATAAAACATTACAAGTTTGACAACCATTAACTATTTGATAGTCACTTAGGTTGAATGTTTTGCCGACTTTGCTGAAATTTTTCACAACTACAGTAATACCATTATTCATAGCCGTGAATAATCCATAATCTCCATTCTTTATTGATTGTGACATTGCCTCATTAACAGGATTCATGCCTTGAAAATCACGTACATTGTCATAGAAAACAGATGCTAGTAGTCTATCTTCTTTATCTACATATAGTTTTTTTAGTTCTCCATATGGTATTAAGCACAGATAACTTTCCTGTATCATTTCCACTGAGGGCATATCAAGTTTTTGTTCGACTTGAATACTTACCTCATTTTTTGATTTTGTTTCTTTATAATAGTCCACAATCTCATCGCGATCTAATATGTAGTGGCGGAAAGGGAATGTTAGTCGAAGAGCATCAATCTCTTTTTTTGCCTTATTCAACCTTGCGATGGAATCGCTTTGCTCATTGTAGCGTCCAGTATATGCATAATAAAAATCGCAACTGGCTTCTTTACCATCCTTGAATTTAGCATTATAACTATAAATATGTTTTATGATGTCACGATATGTAGTTAATTCTGCATTGCATGGAGGTAGTTGATTTTCTCCAGAAATCTCTTTAAATATATATTCGACACCATCAAGTGCTTTGCCTATTTCACCAACATTTAGGCTCTCAACATTTTTTGCTGTAAGCGTTCACTTCTCCAACCCATTGATTTTCAGCGGGTATTTGGAAGATTTTG
>OIZT01000453.1_pt1 | contig 25620 bp, 28 predicted proteins | sample 1588611 | NCBI WGS metagenome assembly OIZT01 (sample SAMN03283278) | human gut metagenome | biome: human-associated habitat; material: feces | host: Homo sapiens | place: Peru | collected 2012
TGCGACCGGACCCACAAGTTATTGACAAACTTTTCAAAGAACTGGTTTTATTTACTGCCAGGGCCGCTTAGGCCATGGAAAAATTAACGAACTATTGATACCAATCAAAATTCATTAATTTAAGCCTTCTTTATTTTTTTTGCAACTACCGAATTAACCTTTGAAATTTTATCATCAACTCTTTTCCCTCCAGCAACAAATATGACTGAAGCATCTTTTATACTTGGTTGATTATTCTGAATCCAGTAATGCCTCTTAGTTACCATTATTTTCTTTCTTACTTTTTGCGGTATAGCAGACATAGCAACTATATACCCTGCAGAAATTTCAGACTTTGTGTCATGACAGCATACATACCTTGCATTTTTCTTTTTATTTGCGGCCATAGTCATTTCATATATTTCTTATTAAACAATTCTAAAATAGGATGTAAACCAGATGCAACATCACGAAGTATTGCCAAATCATACTGCTTCAAAAACGGAAATATTCTAGGGCTATCTATGCAAATAAACCCTTCAATATACTTTTTACCTTGCTTATTATAAGGTATAACAGGAACCACAATAGCACTCTTATACGGAAGATTCCAACAAAATAGCCCAAACGTTAAAAATGCAATTGTCCGATAGAACCATGAACGCCACCTTCCTATTATATGCGTATTTCTATAACCCAAATATGCCGGAAGGCAATTCGAATAGAAATACACGTCTTCTGCTGGATGGTCATCTATTAATTTAACAATCTTCGAGAAATCTGTATTGTCTGAAATATAGTCCTTAATTCCATCATACAATGTTGATTTTTGATTACGCTTTATATTTGTATCAATATCCCGGCTAAGTGTTTTAACATAATAATGTTTAGGACTGTCATCTTGATTAACATACAAAAGACACACGGATACAGGGACATTAATGTATTCACGTAACCCTTTCGCTACTAGTTGACATAAAATGCTAAATTTTTCTATGCATGAATTTAAAGACGGTTTACCGTTTCGAAGAACTTCTCCTAATTCGATACTTTTAGAGAAAACCTCTATCATTTTCGAACGTCCTTTAAAAACAGATTTCGCAATGTGGTATTTACGACAGTAATTATATGCAATATATGAAAGAACTATAATTATAATGAACCCATAACGTAAAAATTCATCCTTAATAATAATTTCTCCATCGCCACTACGAATGGTCAAGTATGTACCCAAGACTGTTAAGACAAACCCTAAAATTGTTATAATATCAAAGAATATTCGCATAACATTATAGTGTGATAATAAAGTAATTTATTCCGTCGCCACTTATCGCCAAAGTGATATCAAGGCCACGTGGACACAGTCTCATCCAGATGGCTCTGTCTGCTGTGTTTTCTAAAGTGGGACTACTTCTTACCAAATTCCAATGGGTTATGTGACGGCTCAACAAAATGACGTTTCCTCTTTGCCATCTCAAGATGTTCTATATCTGTATCTGAAAAATCGGTCTGAATACCAAAGATTTTTTTGTCTTTGTAATAAGTTTCAAACAAAGATTCCAACTCTGCTTTTGAAAATCTCTCATTCTTTGGATAAAGTACCTTTTCATGTTCAAGAATCTGTTCCAATGTAAATTTTACTCCGACAATTCTTGCAGGCGAGCCTACAACCAATGCATACGGTGGAATGTGCTTGTTAACCATACTACAGGCTCCGACTATACATCCGCGTCCTAATTCTGCACCATGAAGAATTGTCACGTTCGCACCGATCCATACATCTTCATTGATTATAATATCACCTGAGTTATCATTCACATGAGAGGCTCCAAGCAAAACCTGAGGTACACCAACAGTACTTCTGTGGTTATTGGTTACAATTGTGCACCTTGGCCCAACAACAGTATACTTCTTAATAAAAATATTCTCCCCCGAATTATTAATAAAGTACGCACCTAAACGAATGACCGTATTGTCCTCCATATGTACATTTTTCGGACTTGTAATATAGACGGGAAAGCCTATCGCCGAATTTTTGCCAGATGATCCTAAATCAGAGAGCGATGTAAACCAACAGCGTTTCAAGGCACTAATTTTTGAAATAATACTCATTTCTTAATATGTTTTAACAATCTATTCTTTATAACGAACATGATTCTCTGTAGTCCTAAGCCATAAACACCCAAGGAGACATCAATACTCCTTATCCAATACCATAATGCCGAGGTGTATTCTTTTCGTCTATATGCCTTCATATATTTAATGAAAGCTTTATCCTTTTTATCAAGCACATAATGGTGTTTCTCTAAGAACGGAACCAATCTATCATATGTACCCAAATGACTGTCAAGTGATTCTGATTTTGACATTCTTGAACTGACACCTCGTTGAGCATAATATATATTACCAATTAATGGAATATAATAATGGGTTTTAGAAAAAAGATGAACTTGGTATTCCTGCACTAATTCTGCCACATAAGAACGCCCTTCACTAACAGGAACAAACTGTTTAAGCACTTTAACACTATAACACGCACCTCTGTTAGATAATAATTTTCGTATATGTAACTTTATGGGGTCAAAGCGACCCGCCAATTGGTTTCGGTATACTATAAAGTCACCAGCTACATTTACTTGCTTGTAGTCGCAAAAGATACTAAATAGTTCATTCTTATAATCAATGTCATTCGTCACTATGTAATCAAGGATCTCTTTGTAATAACCTGCCGGTGATTCATCATCGCCAGCAAGTCGTGTTACAATATCACCTTTAGGACGCTGCCATGTAGCTTCGATGTTCTCGAATATCCCTAAATTATGGGGATTTCTTACAGGTTTTATGAAATTAGGATATTTATTGGCATACTCTTGCAAGATGTTCCATGTTCCATCTGGCGAACAATCATCATTAATGCAAACTTCAAATAAATAATCCTTCTGAGCCACAAGCGAATCTAGAGCGCGCTTTATAACCCTCTCCTGCTTGTACGTTATCATCAATACTGATATTCGAGGTGCCTCTTTCATTTGTAGGTATATTGTAATAATTGTTCATTCTTTTCGCTGCGACCAAACATATTAATTGTCATCGTATATAAGAATACTGAATATGTCGCATAAAAACCGGGGCGTTGGTATAACGTTAATATGAAGTATATCATGAACATTAACCACAACTGTCGATTTTTTATCTCCCTATATGAAAGAATTAAATAAGCACCGACATTAAGCAAGACAAAGATCAATCCATGTTTGACAATTACAAGATTAAGAGATGCAGCACCCGAAAACTGCTCCGCGAATCTTGACCCCAACCCTGTAAAAAATATAGGAGTCCACTTAATCGAATCGTAATAATCTTTTAATCCCCAGCCATTTCTATTATTCCCGACAAAACTTCCTGTATCTGAATCATAACTAAAACGATACCAAAGATTGTCATAAAAAAACGGGATGTTATACGTAAGCATCACAAATACTCCAAGAATAATAACCCAGCGCCATCTATGCTTTACCCTTGAGGAAAAGAATAGGAAACCGATTATCATCGTTACATAAAAATAGAATGATAAGGTAAAGATACCACATAACAACAAAACAAGATTTCCAATACGGAGTATATTCATTCTCTCACTAATAAGGATAAGACCGAGAATAGTTCCTAGCATACCAGGTTCGTCAAATAGAGCTTGGAATCTAATAGATTCCCCAGAAAACGTATCCAATCCACGAACCAAAAAGGGATATACATTATATGTATAAAGGTCTGGGCCATTCTGATGAATTAATACAGATGGAGTAATAAAATTAGTGCATAAAGTTATCACATATACTAAAAATGACGTAGATACAGTCAATATGATTATTTTACGGAATACTTTATATGTTGAGATGACAAGTCCCCTTTTGATAATTGGAATACATGCCAAGCCAATAAAATTAAATAATGTGATTATTGAACTATGATCAATTATAATAGATGCCCATATATATGACAACGACAAGAGGCAAAAAACAAGGAATGACTTTTTCTCTCTTGATAGATTCATGAGAGCTATCATTGTCACTATTATTGAACATACTGGACGTAAAAACTCCTCATAATCCCACAAAAAATAAGGCCTGCAACGAGCAAAGATAATAATACCAAGTATTATTGAAACGCCAGCAGTATTTCTCTCTATTTCAGAATAAGACATATTTTACCTCTTAAGTAGTCTTGATATTTTACCAGATAATCCTAATTTTGAGTTCAAGTTCCAATAGGAGTAGCACAATACGAGTATAAAGCAAAGACTTCCTAGAATATATCGGGGAACACCTGACGTTAATGTTATTACGGTCAAGGTTACAAACGCACACAACAGACCAATCATAAAAATAGAACCTGACTCACGAGAAAATGCAAAATGATAATGCTTGTGGCAAATATAATAAATCAAACCAACCTCAAAAACATAGTCTATGATAAAAGCAACGCCAATACCAGTAAGACCGGCAAAGAGAAAGCCTATAATTTTCAACGAGATTGATATGATAAAGTTGTATATTTCGGTTAATAAAAAGAGCTTAGAGTCACCTCTTGCAACAACAGCATAAGACAAACACCAGGTAACTGCCTGAATGAACATCCCAACCATAAATAATTCCAACATTCTAGTCACTGACATAAATTCAGAAGAATATAAGATGCGAATAACTTCTTTTGAAAAAACCATCAGAGCAACTATCATAGGTAATAAAATACACATTATCAAAACGATCTGCTTATTAATGGTCTCGTTCTGAACATTGTCTTGCCCGTTAAGTGCAGATAAACGTGGAACATAATCGGTTGACATCGCCGACATAACAAGAAAAATATAACTATTTGCTATTGTCATAGCTGCGGTATAGAGCCCCACATCATTCAAAGTGCCTTGATGTGAAAGGAAAATATTCATCAAATATGATGATAGATTACCAATTAAGCCTCCGATAGCTAAAACTATCCCCAAAGATAACATTCCTCTACTTTCTTGCCAAAGGCTACTCAAGGATAATCTCACATAATGATATGTGACTTTTTTTGAAGCTTGCCACGAAAAGAAAAGGGTTACAAGAGAAGCTATAATGAGTGCAGGGACAATTCCTTTCTCCTTGAAAAAAAAGTACAACGGAATAGTTAGAATTAAACTCAGTGCATTTCCTACAATAGAACAACGTGCCAGTTCTTTATATCTAAACGTACCTTGCAACAATGCGACTTGCCCTGTATTAAGTTGAGTCGCAAACATCACTATTGATAAATACTTAAAAGCGACAGAATAATTATGATTCCCAAAAGCGAAAACACTCAAGTATTCAGAGCCGAAGAAAACTATTGCGGTACCAATTATACCTGTAATCCAAACTAATAATCGAAGTGACGTGATGACCACATCTATACGGTCTTGATTCTTAGTTTCATATGACTTAGCAACATCACGTACCGCACTCGTTTGTAGCCCACAACCTGTAATATGATTAACAGTATCAAGTGTCGATTTTAACAAATTGCTTATACCCATACCCGTTGGTCCAATGAGTAGAGCAATTAGTTTAGCTCTTAAGATATTTATCAATATCTGAAAGACTCGTACACCGCCAAAAAGTGCCGTTGCCTTAAAAATATTGCCATAACTATTTCTATCGCTTTCTTTCATTACAAAAACAGAGTTAACTAAAATCTGTTTATCAAATCAACTACTTGTTTAACTTCATCAATAGTTATAGTAGGTCCGATTGGAATACTTAACTCCTCATCCGCCAAACGTTCCGTGATAGGCAATGACAGTTGTGGAGTGTTCCAATGCTCTTTAGCATAACACTCCTGTTTATGAGGAGCGATCGGATAATGGCACACTGTACCGACACCATTCTTATCAAGATAGTCATGAAGTTCATCTCGCCGCCCATTAGAGACAATAATCGGGAACAAATGGTAGACATTTTGCTCATCAGGAAGAAGATCTGGCAATGAGACATTAGGATTCTTGATGTTCTCATAATAGTAATGGGCTACGGCTTTACGGCGTGCATTATCTTCAGTCAAGTGCCTCAATTTCACATCTAAAACAGCAGCTTGGATTTCGTCAAGACGGCTATTGCGACCAGCGTACTTGAAAACATATTTCCGTTGACTACCATAATTTGCAAGAGTTCTGATGGCTTTGGCCAATTCATCGTCATCTGTCGTGACTGCACCGGCATCACCAAGCGCTCCAAGGTTTTTACCCGGATAAAACGAATGGCCGGCAGCATCTCCAATACTGCCGGTCACACGTCCGTCAGTATGTCTGCACCCATGACTCTGAGCACAATCCTCAATCAACTTAAGGTTATATTTTTTGCATATTTCTCCAATCTTGTCAGTGTATGCAATACGTCCATATAGGTGTACTATGGCTATTGCTTTTGTTTTAGATGTGACCAAGCCCTCTATACGGTCATCATCAATTTCCAAAGTGTTTGGTTTTGGTTCACATAGAACCGGTACAAGCCCATTTTCAGTTATAGCCAGAATCGTGGCAATGTATGTGTTGGCTGGTACAATAACCTCATCACCAGGTCTCATGACACCTAATTCAATATAGGCACGAAATATCCAAATCAGGGCATCCAAACCATTGGCACAACCAATAGTATGTTTAGTGCCGACAAATTCGGAATAATTCTTTTCGAACTTTTCATTCTCAGCACCTTGAAGGTACCATCCATTATTGACAACCCGGCTAACCGCCTCATTGATTTCCGCTCCATGAAGAGCAGTTACATCTTTTAGTGAAAGAAAAGGTATCATAATTTTATAGTTAAATAACGTCTATGATTTTTTTATAATCAGAATATTGACTATCCCATGAAAATTCAGTCAATACTGCCTTTCGGCCGTTTTGTCCCATCAAATAAGCTTCTTCTTTATTGTCTATCAAATACTCTATCGCTTGTTTTATCTCCTCAGGATCACGAGGATTAACACAAATTCCACAGTGATACTTTTCAACCATTCTCTCATACAAGGGAACCCTGCTAAGAATCACAGGAATAGCAGCCTCCATGGTCTCAAATATTTTAATAATTGAATAAGATCCTTCTGGTGTTTCTGTTAGAGAGAAATCCTTCATTACGTTGCCAATAATAGATCTGTTGATAATTCCAGGAAGATCTTCTCTAGCAAAACCATCAATGAATTCCACCTGTTTCCATGCAGGATGTCTCATTAAACGATCGCGCATCTCCGCAGTAGGAATTCTGCCCGCAAGAAGATATCTCACCTGAGGAAGTTGCTGAATCGCATCCAAGAATTCATCTTGACAACTGATTTTATATATGGTGCCAAAATAACTTACTATGTTCTCACGCTTACAATAATCTTCAAAAGATAAATGAAAATATTTATTTACAACGGGGAAATTAGCCACACTGACAAAGTTTCGACACGGCATCACCCCACGAATATATTCTTCCATTTCCGGCATGCAGCTAAATATAGCATCATAGGATCTGGATATCTTTCGAAGGTATCGCTCAGAATGTTTGAAATACAGTTTACGCAAGGTCAATGTAGGAAACCTTCTGGAGCGGTAATCCGGATCATACTCACGAAGATTATACGTCACAACTTTACCTTGTTTTTTTAGGTATAAGCCAAGAGGCAAGAGTTCATAGTCGTTTATCTGATAAACATCAGCATGGAACTTATCAAGGAATCGCTCCATTCTCTCACGATATTTCCAATTCACATATAATCTTCGAACATATTTATTACAACAAGCCAGCTTATAAAACATTCCATTAAGTTTCGTATTAATGGATTGCATTTCTATACCATATTTAGTTTCTGATGGCAAGCCATCACAGAGGATATATGACACTCTATAGCCAGATTCAACCAGTGACTTTCCTTGTCGCTGAACAATGAGTGAATCTTGACGATTAAATCCTCTGGTGATAAAGCAAATGTGTTTCATAATTCTTCTACTCGTTCATGAACTTTAACGGACGTGCGGGACAACCAGCGTATATTTCACTATCTGGAATCGAATGTGTGGCTAGACTTGCAGCTGCCAACATGGCATAGTTGCCAATATCTGTATGCGCCAAAACAGTTGAGCCGACAGCGACATCCGAACAATAACCCATGGAGACGCATGATACAATAGTGGCACCCATTGCCACGTGACATATTTCACCTATATTCACGTCATGTCCGATGTTGGTGTTGGCTTTTATCATGGTACATTTACCAATATGGGTTCTAGGAGCAATGTATGCGTTATACATAACAAAAACGCCTGGTTCCAACACTACAGAATCAGCTATGAACGCCGTCTTGTGCACAATGGTCGCCCACCTGTCATTAGGTATATTAATTGTTTCAAACAATGAGGCCGTCGTATGATTCTTTGCGATTAAGTGAATACCCCATGCAAAATAATATCCTTCATCCAAGAGGCGTGGGATATCACTGATACGACCAAGAATAGGATAGCCGTCAACCTCTGTGTCATAATCGTTGCAATAACCGGCCACCTTCCACTCGAGGTCATTGAATCGGTTTCGATTGTCATTTATGCATGCTTCTATGACGCATCCGTGTCCAGAGCCTCCGATTATGACTACTGGCTTGTCAATAATATTATTATTCATCTCTGAATCTTAAGAATTCATCGTAGTCTCGAATGTAATCCTCTTTGAGATAGACATCAGAGGCCAACACCATACAGACCGCCCCTGACGAGAAGTCGCCGAGGTCACGCCACATCCCAGGTTTCACATACAAGCCGATGTATGGTCTGTTGAGGAAAAATGTTCGTTTGTACTTACCATCATTGAGTGTGACCGTGAATGAGCCGGAAGCAGCAATAATCAACTGACTCAAGTCACGATGTGCGTGAGCACCCCTCTCCTCACCAGCCGGGATATCATAAAGGTAATAAACACGTTTGACATCAAACGGAAAGTCGTCACCATTCTGCACTACCGTCAAGTTTCCCTTACGATCAGAGTGGTGCTTGTCCAACTCGATTATTGAGCAGTCAAATACGTTATATTTTTCCATCGTTTCTTAATTCTTGATATTTCCCATAGTCCTCAAGATAATCGTTACGGTCGTACTTTGTCGAGGCGAATTCCAAAGCAAGAGAGCCGGAGGAGAAATTGTCCATCACACGCCACAACCCTTTGGGAACGTATAGTCCATAATATGATCTGTTGAGCGTGAATTTCTTCTGTTTTATTCCGTCATCAACCGTAACATCAAAACTTCCCGAGATGGCTATGATAAACTCGTCGGTGGACTTGTATGCATGTCCACCGCGGCTTTCTCCACCAGGAACGTCATATATCCAATAAGTACGCTTAACCTCAAATGGAATCTGGTTGTTCTGCTCAGCAAAGGACAGACTTCCACGTGGGTCGATGAACTTCGGGAGTTCAAATAGCCTCACATCGTCTACTGTCATAATATCAATACTCAATTTAATACATTACGTTCTCAATAGGTGTGCAGAGTTTTCCCTTATCGGTTACCGTACATAGACTCATAGTACTTTTCATATTCACCACTGGTGATGTAGTCCATCCAAGCCTCGTTTTCAAGGTACCATTTGACCGTCTTTTCTATTCCTTCCTCAAACTGAAGGCTCGGCTCCCAACCGAGTTCCTTCTGGAGTTTAGTGGAGTCTATGGCATACCGGGCGTCATGACCAGGGCGGTCTGTGACGTAGGTTATCAGGTTTAGGTCCTCGCCGTCCTGTCTTCCGAGCAGACGGTCAACCGTCTTGATCAGAACCTTGATTATGTCAATGTTCTTCCACTCGTTGAAGCCGCCGATGTTGTAGGTCTCTGCAATACGTCCGTTGTGGAATATTGTGTCAATCGCTCTGGCATGATCCTCGACGTACAGCCAGTCCCTGACATTCTCGCCTTTCCCATAAACGGGCAGTGGCCTCCTATGTCTGATGTTATTGATGAACAGAGGTATCAGTTTTTCCGGGAACTGGTACGGGCCATAGTTGTTCGAACAGTTCGTCACGATCGTCGGCATGCCGTAAGTGTCATGATAGGCTCTTACGAAATGGTCGGAGGATGCCTTTGAGGCCGAATATGGACTGTGAGGCGCATATTTACTGGTCTCGTAGAAGAACTCATCGCCATAGGCAAGATGGTGGCTTCCGGACGAGGCCTTTGTGGAGAACGGAGGCTTGATGCCTTCCGGGTGGTTCATTGCCAACGTACCATAGACCTCATCTGTCGAGATGTGGTAGAACCTCTTTCCCTCATATTTCTCAGGGAGACCCTCCCAGTACAACTTGGCGGCCTGAAGGAGAGACAGCGTCCCCATCACATTCGTCTTCGCGAATGTGAACGGATCCTTGATGGAACGATCGACGTGGCTCTCGGCGGCGAGGTGGATTATTCCGTCAATATGCTCGTCCTGCATCAGCTTGTAAAATGCCTCGAAATCGCAAATATCCATCTTGACGAACCTGTAGTTCGGCTTGTCCTCGATGTCCTTGAGATTGGCAAGGTTTCCCGCATAGGTCAGCTTGTCAAGATTGATGATGTTGTACTCGGGATATTTGTTCACAAACAGCCTCACGACGTGAGATCCGATGAACCCGGCCCCGCCGGTGATCACGATATTCCTTTTTGCCATGTTATCTTCTCGCTAAAGTGTCTGAATTGATCTTGTGTCTCTTTTCCTCTATCACCTGAAGCAGGTATTGTCCGTACTGGTTTTTAAGCATAGGCTGGGCGAGTTCCCGCATTCGGTCCTCGTCGATCCATCCCTTGCGGAATGCGATGGCCTCAAGGCACGCTATCTTCAACCCCTGCCTTTTCTCAATCACCTCCACAAATGTGGAAGCCTCGGCGAGCGAATCGTGGGTACCGGTGTCCAGCCATGCGAATCCTCTTCCCAAAGCCTGTACTTTAAGTTGCCTATTCTTAAGGAACACTTGGTTGACGGTGGTTATTTCATATTCTCCACGAGCGGACGGTTTGATGGTTCTGGCCACTTCAACCACTTCATTCGGATAGAAATACAGTCCTGGGACGGCATAATTGCTCTTCGGCTTTGCCGGCTTCTCCTCTATGCTGAGGCAGTTGCCTTGCTCGTCAAATTCCGCTACGCCATATCGTTCCGGGTCATTGACCCAGTATCCGAATATAGTCGCCTTGCGATCCTTTTCAGCGGCATTGACGGCCTCCTTGAGCATAGGAGTGAAGAAGCCGCCGTAGAATATGTTGTCACCCAGTACCAGACAGACAGAGTCTTTGCCGATGAAGTCAGCCCCGATGGTGAACGCCTGCGCCAATCCGTCAGGAGACGGCTGTTCCGCATACTCAAAGTGAACACCATAATCCGAACCGTCCCCCAGAAGCCTCTTGAATCCAGGCAGGTCGAATGGTGTGGAGATGATGAGGATGTCCCTGATCCCGGCAAGCATAAGCACGCTGATCGGGTAATAAACCATCGGTTTGTCATAAATCGGCATCAACTGCTTGCTGATGCCCTTGGTGATAGGGTACAGTCTCGTACCGCTGCCACCGGCTAATACTATTCCTTTCATTGGTTATTCTTGATATTTATTTATACATTATTAACAGTATTATCCGCTTCATAAGTTAGTTTTTTCACAAACGATAACGAACTCGCAGGGACTCCAATTCCATAAGATTTCAACAATGATAAAAATGTCCAAAATGTTATGCAAAATAATTGGTGACCTTGTGTTTTTTTTGAAAAATATGTCGAAATTTCAGGTTTTAGTCCATATGAGGTTTTATTAATAACTAGTGACCACTCTGCTGAAAGAGTACTTGTTATGTAAACGATATTCTTATCTTTTGATTTGCTTAAATCTATCAAAGAATGCAACAATCGTTGCTCATAATTGCCTTCATTATTATTCGAGGCTTCTGAGACAATGGGAGCAGCGGTGTCTTTAACCTTATATTGGAAGATATCAAAAGATTCTGGAGCAGGATCCGAATTATCTTGTCCGACTTTATCTTCGAAAACACAAGCAATCTGATTCTTTATAACTGACTTCTTCTTGATGTTTCCCCTGACTTCCACCATTCTTCTTCTTAATGCAGATGCCACGCAATCTGATGTAGCATTAAACCAATCTCTATGTTCAACCGTATATGGAATAGCATCCAACGCCTCTTTTGCATGAACAATCTTCATTAGGACATCTTGCAATCGATTGAAATATCTATCAATCACAATATTAGACATCCTATGATACTTTTCTGCTATAATATATGGCAACCATAATTGTTCTTTAATTTCGGCAATACACCTAATCAGCTGCTTCGCAGTTTCAATTGGCATACAATAAAGACTACATAAAACTTCATAGCTAATAACTATAACCGACTTTTTTAATAAATCAAAAGACAACTCTTCCGAATAATAGCCTGAAAAAAGTTTCTTCATAATACCAAATTATTTCTAACCCATTCATCTGAAGCCAACACTCGTGTCCATGCTGCTTCTCGTCCACTGCGAATAATAATCAAGCGATCACTTTCTCCAACAAAAGAAGACAAGTAATTTCTAATATCAATATGACTCTTATCAGATAATACGGCCCATGATGTTTCAGTAAGACGCCCCCAGCTACCAAGTCGTTTAATCGCATAATACAATGTATTATAGTCAATATTTGGCGACCTTAAGTCATAAAGGATTAAATAACAATTCATAAAATAAAGATTAAAGTGTATCATCAGAAGCCAAAGCCATAAAGGACTCCAGCGTGAACCGCCTATAAAACTTGAAAAAACCCATAAATAATAAATATGGGAGAAAAGCAGCGACAAGACTTGGAAGCACACAAATTGTTACATTCTCATCGAAACTACTACCTAAAGAAACATACAAAAGATAGATGGCATAAACGTTTAATATAAGAGTCAACGAACGCAAAAAATCATATAAGGCAACATAATTATCCATCTTTATCGCATGTCCTTTCGTTTTTTCATACTCATAGTGATAGATTATCCTACAAAAATCAGAATGAGAGTAATTGTTCATATCAGGAAGTTGCATTTTATCCTTAAGTTTAGAATACTTATATTGAATGACATCCGTTAAATATCTATCCAATTTTTTAACAAAGAAACAATCCAATCGCATCAGCCGCACAATAAGATCTACAATAAAAATAGGAAATAGTGACATTATTACAATAAATCTAATCACATATGTCCTTACAATCGCCAATTTCCAATGACTACTTTTAGCGCAGCACAAGTCTTTATAGTCAGTCCAAAAGACATTCTTCTTGTCATATAGCAAAAAATCTGACGGATAACCGTAAAACCAAATCAAATATCGTTCAACTGTAAGAGAAGATACATAAGCAACAATATGTCCTATGATATAACAAATTACGACAAGGGTAACTCCTATCAACCAATCGATCTTCACGTTGTATATGTCCCACTTATCTGCAACAAAGTTAAAGACCTCAATAGGAGTATGATAAGCATTTTGCTCTAATGAGCAATAGCACCAAAGAAGACATGCAAAAGCCCCCGGGAAAAAATATCCGAAAAAATCGAATATTGAAAACGGATTTTTATTCATTGGATATTATTATTTATAAGCAAATAAATGAACAAGCAAAGTCATCGGAGTGTAACCGTGCTCACAGCCCCACAGAAATGGACTGTCTGTTCGTGGAGATATTTCAAAATTGCACACTCTGTCTTTCCAACGTTAATCATCTGGTTGTTGTATTGTTATAGTCCTGTTTACTGTTTTTGCATAGATGAACGATTGAGGCACACTGAAGTTTGGAATCAAAGAATTGGGACTTACACTTTCAGCATATTCCTTACAATCCTTGATTTTCAATGCCACTCCTTTGGTTTTACCTTTGTAATACAGTTGAAAGAATGCCTTTGACACTCCTGAATGTGTTTTTGTCAGCTTCCAGATAGTCTCTGGAGTGTCGTAAATAACCTCCTCTATCTTAAACTCTCCAACAATCTTACTGATAGGACTGCTTGCATAAATATATACTGTATCGACCTTTTGTTTGAAAAGCACTTTACGGTATTCATATTTCTTCTCGCCTGAAAAAATCCTCTCTACAAACTCTGGCTTAATCGACAATATAACGTTCATCTATTTCTCCTAATTCTAATAACTTGTCAAATTGATCTTCGGTTAGTTTGAAGAAGCCCCAATAGTCTGGTTGCAAACCGACATGCTCTTTCATCACTTTGTTTATAACCCTCTTGGTAAATGCGATGTTATACAGCATCTTGATGACCGTGAAATGTTTCTTGGTTTTATACCACCCACTTAATTCTTGCTCACTGAAAACGGAATATCGATTGGTGTATTTCACAAACTCTTCCTCATCGGCAAAGTCTTCGTATGTTTTCACCTCGCTTACGGTGCAAACAGAGGTACAGACACTACGGTATTTGGCTGGTCCCATGTGGTCATTTGTACGATAAATTATCAGTTTGTCTCTTCTTCTTAAGTGATTGACTCCTTTCATCCAACAGATGTATATCTTGTAGATGCTATTGGTTTCAGACACATCTCGTATGAGATCATACTTTTGTTCGTTATTCAAGATAGAATCCGGGAATAGCCTTGTATGATACTCAGGCTTTATGGACAGTACATATTTATTTGAACCTGTTTTTTTGATAAATGGATAGTCTAACACCAAGTCATCGACATGAATCCGCATATCCTTTACCAATACTTCTTCGCTATTTCGCCCCTCATGCGGTTTGACTGCAATGTGAATAAAGCCAAAAACCTCAAACATATGAATGAGTTTTATCAGACTGCCTGTAGGGTAGATAGTGACATACACTTCATCCACATCCTCCGCTATCGCCACATCCATGATTTTTTTCATGAAACGCTCGCCTCTGGTGGTATGACGACTTTCATTATCCACCTTAAACGTGCCGACTTTCAATCGTTTCTTCTTGGGAAGAGCAGGATCAACGTCTAAAAGTACCTCGTCCTCAACTTTCAGATAGAGGAAATCTGCCAATGCACCATTTATATAATAGGTGTAAGCGGTCGCTCCTTCATCTGATTTTTTGCGAAACCAAGCGTCAAATTCTGGATAACTCTCCCTAAGGGAGTCGAAGAAGGTATCTGTCAAGTCTATCTCCGAAAACTTATGTAACTGTAAATCCATAATATCTTTGTCTTCTAAATCATTAGCGATTATTTCCACTTTATGATCGTACGTTAGTGGTCAATTTTTGGACATAGCTCAAAGTCAGAGACATAGCGTCCGCTCGACCCGTCGCCAGGCCTATAATTGTCCGTTTTTGGTATTTCTTGTTGATTATTCTTTTACTTTTTCTACGCTGGCGACAGCCTCAGGTGTCCAAGATGCTTCCTGCCGCCTGTCACCGCGTCCTCGAAGGAGTCTCCGAGGAAACGCCATACCGACACCCCCGCAAGCTTCACCGTGCTCACCACGCTCAAATAGACCGAGGCCATCTCCGCGCCTTCGTCACTGCCGTAGTACTGGATCACTTTCCGCAATGCCGTGAACGGTCTCACCTGACGTTCCGCAAGATTGTTGTCTATCTGGTATCGCCCGTCCTTGCGATAGAGAAAAAGGGCATCCGGACAATCATCTATTGTTTAAGTTTCTCACGACAAACCTCATCGGCCAGATATTGGTCGCTGCGGCAGTGCAGATCGGCAACACCATCTTGTATCAAGAGGAACACTTCTGAACCATAGAATCGTTCCATCGCTTGGTCAAGAGTGATGTTTGACTTAGTGGCAATCAGTGAAATTATTCTTGCGTACTTTGCCTGAAGCACGATTTGTTTACTTGCGTCAATCATCTGATCTCCTCACTTGAAATGTATGTAAGTTCCGCATCCAAAAGCTCTTGCGACCTTAGACAAATCTGAACATTGGGCGTCTCGTAAAGCAGGTTTCGCAAGGCCTCGTCTTTTGTGATCTCGCCGGAGAAGAACAGGTCTATCGTTCTGAACACTTTATCGTTTGCGATTCCACCCGTAACAATATCGTAGTCTGACTTATCTCTTCCGGCTCTGCATAACGCTACAAAATCCAACCATGAATCGTCATACGAATCGAAGTAACGTGCATTGTAATTTCGCAGGTCATCAGAAAGTTCATACTTGTTCAAGTAGGCATTCATACCTCTTAATAAAAACCGCCTGGCATATTTCCGCGCCTGCTCCTCTATAGTCGTGACATAAAAGCCCTTGCCAAAATCCAGATAGTCTCTTGAAAAAGAGACATCCGGATGGTTCACGATGCATGGAGAAGAATGGAGACTATCATGACAGCACGCCTTTATCTTTCATGTAGGAGATGAGGTCGGACATCAAGTACTCTCGGCTGAAGGTATGAAGTATGTCATAACCTTTGACAATATAATCATCAAGAATGCCGGAACTCTTCAAACGACGATAGACATCGGGTTGAGGCAATGACAACTTCATTGACAAGCATCCGATGCAATATATGGCAAAATCAAGTTGATCAAAATTCGTGATCATATCATCATGTTTTTCACAAAGATAATGTATTTTAAGACAATTCCAAGTATGCGATGAAAGCCTCAGATGTCCAAGATGCTTCCTGCCGCCCGTCACCACGTCCTCGAAGAAGTCTTCGCTGCTGTACATTGGTCTCGTTTTTCCGGCTAAGGTAAGGGGCTTTTCTCTTGGTCCATAATTTGACCACTAATCATTAAGTTCCATTGCTATTGTGTTAATATATTTAAAGATCCATGTGGTCAAAATAGCCGCGTCTGCTATCAGTAATTTAGGCCGAAAGACCAAAGGGGCAGCGTGTTGCCGTGAGCGAATTCAATGTCATCCTTTACGATATAGGAATCCGGAAGGTCCTCAATCTGTCTTTTTCCTTTATTCCTGCCACCGATCTCAAATGTGCGGTCACCGATGACGAAATCAGACTGACGTGAGGAAACCACATCATTCTCCACACGCATCTGGTTGTAGAAAAAAGTTTCCCTCATGTTCCCAATGTCAGCTTTCCCTCCGGACAAGACTGTCATCAGACTTGGGTTGTCAATATAGACCTTCTCCACTTTGCCCAGTCCCCTCATTCCTCCCGTATCGTCCCTAAGTTGACCTATCAGCTGAGCCTTCTCCAGCAACGCGAGATAGTCTGAGACGCTGTTTCGGCTGACTCCGATTTCAGACGCAAGGCTATCCGCATTAGGTTTATACGGAGCAAGTGTCGAGATAACAGCCAGCATCTTTTTTAGTTTTTTTGCTGTCGATGCCTTTAGTTCGGCATACTGTGCGATGTCTGATTCTATCGTTTTTGTTATGACATTCTGCATCCTCATCGGGAAATCTCCCTCCAATGCAAATGGATAGTAGCCCTCTGCAAGGTAACGTCTGAAAAGAGGGAGAGGATGAAGCACACCGTCAATACGTGACTTGCCCGCGAGTATCTCGTCAAGTGAATACTTAGATGCGTTTATGTTGTGAAACAGTTCCAGATACTCTCTGAAGGACAAACCATACAGCGTATAAGGTAGTACCCTTCGACTGAGATCAGCGACACCGTCCATGATGTCCAGTATGGAAGATCCTGAGAAAATCACCCTCATGTCCGGATGAGTGTCATATATCTGCTTGAGTTCGCGGGACCAGTCAGAATACTTGTGAACTTCGTCTATGACGAGCAAATGGCCAGCATCCTTCGAGAACTCATCCGCAACCTCGACGAGAGAGTGAGTGCTGAAATATGTATGGTCAGCGGATATGTATAGAAACTTGCAATCCGAAGCCTGTTCCTTAAGATATTGCAGGATCATCGTGGATTTGCCGACTCCTCTTGCCCCTGTGATCGCGATCATACGGGAAGTCCAGTTCACACGTTCATAAAGATACCTGTGAAAACTGCTGGTCGTAAGTTCCAGCTGCAAACGCATGTATTCGTATAACGCCTCGTCAACCATACTCAATTAATTTTGTATATCTATGCAATACTATTGCAAAGATAGCAATTGCACTCAAAAAGTGCAATTTTTCCATGCATCATGCACCCATATTGTGCACAACATTTTGCGTTTCCGAAGCTACCGGTTCCTCAGGTGATCATCAATGTCTTTCCAGCAAATATGCTCATGGTATTGTGATAATTAAATTAGTAAACTTTTCAAATGATTTTTCCGCCTTTCCTTTCCCGACGCTCGCAGGCGGAAACCCGGGCGGTTACTTGTGGTCAAGGACGGTGTACTTGGAGTGGTTGGAGATGTACTCGGGGACTAGGTGCTTCATGGAGGCTACCACGGCCATGTCGTCGTAGGTGTGGGACTGGGCGATCAGGGCGTCTATCTCGCGGCTCACATCGGACCAGTCATATTCACGGACACAGGCGATGCGGATCTTTTCGTGGAACGACGGCTTCGTCGCCTCCGACTCGCTCAGGACCTCCTCGTAGAGCTTCTCCCCGTCCCTCAGGCCGGTGTACTTGATCTCCACGCCCTTCGCCCCGCTCAGCTCGATCATGCGACGCGCCAGGTCGGCGATGCGCACCGGCTTGCCCATGTCGAAGACGAAGATCTCGCCGCCCTCGCCCTTCGTGCCGGCCTCAAGGACCAGCTCGCAGGCCTCGGGAATCAGCATAAAGTACCTTATGATGTTGGGGTCCGTCACCGTCACCGGGCCGCCGGCCTTGATCTGGCGCTCGAAAATCGGGATCACGGAGCCGTTGGAGCCGAGGACGTTGCCGAAGCGGGTGGTGATGAACTGGGTCTGCCCCTTCACCACGCCGTCACGCTCCGCCTTGTTCAGGCTCTGCACGTAGACCTCGCATATCCGTTTGCTGCATCCCATCACGTTCGTCGGGTTCACAGCCTTGTCGGTGGACACCATCACGAAGCGGCGAACGCCGTATTTGACCGAAAGGTCGGCCAGGATCTTCGTGCCGAGGACGTTGTTCTGGATGCTCTCGCAAGGGTTGTCCTCCATCATCGGCACGTGCTTGTACGCCGCGGCGTGGAAGACATATTCAGGAAGGAACGTTTTGAATATGTTCTCCATCCTGTCAGCCTTGGTGATCGACGTCACCACGGTGGCGCATGGCACAGACGGGAAGTCATGCGCCATCATCCGGCGGATGTCGTGCTGCGGAGTCTCCGCGGAGTCGATCAGCATAAGGGACGACGGGCTGAACGACGCCACCTGGCGCACTATCTCGCTGCCTATGCTTCCGGCGGAACCGGTGATCAGGATGCGCTTCCCACGGAGGGACTCGGCCACGGATTCCAGGTCGACGCAGATCTCGTCACGAGGCAAAAGATCCTCGATGCTGACCTCCTTCAAGGTCGGCGCTCCCTTGATCGCATCATGCTCGGTGTCAACGACATTGTTGGCCGAGAATATTCTTGCGCCGCTTTGCAGAATGTAGTCCTGAAGAGCCGTGTCGTTGCGGAACCTGTCGATCCTGCCCGGAGCGACCAGCACTGCGTCGATCCCATTGCGGCGGATCGCATCCGGCAGACTGGCGTCAACCTCGTAGACCGGCTCGCCCATCAGGCGCGTGCCGTTGGCTCCAAGCGCCGGATCGTGGGAGATGAAGCCTCGGAGACAGTAGCGCATCGGTTTCTCGCTGCGGATCGCCTTCGCGAGTCCGATGCCGCCGGCGCGGATGCCATAGATGAAGACATTCTTCGCACCCTCCGTCCGGAAATAGGTGTCGTAGACCCATTTGATAGAAACGCGAAGCAGCCACATCAAACCGGTCGCGATGGCTTCCGCAATCAGGATATGCCGCACCTGGACGTGGGCGAACACCTCCGATGGCACACGGTTCGTGAACACGTGGAGGATGATCACGGCCAGGCACGAGCACCCCATCGCGTACGCCACGCGCGGAAGGTCGCTGAACGACGAGTAACGGATGATGCCTGAGTACGTACGGAACGACGCGAGGAACACCATGTGAACGCACAGGCACAGCGACAGGAAACGCAGTAGTGGCCAGAAGTCGCGCTGAAGCGCGGCGCCGCGGTTGAAGCACCAGTAGATGAATATGCTCGTGAATAACAGGACCAGGCTGTCCAGAAGAAGGACACACCAGTAGGGGAAGGTACGCTTAGAGAAGTACCAGTCGATCAGATCGCGCAGGGTTCGCATCGCAGCAGGGGGGATTTTAATGAATGTGGGTATCGTTGTCAAAGGCGCCCTTTAACAAAAAAGTTTCAGAAACAGCATAAATGTCTCAGAATCGGTCACAGGCAAAAGGCAAAAGGCACGCAGGATATTTTGTTAACGAAAGATTTCTGATTAAATTTGTGAGTGGCGATGCCCACATGGCGGACATAGCCGAATTATCATGAATATTCTTGTGACGGGAGCTAACGGTCAACTGGGGACGGAGCTCCGGAATGTGACGGCAGGAAGCCGCGACAGGTACATATTCTCAGATGTCATCTCGCTGCCGGGAGTCGAGACGCTGAATCTTGACATCACCGACATCGACGCGGTGAGGATTATCTGTGAATCGGAAAGAATCGACGTGATCGTCAACTGCGCGGCCTACACGAACGTTGACAAGGCGGAAGACGAACTGTCAATGGCGATGTCGCTGAACTGCGCGGCGGCAGGAAATCTGGCCAAAGTCGCGTCGGAAAGGGATGCGACGCTGCTCCACATCTCGACAGACTATGTATTCAGCGGGGAAATGCCGACACCCTGTACCGAGGATTGGCCGACGGATCCGCTCGGGGTCTATGGATCCACAAAACTGGCCGGCGAGAAAGAAATCGAGAAATCGGGGTGCAGGAGCATCATCCTCAGAACCGCATGGCTATATTCACCGTACGGAAGGAATTTCGTCAAGACCATGCTCCGTCTGACGGAGGAGCGCGACTCGCTGAAAGTCGTGTTCGACCAAGTGGGGACGCCGACCTACGCCCATGACCTTGCCGCATTGATAGCCGGAATCATCGAAAATGGCCAACTCGGCAAGACAGGAATATACCATTATTCCAATGAGGGCGCTATCTCGTGGTACGACTTCGCGAAGGCGATCTGCGAACTGGGCGGAAATGTTTGCGACATCCAACCTTGCCATACGGAGGAATATCCATCCAAAGCCAAGCGGCCGCGTTTCTCCGTTCTGGACAAGACAAAGGTCAAGGCGACTTTCGGCGTGGGCATTCCTTATTGGAGAGACTCCTTGGCCTCTTGCATAAAAAGGATGACCAACGGTCACACCATCAACGGCATGAAAGATCAATGAATATGAAAGGAATCGTACTCGCCGGAGGAAGCGGCACACGTCTCTATCCCATCACCAAGGGTGTCAGCAAGCAGATGCTTCCTGTCTATGACAAACCCATGGTATACTATCCGATTTCCGTCCTGATGATGTCGGGCATAAGGGACATACTCATCATCTCGACACCTTCCGACTTGCCTGGTTTCCAAAGGCTTCTCGGAGACGGAAGTGATTTCGGAGTGAACTTTGAATATGCCGTACAACCATCCCCGGACGGTCTTGCGCAAGCGTTCATAATCGGGAAGGACTTCATCGGTTCAGACGGCGCATGTCTGGTGCTGGGCGACAACATATTCCAAGGCACAGGCTTCGGCGATCAGTTGAGAGAGGCTGTCCGTACGGCCGAGGAGGAAGGCAAGGCGACTGTGTTTGGTTATCAAGTCAGTGACCCTCAGCGTTATGGAGTGGCCGAATTCGACAAAGACGGGAACTGTCTCAGCATCGAAGAGAAGCCGTCCGAGCCGAAGAGTGACTACGCCGTGACCGGGCTGTATTTCTATCCGAACGAGGTTGTGGAAATCGCCGGCAGAATCAAGCCGTCGGCCAGAGGAGAATTGGAGATAACGACCGTGAACCAGAAGTTTCTGTCGGAAGGCAAACTAAAGGTCCAGAAACTCGGACGAGGATTCGCATGGCTGGACACCGGCACCCACGAATCTCTCGCCGAGGCCTCGACATACATCGAGGTCATCGAGAAACGCCAGGGTCTCAAGGTAGCCTGTCTGGAGGAAATCGCATTCAGAAGAGGATGGATCACAGCCGAGAAACTCCGCGAACTTGCGAAACCGATGCTCAGGAACCAGTACGGGCAGTACCTGATAAAAATCGCGGAGGAATAAAGACAACCGGATGAGAATGAATATAACAACGGGACATACAGCATGAACATCATCACAACAGGAATCGAAGGTGTCCTCATCATAGAGCCGAGAATATTCCAGGACAGCAGAGGTTATTTCTTCGAGTCCTTCAACCAAAGGGAATTCGAGGAGAAGGTAGGACCGGTCAATTTCGTGCAGGACAATGAAAGCAAATCCTGCTACGGCGTGGTCCGGGGACTGCATTTCCAAAAAGGAAATAACGCACAAGGCAAACTGGTGAGGGTTGTGAAAGGAAGAGTCCTGGATGTGGCGGTTGACATCAGACCCGGATCAAAGACTTTCGGGAAGCATGTGGCGGTGGAAATTTCAGAAGCCGACCACAGGCAGTTCTATATTCCGAAGGGCTTCGCCCATGGATTCAGCGTGCTCAGCGACGAGGTGATATTCCAGTACAAATGCGACAATTTCTATTGTCCCGGGTCAGAAGGCGCCATCGCATGGGATGATCCGGACCTTGGAATCGACTGGAAAGTTCCCAAAGACAGGATCATACTCTCGGAAAAAGACAGGCACCACCCTAAACTGAAAGATTGCCGGCCGGAAGATCTGCCGTAAGCGCACTGTATTAAATGATCACTTAAAATCGATTACGAGATCTTGCTGTAATCCTTGATGTTATATTTATCCTTACGTAGTTCACGGGCAAGAGGCTCGTTTACAGGAAGTTCCAAAGTCTGGTCATGCACCAGCACATGCTCGGCATAACTTCTCGCATCCGCCAGCAAAGCCCCGTCATGAGCCAAAGATGCGATACTCAGCTCAATCGGAAGCCCGCTCTGCTGAGTCCCCTCAAGGTCTCCCGGACCACGCATCTTCATGTCCTCCTCCGCCAGATCAAAGCCGTTTTCCGTGGCGCACATGAGCTCAAGCCTCTTGCGGGACTCCTTGCTCACCTTGTTGCCATGCATCAGCACACAATAGGATTTCTCGCATCCTCGGCCGACACGTCCGCGAAGCTGGTGCAGCTGCGCGAGCCCGAACCGCTCGGCGCTCTCGATCACCATCACGGAGGCGTTAGGGACATCGACACCGACCTCGATCACGGTTGTGGACACAAGGATATTCGCTCTCCCCGCCGCGAAAGCGTCCATGTTGAACCGCTTCTCCTCGCTGGTCTGCCGGCCGTGCACGATCGCGACCTTGTAAGGCGGAAACGGGAACCTTGAGACAATGTCCTCATAGCCGGCTTCAAGATTCTGGTAATCAACCTTCTCGCTTTCGAATATCAAAGGATAGACAACGAACACCTGCCGCCCCGCCGCGATCTCCTTCTTCATGAAATTGTACAGTTGAGGACGCTTGCCCTCCCCTATCAACATGGTCTGGATCGGTTTCCTTCCCGGAGGCATCTCGTCGATCACTGACACATCCAGATCACCGTAGAAAGTCATGGCCAAAGTTCTTGGAATAGGCGTGGCTGTCATGACGAGAACATGGGGAGGAACTCCACCGGCGCCCTTCGCCCACAATCTTGCCCTTTGATCCACCCCGAAACGATGTTGCTCGTCAATAATGGCCAACCCGAGGTTTCTGAATATGACCGTGTCCTCAATCAAAGCGTGGGTACCTATGATTATGCCCACCGAGCCATCGGCCAAACCTTCCAGAATCGGTCTGCGCGCCGCCTTTCCGGTCGAACCGATCAACAACTCGCAACGGACTCCGGTCGGAGCCAAGTACTTGGAAATGTTGGCGAAATGTTGCTGCGCCAGTACCTCGGTAGGAGCCATGATGCATGCCTGGAACCCGTTTCCGACCGCAATCAGAGCGGAAAGCACCGCCACCATGGTCTTGCCGGACCCGACATCCCCCTGCAGCAGACGATTCATCTGATGTCCGCTCATCATGTCCGAACGAATCTCTTTTATCACACGTTTCTGCGCACCGGTAAGTTCATAAGGCAAAGCATTATAACAAGCATTGAAAGCCACACCAACCTTAGGCATAGGGATCCCGACGGCGGAACGGCTGCGGACATATTTCTGCTTTAACAAAGACAGCTGCAACAGGAAAAGTTCCTCCCATTTGAGACGGTAGCGCGCCTTCTCCAAGGCGTTCTGATCGGACGGGAAATGCACATTCCGGATGGCATATTTCAGAGGGACAAGCCCTTTTTCCCTGAGAATATATTCAGGCAACGTTTCCTCTACATCTCCGATCGCAAGGTCAATCGCCTCGGCTATCAGCCTGTTCATCACCTTCCCGGTCACCCCCCCGTTACGCAACCTGTCGGTCGAATTGTAAACTCCTGTCAAGGCTCCGGAGAAACCGGACGCACCTCCCGACGGAGGATTGTCAACCTCAGGATGCACCATGTTGAGGCGGCCGTTGAACTGGTTCGGCTTGCCGAAAAACAAAAATACAGATCCTGGTTTCAGACGATCGTAAGTGTACTTTATCCCACGGAAGAAGACAAGTTCCATCACCCCGCTCCGATCCTTCACCATGACACTTAGTTTCTTGCCGTTGACCTGCGAGGACATGACCTGAGCCAGAATCTGGACGTACGCGCTTGCGGACTGAATCCCGGAGATCGACTGGATTGAACTACGGTCAATATAGCGGAACGGGAACGTACGCAAAAGGTCCCCGACAGTGGACACTCCCAGTTCCGATTTCAAGAGCGAGGCCCTTTTCGGCCCCACTCCCGGAAGAAACTGCACCTCTGTGTCCAACTTGTTCCTGATCATGGTGCGAAGATAAGAAGAGGGTGGATAAAAAACAACTTAATCCACCATCCTTCACATCATTTCTTTTTGAGCGTGGCGTTGAACGAGATGACATAGGAGCCGCCGAAATGGCCGCTTGAGATCTCGGTGCGAACCGGAGTGACATATTCGGATTTCGGCCCGAACTCACCGCCGTTCGCCTGACCGTCGATGTCGGTGAATGACATGTAGAATTTATCCACGCGTGGGATCGACATGAATTTGGAATATTCACCTTCCTGATCAGTATAGAGGGTGTCGGCGCGATAGATGACATCGGTACTGTAATCGGCTATGACCCGGATTCCGTTGATTGGCTTTCCATCCTCATCGGAGACCTTGCCCATGATCTGATAGTTGGCTATCGGCTGCCCGTCAGATGAGAAATCGAACTTGTCTTCAGGACCATCAACCATGCACGAGACAAATATCGGAGCCACCAGAAATGGCAGCGCCAACGTCTTTACAAACATATTCATTCCAACTTTCATCATTTCAACCGCAAATCTGCTTAGTAACCTTCAAAAAATAAGTTACCTGGGATGAGACTATTTATCTCCTACCGTTTACCAAATCCCCAAAATCAAATCCCTTGCTTGGAACAAGAGCGATTTTCAAGTGCAAAGATGTGAAAAATTTCAAAACAACAAGCCAAATCAGGGTTAAGTAACCTTCAAAAAATAACCTGCATCATCTTAAGGAATCTTTTCGGTCTA
>OIZT01000456.1_pt1 | contig 25529 bp, 29 predicted proteins | sample 1588611 | NCBI WGS metagenome assembly OIZT01 (sample SAMN03283278) | human gut metagenome | biome: human-associated habitat; material: feces | host: Homo sapiens | place: Peru | collected 2012
CACCCTGACCACCATGTTCATCAAACAGGCTGCGGGCTAAGCCCAGAACAGCCATTTGAATAAAACCCCAAGAGTAAAAATAGGAGGCTAATTCTATGAACGATTACACTGTATTGGCAAAAGGTATCGCACTGGCCGGCTGTGCCATCGGCTCCGGTCTGGCTCTGATCGCCGGTGTCGGCCCCGGTATCGGCGAAGGCAACGCTGTTGCCCGTGCCTGTGAGGCCATCGGCCGCCAGCCCGAGTGCAAGGGCGATGTCACCAGCACCCTGATCCTTGGTGTTGCTCTTTCCGAGACCACCGGTATCTACGGCTTCGTTACCGGCCTGCTGCTGATCTTCTTCGCGCCCGGCCAGTTCATGAAGTTCCTGGGCTGATATTCCGGCGTAACATCGTTTTTATTCTACACCGGAAGGAGGCAAATCAATGGAGACCATTTATCAGTCCTTAGTGGCAGTGGAGCCGCTTACCTTGATTGCCAACATCTGCAATCTGTTTATTCAGATGCTGATCATCAAAAAGTTTTTCCTGGATAAGGTATTGGCCATTCTTGACCAGCGCCGGTCTGCGGCGAATAAGGAAATCACCGAGGCCAAGGCAGCCAAGGATGAGGCTCTGACCATCAAGAAGACCTATGAGGACAATATGCTGCAGGCAACCGCCAAGGCAAACGAGATCCTCCAGACGGCTCAAAAGACCGCCGCCGAGCGCAGTGAGAAAATCATTGCCGAGGCCCAGACCTCTGCCGCCCAGATCAAGAGCAAGGCGAGCGCCGACATTGCCCAGGAAAAGAAAAAGGCGATCAACGATGCCAAAAACGAGATTTCCGGTCTGGCCATGGCCATTGCCGGAAAGGTCGTAGAGAAGGAGCTGGGCGAAAGCGACCAGAGCCAGCTTATTGACCGCTTCATCAACGAATTGGGTGATCAGGTATGACCCAGGTCGGAAGCGTTTACGGAGAGGCTCTGTATGAGCTCGCCTGCAGTGAAGATCTGGAAAAAACCATTCTGGACGAAATGACCGCTCTGGACGAGGGCTTTCGCCAGGAGCCTGAATTTATCAAGCTTCTGGGCAGCCACTCCATTCCCAAGGCGGAACGCACCAAGGTCCTGGACGACAGTTTTCGTGGAAAAATCAACATCTATTTGCTGAATTTCCTGAAAATTCTGACAGAAAAGGGCTATATGCACCATTTCACCCACTGCTGCCAGGCTTACACCCGGCTCTACAATGAAAAGCACAATATTTTGAGTGTTCGCGCTGTCACTGCCGTGCCTCTGACGGACAGGCAGACGGAGGCGCTGACTCAGAAGCTGACCCGCATGACCGGCAAGACCATCTTGCTTGCCAACCGGGTCGATCCCACCTGTCTGGGCGGTGTTCGCCTGGATTATGATGGGCAGCGGCTGGACGATACAGTCTCCCACAGACTGGATTCCGTCCGGGAACTGCTGAAAAACACCGTACTCTGACGAGAAAGCAGGGACTGTATGGAACTGAGACCCGAAGAAATAACCAAAATCATTCGTAGCCAGATCAAAAACTACGAAAACAAGATTGAAGTCAGTGAAACGGGCGTCGTCATCCTGGTTGGCGACGGCATCGCCAAGGCTTCCGGTTTGGACAAATGCATGGCAGGCGAGCTGGTGGAATTCCCCGACGGCTCCTACGGCATGGCCCAGAATCTGGAAGATGAAACCGTTTCCATCGTTATCCTTGGCTCTGACCAGGGCATCAAAGAGGGCGACATTGTCAAGCGTACCGGCAAGGTTGTGTCCGTGCCCGTTGGCAAGAACCTGATTGGCCGCGTTGTCAACGCGCTGGGCGAGCCCATCGACGGCAAGGGCGGCCTTGAAGCCGAGGCCTTCAAGGCCATCGAATCCCCTGCCCCCGGCATCATTGAAAGAAAGCACGTTTCCGTGCCTCTGCAGACCGGCATCAAGGCCATTGACTCCATGATCCCCATTGGCCGTGGCCAGCGGGAACTGATCATCGGCGACCGGCAGACCGGTAAGACCACCATCGCCACCGATACCATTCTGAACCAGAAGGGCAAGGATGTGATCTGCATCTATGTGGCCATCGGTCAGAAGCGTTCTACCGTAGCTCAGGTGGTGGAGAATCTGACCCTGGGCGGCGCTATGGACTACACCATCGTGGTATCTGCCACCGCTTCCGAGCTGGCGCCCATGCAGTACATCGCCCCCTACTCCGGCTGCACCATGGGCGAGTATTTCATGCACCAGGGCAAAGACGTGCTGGTCATCTACGATGACCTATCCAAGCACGCCGTGGCTTACCGTGCCATTTCCTTGCTGATCCGCCGTCCCCCCGGACGGGAAGCTTACCCCGGTGACGTGTTCTACCTCCACTCCAGACTTTTGGAGCGTGCGGCACAGCTGTCTCCGGAGCTGGGCGGAGGCAGCCTGACGGCTCTGCCCATTATCGAGACCCAGGCAGGTGACGTTTCCGCCTATATCCCCACCAACGTCATTTCCATTACCGACGGCCAGATCTTCCTGGAGACGGAGCTCTTTAACTCCGGTATTATGCCCGCCGTGAACCCCGGTATCTCCGTGTCCCGTGTCGGCGGCGATGCCCAGATCAAGGCCATGAAGAAGGTTGCCGGCTCTTTGAAGCTGCTCTACTCCCAGTACCGGGAGTTGCAGAGCTTTGCTCAGTTCGGCTCCGACCTGGACGCCGATACCAAGCAGCGTTTGGCTCTGGGCGAACGGATCGTGGCTGTGCTGAAGCAGAAGAACAGCAGCCCCAAGGAAGTGGCACAGCAGGTGTGCATTATCTATGCGGTCACCAAGGGTTACCTTACCGACATCGCCGTAGACCAGGTGCCTGAATTTGAGAAGCGCCTGGAGGAGCACATGGAAAACCTGCATCCTGACGTGCTGGAAGCCATTCGCTCCACCGGCAAGCTGGAAACCGAAACCGAGGAAGCGCTGAAGAAGGCGCTGGACGAGCTGGTCGCGCAGTTCAATCCCGCATAAAGGAGGGAAAGCAGCATGGCTGGCGTTTCCACCAAGGAGATCAAAAACCGCATTCGCAGCATGGAGAGCACCAAGCAGATCACCAAAGCCATGGAAATGGTGGCTGCCTCCAAGCTTCGTCATGCCCAGGCCCAGGTGCAGTCTGCCCGGCCCTATTTTGAAATCCTCCACACCACCATTGAAGACATTGTCCGCACCAACCGGGATTTCTCCTCTCCCTTCTTTAATCAGCGGGAAACGGGGAAAACCGTGCTCATCGTCATTGCCGGTGACCGGGGACTGGCCGGTGGCTACAATAGCAATGTTCTGAAAATGGCGCAGTCCAAGCTGGACCAGTATCCCAATGCTGTGGTACTTCCCATCGGCAAGCGGGCGCTGGACCACTTTGTAAGTCACAAGGTGCCTGTTCTCACGGAAACCTATGCTGAGGCCGCCGGTGTTTCCATCGGTGACTGCTTCTCCATTGCCAAGCAATTGAGCAAGGGCTTTCTTTCCGGCGAATATAACGGCATCCAGATCGCTTATACCAATTTTGTATCCATGCTATCCCAGACACCGGCAACCATGCCTCTGCTGCCTCTGACCTGCTCCGAAGAGCTTCGGAAGAAGGGTGAAGCCAGCGGCATCAAGTATGAGCCATCCAGCGAAGAGGTATTTGCCTCCATCGTTCCGGAGTATCTGGGCGGCATTCTCTACGGCACTCTCTGCGAAAGCCGAGCCTCTGAGCAGGCAGCCCGCCGCTCCGCAATGGACTCTGCCACTCAGAATGCCGAGGATATGATCGCGGACCTGAGCCTCAAGTTCAACCGCGCCCGGCAGGCCTCCATTACCCAGGAGATCACCGAGATCGTGGCCGGCTCCTAAGGCCGCCGAATCGAATACAAGGAGTTGAAATCCATGGCCAAAAACAAAGGAACTGTGGTCCAGATCATGGGCCCTGTTCTGGATATCCGCTTCGGGGAGGATCAGCTGCCGAGTCTGCTGAACGCCATCGAAGTCCCCAACGGAGACAAGACGATCATTGCAGAGGTCGCACAGCACATCGGTGACAATGTGGTCCGCTGCATCGCCATGTCCTCTACCGACGGCCTCCAGAGAGGCACTGAGGTAACGGATACCGGCGCCCCTATTTCCGTGCCCGTTGGCGAAGAGTGCCTGGGCCGGGTGTTTAACCTGCTGGGCCAGCCCATCGACAACAAGCCCGATGTAAAGAGCCAGGAGCGCTGGCCCATCCACCGTCCCGCCCCCTCCTATGAGGAGCAGCAGCCCGCTACTGAGATCCTGGAGACCGGCATTAAGGTCATCGACCTGATTTGCCCCTACGCCAAGGGTGGTAAGATCGGTCTGTTCGGCGGTGCCGGCGTGGGCAAGACCGTTCTGATCCAGGAGCTGATCTACAACATCGCAACGGCTCACAACGGCTACTCCGTCTTCACCGGCGTTGGCGAGCGGACCCGTGAAGGCAATGACCTTTACAATGAAATGACCGAATCCGGCGTTATTTCCAAAACCGCCATGGTCTTCGGTCAGATGAACGAGCCCCCCGGAGCCCGTATGCGTGTGGGCCTTTCCGGCCTGACCATGGCTGAGTACTTCCGGGATGTAAAGCACCAGGACGTGCTGCTGTTCATCGACAACATCTTCCGCTTCACTCAGGCCGGTTCCGAGGTTTCCGCACTGCTGGGCCGTATGCCCTCCGCTGTCGGTTACCAGCCCACTCTGGCAACGGAAATGGGCGCTCTGCAGGAGCGCATCACCTCCACCAAAGATGGCTCTATCACTTCCGTCCAAGCCGTTTACGTGCCTGCTGACGACCTGACAGACCCTGCCCCTGCCACCACCTTCGCCCACCTGGACGCCACCACCGTTCTGGACCGTGGTATTGCCAGCCTGGGCATCTATCCCGCTGTTGATCCTCTGGACTCTACCTCCCGGATCCTGTCCCCGGAAGTGGTTGGCAAGGAGCATTACGAGACCGCCCGTGCCGTTCAGAGCATCCTACAGCGCTATAAAGAGCTGCAAGATATTATCGCCATTATGGGTATGGACGAGCTCAGTGACGAGGACAAGCTCACCGTCAACCGGGCCCGGAAGGTCCAGCGGTTCCTGAGCCAGCCCTTCCATGTCGCCGAACAGTTCACCGGCTACAAGGGCAAGTATGTTCCTCTGAAGGAGACCATCCGGTCCTTCAAGGAGATCATCGAGGGCAAACACGACGATATTCCCGAGTCCTACTTCCTGTTCGCCGGCTCCATCGACGAGGTGGTTGAGAAGTACAGGGGCGGTGAGAAGGCATGAGCACCTTCCCCCTGAAGATCGTCACCCCCGACGGCCTGATTTACGACGGCCAGGCGGAGCGGCTGATTGTCCGCTCTACCACCGGTGATTTGGCCATCATGGCTCGACACATCAACTATGTGACCTCCTTGGGTATGGGCAAGGCCACGGTCATTTCCGACGGAAAGCGCCGGGAGGCCGCCTGTATCGGCGGTATGCTCAGCGTGGTCAATGGCGAGGTGACCCTGGTCCCCACCACCTTCGAGTGGGCAGACGCAATCGATGTGGCCCGTGCCGAGGCCTCTCAGCACCGTGCGGAGGACATCCTTCACAACCGGAACGCCACGGATACCGATATCCGCCTGGCGGAAGCCAGACTCCACCGTGCATTGGTTCGGAAGAGCGTGGCCAGCCGCAAATAAGATTCACCGGGACCTGATTCGTTCAGGCCCCGGTTTTCGCTTCCTAAAAATGCTTCAGGCCCGGCGGGTGAATCCGCCGGGCCTGTTACTGGATCGTACGCATCTGCATCCGCCCCCACAAGTTTTCTTTTAGATCAGCCCCTGCTCCTTGCAGTAGCGGTAGATCCCGTCCTGGGCGCAGCTGGGGCAGACGCAGGTCGCAACGGCTTTCAGATCCTGGGATGCGTTGCCCATGGCTACGCCGGTGCCTACGACCTGGAGCATTTCCAGGTCGTTATTGCCGTCGCCAAAGGCTATGGCCTGGTCCGCGGTCAAGCCATAGTGGTCCAGAACGGCCTGGACACCCACGCCCTTGCCAGCGGCTGCGGGGATCACATCAACAGCCCGGTCCCACCAGGCGGCGATCTGCGCCCCGGTGACGCCCTGCATCAGTGGGGCATACTCTTCTTTCGGGGTACCTACCATAATCTGATAGACGGGCCCAGCGGCGAGGCGATCAAAGTCCGGAGAGGACTCCAGGACCAGGTTGCCGATGGCAAAATAGTCCGCCAGATTACGCTCCCAACCGTTGGCCCCCAGCTCCTGATCGGTAGATACACAGACGGACCTATGAAGCTCAGCGGCGTTGCGAATCAGCCTCTCCACATCCTGCCCTGGGATGGTCCGGCTGAGAATCGTACCCTGGGCATCGTAGCAGTAGGCCCCGTTGAAGGTCAGGTAGGCATCAAAGGCCACACCATCAAACTTCGGCACCGTCATGGGGGTCCGTCCCGTGGCGATACATATCCGGATCCCATTGGCCCGCAGAGCGCACAGGGCCTGGCGGGTCTTTTCTGTCATATACTTCTTCTGGAAGTCCACCAGAGTGCCGTCAATATCAAAAAAAGCAATTTTGATGTCTTTCATGGTTATATCTTCTCCTCTACCGCATCTCGATGATCCACCGTCAGCAATATCACAATGAGGCCCGCCACTGCCATGCCGATACCCGCCAAAAGCATGGTATCCACCCCAAAATTCAGCAGCAGCCCACCGGCGTAATTTCCGGCGGAGACCCCCAGGGCGTAGGCCGCCGTGGCAAAGGCCTGACCCTTCACCATGTCCTGGCTTTCGATTCGGTCCCCGGCAAAATAGACCAGGGTCGGGATCAAAAAGCAGTAGGAGGACAGCTGCAGGAGCTGCAGCAGATAGACGGAGGTGATGCTGGGGGCAAAATACATACCCACAGACCGGACCACATAGGTAACTCCGGCGATTTTCATAAGCATTGCGTCCGAGAATAGCTTCCGGACCATACTAAAGCAGGTAATGACCACCGCGGCTACCATAGAGCAGATGAAGATGGCCACGCCTACGTGGCTGCTGTTGCCCCCCAGCCGGGTGAGGATGGCGATCAAATAGTTCTCCGTCATGGCGTGGTCCATACTCAGAAGCAGGACCCCCACCAGCACCCCACAGAACCACTTATACCGGCCAAAGAAGGCACCAACGGAGATTCCGGTCTGCTTCTTCTCAGTCTCTTTCTGGGCTGTCTGGAGCTTGGGAAAGCCCACCAGCAGGACCATATCAATGAGTCTGGCCCCAATCAATACCGCCAGCAGCCACGCAGCCCCAAACCGATTCATCACATAGCCAAGAGCCAGGGCGGACAACGCCGAGGCCACGGCTCCAATACCCCGGGCCACACCGAAATTCATGGGATAGCCCGCCTGGGGATAGGCAATGCTCAGCGCGTTCAAAAGGGGCATCATGGCGTCACCGATCCAGATGGCTCCCACATAGATGATACCCAGGGCCAGCACCGGGATCCCCGGCACCAGCTGGGCTCCCAAAAAAGCGGCGCAGACCGCGGACAGCGCCAGCATCATGGTGATCAGAACGCTGCCCTTTGCCCGGTCCGCCAGGGAGGCCAGAATGGGCTGAGTCAGGCAGGAGCCAAGGCCCGCCAGACCCAGCAAAAGGCCGATGGTACCGGCATTCATGCCCTTTTCCAGCAGGTAGGCCGCCGCAAAGCTGGTGGCCGAGTAGGCCGTCCAATAGAAGAAATGGGTCCCGCTGTAGCGGGCTGTCAGGTTTTTCATATGTTCTCTTCTCTCCTTAACGTATTCCGGGCCGGTACAAACCGGCCCGGAGAAGAACCGATGGAGGCGGAAGGTGGGCCCTCCCTTCCTCTTGGCTCATTATATGCGCTAATCAGTGGGAATGCTATCAGGAATCAGCCAAAAAATATCACGATCGTGCCATTTTTCGTCGGTATTCCGCCGGGGTACAGCCAAAACGCTGACGGAACACCTGACCAAAATAGCTGGCGGAACCCAGGCCGCAGGCATAGCCAACCTGGGTGATGGGCTCTGCAGTAGTGGCAAGCAGACGGCAGGCCTCCTGGAGCCGGAGAGAGCGGATATACTCTACAGGGCTGACATGGAGCTTCTCTTGAAAGAGCCGGAAGCAAACCCGCTTGCTCACATGGGCGGCAAGGGCCAAGTCCTCTACCCGCATTGCCTCCGTCAGGTGGTCCTGGGCGTAGCGCATGATTTCCTTCAGCTTTTCGTCAGACTGCCGATTTCTCGGATCCGCCTCCAAAATGGGTCTGGCTTTTTCGAAAAGCCCAAGCCAAATCTCCGACAGGGCGGCACACAGCCGGAATTCGTAGCCAAACTGGGCTTCCTCCAATTGAAAGGAAAGCGCCAGTTTCTCCAGCAGCGGTCTGTCCTCCTCCCGATCCAGTGCCACCAACTCCGGGCCGTCGGCGGAAACAAAGGGCTGCACATACTGCCTATAGACCCGGCTATTCTCTCCGGCGGAAAGAATCACTGGGTCAAACAGATGCAGGAGCAATACCGTCTCCTCACCGCAGTCCAAATTTCGGGTGGCATGGAGCACATTCTGGTTGACGATCCCGCCGCTGCCCTTGTAAAGCTGGCAGGTTTCCCCGGGGGTGTGGTACTCGATACCGCCGCTCTGGACATAAAAGAGTTCCACGGCGTTGTGCCAATGCCAGGGGCGGCGCAGCCGAAATACCGGCTCATGTTGACCAGGGAGGCAATATATGGAAAATCCGGAGCATAATCCGGCAATATCTCCTCATTGCTTTGGGCCACCAGCCGAATGCTATTGAATTCCTTCATGCGCATCCCCCCCTTTGCCCACTATGCTACACGATTTTTGCGGTGTTGTCAACAACGGGAGAACAGGGAAAACCCTCTCCGGGCCGGAGAGGGTAAAGGGCAGCTATTTTCTGTGGGGGCTCTTTCTCCCCTGTTCCATGGCTTGGCGCTCCTGGGAGACGGCCCGGTACAGACTGGATACAGACCATGCAGCATTGTGCTCTGTAAGCACCGCTTTCATGGCCACCGGCACCTTCTGGCTCCGCAGCTGAGCAAGAAACTCATGAAAAGTTCCATCCTCCAGATCGCACAGAACCAGCATTTCCTCGGAGAATAGGGTCCCGTCCCCCTCTGGCAGGTCCTCCGCCGCTCCGGCGAGGACCCCTATGGGCTTGGAAAAGTCCTGGGAAGGTACCGTTTTTACGGAAAGCCCCAGCCGATTGGCAATGGCAGCAATTTTCAGCCGCTTGTCCAGCCGGGCAATGTTCACCATCAGAATACCCGCCATCAGTCACACTCCGTAATGGGCTCCAGAATGGCCTTGGCCTTATCGGAATTGAAGTGGAGGATGCTGTGCTCCATGCCATCGTGGAAGATATCAGCCAGCTCGCCCCACATCTCCATATCCTCTTTGTTGGGGCACTGGATGGTATCCATGGTCAGCTGAGGCAGGATGGGCAGCAGCTCCGTAATATAGTTGGTCATGTCGGTGTTGCTCATATCCGTCACCACATAGGGAAGCAGCTCATCTACCAGGGCATTGATCTCCAGCAGACTCATATTCTTCACCTTCTCCAGCACCTGGGCCACCACCATCCGCTGCCGGTTGGTCCGGTTGAAATCGTTGTCGCCGTTGTTGGAGTGGCGGGTCCGGACATAGACCTCTGCCGCCCAGCCGTCCACCAGATTGTCGCCCACCTCAAAGGTACGGTCGTCGTAGTCCTTGAAGTAGTTGTTCATATACTTCACTTCGTCCTCATTCAGGGTGATGGTGACACCGTGGAGGGCATTGATGCAGGCATCAAAGGCCTCCATATTCACTTCGATGTTGTGATCCACCACAGGGCCGAAGTTCTTGGTAATGACATTGTCCATCAGGGTCATAGCCCCCAGGTCGCCGCCCCAGCCGTAGCCCAGAGCGTAGGCCAGAGTCAGCTTGGTGGAGCCGCTGTGGGGCTTGCCGTCGGCGTCCACCACGCCGTTCAGGGTCACGTAGGTGTCCCGGAGGAAGGAGGTCATAGTCAGCTTTTTGGTCTCCTTGTTTACAGTCAGCAGGATCAGGGTGTCGGCGTTCTTGCTGTTCTCCCCCTCCCGGGCATCCTGACCGATCAGCAGCACATTGATGACCTTACCCGTTTTCCCCCAGTCCGGAGAGGTCTCCTTGGGCACGGTGGTCTCCGTAGGCTCTGTAGCCTGGGTCTCTTCCGTGGGGTCCTCCACCAGCAGCTTGGAGATGTCGTCCTGGGTCAGCTTGTTTTCGCCCTGCTGGGCCTTCTGGATCTTATTCATTTTGGACACCACAAACCAGGCACCCAGACCGCCGATGACCAGCACCACAGCCAGGATGACGGCTACGACCTTCACCCAGGTCTTGCCCTTGGGGGGCTCGTTATGCTCCAAAAAACGTCCGCCTTTTTCCATTGGTAACCTCTCTTTTCATCTGGAAGCTCAGTCCGCTTCCGTAATTTTCGTCACAATTTTCTTGGCCTTGTTCTCGTCGAAATACAGCACGCTGTGCTCAATGCCGTCACCGAACAGATCGATGACCTTGCCCCGGCGGTCCATATCCTCGTTGGGGCACTGAAGAGAATCCAAGGTCATGTCCGGAAGCAGGGGCAGCAGCTCCGCAATATAGCTGGCAATGTCGGCATTGGTCATGTCTGTCAGGACCTTGGGCAGCAGCTCATCTACCAGAGCGTTGATCTGCACCAGGCTCATGGCCTTGACCTTGTCCAGCACCTGGGCAATGACAGCCCGCTGCCGGTCTGTCCGGTTGAAGTCGTTGTCCCCATTGCTGGAGTGCCGGGTCCGGACATATACCTCTGCCGCCCAGCCGTCTACCAGGTTGTCGCCTACCTCAAAGACCCGGTCGTCATAGTCCTTGAAGTAGTCGTTCATATACTTCACTTCATCTTCATCCAGGGTGATGGTCACGCCGCCGATGGCGTTGATGCAGGCATCGAAGGCATCCATATTCACCTCGATGTTCCGGTCCACCTTGGCTCCGAAATTCCGCTCGATGACCCCGTCGATCATCCGCATGGCCCCCAGGTCTCCGCCCCACTTGTAGCCCAGGGCGTAGCACAGGGTCATCTTGGTCCGGCCGCTGTGGGTCACACCGTCCGAATCCACGAAGTTTTCAATATATACCAAACTATCCCGCAGGAAAGAAGTCATGGTGATCTTCTTTGTCTGCTTGTTGACGGTGACCAGGATCATGGTGTCCGCGTTTTTGCTGTCCTCCCCTTCCCGGGCATCCTGGCCGATGAGCAGCACATTGATGACCTTGCCGGTGGTGCCGTAGTCCGGGGTAGTGGGCTTTGGCTCAGTGGTCTCGGTGGGTTCCGTCTCTGTCGCCTCGGTGGTCTCCTCCACCAGAAGGCCCGCCAGGTCACCGGCGGACAGGTTATTATCCCCCATCTGGGCCCGTTTGATTTTATTCAGTTTGGAAAAGGCAAAGCCGCCGATGATCAGCCCAAGCGCCAATATGACCGCCAGGATGATCAGCACTGTCCTGACCCAGCCCTTCCCTTTCTTTTCCGGTTGGGAAGCTAAAAAGCGTCCTCCAGTACTCATGGTTTTCCTCCATAATTGTCTTTGTGTCTTGCGTAAAAAAGGAGTCTCTATCATTTGCCGGACAGAAATCAGAAAACCGGGAAATCGCCACGCCGGTGACAATTTCCCGGTTCGAAATCATAGCGCCATTGGGGAACGATTACTTTTCCACAATTTCCAGCACGCCCATGGGGCAGGCCTTGACGCAGGCGCCGCAGGAGATGCACTTGGAAGCAGGATTCTCGGGCTTCAGCACCATGACCTTCATGGGGCAGACCTCCACGCACTTGCCGCAGCTGACGCACTTCTTCCGGTTGATCATGTACACGCCGGTCTTGGGATTCTGAGTAATGGCCTCGTTTTCGCAGACCTTGGCGCACTTGCCGCACTGAATGCAGACGTTGGGCTTGGCCCCGCCTTCCTTGGCCACAATGCGGATACAGCTGTAGTCCTCATTGAATTCCTTGTAGAAGGTAACGGAGCAGGCACGGACGCACTCCAGGCAGGCCATGCAGGGGACATCCTTCTTGACAGTAAGCTTCTTCATGGCAAAATACTCCTTTTTTCTTCGGCCCCAAAAGAAAGCACACCAACGTATCCGGTCAATTGCCGTCGCCGGATACGAAACCGCGCTCCCCATTGAACGCCTTATATTTCCACGCAGAGACATTATACAAGCAAAGCGGGAAAATAGCAACAGAAAATAAAAAAACTTTTTGAAACATTTTCTCCCGGCTAACAACCGAAAAGTTGGAAATAATAAGGCCTGATACTTGTATTTTGCCCCGGCTCCACCTGGGACGCCGGGACAGGAGAGAAAGTATGGATACCAAATTGGAGGAATGAAACATGAAAAAGATCTTTGCGCTCCTGTTTGCCCTTTTGGCCCTGACGGCCCTGCTGACCGGCTGCCGGGGCGGCAATACCCCTGCTGTCACCGTGACGACTGCCGCCACAACTCAGCCAACCACCGCGGCCACTACTGAGGCGACCACCGCAGCTACCACCCAGAGCACCACCGATCCCACCGTGGACAGTGGAAACGGGCCCCTGGAAACCACCCGGAGCACAGATAGCACCACCGCCCCGGGCAGCGCCGGAACGACAGGCGTGAATCCGTAAGGAAAAATGGCCCTCTCCCGTCGGAAAGGGCCACCTTACTTACAAAAATGTCACATATCGCTGGAGCGCTGCCTTCTGGCGCTCCACTTCCTTCTGGACCGCGGCCCCGAGCTCCGTCCCCTCCCGCTTCCAGCTGAGGGTGACCATAGGGCCGGCGCAATAGGCGGCACCACGGCCCAGCTTGTCAAAGGCAAAGGATATGTTTTTAAAGTTGGCTCCGGTGGTGTCCATGCCGTCTGCCAGGAGAAACAGATTGGGATACTTTGTCCGGAGGTTTTTGACGCTGGCAGGGGTTCCCGCCGCGGCAGTGAGGCAGATCCTGGAGTAGCCGAACTTTCCCACGTAATTTCCGGCAAATCTGGCCGCCTGGTCCGCCACCGCCGTATAGGCAAGGCGTGTGCCGCAGAGCAGGTCCTGCAACTCCGCCGCGGACCTGTTGGATGTGCGGCACAGGGCAAAAATATCCAGTCCCTGCTTCTCGCAAGGCTCCAGCCAGGGCTGGAGTACATCGAACCCGGCATACATCGGCAGAACCACGCCGTCGCAGGCCCAGCCGCTTCCCTCTCCGGTGATCTGCCCGGCGGCAAAGGCGGCCAGCTCCCCACTGTCGGCCTCCGGCACATCCAGCAGAACGTAGAAACCCAGTCCTTGGGCTTCCTGGGTCAATCTCTTCCCCAGGTCCAGCGCCTCCGGGCCCATCAGGGCCAGAGCGGACAGCCGAAACCGGACCCCGGGGACCCGGCCCCGGAGGGCCCGCAGCAGTTCCTTTGACAGCTGCTCCAGTTCCCCTATGGAGCCTTCCCCAGGCAGGTCCTTGGGGAGCACCGTCATATCCACGATCAATGGGCACTTGCGCTTTCTGATTTTCTCCTGCAGTGCGTCAATGGACATTTTGCCTGCCTCCTGTACCTCTTTTTTCTCTATTATACCATACAAAGCGGGAAAAGGTAAAGAGAAAAATCATGGTTTTTCTCTCTTTGGGCATACTATCCCCATTCTGAAAAGCGAAAGGAGGAACCAATATGGGAGCAAAAGGATGGGCCATATCCGCCGGGATCGGTGCCGCCGCAGGCATGGTCGCCGTGCTGATGATGCCCCGGACGAATCCTACACGGCGCCTGGCTGCCAAAGCCGCCGACAAAATGGAGGATGTGGCCTGGAAGGTATCCGACACTCTGAACGAAAAATTTGAGGATCTGTAGCTTACAGATTCCGCACCGCCGCCACGCACCGGCGGACCTCCTGTTCGTCGGTGCGAAGCAGCGTGTATTCCGATAATCCGGGCAAGCCCATATTCACATTGGGATTCCGATAGCGCATGGCGCTGTCAAGGGAGCCAACCCGGCAGGAGCCATGGTAGGCGGTGATGCCGGTGGCCCTGTAAAGCTCCGGGATGTTGGCGGCGTTTACCCCTGCCCCGGCCATAAGCCGGATCTGATTCCCGGCCAGAGCGTTCAGCTCTGCAAGGTTTTCACTGCCCTTCAGGGCGCTTCCCTGGCCGCCGGAGGTAAGAATAGTGGTAAAGCCCAGATGGATGGCCTGCTCCAAGGCTCTCTTCTGGTCTTTTACCATGTCGAAGGCCCGGTGGAGGGTCACGTCCATAGCCCCCGCCGCCTGTTTCAGTCTGACCAGGTTGGGCACATCCAGCTCCCCGTCCGCCGTCAGGACCCCGATGACCACACCGTTTGCCCCCAGATCCCGGAACCGGGCGATCTCTTCTTCCATCTGGGCAACCTCCTGCCGGGTGTACAGAAAGTCCCCGAACCGGGGGCGGATGAGCACATTCACAGGAACCGTCAGATCCCGATGGATCTGAGAAAACAGAAATTCCGATGGGGTGGTGCCCCCAATGACCAGGTTGGCGCAGAGCTCCAGCCGGTCCGCCCCGCCGTTTTGGGCGGCCTTGGCAGATTCGTAGCAATCCACGCAGACTTCAAAAAGAGGCTTCGGCATATATATCCTCCTTTGGAAGGGTCCCGCAGCAGGATCCTTCCTTTTTCTTTTTGATTTTATTATAGTCTTCCCTTCCCCAGGTGTCAAGAAAATCCCTGGAATAGCTCACCTCTCATTCTTTTTTCCCGCACTTTCACATAATTTCATGATTTATGATAATTTTCTCTTTACAGGCTGCAAATCTGTGCTACAATATACCAATACACGTTTCATGAGCAGCAAAGGAGGTGCGGTGCCACGAACCATTTGAGGAAGTACTGGCAAAAACGATTCTGGATCCCCATTGGGGTATTCTTTTTAGGGCTGCTGCTTTTGGCAGCAACCGTAAAATACACAGAGCATGCAAACGAGGAAAGGGTGCTGGCTTTGGCCAAGCTGAACGCCGTCACCTACGCCAACCAGATGAAGGATCAGCTGGAGCAGGCAGTCGCCATTACCGAGTCCCTGGAGCAGATCATCATCAGTGAGGACGGTCGCCTGGACCAATTCGAGACCATTGCCAAAAAGCAAATGAATAGCTATATCCACAGCATTCAACTGGCTCCCGGCGGCATCGTCAACCAGGTTTACCCCTCTGCAGGAAACGACTGGACCAAGCTGGACCTGATGACCGGCGGCCTCAGCACCAAGATCTGCCAATACGGCATTGACAACGACACGGTCACCTTCCAGGGGCCCACTGCGCTGCCCCAGGGGGACCAGGGGATCGCGGTGCGCAACCCTGTCTTCCTGGAAAACGGCACCGGCGAGAAGGTTTTTTGGGGCTTCACCATTGCTTTGATCCGAGTACCGGACATTTTCCGAGACACCATCGATACACTGACCAATTTCGGCTACTATCACCGGCTGTCCGTGGCGACTCTGCCTGTGTCAGAGTCCTATACCCCGGTGAACAGCTCCGGCGTAGCCTTTACGAAAAGTGTGTCCTGCACCGTCGAACTGGGCAACTGCTGCTGGAGGCTGGAGGTAGCCCCCATCGCCGGCTGGAACGCAGATAGCGCCCGCGATGTGGTCCTGGTCGGCGGCCTGGTGATCGTGCTGCTGCTGACGGCTCTTGTTTCCTCCCTTCTGTTTTTGGATCAAAGGCGGCTGCAATTCCGGGATTTGGCCGTAACCGATGCTCTCACAGGTCTTCTGAATCGTCAGGGCTTCAGTCAGGCTATGGAGGACTATTTCCGGCGGCACGAAGCAAGCCCCTGCGTGGTGGGTGTTCTGGACATTGACGACTTTAAGTTGATCAACGATGTTTACGGCCACGCCGTCGGTGACCAGGTGCTGAAGGACGTTGCCCGGAACCTGCTGGCTGCTTTTCCAGAGGATGCCATGATCGGTCGGAACGGCGGTGACGAGTTCTCCTTCCTGCTGCCCGATACAACAATGGCTGCCGCCCAGGAGCAGATTGACCGGTTCGTCACCCAGGACCGGTTCTATGTGCATCGCGGTATTGCTCAGGCCTACAGCATCTCTTTGGGCTATGCCGGTGCACCCCAGGACAATACGGATATGGACCTTTTGAGCAAGGCAGATATGGCCCTTTACGCGGTGAAGCTCCAGGGCAAGCACCGTGCCCAGGCCTTCCAGGAGGATATGCCCACCGCCCGGCGGACACAGTTGGGCTTCAATCTATCGGATATCACCACCAATTCTCCCACCGCCTTCCTGGTCTGTCAGGCAGACCTGAACGCAAAGCTCTACTATGCCAGCCGTTCCTTGGTCAGGACCCTCGGCTGCAGCGACTACTGGGATCTGACCACACTATGCGGCGGCACCTTTGCAGGACTCCTCGCCCCGGAGGAACGAGCTCCCATGACAGAGCATATCCGCCTCTTTCTTGAGACCGCACAGCCGGGGGCGGAGGACTTCCGCCGGCTGCGCTACACCAAAAAAGACGGCAGCACCATCTGGCTGCTCAGCCGGGCCCGTGTGGTAGCAAACTCCAATTACGGACGTCTCCTTTATATGGGACTGATTCCGGAAGAGATCCTCATCCGGGAATTTGGAATGCGCTTTGACAGCTGACTTCTTTGGCCGCTCCATACCGGAGCGGCCAAATGTTTTGATGACATAGCCAGACAAATGGCAATTGAAAAACTATTTTTTCGTGGTATAATAGAGGGAAACAGATATCAAAGGAAGAATTTGCCATGATTGCCAACTACCATACCCACACCCCCCGCTGCAACCACGCAGTGGGCTCCGAAGAAGAATACGTTCAACAGGCTCTGAAAGCCGGAATGAAAATTCTGGGCTTTTCGGACCACACTCCCTACCTGTTCCCCGGGGACTACTACTCTACCTTCCGGATGCATCCGGAGGAGCTGCCAGGATACGTTGCGACCGTCAACGGACTGAAGGAAACATATAAGGGTCAATTGGAGCTCCATGTGGGCCTTGAAGCGGAATACTATCCCGCCTACTTTCCCCAGACACTGGACTATCTCCGGGAGCAAGGCGTGGAATACCTGCTGCTGGGGCAGCACTTTGTGGGCAACGAGCCCGTAGGTTCCTACAGCACTCGGCCGACCGATGACCCGGCACTTCTGGAGCGCTACTGCCGCCAGTGCATCGCCGCCATGGAGACAGGGATGTACACCTATATTGCCCACCCGGACATTCTGAACTTTACAGGAAGCCCAGATATCTACCGCCAGTGGATGCTCACCCTGATCCGGGAGGCCCGGAACTGCGGAGTCTACCTGGAATTCAACCAACTGGGCTACTTCGAAAAACGGAACTACCCCAATCCCAAGTTCCTGGAGCTTGCCGCCGAAGAGAACATGCCCATGATCCTTGGCTGCGATGCCCACCAGCCGGAGGCCTTGGGGAGGAAAGAGCTCCAGGCCGAGATCCTGGAGCTGCTGAAAAAATACGGTATCCAGGTCCTGGACACCGTACCGCTGAGACACATATAAAATTCGCCGCCTGGGAATTTTCCCAGGGCCGGTTACATCAAGCTGACAAATCCTCCTGCCCTCAGAAATGAGAAGGCGGGAGGATTTTTATCCGCTTCGCTGTCGTATCATGATAACAGAAAAAAGCAGCGTCCAGCCTTTTTGCTGTACGCTGCTGCTATTATGGAGCGGGTGACGAGGCTCGAACTCGCTACCTCCACCTTGGCAAGGTGGCGCTCTACCGGATGAGCTACACCCGCGGAACGTGGCTTATTATAGCAGATATTCTTGATTTGTCAAGGCCTTTTTTAAAAAATTCCGGTATGGCTTGCCTGGGTATTTTTCGGAGGAAGATACATAGAGTACACTGTGGAGGTGGAGAGCATGGGCTATCGGATCGACTATGGGACAGGGGGCAAACGCGGAAGGGTGCTGCCAATGCTTTTGTTTGGCTGCTTTTTTACACTGCTGGGGGTCTGCCTGGTGCCCCAGGGGCGGCAGACAGTGTGGGACATGCTGGCAGGCGGCGACGGCGAGGGGGCACGGCAGATCGCTTCCATGCTGCAAAGGTCTCTCTTAGAGGGGGAAGCCGCGGCTGCTGCTGCCTGGGCAGTCTTCCGGGAGGCCATAGGAAAGCTTGGTTGACGGCTTTTGCCTGATCATGCTGTCCTTCTTGCTGCTGACCTGCCCGCCGCGCTGGCTGGCTGCGTCGATCTTGGCGGCGGCATTTCACGAGCTGTGCCATTTGGGCGCGATATGGCTTTTGGGAGGACAAGTCCTGAGTTTTCGAGCGGGGGCACGGGGGGCGGTGCTGGAAGTGGCGGAGCTGTCCCCCTGGCGGGAGGCCCTGGCCGCGGCGGCTGGGCCGGTGGGGAGCTTGCTGCTGCTCCTGTTTGGGGGAGTATTTCCCGGTCTGGCCCTTTGCGGCTTGGGACAGGGACTTTTTAATTTGCTGCCTGTGTTTCCTTTGGATGGGGGCAGGATATTGTTTCGGATTCTGGAGGCTCTGGGGTTGGGGAAACAGGCAGAGAAAATTACGGCCTTCGTTTCTTGGCTGACCCTTGGCGCGGTGGGGGGAGGCTGTGTCTTTCTGGGGGCTCCGCTGGCGGCGCTGTTCATTCTTCCTCTGGCCTTGAGAAATATTTCTTGCAAAGAGGGCCGAGGAATAGTACAATAGAAGCATTTCCGAGAACCAAAGAGGTAATGTAATGACAGACAAGAAAACCCGCATCCTGCCCACGGTGCAAAAACCGGCTCGGTATACCGGCGGTGAGTGGGGCGAGGTGCGGAAGAACAAGGGGGAGATGGCCGTCCGGGTGGCCTTCTGCTTTCCGGATACTTATGAGATCGGTATGTCCAATGTGGGTATGCGGATCCTCTACGGCGTGATGAATCAGCTCCCAGATGTGTGGTGCGAGCGGGTTTTCGCCCCCTGGGGGGACATGGAGGAGGCCATGGTAAAAAATGGTCTGCCCCTGTGGGCTCTGGAGAGCCAGGATCCGGTGAAGGCCTTCGACATGGTGGCCTTTACCATCGGCTACGAGATGTCCTATTCCAACATTTTGAATATGCTGCGGCTCTCCGGCATTCCCCTCCACGCAAAGGACCGGAAGGGCCTCCAGAATATGGTCTTTGCCGGAGGCGTTTGCGCCTTCAATCCGGAGCCGCTGGCGGATTTTGTGGATTTTTTCTCCCTGGGCGAGGGAGAGGACATTACCGTAGAGATCCTGGACTGCTACCGCTCTGCCAAGAAGCGAAATCTGAGCAAGGAGGAATTTCTGCTGGAGGTGGCCAGAATCCCCGGGGTCTATGTGCCATCCTTCTATACCCACACCTACAGTGAGGACGGGGTGTTGGAAAAGGTCACCGTTCGGGAGGGTATCCCGGAGGTGGTGACGAAACGGATCGTGGAGAACCTGGATGAGGCTTTCTTCCCCACGAAGATGATCGTTCCCTCAACGGAAATCGTCCACGACCGGGCCAACCTGGAGGTGTTCCGTGGCTGTATCCGTGGCTGCCGGTTCTGCCAGGCGGGCTTTAGCTGCCGCCCGGTGCGCAAAAAGAGCCCGGAGGTCCTTTACCGCCAGGCAACAGAGCTCATGGAGTCCACAGGCTTCAACGAGCTGACGTTGTCCAGCCTCTCCACCTCGGACTATCGGGGGCTGAAGGAGCTGACGGACCAATTGATCCCTTACTGTGCCGCCAGCCACATGAGCCTGTCTGTGCCCTCTCTCCGGGCAGACAACTTCTCCCGGGAGTTGATGGAAAAGCTCCAGACCGTCCGGAAGAGCGGCCTGACCTTTGCCCCGGAAGCGGGGACCCAGCGGCTGCGGGACGTGATCAACAAGAATCTGACGGAAGAAGAGATCCTCTCCACCTGCACCCAGGCATTCTCCGGGGGGTGGAGCAGCGTGAAGCTCTATTTTATGCTGGGCCTGCCTACGGAGACCGATGAGGACGTGCTGGGCATTGCCGAGCTGGTATACAAGATCATCCTGGCCTGGCGGGAGCACGCCACCAATAAGAAGCGGGGCCTCCGGGTCCATGTGGCCACGGCTTACTTCGTGCCCAAGCCTCACACACCCTTCCAGTGGGAGAAGCAGATCACGCCCCAGGAATATCTGCGCCGGTGTAAGGCCTTAAAGGAGCACTTCTATTCCAAGTCCATTGAGTACGACTATCACAGTCCGGACCTGAGCCGCCTGGAGGCGGTCTTCGCCCGGGGAGACCGGCGGTTGGGCCCGGTCATTGAATACGCTGTGAACCACGGGGCAAAATTGGACGGCTGGGACGAATACTTCCGCTATGATATCTGGCAGGATGCCTTCGCCGCCTGCGGCGTGGATATGGACCGCTATACCACCCGGGGCTACGGGGAAGAGGAGCTGCTGCCCTGGGATACCGTGGATGTAGGCGTTACCAAGAAGTTCCTCCTTCGGGAACGAAAGCGGGCTTACGCCTCCCAGGTGACCCCGGATTGCCGCCACGGATGCGCCGGATGCGGGGCCAATTGTCTTCTGAAGGAGGTGCCCTGCGATGCCTAGACTGCTGTTTGAAAAGACCGGCTCCGCCGTATGGATGTCCCACCTGGACCTGATGCGGCTGTTCCAGCGAGCCTTCAAGCGGGCAGAGCTGCCCCTGACCCACACCCAGGGCTTCAACCCCCGTCCCTCAGTGTCCATCGCCCTGCCCCTGTCTGTGGGGGTGGAGAGCGTCTGTGAGCTGCTGGACTTCGACCTGGAAGGGGAGAAGGTGGAGGCAGAGACTCTCTGCCGCCGATTGAATGCCGCCCTGGTCCCCGGTGTCCGGGTCCTGGGGTGCTACGACGATGGCCGGAAAATCCGGGACCTGGCCTTGCTTCGCTGTGTGCTGGGCCTGGAATATGACCAGGGCATTCCCCAGGGAGCCAAAGAGGCGATTGCAGGGCTTCTGTCCCGGGAGGAGCTTCTCATGGAGAAGAAGAGCAAAAAGGGCACTGTGGAGCAGGACATCCGCCCCATGATCCTGGAGGCGGCCGTCCGCCAGGCAGGGGAGAAGGAGCTTTCTTTGGAGGTGCTCATCACTTGCCAGAATCCATCCCTGAATCCAAGCCTCATCAGCGGGGCTATAGCGAAATACCTGCCGGAATTTGCCCCGGACTTTGTCACTTACCGGCGGGAAGAGATTTACGACCAACAAAAAAACAGTTTCAGATAAGGAGATCAAATACTATGGAAGAAAAAATCATGCTGGAAGAGTGCCCGATCTGCCGCGGAGCAGGAATGATTTTCCACGAAGGCGGCTGGAATGTGCAGGTGGAGTGCACCGACTGTTCCGCCCATACCGTCTTCATTGAGTACGGCAACGAGGACGAGAAGCGGGAGGCCGAGCGGAAAGTGGTCCACCTGTGGAACATCGGAAAGGTCATCACCAGTGAGCGGGGCGAGTAAGGTTCAAACCGTGGCGGAGGCCATCCGGCAGACTATCGGAAGGCTCCAGAAATAATTTTTTCGAATCCTCAAAAAAGTGCTTGCATTTTTTGGCAAATTGTGCTATCATATCCAAGTCGTCAAGACATCCGGGTGTGGCGAAGTTTGGTATCGCGCTTGAATGGGGTTCAAGAGGCCGCTGGTTCGAATCCAGTCACTCGGACCAAAAACCTTCTCCGTTTGGAGAAGGTTTTTTTGTAAACAAGTCTTATTTTTTCTAGAGCATATCTGAAAACACGATATTCTTGTATTATTTCAACAAAATCCAAATAAAAGAAAGACAAAAGCAAGAAAGGACACAGTGAGTTTATCATAGCGTGTAGTGGCCCTGCGAAAAACTTTGAGTTTATTGAAGAAACACTCAAACAGGTGATATTTCGCCTGGTTGTTTTCTGAATTTGCAGTCCCCTTTTGTACCCGCACTCTGCAGATATACCTTGCTGCCATAAGATCACCCCTATGCTTTTTCCTTTATTCTACTGTATTTTTGAATTTTGCGCAATTTATATATGATGTTCGAGTTTTCGGATACCCCTTAAGTAATTTATGTAATGTTTTTAATTTGATCCGTGATTACATCTACATATAAGTAAAGGTATATAGAATGATGAATGATTGCACTGGACCAGAACTTACCCGACCTGTTTTTCCGAATGATCTTTTTTCTAGGCGATATAAGCACCTGATAGAATATGGAAATGGGCTCCCGATTGATAGAGTTAGCGAAAGTGTTGGTATCAAAGCCAAAAGAATTCTAAGCGAAATTATGCTTGATTTCAGGGAACCGGTACGATATCAACCTAGCCGCTATGATCCTTGGATAGAAAATACAGATGTACTTACGATAGCGATTGAACGTCTAAATGATTTCTTTGAATATCCGATTGTGACTTTATGGAGTCTACAAACATCAGTTTCCCCAGCAGATGAAGTGTTTATGCATCTTTTTACACCATTTTTGTTCGACTTGATTGAATTGCAATATGATGAGTTATCGTCAGGAGAAAAGAATGATTTCAAAAATGAAATAAATGCCTCTTTTTGCAACGATAACCTTCCGTTTAGACTTAGCGACTATGGACTTGTGGATAAAATTATTTCTTTTGAAATACTAACCGATGACATGATTGAATTTGGAAAGAAGATTTCTGAGCCTGGATTAAAGGATTTGATAAATATTGCTATAAAAAAACATATGCAACCAGACCCACAGTCACATAAAGACGCAGTTGAAAAAATATGGGATGTATTTGAACGGTTGAAGACTTATTATACTAGTTTAGGGAAAAGACATTCTGCAGAGAAAATAATAGAAAATGTTGCGTGTGGACAGAATGAGTTTAGGGAATTGTTGACGACGGAATTCAGAACACTGACAGTCATTGGAAATGATTTTCGAATCAGACACCATGAGACAAACAAAACAGATATTATTGATATACGACATTATGATTATCTGTTTAATCGATGCCTATCATTGGTTGTTTTAGCACTCCAATACCTGGAAAATTAGATTGTGCTACTATGCTGTAAACGGAAGGGGAAATTTGCATGAAAACATTCATGAAATTCATGTTAGTCCTTTTGGCGATTGTTTCTAGCTTTGCGATTGGTACGATATGTGGAATCAAATTGTCTGAAGAGCGGTTCGAACAAGACGGAAGCAAATTGGAATATGCCACTATTCCCCAGAGTCAGAATGTGGAGACTATTTCAGAAATCATGAGTGAAACTACAGTGGCCACAGAGGACTGGCAAGACAACAGGAGCAGAATAGACGAAGCGTATGCAAATGGGTGGCAATTTTGGTTTGCAGGGTATGGTGCTGGAGAAACAAAGAGCATTGCTGCTCAGTATATGGGAAAACATATATATGGCAAACAATATGGTAAAGAGTTTGCATCTGAATACGATGCATTCATTGCGGGATTCTGCGATGGGTATTTTCAAGTGAATGGAAGTAGTCCAGATGTTTCACTCTACCAAGATAGGATAGATAAAGGATATAAAGAATATTATGGAGGATAACTTAACGCGGAGACTTGATAGTGAGAATATAACGCGTTATCCATGCAGTTTACCCTGTCGGACAGCGGCATTTCTCTCTTTGCTAAGCTACATACAATTGAGCGCTTACGTTAGGCAAGTGCCTGCAATATATGGTATCTTTCATTTTTATTGGTTGGTTGTGGATAACTTTGAGCGAAAGGAAAGCCGAAACTCAAGTAAAAAATATTGATTTTTCCTTTCAGAGGTGTTATAATCGGTATATGCCGAAAACAAAGGAGGGCTGACCATGCCAAGGCCGCCACGGTGCCGTCGGATTTGCGGTGCACCACAGGTCGATACATTCTGCCCCAAGGGGTACGGGGATGCTGAGCCGGTCCTTCTGACCCTGGACGAATACGAAGTCATTCGGCTGGTTGACCTGGAGCAGCAAACCCACGAGCAGTGCGCCGCACAGATGGATATTTCCCGCTCAACAGTACAGGAAATTTATGAAAGTGCCCGGCGTAAAATTGCGGCATGCCTTGTCCACGGAAAGCCGCTGCACATCACCGGCGGAAGCTACCGTATCTGCGGAGGGCAGGAGGCGGTCCAATGCGGTCGCTGCTGTCGGACTCCAAAAGCCAATACGGAAAAAAATAACAATCACAAAGGAGATTCCATGATGAAAATTGCAGTTACCTACGAAAACGGCCAAGTTTTTCAGCATTTCGGCCACACCGAGCAGTTCAAGATTTATGAGGCTGCGGAGGGCAAGGTCCTCCATACGGAAGTTGTGGATACCAACGGCAGCGGTCACGGCGCACTGGCAGGCTTCCTGATGCAGCACGGCGTGGACACTTTGATCTGCGGAGGCATCGGCGGCGGTGCGCAGGCAGCTCTGGCCGAAGCGGGTATCAAGCTCTACGGCGGTGTCAGCGGGGACGCTGACGCGGCGGTGAGCGCATTGCTCAGCGGAAATCTGGGCTACGATCCCAATGTTCACTGTGACCACCATGACCATGAGCACGGCGAGGCTGGTCACACCTGCGGTGACCACGGCTGCGGCAAGCATAGCTGCCATTGATATGGAACGCACACTGACACAACTTCCGTTCTGGTCATCCTTGACCGAACAGGAGCAAGAAACGCTACGCCGAAGTGCCTTTGTCCGTCATTATGAAAAGGGTGCGTTCATACACAGCAGCGACAACGAATGTCTCGGAATGCTGTTCGTCCTTTCCGGCGAGATCCGCACCTATCTTCTCTCCGAGGAGGGGCGGGAGGTGACGCTGTTCCGGCTGTATCCGGGCGAACTTTGCGTGCTTTCTGCCTCCTGCGTGATCAGTCAGATCACCTTTGATACGCAAATGACCGCAGGAATGGATACGGAGGTTCTGATTATCCCTGCAAATGTCATTGCTGCGCTCAAAGAGAAAAATCTATATGTCCGCTGCTTCCTCTATGAGTTGGCAACGAAACGGTTTTCTGATGTGATGTGGGCGATGCAGCAGATCATGTTCAAGGGATTGGATCGACGGCTGGCAGAATTTCTCCTTGCCGAAGCGGAGCGTACCGGCTCCGACACGATACGCATGACCCATGAGCAGATCGCCCAGCACATCAGCTCGGCGCGGGAGGCGGTGGCGCGGATGCTCAAAAGCTTCTCGGAGGACGGGCTGGTGGAGCTAAGACGAGGCGCGATTACGCTGCGGAATACAGATGGACTCAATGGCCTGAAATAAAAATGTGACTATACAATAGAATCCGGCGCTCAAAAAGCGCCGGATTTTTTGTATCAATGTGACCTCGTCACAGAAAAATGATTTGTCCTGCGGTATGATAAAGCTACAATCAAAAAAGATAAACGAAAGGAGCCTCTCTCATGGCTGAACTGAAAATTACTGCTGCAAATTTTGAAAATGAAGTACTGCATTCCGACAAGGCTGTCCTGCTGGATTTCTACGCGGACTGGTGCGGGCCCTGCAAAATGCTCGCTCCCATACTGCATGAACTTGCCGAAGAA